>ERZ773208.80-NODE-80-length-89109-cov-46.508051_pt1 | contig 89109 bp, 140 predicted proteins | sample MGYA00581006_ERZ773208 | MGnify/ENA primary metagenome ERZ773208 (study PRJEB29015, sample SAMEA2737793) | human gut metagenome | biome: human gut; feature: human-associated habitat; material: faeces | place: China | collected 2012 ... | reverse complement strand
CCTGTCAGCCCACTGAACCAACGATTGTTCTCTGGAACTCTATTCTGGAAATCTGTCATCCAACCTGTCAGTCCACTGAACCAACGATTGTTCTCTGGAACTCTATTCTGGAAATCTGTCATCCAACCTGTCAGTCCACTGAACCAACGATTGTTCTCTGGAACTCTATTCTGGAAATCTGTCATCCAACCTGTCAGTCCACTGAACCAACGATTGTTCTCTGGAACTCTATTCTGGAAATCTGTCATCCAACCTGTCAGCCCACTGAACCAACGATTGTTCTCTGGAACTCTATTCTGGAAATCTGTCATCCAACCTGTCAGTCCACTGAACCAACGATTGTTCTCTGGAACTCTATTCTGGAAATCTGTCATCCAACCTGTCAATCCGCTGATCACTCTATCGGTAATTGAATCTTGTTTGCTTGTCAAATTTGCTACCAAATCAAGTTTTTTTGCATAGTCTGGAAGTGCATTTTTAGCACTCACAACATTTGCTGATGCACCTTGGATTGTCTTGTCTTTTTGGGTAAGCTCACTGGTATCAAGTGATCCTGCCTTTAAATTTACTTTGAATTCCTTATCAAACATGTCAGTTAAGGTATTGCTGATTCCTAGTGCAAATTTATCAGATTTTAAAGATTCAGTTACGCTATCCAGTGTATCTCTCAGCTCATCTGCAAGTGATTTCCAAACTCCGGTCAACTTAATCCCTTTAAGCTTTTGAATTAAGTTTTTTGTATTGGTTGTTGCAGATGAAGTATTATCTCTATAGCGTCCCATGGCCACTTGCAATTTATCTACAGTCTTTCCAGATGTCTCGACAGTTCCATTTAGTGATTCCATGCTTTCTTCCATTGTTCCGAATTGAGGATTCATTTCTCGCATGACTTGCCAGAGTGCTTCCTCGTCTTCTGTAAGATTCTGAAAGTCAATGGAACCATCTCTCACTTTTTGTAAAAACTTATCAAAAGTTTTTTCCCAGGTCTCGATTGTTCCACCGTATACATCCACTCTTGATAAGAGTCCATTTAATATATCAGCTTTCCATGAGACAGAATCATCTATAAATTTGGTTTTTAATTGCTCAAGAGCAACTACGGCATCGCCGTAAATCTTAGAAGCATCCTCTAACGCACTTGAAAATCCCTTTTGAATAGCTGCGTTTTTCTGCGTTTCAATAAGTTTTTCAAGTGTATCTTTTGTTCCTTGGTAAGCTGTCTGTATGCTTCCAATTTCCTTAGCAATATCTGGTGCGTACCTTGAAATTTGTTCGTAATAAAATTTGAACAAGGACTCATCCTGCGCTGATAAACTTCCATTTTTTTTAAATTTTTCATTGATTTCCCAAAATTTGTCCAGTGAATCCATCGCCGAATCAAAATTACTAAGCTCATCTTGTTTAAACTTTGGCCACTCAACATTCAGCTTCGAAATAGCTTTGTTAAGGTTATCAGCTATAGCGGTATACTTTGTGTCATTTCCCCCGAATATAAGCCCCCATGCTGCCTCAAATAATCCAAAAAACGTGTTGACAACTATATTTGCACTTGTTTTTAAGATTTCGCCCCAGTTGATGCCCTTAATGAAGTTGTTTATATCAACTCCAAGAGATCGCCAATTAAATGTTGCTGCAAACTCGTTAATTGCGGATAGTGCACCTTTAAATGCCTGACCTAGCGCTTTTCCTGCTTGGCTAAAATCAGTCTTAGCCAAAAAAGTATTTGCAGAACTTGCAAGCTCTGAGCCTATTCTTTTCCAATCAACCGTTACTGAAAACGTAAGTAAGGATGAAGTTGCTGTATTCATTCCATCGGATAGCATTGTGCCGATTGCTTGCCAATCTACCTTGTAAAATACGCTGTTGATTCCGTTTGAAAAATTTCTGGATATCGAATTAAAATCAATTCCTTCTATTCCTGTTGTTAGCGCAGATGTGATTCCATTGATTCCAGTCGCAATGGTTTGCCCAGTTTTTGCGTAGTCTCTATCTGCAAAAATGCTATTGATTGTACTTGCAAGTGCATTACCTGCTTCCTGCCACCCTGTAGTACCGCTAAAATTGATTTTAGACATATCTACTACAAATCCATCAAGGAAGCTCCACAAAGCCTTATATCTGGCATTCAGAGTCTTTCCAAGGTCATCCCAATCAATAGTAGCTATCGCACTTCTAAGTCCACCTGACATAAATTCGCCCAGTGATGCCCAGTGAGTTGTGTCAATAAAGGTATTGATTGCACCTACAGCTGTGTTGACTGCTTCTCCAAGTGTTCTTCCGACACTCTTATCAAGACCTTCCGTCTCAAAGAAGCCATTTATAAATGTTCCTGTGACTTTGGCAATTTTGTTTGCCTGCTCCTTGATTGGCTCCCAGTCAATGGAATCAAGCGCATCACGGAGTTTCGTTCCAACCATTTTACCGATGTCGGTAAAATCGGCTTTCGCCCAAGCATCCTTTACGAGATCTGCAAAGTTGGATACTGCTCCTGGTATATCCTTTTTTGTAAAAAGTATAGGATCTTCCGTTCCTGAGCCGTTTCCAGAACCACTTCCGCTTCCACTTCCTGAACCGCTGTTAGCTGCGTTATCGAGATCTTCCGAAAATTTTTCAATTTCATCAAATCCCATTAACTCACGCTTTAACTCATCGGTCTTGTCTTTTAACTTATCAGTTGCGTCACTTGCTGCATCACCTGCAGATGCTGTGCCGTTTAAACTGTCGCGATAGTCTTTGATGTTCTTTACAGCTACCGTATATGATGTTTGCCCTGTTATTGATGCTATAAAAGCACCTACGGCATTGATTCCTGCAACTGCATAATTAACAATTTGGTCAATAACTGGTGCAATAATATTCAGTATTGGTTCAAATGCCGCAGCTACGCTATTTCCAACATATGACATGTCAGATGTCAATAATGACAAGCTCTTATTCGCCCTGTCACTAAACATAACAAGATTGTTGATTCCATCCTTGATTCCTGAACGTAGCTTGTTAAACAGCACATACAGAGATCTGATTCCGAAACCGTAGCGCAACACAGTTGTAATTCCGTGCTTTAATTTTTTGTTAAAATCCCCAAGACTAGCTGAGGACTGGCTGAACGGACTCTTTAACCCAGATAATGCGTTTTTGCTTGAACCAAAATTCAAAAACTCCCATGACAACTTTGCAAAGCTTTTTGTGAACGACAATATCTGCTTGTTTACTTTCACTGCAAAAGATCCTATTTTGCCAATTGCACCTGCAACAGATATCGCCTTTCCTACAAATCCACCCATGATGCCTGCCAAATCACTTATATCTGATTTTAACTGGGATAGGCTAAGTGGCAATTTTTGCATGTTTCGGTTCAATCTGTTGATATCATCTGGCATATCTCTAAATATTGGTGGTTCTTGTGAAGCAGCAGCCAAGGCATCTTTAAATGTCTGCTCTGTTCTAATTACTTTTGACGCATCTTCATTGTATTGCCTTAATTGGTTTGAAGCGTTGCTTGTTTCCCTCGCAGTTTGACTCATTGCGTTTGATAAGCCGTTGCCACGAAGTTCTTCTGGAAAACTGCTTGGTGGATACTCTTGCCATTCACTTTTTGGCTGTCTAAGCGTTATACCTTTTTGAGCTGCAATAGTTGATAAATCATTCGCATAAGCTATCGCTTGCGACAAGTCATCAACCATCTGTGATACACCGTCAGTATCAAGAGTTCTTAATGCTTCTTGCATATTTTCCTTTAAGTGCACTATCTCTTTTGAGATTCCCACGAATTCAGTTTGAAGCTCTTCAACACTCTCAGGAACGTAAAATTCACCTAAAAACTTTTGACTTTCTTCCCTTGCTTGCTGTATCAGTTTTTCATAATCTTCTAACCACGGCACACTCTCTGGTGCAACAGCTTTATTTGCTGCATTTTGAATGATGGTCTTTTCTGTATCTGATAGTCCAGTATGCTTTTTTCCGATTATTGTTTTTAAACTTTCTCTATTCAGCTTTGCAATTCCAGAAAAGTCAATGTTTTTCAAAGAAGCCAGTTCGCCCAAGCCAAGTTCTTTAAGTCCTTTGAATGCTCCTGCTAGGCCTTTTCCGTCTCCTATAGCATTCGTAACAGATTCGATGGTTGACCTTAAATTGATAAGGTCTTTCATTTCACTGTTTACAACATCGGTTACGGTCTGTTGCTCTTTTTCAAATGCCCTAGTCTTCTGCCCGATGGCGCTTGCGACTTCTTTTACGCTTTCTGTTTCGTTGTTTTCTGATAGTTTTTTGCCACCATAAACATCGTTTTCAGTGAGTCCATACTTCTCGCTAAGGTTAGGTATGTCTTTTGCAGCAAACTTTGACAGTTCGGATTCAATTTCCTGTACTGGAATCAAGCCATTTTTAATAACATCCTGTGATGTCATCACAGCTTCCTTACGTATATCTCTTAAACGCTCTACTACATCCCTAAATAGATCTGTTGCGTTTTTTGTGGTATCAAAAGTGGTATTTATTGATTTGTTCATATCATCTATGAACGCTACAAAATCTGTGCCACTATTTGTTGTAGAAAAATTCTTTCCAAGTACACTTCGCAGATTTGCAAATTCTCTATCTGTACTTAAATCGTTCTTTACGCCAATCGGAATTTTTATGTTTTGAGCTTTTTTGATATAGTTATCAAAAGCCTTTTCAACACCGTCTAACTGCCTGATCTCCTTAACGTTCTGTGCGATGGTATTTTTTACGTTTTCCATCGCACTTTCCACGTTCTCCATGGCTCTTTTCCATGTATCCTCAGAGAAAATCGAACCCTTCTTTTCGTTAAGCTGTAGGTTGTTAAGCTTAATAGATGCTTCTGCCAGTTCTCTTACAGATTTCTCAACCGCTGCAATTCCTGCCTTGTTGGTTATTCCTGTAAGTCGCGTTAATCTTTGCGTTAATCCATTTACAGATGTTGAGTAGTGATCAATTCCGCTTTTGTTGTCGCCCAATCCAGTTAGGGATTGTTTCAATGCCTCAATATCGGATATAGCCTCTTTTATATTTGTTTTAGCCTCAATCCGTATTGAATCAATATTTACCTCACTCATTTTATCCCTCCTCCCTTAGATCGGGCTCTCTGGCAAGCCTTGCTTTTCAAGCTGCCTGATTCTTTGTTTCATCTCGTACACTGCGATTTCTTCGTTGGATTCTGCATTACAGTTTTCGCTTTTCTTTGTCTCCTGCTGTAAGAAAGGCATATCTGGATATTCAAATGGCGGTGTATGCTTGCCTTTGAACCACTGGCTGTTACCCAGTGTTGATAAAATAGACATTCTCACATACCTGCCAAGCATGTGGTTTTGTATATCAACTTGCTGCTGATGCAGCTTGTAAGCAAGTTCATACGGTTTTAACTCGCACGGACACATATCGCCTATTTTTTCAGCAGTAAAGCCGTATTGTTGCGTAACGCATAAAAAATACGGAAGCAGCTTTTCATCGTAATAATCAATTGGATCTATTACTCTGTTTTTTGCTCTTCCGCTTCTTTCTCCGCTTTCATCTGCAGAACTTCTTTCTTGAAAAAACCGTTCTGCATTACCTCTTTTAGCAGCTCTTCAAACAGCTCTTTGATGCTTGAATCTTCCTGATCGGTATACTCATCAATCAATTCACACACCTTTGCTGTTGCTTCTTCTTTGCCTTTATTTGTGTTATAATCATACCCAAACTCATCCTTATGTCTTTTTTGCAGTCCCACAAGCAAAAACTCCGGAACCATATTAAGCATCATTTCGATATCGTCAACAAAATCACCGTTGGACTGCTGAACTTCATCATCGTTGGACTGCTGAACTTCATCATCGTTGGACTGCCGAACTTCATCATCGCTGGACTGCTGAATTTCTTTAATCTTCTTTAAAATTCCGCTCTTTGTAGTTGCTTCGATTCCAAACTTAATTTCGTAATTCATAAATTTCATAATTCATTCTCCTTTAAGCAAAAAACGGGAAGCTCACGCTTCCCGAATATAGCTGTTACATTTCTTTCTTTGCCAGTGTAATTGATGTTGGATAACCATTCTCATCTTCTGTTACGGATACGGTATAACTATCCTCAATCCATCTTGGAACGGTTACTGTGGCAATTGTTGCTGTTCCTGTGAGGTGATCTTCTGTTGCCTCGTCTGGTGCGAAAGATTCTGTTCCTACAAAAGCCACAATTCCTTCTGAACCTTTTCCATCTGTGCCGTAAAGGATGCAGATATCTAATTGTTTTCCCTCGTTTTTAACTAGTTCATCCTTATATTTTTTTTCAAATGCACCTGGTACTTCCATTGATGCAGCTGCTCTTCTTCCCTGTTCCTGAGTCTCTATTAAATCTTCCAAGGTTGATGTATCAACCATGTTGACAGTGCCGAAAGGTGATGGAATTGATTTTGCTCTGATCAAGAGCTTATATTCACCTGCCCAGTAATCGGCTGCGCCATCTTCCTTTGTCTTCTCTCTGTAGATGATTCTACTTTTTAAACCTACTGCCATTTTGTATTCCTCCTACTAAAAAAGCCCCATCTTGCCGATGGAGCTTAAAAAATATCATTCCAATCAAATGTTCTTTCAAAACGTGCTACATAACGATATATTGGTGATTGATTGTCTGCGTATGGTGACATCTTTACATCGAACATAAGCTTTTTTAGACAGTCCATAATTTCTGCCATTATAGTTCTACAGTCTAGCTGTGATGTGTTGCTATACACTTCAATTTGGAATCCTGCCACTATAGTGTTGATTCTTGTGCGTTCCAGATCGGAGTTTGCTTCGCTTCCACCCAACTCATGGACGTACACGCATGGAAAATTGCGTTGTGAATCATTGCTTATGCTTGAGGTGGTGTACATTATTTGCGGATATCTTTTCTTTAATTTGTTGTGTGTCTTGCCTTTAACAAGGGATAATACCTTGCTCTCAAGGTCGATGACCCATTGATTCTGAGCCACTATCCAAACACCTCCCTTGCAATTCTTTCAATATCATGTCTCATTTGCGTTGAGGCATGATACATGAATGGTCTTGACGGCATACCTTCTGTAAAGTACCACTTGCCATCTCCCCCCAGATAATACCAACCGTATCTACCATCTGCCGTTTTTCTAATCGTTTTCCCTTGCGCGTAAACGGCCGGAAGCTTGCCTGGATACGGAGTAGTAGCGCCTATAATTCCTGTTCCCATTTCTACATAGATAGCATGTTCTGAATCAGCTTCTACTGCAAAGATAACTCGCTCTGCGTTGCTCTCTATCTCGGTTGAGTGAATGCTATTTACAAGTTCGCCAGTAAATACTGCATCCATCGTCAAGACTTCTTCTGTTGCTTTTTCAACTCCGTAATCAGTAAGCTTCTTCATGAAAAGCTCTACTCGCGTTTGGAACGTTTTCTGGTAACGTTCCAACATCCTTATGGCTTCATCTACTCCGCTCACCTTTATTTCCAAAGCCTTTGCCATTAGGTTTTTTCCTCGCTTTGCTGCAATACCTGCAGATAGTAAGACGTTTCATTCAGCGCTTCGTTCATGATTCCGCTCACTTGATAGTCAGCAGAGTTTTCATCTGGTGATCCGTTTGGTTTCGTTTTGATTTCTGAGTGTAGCCAGATTCTTGCTCCAAACGGCAAGCTAAGTTTGTTTCCGCTAGAGTCTTTTGCATGTTTAGCTAAGATGAGCGTAGCATAATTGTTTGTGCTGTCGCTTCCCCATGCTCGCATGACAGCGTTTTTTAGCTGTGATGTGATTGTCCCCCAAAACTTTATAGGATTGCTATAAAGCACTTCCATTTCACCGCTTTCTTTTGGGATTTTTTTACCTTCGTCATCGGTATAAAAATATACTTCCCCATCAGCTCCAACATAGCTCTCATACTGAATGTCACCGTTTTCATCTCTCAGATATCCAGGTGTTTTCCCGACTTGGTACGAATACCACATCTGTTGGCGATTTCTTCTACTTGTCCGTGCCATCTTTTAGCTGCTTGTATACCTGATTGACACCAGTGCTAGACAAACCTGATACAATGCCAACAGCAATTGCATTCAGAATATCCTGCGCCGGGAAGTCTGGTATAACATACATTCCTAAAACTCCCAAAACGCCGCCAAAAGTGCCCACAATGACCGGAATGTAATTATCCTTGACCGCTGGAATTGTCTTGGCTGCGAGCCCAATTAAATAGCAGATAACTACAATCGCAATCACGGTAGTCATGCTCGATATATCCATTCTATTTACCTCCTCCACTCTTGATGTGCAACTCTTTGATCTCTTCATACATCTTTTTAACCATGCCGTTTCCGCCTAAATCATGATAGGCTTCATACATTTCCTCGAAGTTCTGATAAGCATACGATGGTATCTCCCCTAGCCGCATGTATTTTGTGTGATACTCGATCAGTTGCACACGCAATAACAGCATGGTTCCTCTCTCATTCGCGTTCTTGTCTTTCTTCTGTTGCTACAGAAGCCAAACAATGTATCCTAAAGCAATCGGAAGGATGATTGTGTATGTTTGTAATAAAAATTCTTGCATTTTTTATATCTCCTGCTTGTATTTTGCATATTGCCCACCGCCGCTTTAATATGCACCCTGCCAATGTATTCACAAGCATTGCAAACACACTGGCGAACATCCTTCTTAGACTGTTCTTAGACTGTTGCTAACGGTATAATTCCAGCAAACAATGTATTTCTATCCACCATTGTTCGCTGAATGGAATCCTCACTGTGCTGACTCTCACCCTCAAAGCCAATAGAGTTATAATCATACAAAGCCAAATTGCGAATCTGGCTATAGTACCTGTCTAAATCTTGTGCAATCATTCCATCAGTGTATCCAAATGGATATCTTCTTTTGTCTCGGACCTCTCTAATTGCACTTTTGATTTTTTGCTTGAGTAACGGTTCCGAAAAGCTGCCGCCTTCTTCATCATTTGAAAGTTCAACTTGCAAATCAAAAAAAAGCTCGTCTGCAAGGTTGTCTGTATAACTCATACTTTCTCACCTCCATCAAACAGCTTTTGGTTTCTTACCTCTTCGCTTTGGCTCATCATCAACTTGCAACTCTGGCATTTCAATTTTTTCTTCCATTGGGACATCAGTCTCTGGGGCATCGTTTTTCTCTTCCATTGGGACGTCTTCACCAGCTGCATAGTAGACTCCGTTAAGCTTGATCATGTGATCAAATTTCATTACTTGACGTCAAGTACAAATGTGCTGTCGATGCCCTCATATGATGGAAGCACAATCTGTGATACGCTGGTTGTAGTCTTAATAGGTGGTCCCTGCTCGGTTTTGGTCGCAATTGCAATGCGGTTGTCAAGCATGGCAACATCCACATTTTTATTTGACATCAATGTACGCTCTTCTGGTGTTACACCATAATATGTTGATCCCAGTGTTCCTGCACCGATTATGGTTACTTTGTCATCCGGATAGAACTTTTGAGTCTTTCCCTTGTAGTCAATGTACATCTTGTCATAAATAATAGGTGTCAGGCCTGTCTTTCGCGTAAAGATCTCCTTAACGGTTGCTTCATCGGTAAAATCAACCGTCTTGCCAGAAGAAGTAATTAAAGCGTTCTTGATCTGCTCGTTTTCAACGAGATAGTCAAATGTAGTGCTGTTCATCATCGCATAGCGAGGAAGTACTCCGATTGACTTTAAATATTTAGTACCCTGCTGAACGTCTTTTAATGGCTTCGCTGTGTCAGGATGATCCCAAGTATCAGTGCCTTCGATTTTCAAATAATGCTTTTGCTTATATGTTCCATCGCTATCGTAATCGTAGCCATAAACCATATTGTCACTCTCTGGTTCCCCGGTTCCTATTGCAATAGATGGCTTTCCGTCCTTTGGCGCAAGTAGTGCCATTCGCATTACTTCGGCAGCGATTTCTGCACCGTCAATAAGCCTTGCAGCATCATTGTAAATTGATGATATAATATCCCCAATGAATGGGCTATTAGCGTCTTCTATCTCCATGAGTCGCATTAAATCTTCCTCTCGTACGGTCATGCTCTCACGGAAAAAGATCATCTCTGTAGACTCCTGCTTAAATCCCTCACGGACTCTGATCATCGGAATTGCATCAAAATTGCTTGGCTTTAAGATGGCATTTAAGCCTTTGTGTGTCTTAATCCATTTTAACGACAAGCCCAGCTTCTTTCTGTTTGGAAAAAAAGCCTTTCCGACAAAGCCCATGGCATTACTTGGATCTTGTGTACGTCTTGCGGCAACTGCCTGTGAATCATAAATATCTGTAATTAAAACTGCCATTGCTCCTCCTTTTTACTCAACCACGATCATAGGCAGGATCTTAGTTAAGTCTGCATCATAAGTGATTCCTGCATTCTGTTCTGCTCTTGACTTGTTAATGTATGCCTTTTTGAGAATCGTTCCTTGCGGTCGATGCTCATACACATCAAAAAGTAAGATTCCAGCTCCGCCTGTCCATGGTGTTGCTGCAACTACTGTTCCTGTTCCGCTAATTACGCTTCCTGCTTTTACAACCTTCTCTCCGGTATCACTATCAGTAGTGCTGACATCTGTAAAATCAATAGTCATTGGCACTCCTTCGAACACCTCTCTGTTTAAGATCTCTGCACCGGATGGACGTATCTCGGTTGTTGCATATCTCATGTCTCCTCTTGCCATTTCTTACTTCCTTTCTTTACATGTATTGCTTCAAAACACTCTCATCAACCTCTGTTGAATACGTCGGTAGTGACTTCATAAGTTCAACAGCCTTGCTCTCGTGACTGTCTCCGTGGCCGGCATTGACTTCGCCGCGCTCTGCCAAAAACTCCTGCATCATCTTTGATTTGAGCGTTTTCATGTGCTGCCTCAAGATTTCGTTTTCCTTATCTCCATCTCCGTCAGCTCTTGCCTCGGCGTACTGTTGTGCTACTTCCTTGGACATTTCCAAAGTGTCCATGTATGTATTGGTAGATTTCATAATCGTCAGCTCGCGCTGCATTGCCTTGAACTGCTTGTCTCTCTCGGCTTCTGCTTCTTTCTTTGCTTCCGCTTCCTTCTCTTGAGCAGTCATCTTTTCTCTGAGCTGCTTTGTCTTGGCTGCATTCTCTGATGCCAATGCATCAGCTTTGTTTGTGAGCTTCGCGATCTGTGCGTTTGCCTGTGCAAGCTGCACTCTTAATACATCAGCATCAGTTTCCGGTTCGTGATCATCACCTGATCCCTTTGGCTCTTCATGAGTTTCAACCTCCGGTGTCGGCTCTGCAAAAAGCTGCAGGTTTAATTTTCTCTTGGTGGCATTGCGTTCAAATGTTTTGAAAATTGGCTGAGTCTTCATAGATTCATTCCTTTCTGCGTTTGTGCGGTTCTCTCCGCTTTGATTTGTGCGATTATTAAGCTCTTCTCTGAGCTGTTTTGCTCCTTAAAGTCCGTCTCCGACTTGTTTGCCCTAATTTTGTGCAAACAAAAAGCCCTTCAAACCTTCGTTTAAAGAGCCTGTTCTTTGCATAAATTAAGAGTACGTCACCCAACAGCGACAATTGATCACTTCCTCTGGGTTAGTAAAAGCAACTGCCATATCATGTGGATACCGCATAAGTGCTTTGCCTACTAAAAAGTAGTTGTTTATCGGTATTGTTGTTTGATCTTCCTTGTGGTGTGTTTCACGTTCTTTTCCATCTATAATTGTGTTCCATGTTTTGTATGTTTTATTTCTGGCCGCCTCTTTGAAGTCTTTATGGTTTAAAAAATCAAGGGCTGTGTTTTCGCTTACCAGACGTATTCGGTCTTCCGAGACATAATATTTTTCGTTCACATGGTCTGCCGTTACTTGTGCTGTGGATAAACAAAAATCTGATATATAAGCCTTTGTCTCGCTGTCAAGGTCGATATATCGTGCAATCCATTTCAGCAATTTTGCTTCAAATTGTTCTGCTGCTTTCTTAGTATCAACTCTACCTGTCTCTTTCATAATCAGGATGAGTAAAATTAAAAAACGCATATCATCTTCAATTTTGTCTGAAAATTCAACGCGCTCTTGTTTTTGCTTTTTTGTGATTCCCATTTCGCCAAAAAATCTATTGTATGGCATGGACCGTATCTTTTCGATTTCATCAAATCCAAATATCTGTGCCATATCATCACCTTATACTTTCCCAGTTATAGGGCTTGTTTCCAACTGATCTATTTGTCTATCAGTTGGTTCACTGTCTTCCGTTGCTGTGGTTCCGCTTGATGCAGCAGCCCTTTGCACTGCTTCTATCATTTCCTTGCTGTCGTTCCATGTAGCCTCGGTGTCTTCAAAACCGTCAATAAATTTAAGCGCATGTCTACCATGTACACCAGTCTTAATAAGGGTTGATAAAGCATTTGCTTTGACCGACATGTCATAGTTCTTCCTTCTTGAGAAGTGGAAATTGATATCTCCAACATGTACTCTTTTGATTGGGTCATCGTCTTTAAGCACATTTGATGGAGTTAATTGGAGTACTTTTATGATAAGCTTAAGCTCCTCTCTTTGAGCCTTGCTTATGATTTGTTCCTCACGCACAGCGTCAATCTCAGCTGCACTCCATCCACTAGACATATCCATTGCTGTTCCCGTGGAACCACCGCCTTCTGAATCTTGTTGTGTAGGCACTTTGCATTTTTGTAAAATTCTTCGCCAGCGTGTATCTATCGCTGTTAATGTTGCGTTCGTGTCAAATGCATTAGATAGTGCCTTGATTTGCGGTGTTTTTCCGTCTGGTGTTGTGCTAGTAAGTACCCATTGCCCTGACTTCACCTCTATAGGCTTCTTAGTTTTGGGGTCAACTGGGAAATCAACATCATTGCCCCACCATATCTCCTGAGTTTGCTGCGCTGTAAGGTTTGCAAAATCAGAGACTAGCGTGTTAAGTTCGATACAATCTGATATTTGCCTCTCGAAGCAGCCTGTTCTGTCAACGGATCTCTCGTATTCAACTATCGCTATTTTCTTGAGTGGATTTAATGATTTTTTAACAATTTTGCCTTTTGAGACTTCAAAGCGCATCTTAGGAGTAAAGCACGTAAAATATTGTTCGCCATTGTCCGTTCTATATGTCACTCCCATCAGCTTCTTTTGTTTGGCATCATTGCTATATACGCAGAAGGCGTATCTTGGGTCTAGCGTATATATATCCACAAGGGCTTCGTCATCTTCTTCAAATTCAGTTTTGATGTCAACAAGTCGATATCCTACACCTACTTTTTCAACAAAATTGCCAAGCTCCTGATTCTTGTAACCTATGTCGCAAGCATTTGTAAGCATTTCGTTAAGTGCAGATATTCCTTCATCGTCTAAGCCTGCTGGTGTTTTGTGTGCGTCTTTGTCGGATCGCTGTATCAGCATTGCTGGCGTTCCCCAGAAATACGCCATTTTGAAATCAGTGATGTAGTTTGCGGCATTATCAGTTACTTTAATATTGATCTCAGGGCGAACAATTTTGGGTCTGTCCAGTGGTTGATCGCCGGCTTCAAAATCTATAAGATATTGCATCTCTAACCGATTAAATTTATGTTTCTCATATGCTTTTGACAATTCTTTGATTATGTTGTCGGCAGTGATTTCTTTTGCGTCCGTATATATCTTTTGACGTCCCTTTAGTATCCACATTCTGTTCGCCCTCCTTTCTTAATAGAATCTTTTGCCGCTGCTACTTTTGGCTTGTATCTTTTTTATAGGCTTAACTGACTGCACAATACCGTCCTGTGTAAGAATGCAAGTCATTTGCTCACATTTCCTACATTGCACTTCAAAAGCGTTTGTCGCTTTCTTGTCATAGTGGAAAATAATTCTTCCACAATTGGGGCATGTAATTATCTGGCTACTCATAGCGTTTCAGCCGACGGCAGCATCGAGTCTTGCAATTTGTATACTTCGTCCTGGAAAGACTCGTAATCGGAATTGCATTCCTTCCGGTTCTGCTTGTATAACTCATGGTTGTTTATCCAGTTGCTAAACTGTACCTCTTTAGGATTGTTTGAATTGATTTTTGCCTGAAACGCAAAAATCACTTGATCATTTACTGTGCTGTCTCCTGACAGTGATATACTCTTGCTTCTAATCGTTAACATAGTTATCTCCTTTTTGAGTAATAAAAAAGCGCCATACATATGTAAGGCGCAATTAACTTTATTTCGTACTTTTCTATTGTTGAGAGTATCATAGTAATAGCATGTATTCAAGATGATATCTTGTGTCATTTAGTGATATTAAATGATAGGTTTTAGTGTCATAGGTAACCACGAAATTCCAATTAAAATGTCATAGTTAATATTGAATTGTTTTTTATCTGTCTACCAATGCTTTCCTTGATTGATAGCTTGATTACTCTCTTGATTACTCTCTTGATTACTCTCTTGATTACGGGAACTTTGAAAGCCGCATAAATACTAGCTTTTTGATATGCATAGGTAACCAAGAAATTCCGCATTAGTAACCAAGAAATTCCGCATTAGTAACCAAGAAATTCCGCATTAGTAACCAAGAAATTCCACATTAGTAACCAAGAAATTCCACATGAGTAACCAAGAAATTCCATAAAATATAAAAAAGGTAACAATTTTATATTTACAATGGTAACTTATGGTGCTATAATAAACATAAAAGTAGAGAAAGAGAGGTTTTACACATGGCTAGAAAAAAGATTGGGCCAATAACCAGTTTAGGAAATGGAGACAAACTTACTGTTCAAAAAAGTTTACCGCTGTTTTCCCTGTGGCGTTCTGAGCTATCGCTTGCAGAATTTAAAATACTCGATACATACCTATCGCGCATAGATAGTCACAAGCCAGAGAAACGAGTTGTAGTATTTGAAAAAGGTGAGCTTGAAAAGATTCTAGGAGTAAAAAAAATCAACAACCAAGACCTCAAGGCAAGATTAAAGCATCTTATGGGAAATGTAATAGAAGTGCAAGATGATAGTGAAAAACAAGGTTTTAGATTGGTGACGTTATTTGAAGAAGCAACGGCAGAACAAGATGATTACGGTCTGTGGCAAGTAAAGCTAGAGTGTTCTCAAAAAGCAATGAAGTATTTTTTTAATATTGAAAACCTCGGATATCTTCGGTATAAGCTGCGCTGCATAACATTACTCACAAGCCGTTACACTTATATCATGTTTACGTATCTTGAACAAAACCGTTTTCGAAAAAAATGGGAAGTGCAGCTTGATGAATTAAGGCAAATACTTGATTGTGATAGAGAGGAACTGTATAAAGAATACAAGTTTTTCAATCAAAAGATATTGAAACGTGTTCAGAAAGAAATGGATGAAAAAACTGAATGTCGGTATACATACGAACCCATTAAGAAAGGGCGAACGGTAGTTGGTATAAGATTTGAAGTCGAAACATTGCCTATATTGGAAGTGCAAGTTCCAGAAGCGCCAGTGCCAAAGGAAGATACATTAGATCGTCCGCTCTGGGAAAGTGCATTGAATGAATGGGAACTATCACAGGCACAGCTAGAAGAGATACAGACGCTACTCGTAACAGTACCAGTTCATAAGCTGCCAAGTTGCCAAAAGGAAGATCTGGAAAAGGCTTACTACCAGTATATAGCACAGAAAGCTGCTGAAATTAAGCGAAGAAATGAGCAAAAGCCGATTCGTAGTCGATTTTTGTATTTGCGAAAGCTTATACAAGGAGATGTATCATCGAAAGTAAAACAATCATCGCAGGCAGCTGCTAAAGGTACTCAAGTATTCCAAAATTTCACAGAGCGTCAAGACAACAATTACTCGGAAAAAATCATGAATAAGTTAAAAAGTGATTTAAAGGAATTTCAGGAAAATCAAAGTTGCTGAAACATCAATAGCAGGGGAAATTTGCTTCCCCTGCTATTTTTTATTGGTTCAGATATTCACTCCCAAACTTTTTCTCAAATTCGTTTAATGCTTCTTTGTGAAGCTTAAAAACATGTCGTTGTGTAAAATGTAACTCATCTACTATTTCGCACCATTGTTGCTGTGCAACGTAACGCTTGAACAGTATATTATAATACTTAAACTCAAGCTGCTCCATTTGAGCAATGATTTTAGTTTTTAGGTCCACAAAAGAATCAATCATTGAATCAATTTCGCGTTCCATATCTACCAACTTACAAATCGTAGATGCAGTCTTGTCTGTGGCATGTCCAGTTTGCACATTGACATCTTTTACACAACTCGGAACCGAACAAAGCATATTTTTTAACTGTGTTTTTTCATAGATCTTGTTTGATATTTTAAGATCAAGTACGCTAATTTGTGAAAGATAGTGTTTTGTATCCATACATGTCTCCAATCTTAATAGATGCTGTTAATGATTCTTGTTGGTCTTGGTTCTCTGCGCTGTATGCGTAATGCGAAGTTTGCAAATGTATCTGGTACATCATCAAGTTGCTTTTTTCCGCTGGTGGAATACTGAGCCAAAAGAGACATCATTACACCATATGGTTCTTTTGGTGTATAAAGTTTTTTGTCTTTAAAGACAACGTGCTGCAGTATCCAGTTTGAGCACTGATATATTCTTGCTTCCTTGTTTGTTTCAGTCGCTCGAAAGGATATGTTGCAAATCCAGCCTTTTTTAAGAACACGTTTATTGACTTCCAGAGAAACACGGTCTCCGCCATTATTGCTTTCAAACTCGCAATCTTCAACCTTGTTGTCAACAAGGAGATTTGCGGAATTTTCATACTGGGCTTCATAATCAGGAGAACTGCTGCACACGCAGTCTACGCAGTAATACAAATCTTTTCCTTCGTACTTTATAAGTACTGGAAGAACGAAGAAATCAGTACCTGTTGATTTTGTATCAGCTTGAGCAGTGATACGTTCAATTTTTGAGGTCGGAAGTTCCTTGTATCGCATGATTTTTTCTTCTGGAAACAGCAGTCCTTCTCTTTCGACTGGCTGTTGCATGTAAAGACAGTTGTATGACACATCATCCATCAACAGCGCTTGCTTTGCAAAGAACTCCTTTGTAAAGCCACCTATTGCATAGTCAAAGTTGCTGTCGCCTGTCTCCGGGTCTGTGGCAGGAATAGAAATAACCCTTACGCGGTTGTTTCCATCGTATATATCTATCAGCCTTCCAATAACATCTTGAGTTGACCAACGTGTTGCTTGCATGATCTCTTTGCAGGGATTATTATTGCTATCAACTGTTTTTCGCTGCAATGCATCTACAGTATAAGCTCCCCACATCTTGTCGAGGTAGTTCTTGTTCAAGGCTTCTTCTAGGCTACCTATCATATCATCGGTAAGTAAAAATTTGCTTGCACGAACTTTTCCGGCACTCTTCGCGCCTACAGATGTTGTTTGCAAAGATGGAAATGGCTTATATTTTCCGACATTGAATTGTTGCATCAATGCATTTGTAGATGTAATTTTCAAGTCTGGGAAGATATCGTGCCAAGCGTATTCAAGCGCATCATCAACCATTTGATAGACGCCATCGTAATACATTCGCGTGATATCGCCTGAGTGAGAATAGAACAGGCTGTAATCGTCTGGGAACCAACCAATTACGGCTGAATGGAAGAACTTGAGTAGGGTTGTGTTATGCGTAACAATATAATCGTCAGTGACATATAAATGTGACGGATCATCAATATATATACACTGGCATTCATCAAGCCCGACATATTTAATTGATTTTATTCTGCAGTATTCAAAATGGTTGAAGTTTTCACCAGAAATGCAAGGTATGTAAAAGTGAGTTGGTTTGTAAAGCATTCTTGAAGTCTCTACAACTTTTTGACATCCAAAAACTCCAAGTGAAGTTTCGTAAACTGATAACCATAAATGATTATCAGATGCTCTACATTTATAACCGTTTTCAAGCGTTATTTCGTAAATTTTACGTAAACCTTGGGGAAAGATTCCAGTTACGGTTGATTCATTGCCATTTGCAGCAAATACTTTGTCGCCAACCTTTAAATCACCCATCTGAACAAAACCGTTCGGAGTAAGTACCTTTGAATATAATGGCTGTGCCTTGCCTGTTCCGGGCGGCATGGATATACACAGAATGTCGTACTTATCATCAAGCATACCTTGATAAGATTCTATAAGTTGGAACTTCTCAAACTGTTTAATTTTGGGCTTGTAGAACATCTTTCGAGGTTCGCGCTTGTGCTCCAAAAACAGTAAGTAGTCGTTGAATATTCTTGCTCGTGCACCATTCAGATAAGTCTGCCAATACAGTTTGTCCCACTCGTCACCCTCTACTTTTCTGTTACGATTGCAGTACCACCTAACATAGCTATTTACATGGTCGCCATACCCTCTATACGCATCAAGATTCTTAAAATCGCGATTTGGTATAAACTCATTGGCATCAAGCAGAATCAGTCTTGCTCCGCCACATAAGGTGTTGAGCTGACTGTATGTAGGCTGCATGATGATCTGGCGCTGTATATTCTCCACACGTTCTTTGTGCTGTCTTAACTCTAACAAAAAGAGGCTCCTCCTTTCTTAACATTTAAAGAAGAGCCTCCATTTTGGCTGTTACATAATCACCATTTTGATTATGCCGTTTTAATTATTTTCTTACTATGTCTTCTCTGTTTACCCAACCATAGACATTATCGCCTATGATGTGATACTGATGCTTGCCACTCTCACAAATACTTGTTACAGTTGCAACTTCTGGAATTGCAGTGATTGGCTTATCAGCCCATGCTGACATATACTGTTTATTGCCCGTGAATTGGACTTTATCACCTAAGTTTATAACTTGTGCGTTAGCATTTGCAGAATAGCTGTAATAGCCACTTCCTGCCTTTGTAAAGGCATATCCACAAGCCTCACCTGGCCATACAATCTTATACCAACCAGAAGCAGTGATTTCAAGGACTTCTACGGCTACAGAAGTCTTGATTGTATCAAGCTTCTTTGCAGATGTATCTGCCCCTGTGCGGATCTTCATAGGTGTGAGCGCAACTGCTGTTCCAATACCCTTGCCACAAAGGCTTGTATTGCCTTCTGTGCTGTTATGAGGCGGTTGGCTACTAGACTGTCCGGCCTTTGCACCATTGTCAAGGACAACCAACGTGTGACCTTGTGTAGCTGTACAGAGTATATCTCCACGCAGTAGGTAATCCGGTGACTGTGAATACTTTTCATCTCGCAAAATTTCGAACTCTCCAGTTTCAGAAAGTTTCTCAATTTCATTCAGCGTCGAAAACCACGGGATATCCCTTTGCAGAGCATATGCTACGCAAGCGCGAACTAATGTGCTGCAATCTACGTCACTGGCAACCTTTACTTTTGAGCAATCCCATCCATACGGTTTTGACTTGTCGTACAAGTCCCAAGACCGCGCCTGGTTATATCCAATCATATCATTTGCACATGCTGCTTCCATATCGCTTGCAATGCTTTCGCGGACGCTGGCTCTTTTGGCACGGGCGACAACATACTTTTTAGGATTTGGATACCATGGCTCAATCGCCACTTCCTGTCTTGTCTGGTCGCCAGGCTGTCCGCCCTTCAATTTTCCGTTTTCATCAATACGTGCACTACCTACTCTAACCATTTAATTTCCTCCGTGTTTATTCCATATTCTTTCATATTCATCTACCCATTGTTGAGCAGAGTAACGATAATGTTTTTTTATTTCTTCTTGGACATCGCTCCACATCACAAAATAAGTATTTATTATAGATTTTCGAATAGAGCAACTGTATTTTTGACTAAGATGATATATATGATGGTTAGCAACAAATGCTTCAGTATTATCAAAGCGACTTCTTTCATCAGTCAAACTTCTGTCGTACATTTCTGTAAGCCCCATATATAAACAGGCTAGCTTGTAATAGTCCGACTTCTCTGATTCTATTCCTGTTGGAAAATATCGAAATTGAATTTTTTCAGCAGGTAGCTTTTGTATGCCATCGGCTAAGTTGCTTTGTGGAGCACAATATTTTAGATTCTCCATTTTCCTCCCATCATTTTTATTCAATATACCAATCTTCCGCTAAAAGATCTTCCACGCTTGGAAGATACATTGCAAGTGAACCGTCAATATAACGCATCTGAAGATATGGATCGCAGTTAAGAAGCCCTTCTCCGTTATCAACTTCTAAATAGGCATCCACTGTGCCTATATCACAAGGATGGCCAGCTGGTAAACCTTTGCGATATAAAACAAAACGTCCGCTTCCATACCAACGCATTCGGGCGACTTTATAACCTTGCTTTAGTAAATCTAGCGCTTTGCTAAATGTAAATAATTGTTTTCCGTTAGCTGTTTGCGATTCACTAGAATTATTTGCAATTTCCCAGTCTTCTGCAAGCATTCCCATAAAAATATAAGTCATATCAGCAGTGTCAGGAATGTTGAAAAGTTCTTTAAGCTTTCCTGAATCGTGTTTCGCTATTAAGGTTTTCTTTGATTTGTCGTAGTACCAGACTTCATTCCATTTCTTTCTTTTCATTGGAATGCCTTTTTTCATATTGGAAAATGCAGCTCTGAAATCCATAGTACTTAATCCCCCTCGTAGATGATATCTAGCCCATATGCCGAAGCAGCATTATGATCGAGCCAACAACCAACCGCATTTTTCCATCCTTTACAAAAGTAAATTGCGTTAGAACGGGTTATACGAATAAAAAACTCAGCAACAAAATATTCAGGAACGGTGACTACGCTGCTTTGCTCAAGAGAAGCCTTGGAGTTGTACCATTCTCCTAAAAAAGGAACATCTATAGGTTCATACCCCATTTCTTTTAAAGTTTGAACGGCTTTTTCTCTTGTGGCTTTAATTTCTTCAATGGTTTTCCCACAAATTGGCTGCGAAATCATAGCCATCTTAGCTCTGCTGTTAAGGCTCTCACTGTTCAAACGCCAAACAATCCAATCATCGGATGCAATGTTTGAAAAAGTATAATCTGGATTAGCTGTTTTTCTAATGTCAAACTCCTCACCATCTTTTGTGTGGATGATGATGGTCTGCTTTTCTTTGGACCAGTACCAATAGCCTGCCCATGATGGAAGCTTTATCAGTGCACCCTGTTTCATCAATCCAAATGCTTCTGAAAATTTCATGCGTACTCCTCCTTATGGCATGTATTCTGCACCTTTTTATACACATCTTCGTATAATTCCTGCGTATCTCCATTATAGGTATACTCAGCGTACACTCCATCTCCCGACACTGTGGTAGTTGCCAGTAACTTGTAGTTTTGCAAAGTCTTACAACTCCACACAACTAAAACATTACCTGGAGTAATATACTCTGCTCCCTCTTGTTTGTTATACCATTCTGATAATTTTCTTTTGCACACATTCTGGAAGTGTGCCATTCCTGTGATAATCATATCATACCTCCGCTTTTTTAATCCTCATAAATAATGTCGAGTCCGTAGGCTACTGCTGCATCATGTTCGATACGGCATCCACGAGCATTTTCCCATCCTTTACAGAAATATGCAGCATGGCACAGGCTCATGTTCTCCAGAGACTTTGCTAAGAAACAGAGCGGAATCTGTACAACACCGCGTTCCTTCATCGACTCGTTGCTGTACCACTCGTCTGTAAAAAGAGTGTTTACGATTTCATAGCCCTTCGCCTCTAAAGCTGCAACAGCCTTTTCTCTTGTTGCAACAATTTCCTCATCAGTTTTGCCAGCCATTGGCTGTGAAAGCATAGCTTTCTTTTTTGCTGGCAGTTTTTTGATGGCATCAATTGCAATATTCAGTGCTTCGTATTTTCTTTTCCTGTCTGGATCATCGTAAGTATCGGTGCCCTTTTTAATGCAATTATCACGCATATTTTCCAGTAAGCATGTAGTACCCGTAAGTTCTTCATATGTGTAAGTAGGTGTCAAAATTTCCATAAAGTCCTCCTTCAAACCATCAAGGCTATAATTGTTGTTGCTAAAAATACAATAGTTGTAAACAGAAGTATTTTTTGGTTGCGTTTTAGGCTATAAAGAGTGTTGAATGCATCGGCAACGATCATTTGCTCACTAGAATACCGGGCTGTATAATTGCTGCCGAGTAGTTCTTTTAAAAAATCATCTTGTATGCGACTCAGGCGTTCAAAACGTTTTCGATAATTTCTAAGTTCCCATCTAAGATCTATTTCTGTATAAGTACTCCATTTATCGCTTTGAATGGCTTCGCAAAACTTTTTGTATCCTTTGTATTCTTCACTACTTCGAATTACATGAGAAGAACAATTCAGAAATTCTTTTGCTTCTTCTAGGCGCAGATACTCCTCTCCTGTCCATATCATTACATTTAGACCATTTTTTGAAGCTTTTAAGGCGTCTTCGTATGTCATAAAAGATTTTTCTCCTTTCCTAAGTGTTTGGCGACAGTTTTCTAAGTTTTCCGCACTTTAGCACGGCAAAATTCATTTCCAAACTCTTGTTATGGTCCTTTAAAATTGAATGTATTACATGTGTTTACCATGTAAACGTAAAGTTTACTCGTGATGAGTTGCCTTAAATCCCCATTCTGGCAAGAAATTGATCTCATAATGGTACTTGTCTACCTCCGAGCCAGAGATATCTTCGACCACGTACATGGTGTAGTCATTCAGATATACATAATCTTTCTGGTATTTGCCTTCGGCAGTCTCAATAATGACTTCGAGTTCATTTGATGAATTGTTCTTTAATGCAAATGTTCCAGTCAACTCCAGAAGAACTGTATCAGTTCTTGCGTTCAGAACAGTAAGCTTCCTGGTTATGTTGAAGTTGTCCGCCTGTGCAGAAATATTAGCGCTTACCTTATTAGCTTCAGTGCCGCAGCCAATGGCTGCACTAGAAAACATTGCTGCGGTTACAAGGGTAGCGATTAGTCTTTTTAATTTCATTGTCCATGTCCTCCATTGGTTGATTCGTTAAATCTTTTTACGCCATTAAAAAAAATATCAGGATCTTTTTCAAAACAAATGTAATGACGGCCAGTATTCACAGCTGCGATAGCAGTTGTCATACTTCCAGCGCACATATCAAGTACTGTGTCGTTTGGGTTACTATATGTCTTAATCAATTCTTCGATTAGTTTAACTGGCTTTTGTGTCTGATGATATCCGTTTTCATTTGAAAATCTCCACACAGATCTTGGATATCTTTGTGTGCTTTCATAGTCAGTTGGTGTATAGTTTCCGTAGCATTTTGATGTTGCTTTCCGAGTTTTTCGAACCCGTTTAACAGGCATACCGTTTTTCATTTGCGGATTGTATGTTGGCAAACACTTATAGAACACGCAAATATCTTCATGCGCTCTAAGTGGCATACGGTTCGCGTTGAGAAATCCAGATGCATTTGCTTTTTCATAAATCAAATTATAGTGCCACATTTTGCAATTGCTTTTCATCAAGTCTGCCGTGAACATACCAGATGCAAAGAGGATAATTGCACCATTGTCTTTGATTATGCGGTTAATGCCCCCCCATAAGTCATCAAACGGAATTGGAGTATCCCATTTATTTCTCGTAATCCCGTATGGAAGATCTGTGCAAACCATGTCAATCGACTTGTCAGGTATACTTTTCATTCCATCTCTGCAGTCAATGTTAATCATGACATCGATCATCGGTACACAACCTTCTTGCTAACCTCGGCAATGCTGATTCCGGCTGCAGTTCGCCGTACCTCAACGTCTTTACCTTTTTTGAGTGCCGCCGCTATAAGGGCGGCTTGCTCCACAACTTTTGTTTGCAAATCATCTTTAATCAACTAATCCTGCCTCCTTCCACGCTTTGTGCAATTTCTCTCCGTTCCATGCAATCCAATCAACCATCTCTTCATTCATTGCCCATCCCTGCATCGAAAAATTTGAGTTGTAGACAAGTCCAGACTCGTTAAGGAAAGCGTGTACAATTTCATGCCTAAGCACTTGTTTCATTCGTCCTACTGGGTCAGTTGCGATTGGATCACAGTCTGGGTTGGCAGTCTGGTCGATGAGGAAGATTTTTTTACTATATGGGTCAGTCCACCCATCACAGCCCTCACACGTTTTATACTGATCGTGTTGAACTACTGTAATCTGATACTCACATCCGAGTACCGTTATACTATTTTTAGGATTCATCATGTTATTATCTCCGTTCTACGATTCAATCGAACACATTCCAATACACTGCGGCGTGTCAAAAATCTTTTCTCGCATTCGCCTGGTGCAGACATATCTGCCTTCTTTCCAGTTAATGCGCTCGTCTTTTCCTTCATCACACGTTATGGTCAAATCTCCGACATTGAATGGATTTCCATATGCTTTCCAGTCTTCGACAATGTAGTAGAACATATCTTCGACAGAATCAAAGATTCTCATTTCTGCCATTGCGTCGCATAATACTCCTCTGTGTGGTCTATATTTCACCATGAATCAGCCCTCCTTAAAAGCATAGTCTTTGATCTTGTTGTCAACGAATCGAATCTGGCTCGGATTTACCTCGCCCATCGTGCCATCATCATACTCTACAAGCCCAAATATCATGCTCATTTGTCCCTCAGGACAACCGCCAATATACAAATCCGCTGCAACAGGCTTTGCAAAATTTTCCCACATATGGAATAACGCTTTCTTTTCTTCGCCATTTTGAGTTACAATACATGGACGAACCCCAAAGTTGATTTCTATATTCTGCATTTGCACCTCCAGTGTACGTGTATACTTGTATCAACGTACATATATAGCTAGCATAATGTACGTGTATATAGCTAGCAAATGTGTGTTGGCAAGTTAGAACAAGTGTTTATAGAACAGCATTTCTCGGATGCTGCCAGACATGTAGTGCGATAAACTCTTTACAATCACTCCATGTTTGCTGCCATAATCAGTTTTTAGATACTCTTCAATCAAAACCTTATTGCTTTGAAGGTCATCATAGTCATCTTTTAAAGATTCTGGTGACTTGATATAGCTTCTTGCAACTCGTTTAAGGCTCTCGTCTGATAGATTCTTAGCGTCAAAGCCTGTAGATGCTTTGTATTGGTGGTTAAACTCAAAAATAATAGCAGTCAGGCTGCTATATTCCTTGTCAACCCAGTCATTTTCCTGTTGCTCTGTGGTAAAGATGTTTTTAGGATTGTTTGAATACAATCTGTGAAGCTCATCTTTAAGAACTGACTCCTTAGACTTGATAAAGTCATCTGGATCAACAGTAGGCTCTTTCTTTTTGGGGCTTGCCCCTGAGTTTTGAGCACTTTTAGTGCGCGAAACCATGTATTTATCTCTATTGTCAACTTTAGTTGATAATAGAGCATGTTCTTTATCTGTATCACTTAAACTACTGTTATACTTAATATCTATTGTATTACTTATCTGTGGACTTTTTTCAACCCCACCCTGTTGATTTTTCTCCATACCCCCACATGGATTTTTTTCCATGTTAGAAGAAATAGATTTTTCATTGACAAAAGAATCAAAAAATTTCTGAGTGAGGATAATGATTCGCTTGTCGATTTCTTTAGTGTTTTCTTTGTATTCAAAGATTCTTTCAATCAATCCCAGTTGTTCAAATTTTAAAAGCATCTTTTGGATACTATTTTCTTTTAAGCCAATGAAGTTGGCAAAATGCTTGTTAGAAGCAAAACAGCCTTTGTCTTTTTGAGTAAGGCTGTATATCTCAATTAACAAGAATTTCTCTCTAGGACTTAAATCCGGTGATAAATAAAGACGTTCTGGAATCCAGATTCCTTTAAAATCTCTGCCCTCCGATATTACTATTTCTTTTTTTGCCTTCTCTGACATCTGTTTTACCTCCTGTGCGATAATGTATTCCTGTGATTACAAATCAGTTGCCAGGCAGTCACAGGTTCTGCTTTTCGGGAGCTACCCTAGGCAACTGGAGCGCCGCAAGAAGGATTCGAACCCTCAGTCCTGTTACAGATCACCGATTTTCAAGATCGGCCCAGTACCATTGTGGCATCGCGGCAAAAGTGGGTAGAGTAGGACTCGAACCTACATATCCGAAGATGACAGATTTACAGTCTGCTGCAATACCAATTCTGCACATCTACCCAAATACCGCCTATACGGTTGCGGCTGACTTGTCCGCAGGTTGATTCTCACAGAGAGTTGCAGTTGCTACTTTGTGGGAAAAGAGAAAGGGATTTCACAAAGAAAGAAAAAACCACATCGTTTACAAACTGCATATGGACCCTCTGGGACTCGAACCCAGACCCGGCTGCTTATGAGACAGCTGCCCTAACCTATTGAGCTAAAGGTCCGTATGCGCCATATGGGACTCGAACCCACGACGCCTTGATTAAAAGTCAAGTGCTCTTCCAGCTGAGCTAATGGCGCAACAGGGCTAGTTGGACTCGAACCAACAGTGCAGGAATCAAAATCCTGTGCCTTACCATTTGGCGATAACCCCAGCGTGATCTTATCCTCACATGCCACTGGCTGTCAAGACAAGATTCACGATAAAGAACGTAGAAAGTACTACAGCACTGGCAAGTCTTTCTCTGGATCTTTTCTCATTCAGCCATCCTATAATGCTAGTCAGCATAAAGATGTTAAAAAGAGATGCCAGAATGCGGAGAATAAGAACAAACATTAAATATCCCCTTCCTTTCTGTGGAGTGAATTTTCAGCTTTGAAGCCGTCAGGATAGCGTTCCCAAAGCTTCTTGTTATTTTTAATCGCAATATCCTCAAGAGAGGTATCAAGTGCCTCAGCAGTAAGTGCCAGATAATACAGCACGTCGCCACATTCCTTGATAAGATGCTCTCTATCAAATGGATGCCCCTGAAAAATCTGCTTTTTGAGAAGATCAACAAGCTCACCTGCTTCACCTGCAGTACCGAGGATACCATTCATAAGCATGTTTTCCTTTGTTGCTTTTGTTACGTCTGATGCGGTTCTCATTACACCGCACTGATATTCGTCAAATGTCATTTCGTTTCCTTTCCAGTGATAAGATCACTATACGGCAATGTTTCAATCCAGTCACAAAAATCTCGCCATTCGTCCAGTTTATGGTTACGGCGTGCTTTATAGATGTTTGCAAGAACTTCGTAGTTAAGCGTTACATTTCTGGTCTGGTTATAAGAATCAGGTAACAGCTGAATTAGTTGCCACCAATACTTCTTTTCCTTGGTAGCAAGATATTTTTGCCTGTAAAAATTAAGCATACGGATTGTCTGATTCAACAGGCCGATTGGCGAATGCTCTGCCCCGTGAAATATCGGGAAATCAGATTCAGCACTTTCAAAGTCAATAAGATGCTCTGCTGAGAAATCATCTAATGTAAATTCTTTGGCATCAATTCGATGCATGGTGCTACAACTATTCTTCGAAGTACCTACGGAATATGTGTCTGCTTCTTTCCACCAATAAAGTGGTGCTGTAATTCTGATGCATACTGGAAGCATACGCATAAATTTACGATGATCGGGACCATATGAAGATAGATGCCGCATAAGTGCCATATCTTCTTTGCCAACTATAAATTGTGGAGACCATGTACATTTATCTGGTTGGATACTATCGCAGGTATCACAATCACGTTCTTCACCGAGGTGAAGACAGCCCCAATGACTATCACTTTTAAACCACGAATTGAAGGGGTTTCGAAGACCTTCAATAGCAAATTCTATTTGTCCTGGGCTTGGTAATACAGCATGTTCTAATTTAATCATAAAGACTCCGCTATTTTGAACACTTCTTTTTCGTATTCGATAAAAGATTCTAAAATTTTATCGAAAAATACATATTTGAAATATTCTTGAAGTTGGCAAGTATCAAGGTCTTTCAGCAGCCAAAGCTCAAAAGCATAGTTAAAGCGGTGCAGAGTACCATCATATAATTTTTTATTAAAAGTAACAGTTATGTGGTTAAAACACGGTGGCAAAGCTTTAGCATCAATTCCAAAAGACTTGCTAAGCTTGATTAGCACAGAAATGCATTTATCTATATCACTCATAGACACTCCCTTCTTATCGAGTTGCTGACAAAATAATTTTGTTATTGCATTGTGGGCAGACGATGTAAGTTGTATTTTTACTGCTTAGCCAAAATGCAGATGATGTTTCTACAATTGAGTGCGACGATTTCTCAAGAATGTCAGAAATATCGTAGCTCAAAAGTGCACCGCAACTTGGACATTCAGCTTCCTTTCTTGTGCCAGGTCTCAGAATTTTTATCATTTCGCACAATCTCCTAACGCTTCGCAGTAAAATCTTTAAGTGTTCCAAGAAGTGCCTCTTTTGACCCAAATTCTGGAAGCTCCAAGATTAAAGCAGCTCTGCAAAAGCTGATTGTAGCATCAAGCCCCAAAACAAGCTCTAATTGCTCTAGTTGTTCTTTACCCATAGTATTTGCCATTGAATGAGTTGAAATTGATTGTGGGGCATTCTGTGGCTTTACAGCGGTATTTTGAGGACCTGACTTAGCAGCCATTATATCATTCTGCTGCTTAGCCTTAACCATAAAGTCCAAAATGTACTGACAAAGCTCTTGACGTTCTTTACATGCTTTTATTTTATTTGCATCTGGATTAGGCACAGCTGAGAAATCGTTGATCTGCTTTTGATATCCAGAAATAACACCTTGTAACCATGTTGTTGCATTCTCAAATTTTGTTGCCATTACTCCTCCTATTCATCCAAAGGGGATATTGCTTTAACAAACTCGCGAGGAAAGAAAGCTTTTAAGCTAGAAGTGCAAGATACGTAAAACAATTCTTCGTTGGTTAGATAGCCATAGTATCCGTCTTGTGGATTACAATAAGCTTCTATTGTTTCGCTTGTGCCGTCAATAAATTTAACTAAAACTAACTTTGTGTCATTCATTGCTTATTCCTCTGGCATGTAGTAGATATCTGGTGAGAAGCTAGAAGCAGAAATATTTAATTCTTCAAATACCTCGGCTGCTCTGGCTGGAGATTTATACTCTGCAAGTACCATGTCTTGGTTTGTAGTCCTTGCAAAGATAGTTTCATCACGTCTTAGTAAAGCAACGTTACAAAACTCAACAGATTTGGTTTTACACTGTGAAATGATTCTCATTAGATAACCTCCTGTTCTTGTGTTCTATCTGGCATGTAACCATTTGGGTAACGTTTATTCGTTCACGATTGATTCCGTGTCCTTCACGGCACAACTGGCAAACCAGTATGTCACCGCAATGCTGACATTCATCGGTTATTTCCTTGGTTGATATTTTCATTAGTCTGGAACCTGCATCAGAAGTCTAAAGGTGTTTTTGCCTTTCACTGTCACGAGGGTTCGAGTCCCGGTAAAGTGGTTATATGGATTTTTAAAATCTTTCATCTGGAACAATCCTTGCTTACGGTATGTCTCGTAAGGTTTTAAAATGCCCTTGGAATCTTTGTAAATATAACCCTTAGCAATTAACCATCCAGTAAATTCTGTTTGACTATACCCTAATTCTTTAGCTGTATCTCGGAAGTTTGTAAGAAGATTGCTGTTTACCAGAGAATCAAAATACTCAGCCTTTGGTGCTTGCTCCTGAACAGTTTCGATGAGCTTCTGCTTTTCTTCTTGTTCTTCAATCCAGCGCTTTGCTCTTTCAATTGGGTCTTCGATCATGTAGGAATCGGGTTTGCACTCGTTAATACTGTAAGAACCAGTTTTGCGGATTGAAGGAAGAACATCTTTAGTTACCCATCGTCTAAAGTCACGTGCTTTGTCTTTACGGCTTTCCAAAATTACATCATATAAGCCATCTTCATTGACAAATAACATATCTTGTTTTCTTCCAATCGAGTCGGAGATGGGGTATTTTGAAACTACCTCATCTGAAAGCCTTTGATTGACAACCTTTGCTGTAAGCTCTAACGCCTTGCATAAGTCAGTCAGGCAAAACCATGCTTCACCATTAACTATTTGTGTTCTGATATCTCCAAATTCTGGATTATTAAAGATTGCTATATTATTCATATAAACACCTACCTTCCTGGTATGCCTTGGCATTATGGCAAAGAAACTGTCAAGGCTCACAGCTTTCGGGTCGCGATTCCCTATCTTTGCCATATGTGTAGTTACGAGTTAAAAGGGGCTTTTTATTTTGGAAAAATATTTTGGGGACTAAGTAGCCCCATGCCGGGGGCATGCTCTCAGACCCCTACACCCCCTTTTTGTGTGATCATCTGGCAGGCTGTGCGGATGGTTGCGGCTTCTGCTCCGTGGCGGCAAGACCTGAATTGTGTGCATTTGTATATACAAAAGCAACAGTGTTTTGCTGCCCTGGTCTGAGTATACGCACCATTGACCGTTAAAAGTTCGTAAAACAAACATTATACGTACTCTATGTTACTTTGAAGATTAACACAGATCAAGAAACCTTGACTAATCTTAATTTAAATCGTCAGATAATTTGAAATCCGATAGTTTAGGGGCTTCTGGTTCTGCGTCAATGACTTTTTCCCACTCTTCCGCCGTTATCTGCTTGGCTTCTGGTGCTGTCTCAGCTGACAAGCGGAACTCTGACGCGTTGACATAGTCGCTATTGTTAGTAAGATCAAAAATTGCAAGCACTGGCGGCATTTTGCCAGTAAATGCAAGCTGTTTCTTACAAGCTGTTATAACGCCTTTTACCGCGTCTATAGTAGACTTCCAATCACTGCCACGCTTTTCATAGCCCGTGATCATGTGCCGCGTAACTCCCAAAAATGCCGCCCAGGACTCTATATCAGGCACTAGGCGCAGCTTTCCGCCTTCCGTTGGGGTTTTGTTTACGTTCCGGACAAATGTCAGATACTCTTCTGAGTCGTGCTTGAAACTTTTTAGCCCTTCGGGAGAGTTGCTATACATGGGCTGTGAGCCTTTTTCACGTGCCCTGGCTAGCCCCTGCAGAGATACGTCAAGGATAGCATCCAGTTCGTCTCCGTCCATGGTTTCTGCAATATCCCTATAGCTCGGCATTCGTTTTCCTCCTCTTGGCATTCTGTAGCCCTCCTTTCCCTGTATTTCTTTTTGTCGTGCGTATATGTGGCTATATCTTAGCCTTTCCCCTTCAAATGCCTTCTAGCCGCTTTCTGTGCCCTTCTAGCGCCCTTCTGTGCGTGCTCATCGTGTCCAGCTCTCACATGTGTCCGCCTCTGGCTGTCTGTCTGTGTATCTCTCGTCTGTTGGCTGTCTCTGGCTTGATGATCTGTCTGTTGTCAGCTTCTGCGCTCTGTATCTGTATATACTTAGATACACTATACACATACCTACTTACCAGATATCTATATACTGTACATACAGATATACATATACTTATACATATACTTATACCTATACAGTACATAGAGATATACTATACATACTCACCTTATATGTACTTTACATATATACCTTATACAGACATACTTAATATATATTATCAGATAATATATTATATATACTATACATATACAGATATTATATACATATACACCATATAATTATAAATATAATATAAATACACTGATAATATATTAAATATACCGATAGTATATTAAATGTATATACCATATACATATACAGTAAATATATATACTGTATATATTATATATAAGGAAGCGACACGGAAAAGCTGTAGGCTTGGGGAAAAGGAAAAAGCCCACGACCAGAAAAAGAAGCACCGTGTTTTAGCACGGCTTGAAATCTTTTCCGATCATGGGCTATATACTCTATATATCCATATCTAGGCTACATATAAATACTATATATAGTAGCTTGATTACATAATACAACAATATGAGGTATAAATCAAGTTAAATATTTTTAAAAGTGCAAGTTGCACAAATTAAGAATTTACGGCTGAATGTCTGAAAATGGGTAAAGAAAAACGGCAAGCTGTACACCTGCCGTTTTGTTAGTGTTTAAATCATTCGTCTGGTTCACCAAAGACCTTGATATACTCTTCGGTGCTTGCGTTCTGCTCCATCCACTTTTGCGCCTTTTCTTTGGTGTATGGGATGATTTCCTCAGAGCCTGTCTGATAACCGTTCCTGCATTTGCGATATCTGCTATTTGCATCGCCCGAACCGTACAGGAAGAACTCCCCAGTTTTCTTTCTGTACAGAGTCTCCTCAAAATATGAAAATCTTCCGTATGCCCCGTTATCGTAATAGCCAACTTTTTTAGCTGTCTCCGTGTTGTACATTTTTCCATCAATAATTTTCTTCATGTCTTCGCCTTTCTGCCCTCGTAACCTCCGGGGCGGGTGCTTTGATATTTACCAGATTTCAACGCCGAGCTTGTCAGCTGCTGCGCTTACTACGTCCTCTACGGTGTCACTGTCGGCGCTGTCGTACTCGTCCGCCATATCAGCCAGTTCACACAGCTTGCGGCAGTCGTCGGGGTTCCACTCTCCATTGTGGCGGATGCGATACGCGGTAAGTTCTGCAGAATCCTCTTCAAGGAGCACAACAGCGTCAACATAGCGGTTGCTGTCTGGGTCTTCGTCATCGATATAATCATTTGCGCAATTCTTCCAGTCTTCCATCTGCTCAATGCAGTAATCTACATCATCGACCATAAAAGCATCAACTTCACCGTCAAATTCGAGACCTCCGGTTTCAAAAAACTCATTGGCCCAATCTGGACCATATCCGCTGCCATTCCAAATTTTCATTGTGACTTCTACAAGCTTCTTTCCGTCTGTCATCTTCATATCTTTTTTACCTTTGCCCTTTGGGGCTTCCTTTCTTTCTTTGTGCCTTTAATATAACTTAAAAAAGTTACTATGTCAAGACTTTTTTTGAAAGTTTTTTAAAATTTTTTCTTCTTCGGCTTGGTCTGGTGCATAGTATATAAGGTGCTCTGGCTGCATGTGCAAGATGCAGCATATACGATTGATAGCATCAAGGCTTATGTGTGTATCTCCTGCCTTGATCTTTCGCCATGTATCCTGCGACAAAATGCCGCTTTTCTGCGCTGTGTAGGCTGTAACGCCTGCGGTAGCCAGTGCGCCGGCTACGTCAAACTTAAACTTTATCATACTTGTAGTACTCTCCTTTCGTGCTTGGTGTATCGCTACATATATATAGTAACTTTTTAACGGCAAAAAGTCAAGAAAAAATATAACGAAAAAAAGTTATAAAAAGTCTTGACATAACTTTTAAAAGTGATATAATAAGGGTGTAAACAAAAAAAGCCGGTTGCACTACCTACCAAGCAAACGCAACCGGCACCAATCAAAAAAAGAAAGGTAGCTTGATTATACATCAAGCAAAGGGAAAAAACAATGTTATATTCAGAGTTAGCAAAAACTTACAGAAAGCTTTTTAAGAAATATCCAAATATTTCTAGTCTCCAGGATTTCGGCGGCAAGATTTTAGAAGAAAAAACAACCTATGCTAAGCGCGGCACGCGTTGGGTTGAAGTGAAAAAAGAAGAAAAAGAAGTACCGGCAACTTATGTTTTTAATGTATTTGATGCAGTACAATTTTTTAAAGACTTAGGCGGATACGAAAAAGTAAGTTGTGGCTATACAAAGGCCGGATATCTTCCAGACGAGTTACTAAGTATCAGCCCTAACAGAACGGAAAAAACAGTAAGAAAATATTATTTCATTTAAAAAAATAAGGTGGGCGAAAATGCCCACCTTTTTTTATTTGCTTCGTGCCTGATCAAGTAGCCGCTGCGTCTGCTTCTGGCCGTATATATCCATGATATCAAGCTGATACCGTGCATCAGTCAAGAGCCTTTGCAGGTCTACCGTTTCCAGGTCTGGCGTCTGGCTCTTGGTCTTCTGGCTGGACGGCTCCGGCTCTGCCGCAGGTGCTGCAGGTCCTTCTGCATCTGGTGCCGCTGATCGGATGCTATCGCGGCTGATTTTTTCAGCTATCGCGGCTTTTATGTAGCCGTTGACTGATAGGCTTGTAGCTGCTGCCGCCTCTTGTAGTTTGGTGTAATCTTCATGCCGCAAATCGAGCGGCACGCGCTTATAAGTCTTACTTGCGTATCTTATAGTAGCTTGCTTGTGTGCGTCTGATATTGCCATAGGTTTTTTTCTTTCCTTTCCATATATTATAGAGGCCCCTTTTCCACCTCTAGCATAATTATACACTATAAAGATAAAAATATACACGTACATAATGCACAAAAATATACACGTACATTTATACAGAATTACTATTGAATATACACGTACGTTGTTATATAATACAGTCAGAAACAAGGAAAACAACAAACACAGAAAGGAAGTAAAAAAATATGAAGAGAACAAAAAATATGATTTATAAGGCATCCGATGAAGCAAGAGAGCTGTTTTTATATGCTACTAACTCAGGCGTTTTGTATGATCGCCAGATCAAGCCAAGTATCGAAAACCTTAGAAAAAAGTTAAGAAAGGGAACCTTTGATAAAGATAAGGCGGCAGACCTCTTCTACTATGTAGCTACAAGTGCTTCGGCCATGTATGATAAAGACTTTGGATTTAGCTTTTCTGTCCAGCAGCGCTTCACAGCTGCGGTTGATATGGTCGATTTTTACATTGACGAAATTGAAGAGATTTAAGCCGAAACGCCCCGGCTTGGGGCGTCCGTTGGGGATTGCCTCCCGGCGCTGATGATGGCAGGCAAGAAAGGGAAAAGTTATGACAACATTACAAATTATTAGATTGAATGAAAGCGCCCCAGCTATGGCGCACGGTTTCCGTTATAACGTCCAGATCTGGACGAAGGACAGCGGCCGCGGCTGGTGCTATGCCGGAAACGGCAAGTTTTTAAAGACTGCAGGCGAGGTTCTGAGGTATGGCAAGGAACGCGCTGATTTTTACAGTGCTGACATGTACAAGGATTTTTACGCCTGTATGAGTGAGGAAGACGTTATATATTTTGTAGGGGTTTACAAGTGGCACGCCTTCCGCGTATATCCAGACGGAAAAATTACAAAGGCAACTGAGCAAGAACGCGAATTGGCCGGAAAATGGCTTGAAAGAGAGAAAGGAAAGCGATGATCACAACAAAAATTGTCTTGCTGGGCGACACTCACCCGGCAAGACTTCGCGGTTATGGTTACAGTGTGCAGATTTTTGTAGATGGTGAATACAGTAATATTTTCAAGCTGTGCCGGACTCTGGCAGATGCTGAAAACTACGCTAAGGAATTTTAAGTTTTTTTGTGTTTCTCCGCTTTAGGCGGCGAGGTTCACGACCTGGGGACACTTTACCGGGGAAAACCGGAACAAAAAAAGAAAACTAAAAGAAAGGTTAAAACAATGATTTTACAGACGGTATCTATCAGCGCAGCACCGCGAGAGCTGCATATAAAGCTTTTCAAGGCTCACGGTGATGAGCTGGAGAAGCTTGAGAAAGAAATTGCAAGCCTTGACGCTGTGGCCCTTGTGTCATGGGCGCGAGTATTCGAGGCGGTAAAGGCTCCAGGTGTGGTGGCACACTGGGAAGTGCAGCACGAAATTGGCGGCAAGGCATACACAGAGCAACGAATACTGCACGCATCCGTAAAAAATCCGGGCTGCATTCAGTTTTCTACAGCTCACAGCTACCCAGACGAATATATCCCGGTGATGGATTCACAGTTTAAAAATGCAGCTGATTTTTTCAGATATGAAGCGCCGACATTAGCAGTTGTTGCTATCGAAAAGGTTGCGTGAAACGGAAAGAGGTGATAAGATGAAGGTAATCTGGGAACCAGACCTGCAGATTGAGAAGATGCGCAGCGGTGCAGAGCGTGCTATTCTCTGCCAAAAGTCAAGAGGATTCAAGACAACGATTAAAAAAATCATGAAAAAAAATGCTTGATGCAGTAGCAAATGGCATTGGTGACTTGTTACTTGGCGCGTTGATCTTCGGCGGTATGGCGGTTGCACTGTATTTTGGGAGTGTTTGATAGGAGAACATAAAATATTTTGCACAATATTTACAATGTGCAAACAGTACTGCTATCTTATAATAGTGCATATTGACAAAGAAAGGAAGGGCAAATATGAATTGGGAAAATTTGCTGAAAGTGTATGAAGATATGGGTGTTGAGGATATTATCCCAATAGCCCATACAAGAATTTTACCACATATAAAGGTATTGCTCGATGAAAATGGAAATTACATAGGGGCGATGTTAAACGGTAAAGACCGTTTTACTATTCCATGCACCATTGAATCTGAATCAAGGACAAGTGGAAACAATCCACATCCAATTCATGACAATATGCAATATTTGTCGGCAGACTATAACAAAGAAAAACACGACAAATATATGGAACAATTAGAAGCCTACATTTCTGAAGTAGATGACAAATTGGCAAAATCAGTATACAGATTTGTTCAAAAAGGATTGATGAGGGATGTTTTACAAGGATTTCTAAAAAAGATTCCTTATCCAGAAGAAAAAACTGTTGTTTGTTTTGTAATGGCTCCACAGGAAGAATTGATAAGAGCAAGTTTTAGTGGAGAATATGAAAAATATTGCCTGAATCTTCTTCGATCAGGAGACGGGCAAAACAAGCAATGGAAAGACTATTATCTTCATAGTTTGGAACCAAACGGAATGTGTAGCATTACAGGAAATAACGATTTTATTCCTGCAACTTATCCGAAGGGCATTAGATTTGCGGGTGATGGGGCAAAACTTTTTGTTGCGTCATCTCGTAATATTATGTTGAAAGGAATGCCGGCTCTTGCGCCTGGTTACATAGCGTCACAAAAAATACTGCATACGCTTCAATGTCTGTGCTTTGAGGGACCACAATGGGCAAGTCAGGTAATGCGCGACAATTTAAAATCTTTTAAAGAAATTGATTTAACAGCGGATGAAGAGAAAATAGTGGAAAGGTATATAAAAAACATACTTAAAGAAAGTAAGACGTGTCAAATAACTCCTGACTGTAAATAAAGGCTTGAGAATGTAAAAATTTTGAGAGGGGGTGAAGATGAATGATTGGTAAATACAATATTCAGATAGGCGATGTATTTGGGCAATGGGAAGTAATAGGGCAAGGCAGCAAGCCCTATTACTCAAAGTGCAGATGTACTTGCGGTACGATTAGAGATGTAAGCAACAGATCTCTTTGCGCTGGTGATTCTAAATCTTGTGGATGCAATAAGGAATACTTAAAAGCCAGACGAAAAGAATCTTCGGTTAAGACTGGTGATCGTTTTGGAATGTGGAACGTGATTGGCGAATCAAGCAGACCGTATTCAGTTCTATGCAAATGTGACTGTGGGACAGTTAGAAACGTATATAGTCGTATGCTATTAGCAGGTAAATCTAAATCCTGTGGGTGCAATAAGGAGTATGTAAAAACTACCTCTAAAAAAATATCCGAAACCAACTTGAGAATTGCACAGAAAAAAGTCGGAACTAGTATCAATGGATTTAAAATTGTAAGTATTTTTAAGAAAAAGGGGGAGAATGTTTTTTATTGCAAAGCTATATGCCCAGTTTGCGGAAAAGAAACAGAAACCCAGTTGTCCAGATTGAAAAAAAATTATATGTGTGTAAATTGTAACCGTAATAATGGGGACTTTTTGAAAGAAATACAGAAAAGCTGCTATGTGGATGGTTCTTGCTTGCCAAGCATTAGATCAAGAGAAAATGGAACTGTCAACAAAAATTCTAGTACAAAAGTAAACGGGGTTTCGCTTCAAAAAGACGGAAGCTATAGAGCATATATAACATTTAGACATAAACAATATCATTTGGGAGTATATGCTAGTCTGGAAGAGGCAGCATCGGCACGCAAAGAGGCTGAAAAAAAGCTCTTTGGTGAATACATAAAGAGTCATCAGGGATGGGAAGATGAGCTAAAAGAAATCGGAAAGAGACATAGAAAAAAACCATAATAAAAAGTAGGGATAGAGTCAAATCTATCCCTATTATTTTACAGTTCTTGACAGTATTTTACATTACTTTACATTATTATACATTATTTTACTGTAAAATAATGTCAAAATCTATCGGCTTTTCTTACGGCGTTTCTTCTGCTTCTGCTGCTTGTATTCGGTTCTTATGACTGTGATATTTCCGACAGTTTCCTCGGTTCTGATGCGCTTCAAACTGCCAACATAGGTTATTATGCTGATTTCATGTTTTTTTCCACTTCTACTACCCATATCATCCCCTCAACTTTCTCGTAAGCTGCTGTCCAAACGATTCTCGATACGTGATTTTTACGTCTGTGTCCACATCAATTGGGCGGCCAACGACTAAAATTTCTGCAGGATGGAGTCGGGAACACATTTCTTTGAAGCCCTGTCGATAACACTCCTTGCCTTGATCGGTGAAGCAACCGTTTGTGCTGATTGCCAACGTACTCTCTTCTGGCAACCCTTCAAAGCAAAAATCAAACGTCTCTGCATTTCCCCAACCTACAGTCGGGATGACGTCGCATCCATTCATAAAGAGCCACCATGCCAGGGCACGGCTCCTGTACACTTGATGCAGCTGCATGACCTTTGGCATAGAGTCGTAGAATGAGAAGTCAGGAGCACAGATGTATTTAAAATTTTCAAGTGTTGGAAGATACTTTTGTGGCTGATTCCACAATGGCTCGAACCGTGCATCATCAATAAAAAAGTGGCAAAGCGCCTTCTTCGGATTTTTTTCTTTCGCCGCCTCACAAAATGATACTGCATTAAGCCCACTCAGAGCAGCATGTACTGGGAGCAGTTTTGGAAAGCCCAGTGGAGTAAGTTCGGATTGATAAAGATATCGCTCACGGAGAACATCTTTTTGCGTGTGAATCTTTGTATACATCTGCCTTCCTTTCTGACACATTGTCTAAAATCGTGTGTATTGTGATCTTTATTTTATGCACAGTACTTAATTGCATCGCTTCCTAAAAGCCGATATATAAGTTCATCTGCAACAGTTACTATACTCCTGCCAAAAAGACTTATAAAGTCTGCGACAATTTCCTCTGTTTCAATCGGGATAGAGTATCCGTATTCCATTGCGTGAACGTGTGTCAATTCATGGCACAGCACTTTATCAATCATCTGGTTTGACAGATCATTACACATAAAGACGGTCTTTAAATTGTTGTCGGTTACACCGAGAGTATATGTTCCGTCACTGCGTTGCAACTGCGGATCGCCAGGATTGACAAAGCAAACTTGCCAAGTGCTGTTATTTACTGTAAAAAACATTTGATACCCCCATTATAGCACATTTATAGCAAATGTGCAATTGAAATAAAACCGGGAGCATCTGCCCCCGGTTGTACCATTGATTATATACGCTGTACCCAGTTTGTCATCTTGGTTTTCATCATTGTTTTTTCGGAAGCTGAAAGCCCTGGCATGATCTCTTTAAGATCTTCGTCAATGACGGCCAACAAGGACTCAAGCCCTCGCATGTTTGCGTCATTGTCTTCTTTAGTGTTAGCTTTGTGCATGTCCTTAGTCTCACTGTATGACCTTCTAGCACGGTCATATCGGCTTTCTGACTTCATTCCCATATCTTCTACACTTCTACCATCTGACGGCATTTGGGAGCCTCTACGTGGGTCAGAGTAGTACATGCGCCCAAAGCGGAGTCTATCAAGATCACGCATACGCTCTTCTTCTGGCATATCAGCCCATTCATAATACATTTCTGGTGTCATGTGCCAATAAGGTGGTTCGTCATAACCGCGTCTGCCTGTGGTTCTTGTCCCTCTACCCTTTGGGGCAAATCTGCCGTTAGCGTATCTGTAGCGGTCGTAATAGCGGCGTGACGGGTAATCACCGTATTGCTCAACCATTTCCATGATTTCATCATCGTTTTGCAGCTTATCCATTGCCTCAACGATGCGATAATCTTTATCAAAGCAAGCAATGTTCTTAACAATTTCGGTCCAATCTTTTAAATCATCAAGATTCTGACCTTCGAAATTATCAATTCCGATAGCTTTGGCTTTTTCTTTGACACATTCTAAGATCTCTTTAGCCCATTTATGCATAGTCTACCTCCAATCAAGCAACTCTATTCACTATAAGGTTTGCGTTAGCAACTTCAATAGCAACGCCACTTGTATTCTCAACTGCAATATTTACGCAGCAGCCACGTGGAACACTGATAAAAATGCCTGAGGACACATTGTTGAATTGAGATACTGCAGCGGGTGTTGAAATCATTTTGGAAGCAAGCACCGGCTCACCACTGATAGCAATTGCTAATGATATAGGAGCCACAGTTCCCCCAGCTGGAAGAGCTATATTCGCGGAGAAGTTTACAAAAAAACGTGCCTGACACTGATTCGTAAGACCTCTAAGAGTAATGATTCCACTGCCTTCACGGTGCTGTATGCAGTTTGAACCCTTAATAGATGTGTTTGTAAAAGTTACATTTTCATTTGCCGCAACTTCCTGCGTTGCGACTGCAACATATTCTGCCATTTGATACCTCCTTAAAATAAGGGACAGGCTCTATTTCGAGTCTGCCCCTTTGCTGATAGTAATACTGCGTTAGTTAGCAGACATAACCGTTTTGGTTAAGATACCGATATTTAATTTTGTCAGCAGTTGCAACCACTATTGCATCCGTAATACACGTTTGGGTTAGGAACTTGATATGACGGAATCGGTGCTGGATTAACTGCGTTGATGATCTGCTGTGTCTGAGATGCCATTGCTGTGGTAAGCAGTGCACTCTGGCGATCCTGTGAAGCAGCTCTGCGAAGATCATTGTTCTCAGCCTGTAAGGCAGCAATCTTGTCCTGGCAAAGGTAGTCAAGCAGCGCACGGGTATTTGCATTGGCATTGTCAATGATATCACGTGTATTGGTTGCTGCATTATAGTTTAACTGGCAGAAGCCTTTATCAATGGACTGCTGAATTGCATTTGCTTGTGTAGCCATGTTATAATTGGTGTTAGAGAGTGCCTCTTTGTTGTCACAGCAGCATTGTGCGAGTTGTGCCTGCAGAGCATTTGTATTTTGCATATTGGCTACGGTATCAGCGTTGATAGCCTGCTGAATGCCATATCCAGTCTGCATGATGTTTGTGTTGATTCCGTTGAATCCAGTTAACATGCTATTGTTAACTGCGTAGAATCCGTCACAAAGACCATTATTGATTCCGTCTAACTTTCCAACAATCGCTTGGTGATCAAAACCACGCTGAATTGCGCTATCTGTGTAGGCTGCCGCGGTAGAACCCATGCCACCACCGTTGTTGCCCCAACCGCCGAAGCCATTACCCCAGCCGAAAATGGCGAAGATCAAAACGATCCAAATAAGCCCCCAGCCGTCGTTGCCCCAGCCGCCGTTGTTATTGCCGTTACCATCAATGCTAGCCACTAATGGTACACTACAGTTTCCTGAGTTAAACATACTATTTACCTCCGTAATAATTTTTTATATACATAATCTTGCAAGAATTAGTATCATTTTTAATATTTTTGTGTTATAATATCTTTGTGCAGATAGGGAATCGCGACCCGAAAATCACAATGCCTAGTGACTTCTGCACGTTTATTGGTAGGCGATTAAAAACACGAAAGGCAAGGTGTTGTTTTTATGCTCAAGTATCACATTTCCGATTATAAAGGGAAAAAATATGGCCATCTTACTGTAATTTCACAATCAAAAAATTCAGATATCCCAAATGGGTTTGATTTCAAGTGTGATTGTGGAAGAATTATCTCCTTTGCTCCTGACAGAGTTATTAAAGGCCATCAGAAATCTTGTGGGTCCTGTTCTTACTCAAGGAAGCCTAAGATCAGCATAGATAATTATATAGGTCAAAGATCTAATATGCTTACAGCAATAGGTCTTTCAGAAAGAAGGCCATCTGATAAAAGGCAGTATATTGAGTGCTTATGTGATTGTGGAAATAAAGTTAGGGTATTGCCTTACCTGTTTAAAAATCACAAAGTGAAAAGTTGCGGTTGTTTGCTAAAAAATAGTCCGGCATATATTGATGGAAGAACTAAAAATCCACTATATGGGCTATGGAAAAACATGATCGGACGTTGTGAAAGCCCAAACCATCCAAAGTATTACCAATATGGCAAACGAGGAATAACCGTGTGCGAAGAATGGCATGACTTTTGGAAATTTGTAGAATGGTCCGAATCTATTGGTGGACGTCCTGAGAACTACACACTTGATCGAATTGACAATAATGGTAACTATGAGCCAAATAATTGTCGTTGGGCAACTTCTGGAGAACAAGCTATAAACAAATCAAATAATTTGAATATAGAGTATAACGGAGAAACCAAAACTCTAAAAGAATGGTCTGATTTGCTCGGAATAAGTTGGGATGTTCTTCATAATCGCCTCCGAAAAGGTTGGACTGTTGAAAGAGCTTTTACAGAAAAAGTGTATAAGTAGTTTTTCTAATGGGTGATAAAATTTCACCCATTATTTTATTCCAAATTGACTTTTTATCTGGCGAACAGCATCATCAACATTTATCCCTTTTTCTTTACAAAGGTTGCGTGCTAATTGTTCTACACCCTTTGTATCGCCTTTGTTTGCCATATCCATAGCATTTTTTAAAATAGGATTGCTCATGGCTTGGCTGTTTCCGGCCATCTGCTGCAAAAACTGCTGTGGATTCCTCATGGCTTGAAATAGCTGAAATGGATTATTCATTCTCATTTGCCTCCTTCTTTAAGCCTCCGGACCTTTTAGGCACTATTTTAGGCATCAGTTCATCAAACTTCTTTTCGAGGCTATCAAATCTTGCCATAAATGCCTCTGTAGCCTCGTCAGATAGCCCCATTTTCATTTTGGACATGTCGGCTGAACTATTCGCCGCATTTGGCTGTGAAGCTGTGTACGGCTTATATACAATCGTTCTAATGGTTCCATCTGCATTCCACGATTTTGTATAGATCTCTGACATGTCTTGCTTTGGGAATACGGCAACTGAGCCGTCCATAGGTACATCGTTCGCAGTAATTTGTTCGACAGCTTGCACGACCTTTCCGTTCAAACCAGCCTGCTGCTGTGGCTGAATGCTTTGCTGTTGATTAAAAAGCGGCTGGTTTTGCTGCAGATCGTAACGCGGCTGTTGATATTGATACGGGTAATAACTATTATATTGGCCATACATTGTCTGTTGGTTGTACGGTTGATACATCTGATTTGGTATCGGCATCGTCGATTATCACTCCTTCCTCGTCAAGGACCTCTCCAATAGCTTGAATCATTGCTGATTGATACTGCATTGGAATCATACATACATCTGGTCTTTCAAATATTTTAGTTAAAAATGATTCAGGAAACATCATTCACACCTTCCTTCGTCTTATTCTGACTGTATTGTGCCATAAAAATAAGATGTAAAAACGACAGGGATACGACATGTTAACGACAAAAAGAGCTGCCAGATAAACTGACAACTCTTTTAAAGAATATTTTACTGCAAATAAATGTCAACTATTGTCAAATAAAGTTAAATAATGTAAAGAAATGTAAAATACACTATTACAACATCTGCAATTCCTCTCCTGTGTCTTTTGATGTGAGTTTGATAGAAACGTCATATCCTAATGCTTCGGATATCTGACGTATATCACTTTCTCTAAAATTATTTAATCTAAGCTTTTTGGACACATTGGACTGAGAGCATCCTAATAGTTTTGCAAGCTGAGTGCCGTCCATCTCTTTCTTAAACATTATTGTTTTTATGATGGTTGAAAACGTGTTTTTATTTTCTGAATCCACTTAATCACCTTCTTCCTTTGATTTAAGCTCTGCCTTGTAAGAAATCAAATGTTCTTTTACAGCCTCAAGGTCATTAGATTCCTCTGGTATCAATCGGTTGAGATAATACAAAAAAGAATTATAAGCCTTTGCTGTGCAATAATACTTTTCCTTGCCATTCACCGTAACTATTCGACCTCTAAATGATGTCGGGGATGCATTATCAATTAAAGATTTGGAAAAGCTCAATGCAGACTGCTTAACTAGTTTTTGGAAAATTTTAAATTCGGCGGCATTTGACGAAAGAAATCTGGCCCAAATCAAATCCAGGTCACTAGAAAACTCATATTTTTTAAGTTCAGTTGGATTTTGCTTGCCACTAGCCAACTGAATGTTGTATGACAATACGCCAATTTCATTTGTGATATAACGGCACAGCTCAATGCCAACAGATATGTAATCTGCAAAGTTAGGATCGAGATTTGCTGTAAATCTTTTTGAACATTCATCAACAAATTTCATCGCCTTGGAGTCATACATCATTCCGCAAGTTTGAAAGCCTGCGCTGCTAATTCCGATTAAGCGCAACCATGTAACAGTATCTTGATTGTTGCAAAGTATCTTGTCGAGTAGTTGCCACAATGGAACATCGTTAAATAAGCGAAGTGGTTTAGCACTGTTACTATTTAAAATGTAAAGTGCCATGGTTTCAGCTGTAACACGTTCTTTATCAAAAAATTCCCCACCTAATGCATTAAATCCGGTTACAATCCCGTTTTCACGCTTGAGAAATATCCTGCGCGATTGGTGCGTGAATAATTCCGCTGGGTTAGAAGGTGGATCAATCTTTTTGCGTTCATCGGATCGCGGCAAGCATTCCCATATCGGACAAGGCTTAGACCATAGTTCTCCATTACCATTCTGTAAAGGAACTAGGTTCATCATAAGTGTTTCAAAAAGATTTCGCCCGATTGCGTAAACAATAGTATTTTGCCCCAACCATCCAATACTGATTGACGGCAAACCTGCCCTACTTGGCTTTACAGAAACATCGTCATACCCATTGATAAAAAGAAGCCATCTAGCCGCTTCTGCATATGTTAGTTGCATTTTTGCTTCTCCACTTCTTGTCGCAAAAATTCGTACCTTGTTGTTACTTTCAGAAATTTCTCCGTTTAACTTTGCAGCACCAAAAGCAGTTCCTTTTTTAGCTTCGTTTGCCTGATAGAATGGAGCATCAGGCTGAAAAAGCCAGAAACGTTCTCTACATTCCTCTAAATATTTTAAAAATGCTTCTGGAAAATGTCCGAGACTCCAATAGCTTTTCCAACGACTGATTGCTTCATCCCTATTCAAAAGCGGAATCTCATCACCGTTTGAGTCAAATCTTACAAATCCAGAATGAACAATTGCAAGAAGTAGCCGTATCATTGCGACATTTTGAGTATCTGTTTCACCTGCCAAATCCATGTATTCGTGACTACGAGTGAAAACATCCGTGAGTGAAACTTCTTTAATGGTATAATCTGGAAGCAATATACGCACCCAATTTTCGTCAAGCAAATTAAATTCTTTCTTCATATATATCCTTCTTTCTACAGTTCTTTACATTAAAATAATGTCAAATAAGGTTAAATACTGTTATTTACTAATATATATATTTCTTGCAATGCGTAATCTATATTTATACGGCTCAAATATCCGATTTTTGCATTCCAATCTTGAGCCTGTGCAATCATGGCATAATACAGTTTGTGGCTCAGGTGAGCAGTTACGAAGAACACAAAGTCAGATTTTTTTAATGCAGCGTTGCGCACAGTGCTGACATTTCCTGCACTGATATATTGCCAATCCGGAAGATAAGTTTTAAGCTTCTTTATCAAGTTTGGATGCCCTCCAACAATTGTACCACTAATGTTTTTTAATTGCTGAATTTGCTCTTTAGATAGCTCATTTGTAATTTCGGTTTCCGAATCAGATTCCAGTGAAAATATATGCTCTCGTAAAGCATAAAGCTCCCTGCGTTCACTCTCTACCTTTTGCAACTCAGATTTTAGCGCATCATTCTTCTGCTTGAGTAGATTTATCTGATCAGATAAGCGCTGAACCTGCTCAGTACAAGCTTTTTGTTCAGACATCCTGCGTTCCTGAGATTCAGATAATGCAGATTTGGCTTGAAGCAATTCATTTTTAATGCTCTCTACTTCAATATACACATCTTCACGATTGTGTTGGAAGTAGTATTCTTTAGACTGCTTATATGCCTTACACATAGCTAATATATAGCTTGTATATTTTGCATAAGTCAGGAAATCCTCACGTATTCCTCCTCTTTTTCCGTGCGTATAAGCAATTGCTAGTGCTTCCAGATCTTCATGTGTGAACTGTAATTCAGAAAAAATAGAAACGCTTGAAAGTGACTCAATGTCAAACACTGTAGTGTATCCAAATTCCTCATTTTTTGGCGCTAACTGGATCTGCTTAAATAAATCTTTTGGAAGTTGACTAATGTATGATTTTGCTCTTTCCTGAAAAGCGCAGTCATATTTCTTTAACCCTTTTTGTATTCTGTGTTCTGGATTGTATCCGTAGTTTGCAATAAAGGAAAGTAATTCATCACATTCTTTACGCTCTTGTACCAACTCTTGCGGCCACATATTTAAAAAGTAATAGCCTGCAAATAAATGACCATTAAAATTATCGTCCGAAACATGATCTGACTTTGCAAGTTTTGCATAAATGGCTTCTCTGATTACACTATTAAAATGAATCGGTTCATCTTTTGGAAGTCTTTTAAAAATGTTGTATAGCTTTCTGTATCCTTTTTTGAAAAGAATATCCAAAGAAGTCTGTGCTTGTTCATCTTCTGTGTAGCTATATTCGACGATTCCAAGTGCTTTTTTATAAGCTTCTTCTGTTTGCAAAGACAGCTCTTCCGAAAATAAAGTATTGTAATATTCGCTCTGCTTTGCAGCATTATAATAAGCTACAGCATTCTTGCCATATTCGATTTCTAAATCTAATCGTATATGGCGTGCAAACGCGATAGCGCAAGCGTAAAACGGTATCAAGTTTACTTGTTCCATAAAATACCTCCTTTCTTTAATTTTAGTAAAGAGTTATCTTGTGATAAAATTACCAAAATTTTATTTTTTGATTACGTAAATAGGATCTATTTTTTGATTTATTATAAATCTCATAATGCGTTAAATACATTGCAAAATCATCGCTCCATGCCTTTTCTAATTTGACCTTATATTCCACAATATGTCCAGATTTATATATTCGTATTGCATGATATCTGCCGCATATGCCGCTGCTTTCTGTATGCCATATAAATAAATCTACATACCCATTGTAATAATCTTTTTTAACTTGTTTATACATGTTACAGCATAATTCAGTTGTTGGCAAATCAAATTTGTCAATGTAATTAAATGCCATTGTAAACTCGCCACTCGCAAACACAGTTAATGCTGATACAATATCAATTGTTTTCATATTATTAGCGGATAGCAAGCGTCGTAATGATTCTGCAATTGTACAATTTCGTTCGTATATTACATCGTCGAATTTCCCATCTGCGATGGCATTCTTAACGCCAACTATTCTTTCATAAATCTCATTACTTACCATAATAAAATCCTCCTTTTAACAATTTTTAACAGCTCTTTACATTATTAAACATTTTTTAAATGTCAAATAAGGTAGAGAATTATAGATCATGTGTCCGCATGTATTCCTCGATGGCAAAGCAAGCAAATCCTGCTAGGGTGCGGCCTGACTTACGAGCAGCTTCTGAAAAGGCTGCCTTTTGTGATTCAGTGCATGATACGCTGAACTGAATCTTGCGCTCAGCTGCAGAGACTTCTCTGCGTCCTACATATCCACCATTTGGACCAATCTTTGGAGTTGGATTATATCCAGGTGTATACACTCTGTTTGGATCAACTGGAGCGGAGACAAATACTGATTTTTTTTCCACTGGCTGGATGCTTGGAATTTCAGTTCCACTAGTATCTGTAAAATCAATGCCAGCTGTCACATCAAAAGAAGTAGTAGTGGTGTTATCTTTCTTTCTCATCTATAATCACTCCTTAATAGTTCTTTTGTGAACTGTGCATAATCAATGGCGGCGTTACAATTTGAGTCAAATCTCATGAGTGTTGTTCTGGTTGCCTGTGCCTTTTGTACAGCAATGCTTTCACGAATAGTTGTACAGAACACCTTTGTGTTGAGCTGCTTGGCAATCTCTTCCAAAGAAGCTTTAACTTCCTGGGCGAGGAGCTGACGGCTCTTATATTTCACCAACAAGAGTCCTGCAACCTCTAGGCTAGGATTATTTCTTTTCTTTACGCCCGTGATGGTTCTGTTAAGTTCTGAGAGGCCTTGAATAGCATAACGGTCTGCAGTGACAGGAATGATGACCTTGTCAGAAGCAATCAAACAGTTTTTGAGCAATTTGTTGTCAGCCGGAGCTGTATCAATAATAACGTAGTCATAGCCAGTTAATTCAGAAAGAGCGTCTTTTAGTCTAAAATACTCATTTCCATCACTTGGGAATCTTTGATCTGCTGTTTTCAACTCTGGATCGGATGCGACTATGTCACCGATTTCTGTTTTTTGAATAGCTTCCTCAATTGGAAGTGGATCTTCAATGTCTAAAATAACATCGTAGAGAGTTGCCGTATCTTTGGATACTGCTCTATAAGTATCAGTGCTGTTACCCTGCGGATCAGCGTCAACCAGTAAGACCTTCTTGCCTTGTGACATTAAAATTGACGCAAGTGTAGTGGCTGTTGTGGTTTTTGCAATGCCACCTTTTTGATTTGCAATGCATATTACTTTCATAGTGAAACCTCCTTTGTGATTACATTATTCTACATTATTTTACAATTCTTAACCTAATTTGACATTTCTTTACAGTAAAATAATGTTTTTCTCTTTCTCGGTTATAGGATACATTATTAGAACTAAAAAGTCAATAGTTAGAACTAAAAAGTTATAAAAAATATCTTTACAGTTATACGTGCAACATTTCTTTACTGTAGAATAATGTTAAATAATGTTGCAAAAATCCCCTAGCATCATAAATACCAGGGGACTATTTATAGTTGGTTGATTTTTGATTTTATATCGGCAATCCTGCGGTCAACCGTCCTAGTTGACACGGATAACCGGGTTGCTATTTCGCTGATAGATTTGCCTTTAGATAACATATCAAATGTTATCTCTTCGTCCTCCGTGAAATTACTTCTAAGTTTGTAATCATCAAGCTTAGACTGGGTAAGTTTGTGTAATTTCACGGATCACATCATGACTCCTTGATTGTTAGCTCTTTAGAATCAGTTCTTTTGAGAATAATAAGCTGCCTATCCATATCCGGTATCTTCCAATTATCAACAGATTCAGAGTCATCTACGATGATAGGAAGGGTAGTAGCGTATTTCTTCTGAAAAGCCTTGCAAACATCTGTCTCGATTAAGATTTTTGCACCGTGATTAAGGTTTCTAGCGTATGGTTCACCGTTTACACAGAAATCACACGTTTCTTCTAGGTCGCCATTCACAAGCTGTCTGAAAAATTTCACTTGACAGTACTCTAAATACTCGTTTACTTTGCTTTCTAAAAGCTCGTGCTTGCGAATGTTGAAGCGTTTGAGCAAGTCAAGCTGTGCCTGCGTATCTGCAATTAGCTGCTCATTCTTTCGGCGCTCGATGTTAAGCTCTGCAACTCTTGCGTCAATCTTGGCATTGATTTCGGTTTTTGCAAGCTCTGCTTTTAAGCCTGATAACTGATGTTGAAGATTATTTTCTTCTGCCTTGAGCTGTGCAAACGTTGCATTTGCAGTATTTGCTTCTAACTGGCTTTCAAGCTTTGCGATTTCTGCAGATCTGGTTTTTGCTGTCTCGTCTGGCTCTGCTGGAGGTAGAGTGGATATAGCTTTTTTCTGAGTGACTAAATCATCGACAACTTTTGACTTTTTATTGGATTCTTCACGAAGGGTAGAAAGCTCTGCATCTGCAGCATTGAACTTTTCGCGTAAAGCATCAATAACTTCTTTACATTTCATTCCATCGTCTGTGATTTCCTGCAACTTTTCTTCCTTTGATTCTTCAAAATGCTTTCGCATTTCATCCTGCTGATCAGATGGGTATTCACGCTTGCAATACGGGCAAATCAGCAAATTTTCATCAAACTGCATATCTTTATTGCTTTTCCAGTCACTTGAAAGCTTCAAACGCTTAGTTTCAAGATCTCGAATTTCAGAGTCAATCTGGTACAATTCATGTTCCTTGGCGTTTAAATTGTTATTTGATAGGAAAAGTTCTTCCTTTGCTGCCATAATCTGAGCATCTAAATCGGCAATTCTTTTCCTGTTTTCGGCATTAGCGTCATCAGCGGCCTTTAATTGCTCCTGCTTCAACTTATAAATTTGTGCCTGAATTGCACGCTGCTCATCAAATGCCTTTTGCACATCGGCTTGTTTACTCTGGTTATCTTTCAGTCTGCTTTCAATATCTGCAATCTGACTGTTTACCAAGGCTTCATCAATGACAATTTTCTGTTTTTCCACCTCATCAATGCGGCTCGGAAACTCTTTGCGAATATCAAGCAATCCTTTAGTGCCATTCCTTCCGCGTCTGCCGTTTAACATGGTGTTGAATTTTGACTTTAATTCATCAACACTGCCATCATCCAGCAGTGGAAGAAGAGGGGAGAACTCCGGAAAACGTTCACAAACCTCTGCATTGGAACACGTTCCAAAGGTGGATTCCAAGATTGATCTGCAGTCGGCGGCACTTTTTGACAAGAGCGTTTTAGCGTTGATCAAGTTTGAAAGTTCGCTCACAGGAACCAATTTTTCTGCAATAAATTCTTCATAGTCGCACTTCTTTTTAGGGATATTATTGATATAATAGTCAATAACATTACCTATGAAGTCACCTTTTTTATTGTAGTTCTGACGAGAGACCTTTTTAAATGTCTTGCTGGAACCGTTAAGTTCTACGGTCATCTCGACTGTAACCTCAATATCGTTAATCTCGTTACCTGATTTATCGTGTGGCCTGATTCCAGTAATTTCTTCGCCGTTCTCACCCCTGCAATTCAGTACCCAAAAAATAGCTCTCTTAACTGTGCTTTTTCCAGATTCATTACATCCAGATACCTCTGTCTTATTGTATAGATCTGTGTCTACAGCTTTTCCATTGTAAAAGCTGCAAAAATTATCTAACTTCAAATGCTTAATTCTCATCGTTTTCCCCTCTTTCCTTCGTCATCGGTTTCATTTGCGCTTGATGCAGCACACAAAGCAACTGCAAGCACACCAGTAACTCCACCAAACAATAGTCCTGCTATTAAACCAATTAAAAAATCCATACTATTCATCCTTTCCACTTACAGAATCTATCTCAAATGAGAATCCAGTTCTATCTTCGAGTTCTTTCATAAAACGTTCAATGTCTCCATTGTACTCTTTTGAGAATTTGTCAACATAGTCCATTGTTTTCTGTATTCGTTTGGCGATTGCCTCAGCCTTCCAATTAGGACAAGTATCTGCCAAAGCAAGCCCAAATGATGTTAATATGATGCTGTATATGTTGTCCACAGCATCTTTATTTGCCTTTTGATAATATTTGTCATAGAGTTTGCGATCAACGTCTCGTGCAATATTTTCTTTTAACAAAGCAATTCTTATGCTTTCTTCCGCACCCGTGATTCGTTGTTCTACGGCTTTGTTTCCTTTTTTTGCTTCTCTTTCAGCCCGTCTCCTTTGTGCTCGTGTCATAAAGCCTCCTTCTAGGTAGTGGACTATTTTAATGTATTAAAGCTCATTATAATTTAAAATAGTCTATAAAACTGTGCTTTGCTTATATATTTAGTTCTGGCAAATACTCTGGTTGCTCGGATGCAATTGAAACCTTCCCCTGCAACTTCTGACATTCTTTTTGCTTCGCAATCTCTGCGGAGTATGATCTTAAAAAATTGCTGTGGATAACTGTCTCAAACTGAGTTGCTTGTCCCTTCGCCCATTCTTCCAGATTCCTTGCGTTTCCAACTGTTGACTTGATAATTGGTGGAAGCTTGGCAAACTCGTCATCAGCATGATATGTGCTGTTTCTGACGGCTATTCGAACCAAAGACCACGCTTCCAACGGCGTAGGCGTGTCTGCTTGGCTTAAAGCGACTAACTTTTCGTTAATTTGACCGATTGACGGCGGAAAGCCTGTGTTTTCTGAAAGTATGTATGCTTTGAGTGCTGCACTAACCTGTTCATAAGTATAGCCAGATAGCATATTTGCCCATGTAGTGGCAGTAAGCTCTATATCTGCAATTTTGTAGTTTGGATATGATACAGTCATTACCGCCATTAACTTTTTAGCCTCGTTTTTAGTCATCCGTAATACTTCCTAAAATTGCATCGAGTTGTGAACGCTGCGGATTTTGTTTGCCCTTGAAGCTATAGCTAGCATCATGCAGTGGGAAAAGTCCTACCCAGCAGTTATCAACAGACTGGTTTAAAATCTTGATCATAAGCTCGATGTCTCCACCAGATAGATTCTCCAACTTGACTATTGCTCTCTTCAAGGCATTTGCGGTTAGGGGCTTTTTAATCTTTACTCTCATAGAAACAAAATCGTTAAATGCTTCATTCAGGCATTCATCATCGAAGTATTTTTTTGATGATACGTTCTTGTTTCCTGTGTTCATTAGCTCATTTAAGTCATCATACAAAGAAACTATCAGGGTGACTGCATCACCCATGCCATTAGATGTTAGCAAGCTCACAACGTTTTTTACTCTAGGTTCATAGCCCTTGCTTTTGATTTGAGCTATCAGCTCTTTTTTTGTCATTTTTACCACCTTCCTTTCTTTCTTCTGCCGTTTATTCATGGTTCTCCTCTGGTAAATCAACCAAGCTGTTGGCTTCCTGACCTTTTATGTAAAACATTTCCTCACCTCCTGCATCTAACCGTCAAATCGCGTTAGAAAGTCTATGTGCGCCCACAATTCTAAGCAGTTTGACAGCTTTTTCAAAATCTGGGGCATATCCATAATCTCTGAGAAGGACTGCACAATCTGTAAACTGATTATTGAACATCATGCATGTTTCATGATATGCGCTCTTCTTTACTTCACTCTCTGGGTCATTCATGTATTCTCCAAACAGGTGTGCACCCTTTGCTGCAAGCTCATCAAGCTTATCAAGCTCGGTTTTTAGCCTGTTTTCTGTCTCTTTGCTCATTTCCCCTCCATACACTAGAATTATTTAAAATGGTTCTTGTTTTTTTATCGTTTACAATCTCTCGTTTTAGAGTCTCAATATACTTCAACTGGTTTTTATTGCGCTCATTGACAGCCTCATAGTTGCTTTCTAAGACTCTGATAAGGTGAATTAGTTCTTCTTTTCTCATACCTTTTAGAGTACTGTCTGACAGCGGCTTATGAGCGACTGTAAAGCCACCGCATTCTGAAATATTCAGCATAATTTTTTATATCCTCCTCACTGTCATGCCGTTAGGTCAGCATTTTTTTAAAGTCCCAGTGTTTTCTTTAACTGGTCACGGTAATTTACAATCATGCTTTTTGCTGTGTAGGTGTCTATGTTGATTAAGTCAGCAATTAGTTTCGCAACTTCGCTATACTGCTTGTATTCCTCGTTGTAAGCTTCTCCCCATGCCTTATCTAAATCTGTGTTTTCAGCATCTGCCTCAACTGCTTTCTCAGCTTCTAGTGTCTTAGCTTCAAGCTCTTCAAGCTTCTTGAGCTTTTCTCGAATTTCCTGCACCTCTGTAACTTCTTCTGGCTGTTTAATTGTGAATGCTTTTTGCATGATTAAAGCCTCACTTTTTCTTTCTTTTCGCAGCATCAAAAGGTTGAGATTTTGTTCTTACCATCCAGATAGCATCAAACATTAAATCAAGGATTTCTTCAACACGTTCTTTGCTGCACTTTGATTCACTTGATAGTGTTGTAAATCCCAACTGGTCCACTAGGTACACGTTGTGCACACCAGATTTCACTTGTCTTTTTACAAGCTTCTTTTCATGGTCTGGAACTTTCTTCATCTTGTATGCTGTATGATCAGCTTTCCCTTCAAGCAACTTAACGAGATCGGTTGCAAAAAACCAAGGCTCTCCATTGATTGTCTCCAATCTGAGCGAATCGGTACCACACGAGTAGGTGATATAATTGTTGTACTTCATTTCGTTTCCTTCCTATTCTGTGCTTAGTTGATAGTTACTAGGTCTGCGCAAACCCAATTTCCCTCCGCAGGGGTCGAACCTGCAAGCCGTTAGGCTACTGTGAGGGATAGTGTTTTATCTTACTTTGCAACTCGAAGTTGCAATCAATTTTAGGACTTCAATGAGGTGCTTCTGTGTATCAAAATAAGTCGAATAAATTGTAATGTCGCAGTGGTGAAGCCCATCCCTATAAAAGTAAAAAGCTGTCATTTTTTCGTCATAAATAATCGCAATCTTGATTGTTAAATCTCTGAATTTCGAATGAATTTCATAAGCGTCATAAGGGGGAAGACCTTTTTCTATTACTGTAGTTATTCCTGCCTTTGAAAAAGATTTTTGAATCTTCCTAATAAATTTTTCAAGGTTTTTAATCTTCATATCACCTTTTCCTTTTCTTATTCATTATTTTGAGTCTCAAATGCCAGATAACACATGATTCCACAATCCTGCATTATTTCATCACTCATTCTTCCTCTGTTCGGGTCTAATTCGTCAAGAAATACACCATTGATACAACTGTGTCCAATGTCTCGCTCAAGCTTCGCACGTGCTGCGAACACCTCTGGGAAGTCTTTTCTAATCTTGTTCCAATAGCCCATGCCGCCTTTTACACAGCCAATACAGTTGTTGTTATTGTAGCCCATATCGTACATTACAGGGCGCTTTATACCCAAACGATCAGCAAAAGCATAGCAATCTTGCTTAGACATTTTCTCCCTAATAAGCGGAAATTTATGCTTAAATTCAGGAAAATTTTGTACCATTTGCCTAGCTCTATGTTTTTCGTTCAAGTCCATTCCCCATACATACGTTAATTGGTATTGTAAGTGCTCATTTTCCCACTTTTTACGAACTGCTTTCTTTAACATTCCTGTACAAGGTGCTCCTTGCTTAGAATTTATAAACCTGAATTTTCTGGCTACATCTTCCACACAGTTAAACTCGGAAGATTTTAAAATTGTTACTTTCTTTCCAATAATTTTTTCTACATCGTGTATAAATCTCAGACTGTCTGGGTGCTGATCAGCGATATCTATATATATCCATTCGTCAACATCCTTTTCCAAATATCCAGCAACAAAACTAGAGATTCCTGCTGATAACCAGCACACTTTGTATTTTTGCATAACACCACGCTACAAATGCATGTATCGTGGATCATAATTCGTTTGCTATCAATTGCGTGTGCAGCGTTTCCACTGCACACCTTTTCAGCCACGGTGTTTAAATTTTCTGATACGCCACCACGGATCACTGCGCATCAACCCGGTTTACCGGGCATTCGTTATTCCTTTCTTCTTATATCTGTAATCAGTACATCATCTGTGTATATTAAGATACCATCTGTGTCTATCGGGACGCCATTTACGTCTGTCGGCTCAACAAATACTGCGCCATCTGCAACAACAATTTTATTTTTGCAACAGGGGCACATTACGCATTTATTGTAGTAACTTTTGTGTTCGCAGGAGACTAGTTTGTTAAAAAACACATCAGCTTCTCCGTAACTTAGATTTGCATTGCATTCAGGGCAAGTTATTACGTTTTCTGCTTCAACAATCCTGACCATCTGTCTCCTTTCTCAAGCGCTTTTTCTGGCGGTAAACCTTTGATTCTATTATTCTTTCAACGAAATCTCTGCCACCAAAAATCATGATGATTTGAGTCAACATGATAATAACGTCAGCAGTTTCTTCAAGAATATCTGCTCTGGCTTTTGCCAAGTCTGTGTCAGGCGTTGGATTTACATTTCCACCCTCCAGCTGAATTGTCTTGCGGCGATGTTTAAGCAGTGCTTTTATCAGCTCGCTCATTTCTTCGATCGCCTGGTCAATTTGTTTATCCGCTCCGTAAGTATCAATACATTCCTGTAGTACTTCTGGATATGCCGTTGTTGGCAATCCTGTTGTTTCGTATATTTTTAAGCGTTCTCGGTTTTCTGCCATTCCAACAAGTGCCATATAAAAAGTGGCGATAAAGCTATCAATATCTTCCTCAAGCTTAAATTGCGAATCGTCATACATTTTGTCACTAAATGCTTCATCATTCATCGTTGATGCCTCAGAATCGCCATATGCTTTGTTAAGATTCCGTGCAAGCTCCATAAGTGGAATTTCGCGTTCAAAATCCCTGTACCATACTTCACCATCTTTTATAAATACACAATTGTGTATCAATGCTAAGCTGCCTGACGGATTATCAAAAATTGTTTTAACCATATTTTTACACCTCTCTAGCCTTAATTAGTTTTCCTGCCAAGTTGTAATCGTATCCAGAATTTTCTTCTTTTCTGTTCATGTAGTCGCAGAACTCCTGACATTCTTCTTTTGTTGTGAAGAATGTATGCCACAAGCTTTTTTCTAATTCTTTGAAATCTTTGTTGTGATCCACTATTACATATGCACTACGACCAATTGTGTCGAAATACCCATCTGCAATTTCTTTGTACCAGCCCGTAATCTCTCCACCAGTATCACTAAGCATATATAGCAGATTTTCTTTCGGCTGATATATTTTCTTGCGTTCTCCGCATTTGCAATCATCGTATACCACGTTTCCAGATGGTAATGCCACTTTGACTTTTCTGTCCTTATCGCATTTGTTACATTTCTTTTTGTACTGGTAGTCCCATTTTACTGACCACGTAACAACCTTAAATTGTTCCATTAACGCTTTCAGCCTAGCTCGTGCAGCTTTGGCTCCAGCCTTTTTCATTGCACTTTTGTACTCTGCTTTCCTTCTATCATAATCTTCCTTTATAGATTCAAAATCTTCCTTGATGCCCTGCAATTTTTTGTTTTCCTCACGCAGCTTTTCAAGTTCGTCCTTAACTTCCTTTTTTACAGATTTCCGAAGCTCGTTTTTAAGTTCTTCGATTTTTGCGTCAAACTCGCTCGGTCCGAAATAATCTTCATCATCCATGTAATACATATTATTTGGCCTCCTTTACAAGCTCTAATACTGCACTACTTTTAATTCCGCGTTCATATTTGCTCCTCCCAGTAAAAACTCTGTCCGCATTGATCACAAGATTTTGTTGCGTTTGGAACGCACGCAATGCGATAACTGCAAGATTTGCATTTGTAAACTCTATTTTCTATAATCTTGATTGGCTTCACTGATACCAGCTTATTAACTGCATTACTCGCAATCCTAAAAGCAGCTTCATTCTTGAAATGCTTCATTGCATCTTCCTTCAAGCCAGTTTTCCAACATTCTTTTCCCAATTTGCTTTCTGCAGCGATGCTTTCTTGTAAGATGCCAAGTACTTCGTCAGAATCCATCTCAAATTTAATTTGTTCAGCCATTTTCCCATTCCTCCTTATACGCTAAAGCAGATCACTGACATCTGCTTTTTAATTACCTTGATAGCCGTTTTAAGTGCGCGTTCATTTCTAAAATGTTCCATTGCCTCGTCCTGTAGCCCACAATTTTGAAATTTGATTGCAATTTTCTCTTCTGCTTTGCTGAGTCCCTTCAATGCGTAAATCGCCTCATCTAAATCCACGGTAATTCTTATTTGTTCACTCATTTTCTTTCTATTATTTGGCCTCCTCCCAGTCAATCTTCTGCCCACAATCTGAGCAATATGACAATTTCTTCGCAATGCTTATGCCGCTCCATACTGTCTTTCCGCAGCACGGGCATTCCCACAACTCGCAGTGGCTTTCTATCCATGCGTGCGGTTGATCACCTCTATTTTCATGGATGATAGACTTGTGAGTTGCTTTAACTGGTGGCTGCGGAAGCTGCTTCTTTAAGCATTCTACTGCTGTTTCGTAAGCAGTTTTTTCTCTTCCAATCCTCAAACTTGTCTGCATATCGCAGTTACAAACTCGATGCTTCATGCATTCCAATTCATGGTTAAAATAATCAATAGACTCCTTGACGTGTTGATTGTACTTATTCATCTTTTAAATATTTCCTCCTTATGCGAATTTGAGCTGTCCAGTTTCTTCTTCTCTAACCTTCATGTTTGGCATTCTCTGTCGCAAACACATCTCCGGGAGATTTGCTCTTACCAGTGCTGCAGGAATTGGTGGACACACCGCATTTCCGCACCTCTTAACTTGCTCTGACCGAGGATATGATTTGCCAGAGTAATCATGGTCAATGATATAATCATCGGGGAATCCCTGACATCCATATAACTCACGCGGTTCTAACATTCGAAGTCCTATGTCTACGATTTGGTAATCTACACCTTTGATTGTGACAAGTCCAAATCTATCGTGTGTTGTTACAGTGTCTAGGGGCTGTTTAATATTCTGACCATCATTGCTGCCATAATATTTAATCAAGAAAGCTCTGACTTCTCCAAAATGACCAGCTGACGTTGTTACAGTATGTAGTGGCTCTCGCTCATCCTGCCCGATACCAGTCTTGTAGAATTTGCTCAAGAAAGATGTTACAAGTCCATATCTGTTTGAACCATCTACAGTCATTATTGGTTCGCTGATGCCCTGACCACGAATACTGTCATTTTCATATGAATGATACTGAGTCAAGATCGGAGCTACCAGGAAATTCTTGTCCTTTGCAACAATAGTATGCAAAGGCTTTTCTACACTGTATGCTCTTGGGCTTTTTTGATTTTTAGATTCACCATATCCGATTTCAACAATGAATGGATCAGCATTATCAACAACAAATTTCTGAATGCCTCGTGCAATCCGCTGCATTGTTTTTGGAGCTAATGGTCTGACTGCACGAACACCATACTTCTTTTTAATCTCTTCCGATGTGTCAAAAATACTTGGACACGGAATTGAAAAGTCTAATTGTGTGTATGCCCCTACATATGGCTTTAAAATACCCTTTTTAACCGCTTCACTATCTAATGGAGCATGTGTAGGCTCAGGCCATAATATTGGCTTATTATCGCATCTGGCAATTAAGAAGAATCTTTTACGCATTGTAGGCGCACCGTAATCAGCTGCGACTAGTTCACGAAACTCTACAGTATATCCTAAATCTGTAAGTTGCTTGGTAAAACGTTTGAACGTTTCTCCTGACCTTGATTTTATAGGGTGATGCCGTCTATTAAGCGGCCCCCATGTTTTAAATTCCTCGACATTCTCAAGCATTATCACTCTAGGTCTAACTAGTCCAGCCCACCTGCAAGCCACCCAAGCAAGGCCGCGGATGAATTTATCCTTCGGCTTTCCGCCTTTAGCCTTGCTAAAATGCTTGCAGTCCGGTGAAAACCATGCAAGCCCGACTGAGTGTCCGTCACAAGCCTTTACTGGATCTACCTGCCAAACGTCCTCACAATAATGTTTTGTAGTTGGATGGTTAGTTCGATGCATTCTGATAGCTTCTGGATCATGGTTGATTGCAATATCAACACTTACCCCTGTTGCCATCTCTATTCCTGTTGAAGCTCCGCCACCACCTGCAAAGTTGTCTACCACTAATTCGCCGTTTATCATAGTCTCTCCTGTCAACATGTGAGTATCTGCATTTTTCTTTTGGCTTTTTACAACTCGTTCCTATAAAAAATCAATAACGTTATAAAAGAATCAAAACCCACAAAAGTATCAGCGAGATAATCCACAATGCTCCAAATAATGTTCTAGTCCTTTTGGGTCCTATGTAGTGCAGAAGCATAGCTAAAAGCATAACCACACATAAAACACCCTTAATTATTTGCATAATATTCAGCTCCTCTCATTCTTTACGTTTTACAAAGGATTCGCATTCTGTATTCAGTAAGCATCCGTAATTACGACCTATGGTATAGCTCGGTATCTCGTATCCATTCTCGCAAACGCGACAATATCCGCCGCATTTATACTTGCTATTTACAGCTTTTTCTGCTTTAAGCTGATCCAGTTTATCTTCAAGATTTACCTTTGCATTTTTAAGTTCTGTGTTCTTCCTGATTAGGCTATCGTATTTATTTTGGCTCATTATTTTGAACATTCGTGCCACCTCACCCCATAATATTTAAAACTATGATTGCTATGTTGCACAGCAGTATAACGATAAGCGCTAAAATATTCACAATTTTGGCAGTTTCTCCGTACTTTAACGGAGATTTGTATGCAGCTCTAGCCATTATGAGTTGAACTGCAAGAAATACAAACTCAATGCATAAGATAATATGCTTAATACTCATTTATTACTCCCTTCTGATACCTTATTATCATTTTCTTGTGCATCCTTGAAGAATGACTCAATATCAAACCACTTATCATTGATTATATTTCCAATAATTTTTAATCTTCTATCTCCAGTTACTGCGGTTCGTATATATCTTCCCTCTAAATCACTCAACTTTGTAACTCCGACTGTATCCATTATTCTAGCAATGGATTCCATTCCTGGGCCAGAGCCACTAAATTCTTTTGCACCCAGATAAGCATGTCCGAGACTATATCCGCCAAAAACACATCCACAACCTGCACCTTCAACAACGACATCAAACGATATGCAACCGTGATTTTCCATTGTTAACTCTGCGCCTTTGATTTGTGCGTTTCGGATATCGTATCCTTCTTCGATAAGCTTTTTCTCTGTCCAGATTTTCATGTGTTCTCTCCTTCCCCACTTAGATACTTATTTCAAGGAAGTTAGCTGCCGCAGCAACTAACCCCCACAGCGCTTTTTATAATTCTTTGATCATCTTATCCAATTCCTCATCAGAAAAATTCTCCAGTGCAGCTTCTTCTCGTCTAGCCTTAATAGCCAACAGCTTCTGCTTCATCTCTTTATTAGTCTTCTCATTTTCCCTGATTTTCTGTTCTTCTAGCTTCGCAGAAACAATGTATCGAACAATTGCAATCTTATCGGAAAGCTCTTCATCTTCTTTTGTCTTTAGCTTCAGCAGACTTTCTTCCGATGCCTTCTTAATTTCTGCATTCAAGGTCTTGAAGACTGAATCTAAATCAGCCAAGCGAAGATCCCATAAATCCTCAATAGTTATCTGTCCACGATACGGGAAACGGTACTTACATCTTGTCGCTAACTCAAATAAATTCTTTTCCATAATAATTTCTCCTTAAAATTTAATTTTCATAATACGTTCTGTCGCGCCCTTGACCTTAACAACCAATTCTGCTCTTTTAGTCATGCTAAAGCCAATTCCAGACAGCTGGTCATCCGCGTCCTCTACATGGCACTTCGCACCTAAAGCTTCAAATACTCTTTTATGTGGTTCAAGCTCATGCTTTAAGAACTCGTTATAGTATCCGTTTGGTTCTTCTGTGTTCTTGCATCCCTTTAAGAAGAAGAACAAATGCCTGTGGCCAATTCCGTTCTGACCATCAAAATAATTTGGACTATAACTGATTACTGATACAGGAACGAACTGATTTGTATTTACACCCCAAATCTCACGACTTGAAATAGATGAACTTCCAGACAGCTTTTCCTTAATTGAGAAGTTGCCATTCTTGTCAAGTGTTACCTCTGCCACCTGAACATTACCAGAAACAGGACTATTGTATTCAAATGCAAAAATCTCACCATTGAATTCAATTTCTGCCTTAAATCCTTTACTTCCTCTTGCTGCATACTGATTTACAAAGAACTTATAAATACCTGGCTTCATACGTGACATATCTGCCCATGTAATATTTTCCACAGAAGGCTTTCCCACCATCTGCTCCATAGGATGTGTAATATCAATATCTAACTGACCGCCACATCTTGACATACTAGGTTTTCTACAATTTCCGAAAAAAATCTCGTTTCCATCAGGTTCTTTGCAATGCGCATCAAGGTCACTGTTGTCATTTTGTCCCTCATTCCACATGATTGAAAATCTGAGTACACCGTCAACATTACCGCCAGCAGCTTTTACGTTCTGCTTCATATCAGAGTCAGTAATATTTCCTGAATAAGCCCAAGATAATCCATTATTCCATTTGAACATTGTCTTAGCGTCTGGATTAACAGGTGCAATCATAGAAACAAAGTTCTTCTCATGTTTATTCTCTACAAAAGCTTCAATTTCCTTTGCAGTTGGAAGTACCTTATCAATAAAATCCTGTGCCGAAATCTCTTCAACCTTAGAAAACCTCTTAGAACTTACAGTAACATCCTTTTCCATCTGCCCAAAAATATCATCCGCACCAACCATTCTTCTTGCAGCACTCTTATTTGAGAACAGTACATTATTTACAGTAATATCATTCAGATTAGCAAATCTTCTCTGTAATGAATCCATATATCCAAGTTCTGTAATGGTATTCTTTGCATCCTCAAGCATCTTCTTTGTAAAAATAGCCTTTGGACGCTTATAATTGCTTGGAGTGACAATCTGCTCATACTTCTTAACTGCTGTGTCAAGATCCATATCCTCACTTACATTAATAAGAAGTGTTCCAATAGAATGATTTCTAATTCTACCGATTACTGGACCTGCTTCTGCTGATTTTTCCCATGCAAAAAGATCTTTCTGGGAATTAGACAGTTTTTCATATATCCTCTTATATTTCTTGAACTCAATTAACTGAGTCTTCCATTCTTCACCCTTATACAGTGTGTTCGAATTGATTAACTCAAGTACTGTGTCAACAGCCTCCATACTAATTTCATCAAGTGAACGCTTAAATACGTTTTTGGTGTCCCTATATTCGGCACAAATACTCTCGTTAGATTTGCCACTCCTGTTTACCCATTTGCCTGGCAAATCTAAAAACATATGTGTCCACTCGTGAGATCTTCCATTGATTTCTTCAAAATCATGGTCAGTTCCAACTCTTTTGAATTTACTAACAAAAATGTCAGAAATCGCATTCCCCTTTATAAAAGCGTCTAAAGTGTCACACACTTTCTGGAACTCTTCGCTGCCGGCATCAAATTCCCAAATTGTATGGATTGTACCATCCTTAATAGTTACAGCAGCTCCAATGCTCTTGACAAAATGTCTGCAGCAACTGCAATCATACTCTCGGCGCTTTCTGAACAAAATGTTTGTACCAGGTCTAAAACTGTCCAAATATAAATTCCACATTTCATCCTTGTCCACGTTTACGATGTATAGTTGCTTGCAGCCTTCCATTTCATCTTCAAAATGTTTCTGCATTCTCGATACAAAAATATCAAAATTATTCATTGATCATATCTCCTTCCTCGTAGTTCTCAACACTGATAAGCTCCATAAACTTATCTCTCTGGCGCTCTGAAACCTTGTTACCCTGTTTTTCGGGCTTGACAGCAATTGTAAGGTGTTTCTCAGCAATAGATGATAATTCCTTAGCTAGCGATTTCTTGCCTTGCTGTACGCCCTCCAAATAGGTTTTAGGCTGCTTTCTGTCTCCTATAGTTCCGCTTGAACGGTTTTCGCCTTGTCCACCCAGACTAACATTCCGAAGCTGATAGCCATTTTTTGCATAAAATCTGATGTAATACTTTTCCTGCTCGTCAAGCTGATCAAGAGGAACATTCATGTGTTCAACCTTCCATCCATAAGGATTGCCCTCTGAATACAGTTTGTGCTTTTTTAGGCTCAGGTCTATGTGCTGTTTATAGCCAACCATATGACTTGCCAGCCTACTAAGTATGTGCATGGCTTGCCCGATATACGCAAACCGGAAACCGTTCTCATCCTCTCTGGTCAAAACGTAGATTCCGCTTTCGTCGTTCAGCTGGGGATTGATTTTCAGCAGTCGCTTCTTGTTCTCCTGCTCTATGGCTTTTGCCTTTGCAATGTTCTTGCATTTATTCATTAATAACCTCTATTTTCTTGATATGATTATTTTCCACACTCTCTCCTCCTTTCACACTTTTTACATAGCCAAACCGACCATGTGAATAAAAATAGCTTATGCTGGCTTCCTGATCTGCTTTCCCATTATCAATATGGCTTTGGCAGCATTGCTCTGCTCGCTTTCTGGCGCCCTCTTCTCCAAATGCCTGTACATCCCAACCTTCTCCACAAATATTGCAATGTATGTATTTTTTTACTTTTACTTGATGTTCTTCACGGAAATGTTTTTCTATTTCTGCTTTATTTGTGGAGTTCAGCATACAAATCGGGCAATAATAGTGGGTCATGCTTTTAGTTCGTTCAAACTTCATTTTTGCCTTCGTTTTTTCAACTCCCTTCCAAGTTCTTCTAAGCAAAAGCAGAATGCTTCGCAGCTCAACTTTCCTAAAGCAGAAACTGATTTTTGCAGTCCATCTTTAATTCTTTCAAGGCAACTCCCCAAATCTACAAATGTAGTTGTTTCTGAATCCATAATTTTTTTCAATGGTTCTTCAAGCGATGTCAGTTGCATAGCCTGCTGATACTGCTTTGGATTCATGCCATAAAGTTTCTTAAACTGCTTCTTTCTCTGTCTTTTATTCATTTGACTGTCTCCACCACTCTCTACAAATTTCCCAAGTTTTGCCATCTTTTTTACATAACAGTCTGATCATTTTACTTGAATTAACGAAAGCTATAACTGTATTCGGAACATTTTCGCTTTTCATGAAATAATCCCTTGGATTCATGCTGTGAATCTTCTTGAACTGTTTCTTTCTCTGCCGTTTATTCATCGTTTACACCTCCTTACTTTTCTGAGTCCACATCATACCCAGAACTTTCTTTATACGCACTGAGTACGGCACTAATGATAGCCTGTTCAATAATTCCCTCACTCTTTGTAATCAGAATCATGTCGTGCTTGATCGTATCATTGTAATAACTGCCTGTTTCACATGCCCATTTGCCATCTTGTAGTTCCACGATAAATCCAATACTTGCGCTCGGTTCACTTTTGCATGACTTGGGTCTACGTCCAAGCTTTACAAAAAAGCAATGGTGATCTATAAATAGATTTTTATATATTTCCATCATTTTCGCCTCCTGATTGTGATGTGCAGCTGCTCTTCTAGCCAATCAAGCCCCTCATTCGTAAAGTAGTATGTGGTGCTTTCCTTTGTTATTCCACATCTTCTGCTTTCCATGTAACCTGCATCAACAAGCTTTTCAAGTTCCTCATCTTTGCCATTGAAGTAATTTCTGGTGGGCTTGAAATACATCTTTCCATTGCGTTTATAAAGCGTTCTCCGTGTGGCGTAATCAAGTCCAACTGTATGGCGCACCTTCTGACGCAATGTGCAACAACAATAAGTGTGACCGTCCTTCTCAATCGTGAGATAATCGTTCTGTGGCAAATTTATCATATTTCCCTTTCACCTCAATTTCTAACCAATGTGTTTTAAAATCTTCTTCTGTTATTTTAAAGTTGATAAGCCGCTTTTCACTAAAAATGGTAACTTCACCTGCTTTCTTGCGCTTAAACTGCCACTTTTGCTGTGGTAAGCAGCTTATCCAACATTGATCGCCAAATATATACTGGCACCATACTTTAGGCCTGCACCATCCTTCTTTATCCATTGGATTCTTCCTCAAAGGCTTCTTCCATGGCTGCCGCAAGCTCGTTCGCATCGTGAAGTGCTACTTCTGCTTCGCCAAACTTCTCTTCTTCCATTTTTTTACTAGCTGTTCTAACAAGAAAATCGTGAAGAATTGTAGCTGCAAGGGCACTATGGATGCGTGCTACAACTGCTTTATCATCTTTTGAACTAAAACTTGATACCATTGACATTTTTATACCTCCGTTAATCCACCAAATTTTTTTAATAAATCATTCTTATTCATCCTTAACCTCCTTCGGTTCAAATTTTGGAAACGGCATCCAGTAAGCAACATGCATTTTGTCTTTAAGTAGCATTGGTACTGCCGTCCACTCACCGTTAATGGTTTTACCTGTTCCAACTACAAAATTATCTTCATCATAATTATTGACTAGTACTACTAAAACGGTGTTTGAATTTTTTTCCCAAAACGAATTGCACCACTTGTCGGTTCCTTTGAACTTTGCAAATATACTGTCGCGTTCTTCTGGCATTGCTTCTTCGACTGAAATCCAATCATTTTTCTCGATTTCATCAGCAAGTGCCGATAACGTCTGTTCGCAGCTAGAAGCAATCTTCAAGGCAAGCTTTTCATGTTCACTTTTGGGTGCGAATATATCGCACTCATCTATGTACTTCTGGCAAAGTGTGGCTTCTTCTTTAACTTCTTTTAAATATTTTTTCAATTCCTGCCTCCTTTATTTGGTTTTGTTTTTTACAAATTCCCGATATTTTCTGGTATAGTCGTAGTTTTCACTGAATGTGCCTATAGCTGCTTTAAAAAGCTTCGCAGATCACACTCCTTAAAAATTTATTTGGATGCATCCTATTCCTCTTCTGAGCTTGATTCTGTCCTCCGATGAATGCTTTTCTCAATTTCCTCATCGGTTCGCACAACAACAAGTGGGATCTCTTTTAAAATGTTCTCTATAAGTTTCTCGAATGCAGCCTTGGTATTTTCTGCGTTCTTATATTTGCCAATTGGGTAATCAGTCGACTCGTTTGAGCCTTTAACGTGTTTTAATAATATTTCTGTTTTTGAAAGTCCGTTAATGTAAACGTCAACTACATTGTCCCAATTGTAAAAGGCGTTTCTATCCTGCCTTACAATAATCATCTCAAACCTCTCCCTTCTTTTTAGTTAAACGGAAGTCCTTCATCTTCTACACCGTCTGGAATATTCATAAACCCTTCATATCCGCCTGCAGGTGCCGGTTCCGGAGCTGGCTGCGTATTCTTCTTGCTTTCCACAAACTCCTGCTCATCCACAACTACATCCGTTGTATACACCTTCTGACCATCCTTATTTGTGTAGCTACCTGTCTGGATGCGTCCAATAACAGCAATCTTTGTTCCTTTGTGCAGAAATTTCTCAGCAAACTCTGCATTTTTTTTGAAACTGATGCAGTTGATGAAGTCTGCATTCTGACCGTTATCCTGCTTACGGTTTCTGTCTACAGCCAGTGTATATCTGGCTACCGCCATTGTCTCCTGACCCTGTGTATAGCGAACCTCTGGGTCTTTGGTTAATCTTCCGATTAAAATTACTTTGTTCATACTGAACCTCCTAAATTTATTTGATATGCTTTTCAACGTGATCTGGCTTTATCTTTTTAAGGTGGCTGGTGGAAACTTATCTTTTTTATTTTTAAACAACACTGCTTCTGCAATTTTGTGTAAAATGGTGGTTACTTTCGTTTCTTTTTACCTCCAACCTTGTATTTCATCAGTAGATACTTATAGCCATCAATGATTCTCTGGATATCTTCATTATTTCTTTCTTGCCCTCTGGCTGCCTTTTCTTTCATCCACTCTGGCTCTACACCAGAATATGTAACTTCTTGCACCAGATCACAACCGTCTGATGATGTGAAATACTGCACAAATGTCTTGCACCCGTAGAAGCCTTCAAGGCACAACGTTAATCTGGTAATTTTGTCCATAATCTCAGTGAAATCATACGGAACATGCTTTCTTGGCTTGTATAATCTGATGATCTTACCGTCTGTAAGCTCTACAATGTAGCCGCATCTTCTTTTTGAAAACTCCTGCATTTCTCTGCTACACGGATATACCTCGGTCTTGATGATCTGCATGTACTTTTTTCTCAGCTCCTTCTGTGTCATTTTCACATCTTCCTTTCTTCACTATATCTCTTTGATTTTTTATGCCTAAAAGCATATTGATCAGAACTGGAACACCTCTTTCTTTAAAGTTTGATCCTTTTCTTTCTTCTGCCTAGTTCCCTCTGCCTTGTAAGAGTATACATAAGCTCTTCCTCTGGTCTTATTTCCTGCTTAATCTTCAATTTAAGCATTGTTCGCATAGCTTTGAGAAAATCTTTTCTTTCTTTTTCTGTCATGTTATGTTCAAAAGCAAGCGTAGGTACAATTAACTTTTCATTCAGTAAAACTTGCCAATTTTTCTTCACTTTGAAGCCCTTCTTTCTTTTAATACTGGAACACTCCTGCGTCCATCCTTTCATTGTATCTTTTCTCTGCGTAGTATCTGAATGTATAGTATTCAAGACCGCATTTCTTTGCGGCTTCGCTGCATCCAATGTCCCCTTGCTCCCATTCCAGATATACGTCTGCAAAGTTTGGTGGAAGAATCACTCCTCTCTGGATTCCCTTCCTCTGCTCTCCAATCTCTTTCAGACGGATATTTGCATACTTGCGAAATGTTGTATGCGACATCCCACATTGTCTAGCTGCCTTTTCGTCTGAGAGCAATCCGAGCTTCCATTGTTCAAAACAATCATCAAACATTGGTGGCAAAGGCTTTGGTGGTACTTTATTACCAGTCTTGACGGTATGCCTATCACCTCTCTTCGCAAGTTCTTCTCTTGCATATCTTTCAAAAGTCGTAACGCAAACACCTATCTTCTTTGCACCTTCTGGTCCAGTTAACTTTCCGTCCCTCCAGGCAATGTAAAGCTCCTCTGGAAGTGTAGTTTTTTTTGCAACAAAGTTTGATCTATGACCTGTTTGCTTTTTAGGCGCCTTTGCCTTAGCCGTATCTTGCCAGTGCAGCCAATTCTTATACATTGGGCGCTGGCTAAACTTCGAGCAGTGATATCCTAACTGGATATTATGCGCACGGTTATCAGCTTCTTCCGCAGCTTCTTCTTTACTCAGAAATACTGCCCTTCCAAGCGCTAATCTCTCCCAATGATGTATGTTATTCGTATTGCTTCCGATGTCACGTTTTTTGGTTACCGTATCAAAATGTGTGTCTGTCACGGCTATAACAATTGATTCAACAACTTCAAGTCCGTAGTTGTCGAACCCTTCGAATCCTTTTTGCTTTAACTCATAGTTGCTTAATCGGTATTCCTCTACGTGATAGACAGGAGTTCCAATCTTAATCTCACCCATCTTGTACCTCCTTTATCAGTTTTAGATCATATCCACCCTGCACAAATTCTTTGGTGAGCTTGTGCCTGATACCGTTGCCTAAGTACTGGTATATATCAAGCATGTCGTCATCAGAGAAATTTGTCTGCAAATACTGGTTTATACCCTTTCGAGTTCTATTCCAGAATCTTACGTTCCTTACGTGTTGCTGATAAACCATCGTTTTGCAAGCGTCCCTTGACACATATTCAAGCAATTTACATTTAAGATCTTCTTCGCTCTCAATGTCAGCTACGGAAAAACCAGAATGCTGCTTGTTTAAGAGCAAGTATCCATCGCTGTTGATACTGCTACCAGGAAAGCATTTCATAAGCTTTAAAATTTCATTCAGAATCATAATCGCTCCAATCTATCTTCTGTCCGCAGTATGGACAGTGTACGCAAACTCCTGCTTCTGATTCATACCGTGTGCCACATGTCGGGCAATACCATTCGTATACATTTTAGTTTGATGCACAGATGACTGGTTCTTCTGCAATTGTTTTATGCATGTCTCTGTTTTCAAGAATGTTGTTGACTATTTCACATGCCGTTTGTAGGGGCACTACACGGCAATAGGTATGTGGATATGCTGCCGTAACCATCAATTCACTATTGCTAACCAAAAGGTTTTTGATTTCATCACTTTTTGCAATAGACATTTAACAATCCTCCCGATCAATCTTCTGTCCACATTTTGAACAATAGGAAGCAAAGCAATCATTTATGATGTTTCCACATACAGAGCAGCTACATGCGTTCTTGTCTGCTAGAATAACCAGTTTTTGTGGAATCTGCTTTTTAAGAGCGCTATGTGCCTTCATGAATACAAACGCGGTTCTCATTGATTTTTCAACTGCCTTGTAGTCCTTTTTCTTCAAGGCTTGCTCAGTTGCTCTGGTGCAAGTATCAAGTTTCTTCTTTAATATCTTCAAGACTTCTTTATTGCTCATTTGCTTTTCCTTTCTTACAGGAACGGACATGTTTCGTAATTAAACAATTGCCAGGTCTTACCTGCTTCTGCAACGTCCACATTTGCCATTCCTGCGACTTCTTTTATTCTTGCGAGCATTTCCTCTTGTACTGCATTATTTGCGCTTAAATGGCAAATAATGACGTTCTGGAGTGCGCCTGTTGTGTTGGCTTCTATGAAGCCTGCACACGTTTCTAACTCCATATGCCCCTTAATGACATGCAATCGTTTACCAGTGACATCCTCTGAAATGTACTTCTTTTGGTAATTGCAAGACACCAACATGTGGTCAATATCCTTAAATCGCCACCTTACAAACTCTGTATCAGTAATGTAGAGCATTCGCCCCATCTCTGGATGCTCGATGATGAATCCATAGCACGGACACTCTGTACCGTCTGCATCGGTATGTTTGAAGTGTCCATGCACATCATTCATCGGAACTGATACAATTCTAAATTCACCATATCCACCGATATAGGAGTTGTCTTCATAAGGTTTGTAGACTGGGATTCCCATTTCTTCCAGATCACTGACTGCTTCCGAGTGATCTCCGTGTTTATGGGTTGCAACGCATCCAACAATATCAGATACCTTCCAATCGCATCCCTTTTTGATCTTCATGATCGGGATTCCTGCATCAAGAAGAAGCATCTTGCCTTTGTTATCCTTTAAAACATAGCAATTACCAGAACTGCCGCTGGCTAAGCATGTTAGAATCATCTAAAAAACTCCTCTCTCAAGTTCTATGTCATTCATCCCTCCACGCTTTCAATGTGGTAACGACCGTAACCACTTGTTCTTCCGCTTCCAATTCCATTTCCAAAACCTGCAAGACGAATAATGTTTAAAATCTGTTCCAGAGAATATGCATTCTCCGTATATTGAATTGTAAAAGTTGCGCTCCATCCGCTAAATCTATTCAGTCGTACAAGCACTGGAGCGCCCTTCTTTGGCGACATAAGCTTTTCATCAATAAAATGCTCTGCAAACTTGATTGGAACCAGATTGCCCTTCGCAATGACATTTACAGCGGCATTGAACTTAGTTGCGTAAGTGTCAATCTTGTTTTGTACAACAGCCTGTCCAAATGACTTTTTCAAGCCAAATGCCGTAATGCACGGTGCATTGTTGGTCAGTGCTTCTCTCAAACCTTCCTCTGTGAAGTCTGTAGGCTTTCCACCATACCAGTGCACGGCGGTGATCACTTCTTCCCATACATTTGTAGCTGCTGTGTCCTTAGCCTTGTTCTTTCTCTCGTCAGTAAGCTTCCTGGCGCTACAATCATTCATTTTGTTAAGCACCAGGTCCCCATCGCCTGCAATAGTAATTCTTGCCTGCTTGATGCTTAACGGCTTTAATTCGATAACCTGTGTTTCTTCCTTCTTTGTCATAATTTGTTTTCTCCTTTTTGTTTTGGCCTAAGCTTCCGCTCGAGGCGCGTCATGAACGTTGTGATGCAATGTTATGTGCTATTTTGTGCTGCTGTGTGGTATGCTGTACTGTCATGTGCTATTTTCTGCGGCTCATGCCGCATCTCGAGTGAAAGTTTTAAGTGTTCTGGTAACACTTGCAGACAACATGAAATGTGATGTTGTGTGTTGTATTGTATTGTTCTATGCTGTACTGTTCTATCCTGCGATAGGCAACTCATGCTGCCTGCAAATGCTACCAGTTTGTTTTGTTGGTATCCACTCGGTACGCGACACAAGAAATTTGCGGTGCTTTGTTGTGTTGTGTTATACGCTGTACTGTTATGTTAGGTGCTGCGATCTGCTATTATGTGGTATTCTATGCTTTGTGACTTATGCCACATACAGAATGGATACCTTTTGTTTTTGTGTTATGTTCTGCCTTTTTCTATATCTTCCCAATCAGCCCGTATAGCCGTTGAGTCAACGTAAAATTTGTTTTGCCTTGCTGGCTGAAAATCATAACTTTTCAGTTACGATCTCAACCTTCATTACACGCTCCCAGCCAGCGTGCTCAAATTTCATTTCTGGTTCCTCGGTACCAGTTGCCGGATTAGTTACTGTGCGTCCAGTTGCTACTCTGTTGGCAATGGCACGAATTACTGGCTTCTGATTTACTCTCGGATTGGTCAGATCCGCAAGAAATGCTGGTGGAAGGACTACGGCGAGAACGTCACAATCACTGCCTAATTCTACTACCTGTTTTGCAGATGTAACGCTGTCCGCAAACTGCTTTACCTCAACCTCACCATAAATGCGGCGAAGGTCTGCCTCCTGTGCCTGTGTCATTGTGTGTCTGCTTACCCATAAAATTCTCATATTAAACCTCTTTCTCCCCCGTTGTGGCGATAGGACACCAATTATTATTTTTTACGTTATTGACATAATCTAGCTATGGTTGCTTCGTTTAATTGTTCTATAGCTTGCTGCCCTATATTGCTGAGGTTTACTTACCACCTCGTGCTAGCTCATAAAATTTGCTTAACTCGAATGCTCTGTGAATGATGCAATGTTATGTGCTGTTGTGTCGTGTTATGTTCTGTCCTGCGCTGTTATGTTTTTGACATATGAGCCATTTCTTTTCTCAGATGGTGCATACCGTTACACCATCCATAGAACACTCGAATTAAGCATCGAAACTGTTTAGACGGCTATCTTGTCGATTTCTTCAAATACGCTCTCTAACTCAGAAAGCGACTTATACCGATTTTGAAAGCTTCTCAGCTCTGCGTAAGCCCTCTGCAGCAACTTCTGATACTCGTCAGGTTGTGTTGCAAAATGTGTTGTCGGCATATACACATTTCTCTGACTTGTGATCTGGAAGTGCCTAATAGGTGGCTTGCTATCCTGCTTTGGTACAACTACAAAGAACTGGATAAGCTGTCTTGCCTGCTGCAAGCGATATTTTTCCGCTGCTATGCTATCGCTCCATTCAAAACACTTGTGAAGCTCTGACTGTTCATCTCTCGCTTTCTCAAGTACTTGTTCTGGCGTTATCTCTGCATCTCTTCCGATTTCATCCAGACACTTTGCGGCATTGGCTTTGAAAATTCCTTCTATTCTCCATTTAATTTCATCCATAGGCTATCTCCCGATCAGGCAGACATAAAAGGTGGCAAAGCATCTTTGTTTGCTTCCTTATTCTGCTCGTTTGGCTCTTCAAATACCTGTGAATTTGCATTTTCTGCAATTTCCTGCTGTACCTGCTCCTGCATGTTCTCTATTGGATATTCCTTAAAATCGTCGTCCTGCATTTCTTCTCTTGTGTACAGACCCATGGTCAATTCTGGACAGTTAAGGCTAGAGAAGAACGAAGCTGCTCTGTATCTCAGCATTAGCTGCGGCATTGTTTTCCACTTGCTGCCATTTTTGCTCAACCAGCCTTCTTCTTTTGCCATATCCATGTCAACAGTCATTCCATTGACTTTTCTTCCGTTTTTTGTTGTCCATGCCGTACAAGAAAACGGTTTTCCATCCTTATCCTGTGTCTCTTCAAATTGCAATTCCATATCGAATTTTCCAGAATTGTTAATCGCAGCGATCAAGAACTTTGAACTCCAAGATGGTCTACCCTGAATTACGTGTAAATTCTGCATAACCATCATTGGACTTACTCGTAATCGCTGAGCCTGTTCAATGGCGATCAAGCAATTTGCTTCATTCTTTTGAAATGTCTGTGGGACAATGGTCGAGCTTGCTAGCGCCTTTGCCATCTGCATAGCCATAATGAAATTATCGCTTGTTCCGAAAATCCCAAGACTATAGTCAGTTACTCTCTTTGTTGACTGCTGCACAGCCTGCTTTCCACTCTCTGCAATTGCTGTATCTGCCATTATTCCTCGCCCTCCTTGACTTCCTTAACCTTGATATGTATCTTGTTTAATAACTCACTCAATTCCTTAAATGATTTAAGTGTAAAACTGCTAAACATCACGAGTGCGATAGCGTCTTTTGCTAAATCGCCTGAAAAATATGATATTTTGCCTTGTACCACTTTAAACTTCAACCCTGCCGGGAAAAGCTTATCATCACCTTTTACAACTTCGACTGTGCCATTGTAAGGAACTGGCTGTTTTTTCTCTTCCTGCTCCGGCTCTGTGTCCTCTGCACTGTCTGTGTCATTATTCTTGTCAGCCTTTAATATATCTAGTAATTCCTGCGCAGCGTCTCTGAGTGCTTCCAAAAAACTAAGATCATCTCTACTTTTGAAAAGTCCCAATCCCATTTCTTTGGTTTGATTGTCTTTAATAACAATCATTCCTATACGTTCTTCAGCACACATCTCAAATCTCTCACTCATAATTATTCTCCTTGTTCAATTTTATTGTTTTCTGGCACTCTTTTAAGTGCCTTGATATTGCTTCTTCCATAGGCTTCTATCCATGAAAGATCTACTGGCTCGTCTACTACTGTGACTTTTGTGCCGTTTGGAGTTATTGCTTCGTCTCCTGGCTTTAAATCTTCCTCTGCTGCGAAACAATAACTTCTTTTACTGCCCTCGTATCGGGCTTTTACATAATTACTCATTAGCTTTCTCCTTTTAATAATTTTTACTGTTTAATTTTTTTCGCAAAGATTGATGGAGAAAAGATACAAACTGGACGAACGCCGCACCTGCCGTAGCAACCATAGATGTCGACGTAGCCAGACGAAAGAACAACGGCAGTCCACATATAATATTCGTTGCACGGCGTACTCCATGGAGTAAGTAACCACCAGCAATACCCTTCGTTTGGGATCAGGCTTCTGTATTTTCTGTACTCGTCAAGAGTAAGCAGCGAAACCTTGTCTTTACATGCTCTGTATTGATTCTGTCCATCAACAGACAGTAAATCCCTCTCAAATTTAATAACATTCTCCTCTCCAATTTCATTTTCTATTTTTTCAAGGAGATCACTATTCAGATGCTGACGTAGTTCACTGATTCTCCAGTCATTTGTGTCTGGATCAAATCTCGTTGGCTCTAATCTTTCTGCAAGGCACATACAGCCCAAATCAAGAACATCAATGATTTTCCATTTTAGCCCTGCAAGTTCGAACTGATTGCCTGCTTTAGGCTCAACATCAATTTTTCTTTTTGAATTACTTTCTAAGATGCTTACTCTTTTCTTTAGATCATTGAACTGCTTTTGCAGTTCTTCTAATGTTAATTCAGCCATCTACTCTCCTTTCTTTGATACAAAGATGTTAGATTTTAAGATGCAAACCGGGCGAACACCGCAGCAGCTGAGGCAAATGTAGCAGTTGATGCCGCCGGACGGAAGAACAACGGCGATTGAACGATTGTATTCACGGTTTGGACTAGTCCATGCTGTACAAGTCCACCACCAATCATCCAAATCATTATTAACAATCAAGTTGTTATACTTTCTGGCCTCGTCAAAAGTGATTGGGCGAACCTTGCAAGTCAGCTCTCCGTAGTCGTTCTGACCGTCTACCGTCTCAAGGCTAACTCTGTGTTCCACAAGATTCTCTGCTCCGACTTCATTTTCAATAGTTGGCTGGATTTCAGCTTCGATGCATTTTCTAAGTCCAGATGTTTTGTAATTCACTGTATCATCTGCAAATTTTCTGTCTTCTGCTATAAAATCCTTCGAGATAACCTTGGTTTTTCCTTCGTGCTGTTCGAGGACAATATAATCATCCTCTCCAATGCAAAATGTTTCTCCGGCTTTTAAGCTTTCCAGTTTAACCTTGTTACTCTGCTCTCTTTCTTCAAGCATTTTTACCAATGCTCTTGCAGCTTCAAGTTCTTTGCTCATGTCTGTCTCCTTTCTTATAGTCGTGGTGACTTAACTAAATCACGTACAACTCTATATTTTGAAATGTTTTCTCCATCTTTCTCAACAAAGTAGAATGCTTCGTCATTTGGTTCTCTGAAACCGCTATAGTACTTTGTATTTACTATTGCTGCATCCTGCTCCTTGGAGTGGCTGCACCATTCGCGGATTTCTGCACCGAGGTAACTTTCTCCGCTGTTCACTACAACCATTTGCTCTCTCCTTTCTTTTCTTCTCTGGTGGATTGTAGCAATCTATGAACTCGTGCAAGTCATATAAGCTGCATCCTCTAAATTTCAATGTTTCATTTTGTTTCCATAAGTGCTCTGCCCTTACGCCAAATTCATCTGAAAAGCTTTGGATCAACCCTTTCATGGCTTTCTGCCTAGCTCTTTTAATTTCTGTTGCCGTCCTTCCAGTCTTTGGCGCTATTGCATCCACTCTTCTGTAGACATGCCCAATCAGTTCTAACCGCTGCTCCTCTGTTAACTTCATAGGCTTATTGTAACTGGCGATAAATCGCCTGAATGATCTTGGCATCATACAACGCATTGTGTTTTACCCCTTTAGGAAGCGACTTTCCCAGCTTTGTTAAGAGTTGTTCGCGTGATAAATCAAACGCTTCCTTTTCAGAAATTCTTAGCACTCTTGCAATATCCTGATTGATGTCGTGGCAACTTGCCGATATGCAATTAGGAAGCTCCAGTGCAGAACTTGCCAGAAGATCAACCAGTAAAACAAAATCGTAATGAGATACATCTGACACGAACTGAATATCACTCTCAAAATGTTTAAGCCATTCAAGAAGTGATTCTCGTACCTCATATTTACTACCAACCACAAATACGGTGTTTTCCTTGTCTAGCAACTCTGCAAGTTCTTTGTTCTCGCCCTTTATCACTGTATTTGATAATACGTTTTCCTCAATCCAAGGTGTGATCTGATAATCTGCGAAGTCATTAAGTTCTGCGTAAAAGGATTCACCGCTTGCAGATACAATTCCAATACTTATTAGGGTTGTGTCTTTATGCAATCCTGTAAACTCTGCATCAAAGTACAGATTTATCATTTTCTTTCGCTCCTTCCTTTTCTTTATATTCCTCTGCCTGCTCCATTCCGATGATGTAGGCAAGCTGTTTTTCCGTTAAACATGGAAGCAGCCGTGTTGCTGTTTCAAGCAATTGCTCTTTGCTTTCCCCATGGTAAATAAAAATTGTTGATCACTCTCCTTCTTCATTGTCTTCAATGTTGTTTGGATTGAGCATTATCATTAACAGCTTCTTCCAAGCAAATGATGTGTTTACTACATATCCCTTTGCGGTTTGATACTGCATATGTACCACATGTGGGTACTTCGCTTTAATTACCGCGTTGACCGTTACCAGTGTTCCATCTGGCGTTTTTACATTCAGCACAACAGTGTCGCCCTGCTTTGCTGTTTCTTTCAGCAGCTCCGCGTCTCTGCTCATTTCTCCACTCAAATGCGGCAATATTTCTCTTAGATTCATACATTTCCTTTCTATATGGCTCAGGCATTCTAGCCCAAGCCACAATTTCATAACCAGAATCTTCAAATCCACCATCTGGCAAATTCGCCTGGCAAGCTTCTTTCGAAACCCACCATCTAAATCTGTTCTTTGGGTCTGGTCCCCAATAATACTCATGGGTAAGTCTAGTCTCGCCCCATCTAATTGTACACAGCAGATAGCCTGCGGTCTTATCTGGCATCTTTTTAGTCATCCAGAACATCTTTTATCACCTCTCTTAATTTATATTTGCAACATTTTTTGTTCACGATGTTGTGACCGTGTTTTCGATCCAGCCAAGCAAATAGTTGTTCTGGATACTAGAGTAGCTATTCGTCACTTCACTCAGCTTCTGCAGAGTGCGCTTTTTCTGTTCAGTCAAAAAGCGGTATGTTGTTGTCTTAGACTTTTCCTTTTTATCTGCCATCACGCCTGCACCTCCTTTCTGCATGTTTCCATTCTTTCAATGTAGCTAATCATGTCAGCAAAGCTTTCTGCTCTGTACAAGATTGCTCTGTTTGTGTCAGCAAGTAGTGTGTATGCACTATCAAACTGGAATATGTAATACTTATGCATTCCCTCGTAGTACATGCAATCTTTAAGTACTACAAACTTATTGATATCCATTGTTTGTTCCTTTCTTTCTTATGTAACTTCTGCTATCATTTCTGCCTTCATCCTGGCGAACTTGTTAATAAAATGGATTTGCCCTTTACCAGTTACAAGTGTTGTTCTTGTGATTCTGACGCTTCCGTCCGGATTCACAACGGTACGTTCTTTAACTTCAAAGAGTTTCTGTTCCATCGCCTTCTGTGTCGGCATGTTTTTACTACCGCCACATTTAATTAGGTAGTCGTTTTGACGCATCCACTCAAAGAGTCTGTTTTGCCCGATCTCGTGGCCATTCTGGCAAATCAGTTTTGCCATGTCTCCAATTAGGATCGAGGTCCTGCTAGACTCCACTGCATCTGCAAAGATTTCTTTAGGCTTCATGCGCTCTGTGTCTGCAATCAATACCTTGTTGTCTGCCTTGAGCCTATCAATCTCGTTATTGGCAATCTTTAAGGCTCGTGCCATCACCTGCTCTGGTGTGTTCCATGCCTTTTCAAGATCAATGAAGTACTGGCGGTACTGCTTGCCCTTGTCGGTGCGCTGAATCATACAAATTTGCTTTGCCATGTCGATGGAGATTTGATGTTCTGTGTAAGTTGTTTCGTTTCCTTGAGCTGTTAGTCTTTTTTGACTAATAGCTCTGTAGTCTACATTCTCAGAAAAGCCATACTCGCACATGCGGTCAAACCACTTAGTATACTGCGTGCCAATTCCTAATCCCTCATGCAATTCTCTGGCTGATACAGTAGGCTGCTCTGACTCGTAGTTAATTCTCAAGAGTTCCATGTTTCGACTCCTTTCTGTTTAGTTTTCAATGTGCTTTTTGTTGTTTCTGAGAACAGTATACGTCTTTAGCATTACATTGTCAAGACTTTTTTTGTTGTTTTTGTTATATTTTTTGTTGTTTTACAGACTTTTTTATTTGACTTCTTTATTGTTATGTGGTACAATGCAAAGTGAAAGGAGGCGAAAAATGCAATGAAAACAAGATTTAAATTATTAAGGCAGGAGCTTGGAATGACGCAAGAGGAATTTGGCTCTAAAATTGGTGTTGCGCGTAATACGATAGCTCAATATGAAAGCGGAAGAATTGTTCCTTCAAATCCTGTTATCACAAACATTTGCAAGGAATATGCTGTCAATGAAACTTGGCTCCTTACTGGAGAAGGCAATATGTTTAATGACATTACGCCATCAGAAGAGATTGAATCATTTCTTGGCACGCTTGCAATAGCAGGCGATGAAAATTTCAAAAAACGTCTAATCCTTTATCTTGCGCAAATGAAGGATTCAGATTGGCAAGCATTAGAACATGTGCTTGATACTCTTCTCGCTGGAAAAGACATCATCTTTCCTCCGGAGCCGAAAAGTGAGCAGTAATCCTAAGTGAGACAAACAATGGACACCCATTTCTGGGTGTCCATTGTTTATGATAATTTTATAATTGACATGCTTCTTGAATGATTGTATAATTCTTTTATAAAATTATTTTGTTTTAACAAAGGAGGAGGGCAAATTCATGATTAAATTAAAAACAACATTAGCCGCATTCTTTAGTTTTTCAGTTGCAACATCTGCTGTTGCATTCGGTATGCCTACATATACGAATGATTACGGTAAAGGAACTGCAGAAGTCCAATACAAGGATTTTAAACTTTTACTCCCTAAAAACTGGACAGAAGTTGACACTGAAGATGATGATTCTCTCATGTTTGCAATTATGAATGATAACGATATCGCTGAAGGATATGTTGGATTATTTTCAGAAGAGTTTGAAGATCTGGAAGATTTTTGTGATTATCCAGTTTCAGTATTAGAATCTATGCTTTCTGATACTTTTCTTTGGTCAAATCCTTGTAAATTTGAAGAGTATCCAATATTATCAGATACAGAACATGGCTATTTCGCTGCATCCGAGCAAGATATAAGTGGTGATTCAGTCAAAAGTTATGCTTTATCTTTTAGTTACAGCAAAAAAATATATTGTTTTTTCGTAAACATATATTCTGATGTTGATTCAGATTATTCGTTCGACATTGCTCACGTTTTTAATTCTATTTGCTATAATGACAACGTTAGCGCTGATGAAACCACAGCAACAGAATCTGAAAATCTTGAGGATATCGGTTATGGTCCCGGACAATACAAGGTTGGAACCGATTTACCAAGTGGAGAATATTACGTTTTAGCTCTTTATGATGGAATACCTGGTTATTTTTCTGTAACATCCGATGCGAATGGTGACAATATTATTCTTAATGACATTTTCGATGTTAATTCCATTGTTTCTGTTAACGATGGAGAATATTTGTCTTTGGATGATGCTACTGCTATCCCATCATCATTGTTTGAAACTGAATATACAATAAATTATCAAGATTTTACATCTGGAATGCTCAAAGTTGGACATGATATTCAGCCGGGAGAATATAAATTAACTGCTTCTGGTGATTCTTCTGCTTACTGGTCTATTTATTCAAATGCAAGACATGATATTGTATCTAACGATTATTTTGATGGAAGCAGTTATGTCACATTGTCTGATGGTCAATACTTCAATTATGAAGATTGTACTATTAGCCAATAATAAAAATCAAAGAGGCCCCCATAATTGTGATATGGAGGCCTTTTTTCATTCTCTCTTTAAGACGTAGTAAACAACTCTCAATGTTGACAGCCTATCTTCTGTTTTTAACTTTTCTTTTATCTTCTTCATGTAATACCGTTTCATTGCTTCTTCAACATCCGCATCAATATCCTTTTCAGTTCTGCTTTCTGCCATTCATTGCCCTCTCTTTCCTCTATTCTCTCGTCATTACCTGCGCGATCAGCTCGCAGCGATATTCCTTTACGTCATCTCTATCTGTTAACTGATACAAAAAATCAAGCAATTCCATTTCGTTACGTTTTCCTTCCGGAATAAACGTGGATATATATGCAATCGCTCTTTTTACATATTCGTTGCCTTTTAATTCCACGATACTATCTAAAAAACGTCTAACCACATCACACATATAATCACCTTTCCTTTGCAAATGTATCCACAGAAATTTCGTATGCAACTTTAATTGTTTCTGTTTCATGTTCTCTTTTGATATAAGTTCTGCTCTGGATTCTTCCAGACAGTCTAATTTTTTCCCCAACCTTTAAATTTGATGCCTTTCGAGCGAGTTGGTTCCAGACAATACAATGTAAATAATCGCTCTTGCCATATGGGCGATTTACAGCAACTATAAGCTCACATAACTCCTTTTTTAATGGTGTTGTGCGATATATCGGTTTGCTGCATAAATACCCAGTCAATGCAATTTGGTTTCGATATTCCCCGCTTTCTACTTTGATTTCACGGACCAGAAAGTACTGCTGTACATGCCTTTTGCCGTCACTGGTGTAATAATTCTTGCTTCGCCATTCTCCAATCACTGTCACTTCATCCTGACGCTTCAAAGCCCCGATTCTATCCTTTGCAACAGCGATTGGTATTTCATCCTTTACTCCACTCAGGCGGCTTGTCTCGATGGTGTTTGAACAAAAATCACTTTCCAAGCAGTCTAATGTTGTAAAATTGTCTAGTAATTTACCATGAATAATGGCAAAATTAACCATTGACTCTGTTGCTTTGCAGTTGTAAACTGTCATCATTAGTAGCCTCCTTTCTCTTTTCTGCTATGGTATAGATAATAGCACTGGTGACTACAATTGTATTGACTTTGTTCACATTTTTTTCGGTCAAAGTTTTTTGGCTATTTCTCAGGCTTTTAAACACTAAAAAACTTTGACTTTGCTTTTTGCTTGATGTAGCCAATAAATTATACTTTTTATTTTTGCCAAAGTACAATTTATTGTAAAAATGACATTTTGAACGAATATGAAGGGTGGTTTTTGACATGAGGAATCGAGTAGCTGATACTGAACGACTTATAAAAGTTATAATTTATGTGCGCAAAAATGCAGGATTGTCACAAATGGATTTGGCAAAAGCACTTGGAAAGAGCGTAGGAACAATAAAAAACTGGGAGAATGGTCTTGGTGCGCCAGACTTTCCAGCGCTGCTAGAATGGTTTAACAGATGTGGTGTCGATGCAGAAAAATGTCTTATGGCTATCTATGACCCTAATAAGTATGAACGTATTTATCACCCTAAAAAAGATAGTGAGACACTGTCTGCTCTGCAGGAATACTTAAAGCACGAAGACGCTGAGTATCTGAAACGTCTGTATTACAATGTCTTTTGTGATACTGGGTCTGATTGGCACGCACAACTTGATATGCTTACGGCATTAAACAAATTGCCGCTTGCTGACCGTATAACGTCAGCTCAAGCATATCTCGACAATTTTCTGATTCGGCAGGCACGCGGTGAGGTTAAAGATGCTTTTATAGAGCCTGACTTGAAACATTTAGAAGAATCAATACAGCAAGCAAAGCAATCTGTTTGTGAGAGAAAAGATTCTTATCTTAAGAATTTGAAATGATAGGGTGTTCCCTATCATTTCAGTTGGAATAGTAATAAATTGCAACAGCTTTTTTCCATCCATTTCCACTATCAGATGTCTGAACATAGATATCGCCTTTTCTTCCATTGCTAATTGGCTCTGCTGTTCCAAACGATATAGATGTCTCGTCTAATATACGATATTCTTTTTCACTGCTGTCGTACAACATCAGTGATCCATCTTTTCTGTTTAAGCCAATCCATCCTAGCGTTGTTCCACTTCCACTAAATTTTATGTATGATGCATTTCCAACTCCATTAAGGTCTAGTGCAGTAGTTATTCCTGCGGTTATTCGCAATGATTTTTCAAAAACTTCCAACCTGGCGCTGAAGTCAGTAGTATCTGCGTTCCACTCATGGAAATCCAAATATTTTCCAATCTCCATCACGCCAGTCTGGTCAATCCATGGAATTGCGTTCGAAATATTCTTTGAGGCATCAACTATTTCCATTCCGCTCAATTTTTTTGAGTTTCGGGAATTCTCAACTGTCGTTATTAAATTTTCAAAGTTTCCAACATGCAATATTGCGTTATTGGTTGAGCCGTCGTTGATGTATACATCTTTTTCACTATTTGACACGCCAGGGAATAACACTATATCATTCGCTGATGTAAGACTTAAGTGTTGTGAACCAGTTAAACGTAAATAGCCTTTTGTTGTTATAGCCATATCTTCATCACCAATGCTTATCATTGCTTTTTGCAGATATAGTTCACCAGATTTCATTCTTGTACCGATCATAACACTTTCTGACGTTGCACTAATTATAAATTCCTCCGTATCTGACGTTGCACTAATTACCTTAAAGGTCTTATTAAAAAATGCATCTAGTCCAGTAATAGTGCCTGTGGTGATACTGGCAGCATCTAAATTGATGATAGAGACCTCTGAGGCATCTATAACGCCTGCTGTTATTTTATCAGCAGACATATCCTTAATTTTCGCATTGGTAATTTGCGCATCACCAATCATTGCGCTTGTTATCCAACCCTGTTGGATATTTGCTTTATCAAGTCTGGCAAATAATATATTTGCATCATTTACCGTGATTGAGCTTGCCTGCAAGTTGGTGATCTTTGCATCTACAGCGTTTAACTGATTGAATGTGGCTTTTTTTGCCGTAATTTCTTGAAGGCTAAGAATATCATCTTTAACTCGTTGCAACGCTATTTCAGATGGACTTTTCACCTCTTTTTCTTCAAAACCATAGGATGCCACTTCTGACAGCAAACCACCATCAAATGTAATGGTGTGCTGCATCACTGGAACATCTATAAGATTATTTTTGGCATCAACTATTGTAACAACATCACCTACGTCAAGCCTTGGATCTCCCATAAATGAAAATGACACTGGATAATAGCTCATATCCTTTATTTTTTTAAGGATTTTATTGAGCCATTCCTGTGTCATTACTGGATTGCTTAAATTTGTATTTATATTTGTTCCTGACTCATAATGATTATTCTCTGTATCACAGCTGATGCCTGAGATTTGGCACATCGTTTCTGATTGTAGCAGATCATCAAAATATCTATTGGTCTTAATCAGATACGTGTGTGATTCTTTTAAAAATTCAATTGTATTATAAATGAACGATAGGTTCTGGTCTTTTAAATAGCTGCCTGCTGTATCACCTATTTTCCCCGAATGGTCAGTTGTTAACGCTTCGTACCATCTAAACGTTACTTTTCCGTTTCTATCGCATGTAGCAAATGTACCATGGAGTTGTGCGATGTATCCAACCACCTGTTGCATCGTAAAACCGTCAAACGGCTCTTTGTATGTTTTCTCTCCCGACTGGTCGTTAACCGTCAATATTTTGTCAATCATCAAGCTATCAGATAATTTGCTTGTGTCAAACTCAACACCTGTCTGTTCACTTATATCAGTCAAAAATTCTTTGCTTTCTACTGGATACTTCACAATTTTACTTTTATATGCTTTAGCTAACTTTGACTCTAGCCTGTCATATGCTGTAAAAGTAAGCAGATTTCGGTCTTTTTTTTGCTCTTTTATTGTAAAATACCCCATTGGTATCCATTCTATAGTGCTATCAGCTGTTGCTCCGATTTCAAATCTTACTTCCGTACCTTTTACAAATTCTTGCGATTTTGTAAACATAGATACTTCTATTTTGGAAGCTATAGCTCCACCCACATAAAAATAGCTATCAGGAGTTGAGAAATTTGTTTGCACTATCTCTTGGATTCCATCTGATATTCCGTTTAGCCTTGCGTAGAACGTTCTTCCGCTGCCTGATATAACTTTATCTAATGCTTCTGATACCTGATACATAGTGTTTCCCTCCTCCAAGGATTTTTTCGTATATAAAAATACCGCAGGTATTTTGCCCACGGTATTAAAAATTCTTTAGTTCATGTATTTCTGATGCTTGAATTTTACAGTTTGGCTATTTCGCTTTGCGTAAATCATCGTTGTAGATATATCAGCATGCCCCAAAAGCTGCTGAACTTCCGTGATGTCCATTCCTCGCTCCAAGCAATCTGTTGCAGTAGTATGACGGATCAAGTGAGGATAAACTCTTCGGTTAACTTCTGATCTTTTCCCGATCTGTTTGATAATCTTTTCTACTGCCGGCTTTTTAAGTCTCTCATACGGTGCTCTTTCTCCAGTAAAAAGTGCTTCTGAATCGCCTTTACGACTTTTCAGATAGTCAATTAGCATAAGTTTAGCTCTTGCACTTAGGTAACTTGTTCGATGTTTATTTCCTTTTCCAAAAAGATATACTTCACACCGTTCAAAATCTACATCTTTTTTGTCCATTCGGATGAGTTCAGTAACTCTACATCCAGTACTATAAAAAAATTCAACAATTGCCTTTTCTCGAATGGTTCTACAAGCCTTTCGAATTTGTTCCATTTCTATAGCCGTTAGCGGAATAGGATCTTTTTTTTCGTAATTGATTACGCTTATTGCTCTGCATGGGTTTTTGTTTAAGTATCCTTCATTTGTTCCCCATTCAAGAAATGTGTTTAAAACGGTTCTGCGTCCGTCAAGTGTACGATTACTTATTTTCCGCGTTTTCTGAAGTGTATACAGATATACTCTTAAATCATTTGGTGTTATCTTCTCTATCGGTTTTTGTATGTCCTGTAGCCACTCAAAAAAATTCTTTAGGTATATCATATACTGTCTAAGGCTGTCATCGCTCATACCTTCGATTTTTTGGCTTACTATGTATGCCTGATACCAACTTGGCGTAAAATCCTCATACAGAACCACTTCTGTATTCCTTTTTGTTATCTCGTAGTCATCAATATGCAGCTCAATGATTGTTTGCACGTCTTTTAGGAGATCTGATGGGATAATCACGCTAAGTTTTGCCATTAACTCACTTGTAAAAATTTCTTTCACTTTTTTGTCCTCCGTACTTGAAAAAATGGGAGGCATAAAGTATAATGATTTTTGTCAGCAATGACAGGTGTGTGAGAGCTGTTCCGACTGCCAGGAAGGAAAACAGCTCTCCTTTTTTATACCCATCTTTACCGATTTATCACTTGCCTTTTGCCTATGTAATATTTATGTTACACCATCATCATAGAACACATTGGACAAGAAGTCAATCCTTGTGCAGCTTTTTTAATAGGATTTTTATATTTTTTATAATTTGGAAATTTTTGCCAAGCAGCCCTTAAGCCTCATTTAGCTAATTGCCAGTAGCCAAGTTCTTTTCCACGTTCAGAAGCAAGAGTAGCAATTATATTGTAGCCTTTATCATTATAATGTACATCATCGTATAGTAAAGATGGTGGTATTTTACCCTGCGAAATGGCTGTTATATCTTCAGCTGTTGGAGTAATCCTTGCATCAGATAAGCCATATTCAAGCATATATTTTCTTTGATTTATAAAATGTCTGCCAAAATGTATTGACATATTTTTTTCTATCGTTTCAAACGTTTCGGTAACTGTACTAACTAAGTGATGGACTCCAATCACAATATATTTTTTGTTGATAGGACTCATATAGTCAATCATTGCTTCTATACATTCAATCAGTTCGGCTGAGGTAGTAAACCCACCATTAGTTCCAATCCATATAATGTTAATATTATCACGCATTGATTTCATTGCATAAGTAATTAAGGGAGTTGGGCGAGAAACAATTACGGACTCTCCATTTTCGGAACGAGAAAAATAATATTTTTCATTTTCATAGGTAAGTGTACCCTCTACTCCATTGATAGAACAGGGATTTATTTGTGCGGTCATAACATATTTACCTGTCGTTGGGTCTAATGCCGAACCGCCTTGTAACAAAATGCCAGTACTGTCACCATATATGTTAGTTAATTCAATTTCTACTTTACTTGCATTTGCAGGTATGGTAAATGGCTTTACAATATTTGGTAAACCACCTTGTCTTGAAGCTATGTTAATCGTGTTTTCCCCGCCTACGCCACAATTAATCACTTTTCTACCATCAAGTAAGCCGTGTAAAACATATGGGAATGCTTTAGAATATGAATCACCAACCCCCACTCCACGAATGAGTGAATCACCCCAACAATTTACAGTTTCTTTTCCGTTTATTTTAGAAATATTTATAGTTTCTATTTTATTAACTACTAAGGGATATGTCTGTGTTGGAAATTCATTCAAATACATTTCAACACCATTATCAGGTATTGTTATTTCAGTTGTGATATAAGTGTTAATAGGAACACCCATTTTTGCTGAATTTATCACTTTACCGTTCGAATCACATATAGCATATAGCAATGTGTTTACACTACCATGTGTTTGTGACAGTATTCTATATTTTTCTCCACTAATAACGTTTTTGTGCATCACATAAGCGTTTGCGTTTTCATAAGTCATAACTTCATTATTAGTATCAATATACGCAACTTTATTTTCTAATAAGTTGTAATCAGACGAATCAACAGCAATTTCTCTCTCTTCTTTTTTATACAATTCATTTGAAGTGTCACCTAAATCCGACTTTACCTGACTTATTTCTTCACCCTGCGATTTTGTTGTTTGTTTCAACATTTCTACATCTTCGAAACTTGCTAGATTCAATATTTTTGTCTCTGCCATGCAATTAATCTCCTTACTCAGTTGTGACTTTTACGGCTAAACAGCCTTTAGCTGCATTGTAAAAAAACTCAATTCCACTTCCGCCGGCCTTTGTTTTTAACGTTGTGTCTTGTTCATTGTTTTTTAATTCAATCTTTGCTAGCCTATCTCCAACTGCTTTGGATTCAGCTGGTGCATCCGGCTCTTTTAGTGTGGCATCAGGAGCATCACGGAATGATGCTCTAACATTGTCCCCCGTGACTTGTCGTACACCATCCTGCATATCGTAGACAAGAAAGGTGTCTGATGACTCTACTTTTGTTTTCTTTTTATATTCAGTCCAAAGTCCCATATCATCACCTTACCCCTCTACCTTTACAGCTAAACATTGCTTTTCTTCGTTGTAAAACAGCTCAATTCCTATACCAGATACTTTTCTAGCAAGTTTATCTCCGACCGCCTTTGCATCCGCAACTCCACCAGAAACGCTTAATGTCTTGTCAGTCTCTAATGGATGCCGATTATAATATTTCTCTACCGCGTTACTGATCTGTTCATCAGTAACGCCACCATCTCTTAACTTTTGGATTACAATTCCAAGCACATCCTCTGGTTTCATTGCCGCCTCCTATTTATATTTTGTTCCAAAGCTGCGTTGACTCTTCAAATTTATAATAATCGCCAGTATCACTTGCCAGAAAAGAGCTGCCTGTTGCAACATACGTAGGCAGCTTGCCTACATCTTTTGCAAGCCCCTCATAACTACGCACATTCCCTTGCGCAGACGTACACACTAATGTACCCATATCTGGCACATCTTGACCAGGCTTATAAAACTGTCCATCTTGTTTCACCATATAATCATATGTCATGCTTTTTTCATCTCACTTTCTTCTAGCATCATGCTAATTGCTTCAAATTCAAGCTCTGATGCTTCTATATTCTCGATCAAGCTAATTGGAATTTTGTAAACATCTACGTCAACTTCAATTCCATCCAGTAATTCACCCAACTCTGATTCTAGGTTTTGCTCCATTCCCTTTTTGGGCACAATGTCACCATTTTTCTTTTTATCACAGTACTTTTCAATCAATTCATTTCTTGATTCTTGGAAAGGAATCGCAGCTTTGTCAAGTACTTCGATGTTGCGGTTGATTGCGTAAATCGCCTTAATTGGCTTCCTTACACCATTGTTTTTAAACGATAAAAGTCCATTGATTGTTTTTACTAGTGCTCTATTTGACATCTTCATTTTGACACCTCATTTTTCAATAAAATTTGCGGCAACGCCAACATATCTGGGCAGTATATCGGCGTATGAATACACCGGATATGTTGGCGTTCCAACATAAAATTTGCGTGTTTCTGTTTTCCCAGACTTCGGATTTCGGAAAGTGATCGGAAAAAATGGTGGTTCTATTGCAGCAGCAAAAGCTGCTGCTTCTTCATCATCCAAAGGCGCCAGCGTAAGATTTAACTTAATTTTCTTTGCTTTGATGTCACCTTCCATATCACCAGACGCAACTCGCCCCGTATTGCGGCTCCAGATGATGTTATCTGTTACCGTCAGATCTTTAACTTTCAGCTTCAATCCACTTATGATTACGGTTTTTACTGGGCCATCCATTGCATTGCTTCCCTCCTTTACGTTAAAAGTTGCGCCTTACCTGTCTGTATGACTCTGCTGTTGTTTTCCTTTTTGACAACCTCAAAGATCTTCTTTGCATCGCCCTGAAGAACAACATTAACTGTCACATTTCCATTTCCTCCACCATTTCCACCGTAACGTGCCATAACTGCTTCCATTCCACTCGCTACGGCACTTTGCATCACACTTGCAAGTTGTGACTGATTTAAGACCTCTGTCCTGCCGCCTACATGTCCCACAAGCTCTGGTCCAGCTTCTCCTGCAATAAACATTGAGCCTGCATTTACAGTACCACCTGCATATCGTGGGATGGCGCTAAAGCTTGACATGAAGTCTTTTGTGATGACTCCTCCACTACTAAATTGTGGTATGCTGTGCCATCTTCCACCATAAAAAGCTCCACCTTCTGCTTTTCCTCCGAGAATGTTTGTGATGCTCGAAACTATTCCATGAATACCTTTTAAAATAAGTGATGAACCGGGTTGCTTTTCTACCTGATTAACATATCCTGTCAGCCCACTGAACCAACGATTGTTCTCTGGAACTCTATTCTGGAAATCTG
>ERZ773208.78-NODE-78-length-90086-cov-17.730415_pt1 | contig 90086 bp, 97 predicted proteins | sample MGYA00581006_ERZ773208 | MGnify/ENA primary metagenome ERZ773208 (study PRJEB29015, sample SAMEA2737793) | human gut metagenome | biome: human gut; feature: human-associated habitat; material: faeces | place: China | collected 2012 ... | reverse complement strand
GGGCTCCGGGGGGCGCGAGGCCTGTGGCCGGGCTTCGCCCCCCTTCCCGGCTGCGCCGGGCGGGTCCCCCATGGGGCGCGCTTCTCGCGCCCCACTCCTGAGCCGGGGCCGCGGTCCGGGCGGCGCGCCGCGCCGCTTTTTCGGCATGGTTGACAGTCCGAAAATTGTAAACCGGGTATCTCTACACGGTGCGTGTGGTCCGCCGCCGGGCCTCTCATTGTAACTCCGGGCGTCAAGGCCGAAGCCGCTTCGCGGTGCTGCCGCCGATGGCGTCAGCAGCCTTGACCCCCTACGTTGTGGTTTTTTTGCCCGACGGGCTTGACATTGGGGCCCGTTCGTGGTACATTGTCCTAGCGAGGCCTGTGACGCTCCGGTTCGTCCGGGGCCGTTCCGCAAGGAACGTCCGTGTACAGCCAAACCCCCACCCGATTCACCGGGTGGGGGTTTTTTAATGCTCGGACCACCTTCCAGCCGTGCCGGAAAATCAGCCCTTTACTGTGCGCCCGCCGCCCTCATTTACCTGATATAAAGCCGTCAGAACGCCCCTAACGCAACAAAACCTTTGTTATTTTGTTGCGTTCGTTTCGTACAGGCTCAGAGACAGCCCCAAAACGGTGTTTTTGCCCTTCCCCCACTTCCAACTTTTTGACGCAAAATGATATCCCCCGGTCGTGGACACTTTCGCCATGACTGGGGGTTTTCTTATTCGCTTTTTTCGACTTTATCAGCCTCAGCAGCAATCGCATTCATGGTCTTGGTAATGTTCTCCATGCCAAAATCCGTGAATTCCTTGCACCGGAAATAGTGTTCGGAAATGTCATCGCTGTATCCGAATCTGAACGATCCTCTCCTTCCCCGCTTTCTCTTTTCTTCCTATATAACACACCCCCCGGAACTGCCATTCCGGGGGGTGCTATTTGATTTTCAGCGATCAAGCCTTGGCTTCGCTATTGTGCTTGCTGGCAACGTAGCTTCTCATGGAGTTGACCACGATGGTCGCGCCGAGCACGATGAGAAGTACCGCGATAATAAGCTGCAGACCGTTGGCAATGAACACCGCGCCCCAAGTCGTTTCACCGGCGGGAATGGTAACCGCTGCTGCATTCTGGATGGCACGCACCATGGCCATCAGCCGCTGCACCAGCGCCGTGAAGGTGACGCAGAGCATGATGATCAGCGGCGGGAACAGCATCTTGTTGCTGCGGCCCGTGACCTTGAGGAAAACGCACAGCGTGATGAGAACCAGCGCGGAAAGCAGCTGATTGGCCGAGCCGAACAGCGGCCAGATGTTGGAGTAGCCAATCTGGGTGAGCACATAGCCCAGCACAAGCGTCAGAACCGTGGAGAAGTAGGTATTGCACAGAAGCTTGCGCCATGGTTCGGCGTGCGCCATATCGTCCACGCTGAACAGCTCCTGAAAGCTCATCCGCGCAATACGGGCAACGGCATCAAGGCTCGTCAGGGCAAGAGCAGAGACGCACATGGTCATAAAGACCGTGGCGGCGTAGCTGGGAACGCCGAACATCTGAAAGAAGCCCGCGACACCGCGGCTGAAGATCTGGAACGGGGTGCCGGCGGCGGGGGTACCATCGGCCGCCGCGGCTGCACCGGCCACGCAGAGGGCGAGAACGGCAAGCAGGCTCTCCAGAATCATGGCGCCGTAGCCGACCTTGAGCATGTCCTTCTCGTTTTCAACGGTCTTGGAGGATGTGCCGGAGGAAACAAGGCTGTGGAAGCCGGACACCGCACCGCAGGCGACGGTGACGAACAGAATCGGGAACATGGTGCCAAGCTTTTCGTTATTGAAGCCCGTAAAGACAGGCAGATTCATCGTCGGGTGCGCGACAAACAGGCCAATGACCGCGCCTGCGATCATTCCGATGAACATGAAGGTGGTCATGTAGTCCCGGGGCTGCTTCAGAAGCCACATGGGCAGCACGGCGGCGAAGAAGATATACACAAAGGTGATGTAGCTCCAAGCGGTCTTGTCGAGGACGAGGGGGCAGTTCATGCCGACGGCGAAGGAAGCGGCGATGCAGAGGATGCCGACGACGGCTTCCTTCCAGCCGGAGAGGTTCAGCTTCTTCTGCACAAGACCGAAGATGACGGCGAACACCATGAACATGATGGACACCATACCGGCAGCGCCGTTGGTCTTGGCGGCGTCAGAGAGCCGCGTCACGCCATCGGCCACGGTGTAGGCGTTGAACGTGCCCGCGACCATGTCGGCAAAGGCCGCAATGACGATCAGGCAGAACAGCCAGCAGAACAGCAGAAACAACTTCCGGCCCAGCTTGCCGATGTATTTTTCAATGAGCATACCCATGGACTTGCCTTCGTTCTTGACGGAGGCGTACAGTGCGCCAAAGTCTGTCACAGCGCCGAAGAACACGCCGCCAATCAGCACCCACAGCAGCACCGGCAGCCAGCCGAACGCGGCGGCCTGAATGGCGCCGGTGACAGGGCCAGCGCCCGCGATGGAGGAAAACTGATGGCTGAAGACCGTCCAGCCGTTGGTGGGGACGTAATCCTTGCCGTCGTTGTACTTAACGGCGGGCGTCTGCGCTTTGGGGTCGATGCCCCATTTCTTAGCCAGCCAGCGGCCATAGAGCGCATAGGCGGCGACAAGAGCGACCGCCGCGATCAGCACGATTACAAGTGTGTTCATGTGATTTCCCTTTCTTTCCTAAAAGCTTTGCCATTCGCCAATGCCGGGAGCAAAAAAGAAGCCCTCGTCCTTGCCGCAGGTCTCCCTGATGGGAGTCCCGATGCAAAGACGAAGGCTGATCCGGGGACAAATGCCCGCCTGGAATTTCAACTTCCGCGTTACCACTTTGCTTGCCGGAAAACCGGCCTCTCAACCGCTGCCCGAAAATCGGAGAGCGTTCCCCGTTAACGGAGGGATACCGGCTGCAATTACTCGGCGCAAGCGCCTTTCACCGCGGCTGCTCACAGGGGATGGCCTGCCCGTTCCTTGCTGCCGTTTTGCACCAGCCAACGGCTCTCTGAAAGCGGTGATCCGGGGAAGTCGTGTCCTGCTCAAAGCATTTGACGAAATGTTAGGTGTATAGTACCACTTTCTTTTGGATTGTCAATACGGTTTTTCTGTTTTTGGGTGATTTTGGTAAAGGAAATGAAATTTGCCTGTTCCGGCCGCGCGGATTTAGGCAGAATACAAAGGAAAAATGCACGATATTACCTTGATACAAAGAGCTGCCTGCGCAGAAATGCGCAGGCAGTTCTCTGGTTTAGCTCCCGCTATTGTAGGAGATCTATTTATGTTTCAGAAGCTCCATTAGCACAAAAACGGGGAAAAGAATAATCAAAATCACCCACATATCTCAGCCCTCCTTCTGGTCAATCACGCTCTGCCCTTCTGGCACCCGGTCTACGCTCCTGAATGACTACCTCATAGCCTAGAACGTTCAGCATTTCAACCGCCTTGTCGAAAGACATATTAGGGTTCGTCAGTCTGGAACTGACTTCGTTGGCCTTCTGCTTTCCGATTGCTTTTGCCATAGAAAGAAGCCGTAACACTTTTATCTCGCATGACTTGTCTGATTACTTGTTTATCTGCATCGGAACCCCTTCTATTTAAAATATACACTAGAAAAATCTACCCGTCAATATAGGCGCTAAAATATTTATAGTCGGAAAATCTCGTGCTCAAATGACGCAGTCTTCACATCTGCACACTCCCGCACTCGCCGACCCTCACGTATCCTCCCAGTCCCGAAAATTTACAAAAATGTCTCTTTACTTTTCCTGAAAAACTCTGTAAAATATGGTCATGTATTAATCCAATCAGGAGGAATCATTATGAGCGTAAAGAGAATCGGTGTGCTGACTTCCGGCGGAGACGCGCCCGGTATGAACCCTTGTGTCCGTGCGGTCGTCCGTACTGCGCTGTATCGTGGATTGGAATGCTATGGTATCCGCCGGGGCTGGAACGGTCTCATCACCGGCGATATCGTTCGTCTGGATGAAAAGAGCGTTTCCCATACGATCAATCGGGGTGGCACCATTTTGTATACTGCCCGCAGTCAGGAATTTATGACCGAGGAAGGCCAGCGCCGGGCGGTGTCCACCTGCAAGTTCCTGGGACTGGACAGCATCATTGCCATCGGCGGCGATGGCACCTTCCGGGGCGCTCAGGCTCTGAGCAAGTACGGCATCAACGTCATCGGCATTCCCGGTACCATCGACAACGATATCTCCTGCACCAACTACTGCATCGGCTTCGATACCGCCGCCAACACCGCCATTGAGTGCATCGATAAGCTGCGGGACACCATGCAGTCCCACGAGCGCTGCTCCGTTGTGGAGGTCATGGGGCGGAACGCCGGGTATCTCGCCATGTACGTCGGTCTCGCGGTGGGCGCGACCGCTGTTCTGGTTCCCGAGGAACCCATCGATTTTGAGCGGGACGTGATCGAGAAGATCCGTCAGGCGCGGTTCAACGGCTTCACCCATTACATGATCGTCGTTGCCGAGGGCGCCGGTTCTGCCGCCGATATCGCGGCCAAGATCAAGGACGCTATTGACCTCGACCCCCGCGTGACCGTTCTGGGTCACATTCAGCGCGGCGGCTCCCCCACCGGACGCGACCGCGTCAACGCCACCAAGATGGGCTATCTCGCCGTAGAGCTGCTGCTTCAGGGCAAGACCAACCGCATCGTCTGCACCCACATGGGCGATTTTACCGATGTGGATATCAGCGAGGGCTTGGCTATGAAGAAGAGCATCCAGAAGATGGAAGTGGATGTTCTGGCGGCCATGACCGGAATTTAAGCTCTGACACAATACATAAATCCGCACCCCGTTCACGATGGGGTGCGGATTTTTTTCGTGATAATTATTTGAAGCCGAGCAGGCCGCCGATGCTGCCCAGCAAAACCAGCAGATCGTCCAGCGACCATTCGTCCAGATTCTTGTACTTCGGCGTGGTGATGGCAGAACCTTTGCGGACGGTCATGGTGCTGTCGAATCCCTTCTGGCTGTTAATGCCGATCAGGGCCGCAAAATCCTTTGTCTGGATTTGGAAACCGTCCTGTGCCTGAGAAAGATTCAGGGAAATGGGCGATTTCCCCGGAAGCGTCAGCACCATGTCCCCGGTCTTCGGCTTCCATTCGCAGGAAATAGACTGAGTGCCGAATGCGGCGGTTTCGGTGTGCGCACCGTCTGCTCCCCGTGCGCCGATCTTATAGGAAAACGCGGACTTTTCCCCGTTTTCCAACTTTTCGACCGCAATGGACACGTCGCCCTGCGCCGCGTCCAGCCCTAAATCCAGTCTGAGGGCTGCCCGGTTCTCCCCTGCCCTGCCGTCACAGCGGACGGCGACCAACGTCTTGCCATAGAGATAGAACGAAGCGTTAATGTCCCCCTGAGAAAGTCTGCCGGTGTCCATCAGATATCCGAGAAGCGTCCCCGCCTGTTCGCCGGTGGCACTGTAATCAAAGCGAAGGCATTCCAGGCTCTGGCCGTCCACCGTCAGCGTCTCCTTGTGGACGTCACTTTTCAGCACCAGCAAACCCAGTATCAGCTTGTGAATGTCCTCTTCCTGCATCTCCGGAAGCTGGGGCACCTGCCGGGTACGGTTCATATACACTTGCAGCTTCTCCACGGAGGAATCCAGCTTGCTGAGGGTCGCACTGGGAATCAGCCGGGAAAGCAGCGGGAACGAGCGGACGTCTGAGGAAAACGTGTCGTAGGTGATGCCGTAATAGCCGCCCTTGAAGAGATCTTCGGAGGTGATGGCGGCGAACTCTTTGTCCAGATAGGCCGACAGATTCAGCGCCTTTCCGTCTATCCGGATCGTACCATCGGCAAGGATCTGATTGGAGGTCAGGTCGGTCTGAACCTGCATATCGTACTGAACGCCGTCTGAAACGGTCAGTGCCAAAGACGTTGTGTTCCTCCCGCTTTCATCATACCCCTTGGCAAGAATCGGGACGGGGCTTTCCGCCAGCCGCTGTTCCAGCTTGGACAGCGCGTCATCGGCGGCATTTGACAGCGTCATTCTTGGCGACAGATACAGAAACCAAACCAGCGCCGCCGCCAGAAGCAGAACCGCCGGAATGAGCAGAAGCAGCCATTTCTTCTTTTTCATAGGAATCACGACCTTTCGCCTACTACTATATCATGGACTGTCAACAAGAAACAAGGCCAGCCGGATGATGACTCCCGACAAGAAGATATCGTGAGGAAAGAGAGAACGGTATGGCTTCGGCTGTACCGTTTCCTTATTTCTTTGTCATGGGTGGTCGATTCGTTCTTGATTTGAGGTAAAAAAGACCGCTGACTGTACGCACACGGCGCGGTCAGCGGTCTAATGCTCGGTATTCGGTTATTGTGTTCAGCTTGCCAAACTTGCATTTATCGAGTTAATTTCATTTTGATTTCTGCTGCATTGATTTTTGAGCTTACCATTTCTTCTCCAGTAGCGACGAAACCACATTTTTCATAAAAGCGTATAGCGCGCTTGTTGCCTTTCAAAACCCATAGATACACTTCTGGATAAGCAGACAACTCCTTCAAGCCCGCTTGCATCAGTTTCAGTCCCACACCTGTCCCATAGTATTCCGACAGAATGTATAATGCAAATATTTCTCCGGCATTAGGTGATTCTTCTCCGCGATCTCCATAACCAACAAACCCAATTACTGTATTTCTGTCCATTGCAACAAGCAAATTATCTCGCCAACTGAATGCCATGCTTTCGCATTTCTCATAAGTTAGGTTATCGAGGTATTCCTGACTAACGAGGTCAGGATAAGCCTCATGCCAAGCTTTCCAGTGAACAAATGCTTTTCCTTTGATTTCTTCGTCGGTCTCCATTCTTTTTATGATTATGTTCATACGATTCCTCCGCAGATTCCAGATGCCAACAGGTGCTGAGTTCGACGTATAAAACTATAGCATCGCCGTTAACACTGTTAAGCTATAATCATCCAAAATGATTATACCATGCAAAGCGCGAAATTTTCAATTCCTGTCTCCACGATTTTACTGTCTTTCTCATGTTTTCCTATTTGGAGGCGAGGGAACGGCTGGCCTTTTACGCTTTTGGATGACATTTTTCATAGACGGATCTCAGCTTCTGATTAACCATGTGGGTGTACATCTGGGTCGAGGAAATGTCGCTGTGACCCATCAGCTCCTGCAAGGAACCCAGGTCAGCGCCGTTTTCCAGCAGATGCACCGCGAAGCTGTGCCGCAGGGTGTGGGGCGTGATGTCTTTCTCGATGCCCGCTTTTTCCTGATAGCTCTTGAGAATTTTCCAGAAGCCCTGACGGCTCATCCGTGCGCCGCCCACGTTGACGAACAGCGCCTGCTCTCTGGGGTCGTCCACCATGAGCAGCCGGACTTCCTTTAAGTACACGCTCAGCGCCCGGAGGGCGGCGGGATACAGCGGAATGACCCGGGATTTCTTAGCGCTGGTACACTTGAGAATGCCCAGCTCCAGATTGACGTCCTCCACGTTCAGGTCGATCAGCTCCGTGACGCGGATGCCGGTGGCGTACATGACCTCCAGCATAGCCTTGTCCCGCAGACCCTTGGCGTCCAAGCCGGAGGGCTGCGCCAGCAGAAGCTCCACTTCCTTGCCCGTGAGGATCTGGGGCAACTTCTTCTCCCCTCTGTCCACGTGGATTTCCCCGCTGACGGGGGATTCTTCCAGAAAGCCGGTGGAAATGACATAGGCATAGAAATTCTTCAGACTCGCCAGCGTCCGGGAAATCGTAGCACCGGACTTTCCTTCACCGCGCTGATGATTCAGGTAATCACTGATATTCAGTTGGGTGGCATCCAGAATGTCCGTATGCTCGCTTTCCTGCAGCCACTCGGTGAACTGCCGAATGTCCCGCATGTAGGAGCAGACCGTGTTGGCGGATGCCTGCTTTACCTTCGTCAGGTAAGTTTCATAGGCGTGAATCAAGTCCAGCATGAATGCGCGTACCAATATGTCCTTTCTACCCGTGTATCAATCTCGCCAGAAGCGGCGAAACCAAGCGAAAATCAACGCTTCCGATCAGTGCGCATAAGCAGAGCACGCAGGCGGCCTCAAGGCCGTCAAAGCGCCTGCGCCCCGTCAGGTGCCGCAGCCAGTACAGGTACATAAGCGGCGAAGCAAGGCTGGCACTGAAAACGAGAAGCCACCGGACAAGCCATCCGGCGGAGCCGCTGCACTGCACCACGCCGAGAGAAACAAAGGAAAGCACGAACGCATCCCCAAAGCTCACGATCAGAAGCAGCCACGGCTCGGAAATATAAACCGCAAAAGCGGAAAGTAGGAAAGGAAACATGGTCACGCCCAACAGGGATACGATCGACACGGGCCGCGCTGCGGCGCCGCGCATCAGAGAATTCAGGGAATCCCCTGCCGCGAGATAGACAGAAGCACCGGACAGAAGTCCGGCTATCCAGCAGAATGCAAGAAACAAGAAGCAGTACTTGCGCCACCAGACGGGCATACTCCGATGGAAAAGCTGTGCCATGAGACGGGTTACCTCCTTTGGTATGGAATCAGCAGAGGTGTACATGGCACAGGTATAACTGAACCTTTATTAAATACACTCATACTATACTCCAGAATTTACAAAAATTCAAGCTGTTTTTAGCAAAATCAGGAATTTTTGTGGATTATGACAAGATTTATGTTAACATTTTTATGTAAACCACGTAAACCAGACTGTTATTTTTCTTTACCATTTTCAACTATTTGACAACATATTGCGGGAAACTTAAGAATTACGCACTAAATATTGATTCTGCAATTTTTCCTGCATTCTACCTATGGTGGGTAAATTTAATTTACCCACCATTACCATTTGTACAGATTAACGATGGGGCACCTTGATTTTTGTACGTTTTGCTCCCCTGCCCTGCCGCAGTCCCAGTAGTGCGGCCGCTCCGCTGCCCACCAGAACCAGCAGTGCGGTCGTACCCACGGCGCTGTACTGCCCCCCGAAGAACAGTGCGGTCATGGACATCAGCATGGCGAAGTAGATCACCCCCGACACGATGCACACCAGCATCCGCTGCCGTTTGATTCGACCGAAGGAAATCATAGCCCCGGCAAAAGACGATACAATCAGCAGCACCATAATGCCGTAGCCGATCTTCTCCACCGGAAGTGTCTCGGCTTCCACCAGCTTTGCCAGTATCGCTGTCAGGATCAGCGTCGCAGCAAGGCTGCACGCCGCTCCGATGGCCAGTCCGGCAGGCAAGGATGTCGCTCTGCCGGTGATTTTCTTGTTTGCAACCATTCCCCTCTCCCCTTTCGCTCAAGCATATTCGGTTCCGGAGAGGAAAAGAACCTGTCCCTTTACCATCATCGGATCAGGGGTCTACCGCCGGGCAAACATTTCCCCGGCTTTTTACAAAGCCGGGGATAAAAAACCGGGATGGGCAAAAGCCCATCCCGGTGCAGTTTTCAATTAAGGATGCCTTACACTTCTACGTCCACATTGGGGGTCTTGCGCTGCTGCTGCGCTTCGGTGACGGTGCGGAACTTCATCCGCGTCTCCCGAATCTCCGCCAGTGCCTTGGAGACAACCTCCTCCGTCTGACGCAGGGAATCGTCCATATAGGCGTTTCCGGCCTTGCGCAGCTGCTCGATCTTCGCCTGAGTCTGACCAACCAGCTCCTCACTGCGCTTCTTGGCCTCGACATAGATGGCCTCCTTGGTGACCATCTGCTTCGACTGCTCCTGCGCCTGACGCACGATGTTCTCCGCCTCCCGGCGTGCCTGGGAGATCAGCTCATTGCGGGATTCCACAATGGTTCTCGACTGCTTCAGCTCGGCAGGCAGCTGGGCGATGATCTCATCCAGCATATCCAGAACCTTGTCCCGTTCCAGAATGCACTTGTCGGCTGCCAGAGGCATGGACCGGGCATCCTGCACCATGTCGTACAATGCGCCAATGATGTCTTCGCTATTACGATCGCTCATGTTCATTTTCCTCCTTGAAGGGATAGTCTTCGTTGCTCAATTCGCCTCTGAAAGTCCGGAATGATCTCTGCGGGCAGGAAATCCGAAAGATCCGCGCCATAGCTTGCCAGCTCCTTCACCAGACTGGAGCTGAGGAACATATACTCGCTGGAAGCCGTCAGGAACATGGTGTCAAGCTCCGGGTTGATCTTGCGGTTGATCAGCGCCATCTGGAATTCGTTCTCAAAGTCGGATCCGGCGCGCAGTCCCTTGAGGATGACGCAGCTCCCCCGGCGGCGGGCATAGTCCGCAAGCAGCTCGGCGGAACAGTCCACCTCCACATTGGGCAGGTCGCTGGTGACCCGGCGGATCAGCTCCACCCGTTCCTCCAGCGTGAACATGGGATTTTTCCCCGCGTTGACCATGACACACACGATGAGTTTATCAAAAATATTCGCACCACGGCGAATGATATTCAGATGACCGCTGGTGACCGGGTCAAAGCTGCCCGGATAAATCGCAACCTTCATATTGTTTCCTGACTGCCGCCGTCTTTCCGATAAAACGTCAGCAGAATCTTTCCATACTGATAATCCCACGACCGGGTGTAGCCCGGGTAGTCCCAAGGCAATTCCTTCCCCAGCGGGCGCTCTGCTACTATTATACCACCTGAATGCAAAATGTCAATTTCGGTGATGCGATTTAAGGAATTTTCCAAAAAAACTTCCGCGTAAGGCGGGTCAAGGAAGATAATATCATATTGTTCCCGGCATCTGGAAAGATAATCCAGATAATCGCTGCGGACGACTCGTGCATCCTCCTGAAGCCGGGTGCGTTTCAGGTTTTCCCGGATGAGTTTGCAGGCGTCCTCCCGGGCGTCCACGAACACGGCGCTTTTCGCGCCCCGGCTCAGCGCCTCAATGCCCAGCTGTCCGGTGCCGCCGAACAGGTCAAGCACCCTTGACCCCGGAATGTCAAATTGGATGACGCTGAACAGCGCCTCCTTCACCCGGTCGGTGGTAGGACGGGTCAGCATACCGTCAGGGGTTTTCAGCTGAACCCCGCGGGCTTTTCCTGTGATGACACGCATTATTCTTCCCCCTTTTCATGAAAATGATGATACACCGCGGCGGCGGCGTCTTTGGGGAGCAGGCGTTCCAGCTCCGGGAGGGTCGCCTGTCCGATGGCGGAGAGGGATTTGAACTGCCGCAGCAGCTCCTGCTTCCGCTTTGCCCCGATGCCGGGAATGCCGTCCAGTTCGGAATACCGCAGACGCTTGCTCCTGAGCTGGCGATGGTAGGTGATGGCGAAGCGGTGGGTCTCCTCCTGAATCTGGCCGATGAGGGAGAAAATCGCCTGATTGTTGTCAATGCGGATCTCCTCCCCCTCCGGCGTCACCAGCGCACGGGTGCGGTGCCGGTCGTCCTTCACCATGCCGAACACCGGGAAGGACAGGTTCAGCTCCTGAAGCGCAGCCACGGCCACCTTCGCGTGGGTCACGCCGCCGTCGATGAGCAGCAGGTCGGGGGCTTCGTCAAAGCCCTTGTCCCCCGCCTTATAGTGGACAAGCCGCCGGGTCACGACCTGACGCATGGAGGCGTAGTCGTCCTGATCGGTCAGCCCCTCCACCTTGAAGCGCTTGTAGTCACTTTTCTTCGGCTTTCCCTCCTGAAACACCACCATGCTGGCCACGATGTCCGTGCCGGAAATGTTGGAAATATCGAAGGATTCCATCCGTTTCGGGGCGGGAATGGCCAGCATTTTTCCAAGAAGCGTCAGCGTCGCGCTGACCCGCTCTTCCCTGCCGGTGACACGCTCAGCTTCCTCAAAGGCATTTTTGCAGGCCAGCTCCACCAGGCGCAGATTGTCGCCCCGCTGGGGAACGTGGAGCTTCGGCCGCCGCCCGTATTGCTGTTCCAGCAGCTCGGCAAACAGCTCGCCGTCGTCGATCTCAAAGGGCAGCAGAACCCGCTTAGGGGCGATGCCGCGGCTGAGATAGAACTGCTTGAGCAGGCTGGAAACGGCTTCCAGCTTGTCGTCGGGTCTGGAAAACACTTCGTAGTCCTTGTCCAGCAGATTGCCGCCGGAAAAATGCAGCACGGCAAAGCACGCCTTGGCTTCGGTCTCCCCGTAGCCGACCACGTCGGTGTCCGCGAGAGTACCGGCCGTTACAAGCTGCTTCTGCCCCAGGTTTTCCACCGCATTCAGGCGGTCGCGAAGGCTCGCCGCCAGCTCAAATTCCAGATTGTCCGCGGCGGAGAGCATCTGTCCCCGCAGCTGCTCGGCCACCGCCTTGTAATTTCCCTTCAATAGCTCCCGCGCCTGCAGCATGGTCTCCCGGTACTCGGTGCAGCTTTTGTTCTCCTGACACCACCCGGCGCACTGATTCATGTGGTAGTTCAGGCAGGGGCGCTCCTTGCCGATGTCCCTGGGAAACTGCTTGTGGCAGCCGGGCAGCTTGAGGGTCAGGCGGATGGCCTCCATCACATCGTGGGTCACGGCTCTGCCGCCGTAGGGGCCGTAATAGTCCGCGCCGTCGTCCGCCGGTTTGCTGACCATGGTGATGACCGGGTAAATGTCCTTCATGTTAAGCCTTAGGTAGGGGTAGCCCTTGTCGTCCTTCAGAAGGATGTTGTATTTCGGCATGTAGCGCTTGATGAGGGAGCATTCCAGCACCAGCGCTTCAAATTCGGAAGCAGCGACAATGACGTCAAAATGGTGGATTTTGCTCACCATCAGCCGGGTCTTGGGGGTGTGGGACGCCGTGTCCTGAAAATACTGGCTGACCCGGTTTTTCAGCTTCTTCGCCTTGCCCACATAGATGACCTTGTCCGTCTTGTCCCGCATGATGTACACGCCGGGGGCATAGGGCAAGGACAGGGCTTTTTCTTTCAGTTCATCAAAGGTCATGGTTTTCCCTCACCAGCGTCAAAAAAGTACCGCCCCAATGCTTGGGGCATTGAGGCGGTTAAGTAGGGTGTATCTGAATACTGGCGAAATGACCGGCAGCGAGGGATTTTTGCTCTGAGCAAGCCATTTTTCCGCAGGAATACTTGCTGTATTTCAAGGGAAAATGGCGCGGCACAGGGCAAAAAGAGCCGCTGTCCGGGCGTTTTGACAGTGTTCAGATACACCCTATGTAAATGTCTTAATACACGTCCCTCTGGAGCAGTTCATCCAGGGCGTTGACGGCGGACTCCGCATCGGGTCCGGAGGCGCTCAGGGTCACGGTAGTACCGGTCACGACACCCAGAGACATGATACCCAGCAAGCTTTTGGCGTTCATCCTGCGGCTGCCGGATTCCAGCCAGATGCTGCTTTCAAATTCGTTGGCCTTCTGTACGAAGTAGGTCGCCTGTCGGTTATGTAGGCCGGATTCACAACGAACCACCACTTCTTTGTTGAACATATCCATTCACTCCTTTTCATCATATCCACGCGGATACGACGGGTCTAGATATATGATAGCTATTTTTACTGAAAATGTCAACTGTTTTTCGTTCTGTTTTCACAATGCCTTAAGAAAATCGAAAGAAAGTCGTCCCTTCGTATTGAGAAAAGTGTTTTTCATTCCCGATTTAACGGAATTCTGCTATGGTCACGCCGTCCTCGCCCTCGCCGTAGACGCCCAGACGGAAGCTCTTGATGAACTTATTCTTTTTCAGGGACTGCTGGACGGCGGCACGCAGTGCGCCGGTTCCCTTGCCGTGGATGATGCGGACGGTACTCAGGTTTGCCCGCATGGCTTCGTCCAGATACCGTTCCAGAACGCAGATGGCCTCCACCGTGTCCATGCCCCGCAGATCGACCTCTGTCGGCATGGCGGTCATTTTCATTTCCCGGCCGGAGTGGGCAGGATGGCCTCCCTTGGCCTTGTAGGGGTTTTCGTTTTCCAGAAGGTAAATTTCATCGGGCTTCGCGGTGAGCTTCAGGATGCCCGCCTGGAGCTGGTAGGTGCCATCCTTGTTGATGGCAAGGACGCTGGCCTTGGTCCCCAGTTTCAGGAGCTCCACGGTATCCCCCACCAGAATGCCGCGGGTGGGCTTGGGGCGCTCCTTCTTGGGCTGAGATGCGCGGAGCTTGTCCTCCACCTCGTTGAGGTTCCGGCGCAGTTCGGCCTGACGCTGGTTGATGCCGCTGACGTCGGCGCTGTCGGCCAGCTGCTTGCGCATGGCTTTCAGTTCTTCGGAAGCGATGTTGGCGGCGGCACGGGCTTCGTCGATGATGTGCTGGGCTTCCCGGCGGGCGGACTCCACGGCCTTTTCCTTTTCCTTGCGGAGCTGCTCCTGATATTCCTCGTTCTGCTGCTTGATCTTTGCCGTCTCCTGCTTCAGGCGCTCGGCTTCCTGACGGGCAAGCTCCATCTGCTGGCGCTGCTGCTCCAGCTGGGACAGCACGTCCTCAAAGTCCTTGTCGGACTTGTCCACCAGATCGTCAGCTTCCTTCAGAATTTCCTCCGAAAGTCCCAGCTTCCGGGAAATGGCAAAGGCATTGGACTTGCCGGGAATGCCGATGAGCAGCTTGTAGGTGGGTCGAAGGGTCTCCACGTCGAACTCGCAGGAGGCGTTGATGACGCCCTTCGTGCGCATGGCGTAGAGCTTCAATTCGGCGTAATGGGTCGTCGCAACCACCCGGCTGCCCAGTTTCCGGCAGAATTCGATGATGGCGGTAGCCAGCGCCGCGCCCTCCGCCGGGTCGGTGCCCGCGCCCAGCTCGTCGAACAGCACCAGCGTCCGGTCGTCGCACTGGGCGACCACGTCCACAATGGTGCGCATGTGGCTGGAAAAGGTGGACAGGCTCTGGGCGATAGACTGCTCGTCGCCGATGTCGGCGAGAATGGCGTCGAAGGTGGACAGCACGCTTCCGTCCCCGGCGGGGACATGCAGGCCGCACTCCGCCATCAGCGTCAACAGGCCGACGGTTTTCAACGTGACGGTTTTGCCGCCGGTGTTGGGGCCGGTGATGATCATGGTGTCGAAATCCGTACCCAGCCGCAGAGAGATCGGCACCACGGTTTTGGGGTCGATGAGCGGATGCCGCGCGTTACGCAGCTCCACCCTGCCCTGATCGTTCATAATGGGCGCCCATGCGCGCATCCGGTAGGCAAGCTTGGCCTTGGCAAAGATCACGTCCAACTGCACCAGCATCCGGTAATTCAGGTCAATGGCTTCCCGGTAGCCAGCGGCCTCGCTGGACAGCTCCGCCAATATCCGTTCGATTTCCTTCTTTTCCTTTAATTCCAGCTCCCGCAGGGCGTTGTTGGCGTTGACGGCAGACATCGGCTCCACAAAGTATGTAGAACCCGTGGCGGACACGTCATGCACCAGTCCGGGCACGTCGTTTTTGCACTCGCTTTTCACAGGAACCACGTACCGCCCCTGACGGATGGTGATGATCGGCTCCCGCAGGAATTTGGAATATGCCGGGGAAGAAATGACTTTTTGCAGGCTGTCCCGGATCTTCCCCGCCTGAATGCGCATATGGCGGCGGATGTCGGACAGCTCCGGGGAGGCGTTGTCCGCGATTTCTTCCTCAGAGAGGATCGCGCCGAAAATTTTGTCCTCTAAATATTTGTTATGGCTAAGCGCCTGAAACAGGGCGTCCAGCACCGTCGCCTTGTCATCCTCGGCGACGTAGCCCTTGATATTCCGGGCGCAGCGGAGAATGCCCGCAATACGCAGCAGCTCCACGGGCTGCAAGCTGCCGCCCCGGTCTGCCCGCTCCAAGGACGCGGAGCAGTCGGTCACGTCCCCGAAAACGGGGTTGCCCTTCCGGGTACACAGGTCGGAGGCCGCGGTGGTCTGATTCAGCATCAGCTCCACTTCCTCCAAGTCGGAAGAAGGCCGCAGCGACAGGCAGGCTTCCTTGCCGCCCTCGCTGCCGGCACATTCGGCAAGAAGCTGCAAAACCTGATCGAGTTCCAGTTTTCGCAGAGATTTTTCGTATAATTCTGACATGGTTTTCTCCTATATAAGTAACGATTTGTAGAAATCCAGTGTGGAAAAGCCCCGTTCCAGCTGGGTGGCGAGGTACGCCTCCGTCACCTCGGAAAGCTGCTGTAGGGTGTCTTCCCCCGCCTGAAAGGAAAACAGCTTTTTGCTGTCGCAATAGCAGATGTAACGCATGGCTTCCAGCACGGATGGCGGCACCGGCATCCGGATGCCGTTCGACTCAGGGCTTCGGCAATTCCGGCATTCCAGCATACCCGCCGACAGGTCGAACCGCTCCGGCGTCTGGCTGCCGCAGACATGGCAGCCGGTGAGGTCGGGGGTATAGCCGGACAGGCAGGCGGCACGCAGCTCGAACACGGCCTTGACCTGACTTTCCGGAAGGTCGAGCCTGGAAAGGGCGTACAGGCAGTTGAGCAGCAGCGATTGCAGCTCCGGGTTCGGCATATCCTCCTGAGAAATGACCTCCGAAACCTGTGCAAAATACGTACCCAGAGACAGCTTGGTCAAGTCCCGGCGCAGGGGCGTAAACAGCTCGATGGACTGGGCTTCGTTGATGGTGTACTGTCCCCGGTATTCAAACAGCGTGAATTCCCCGTAGGCAAGCAGCTGGCACGGGGCGATCAGCGGACTGTTTTTCCGCCGCAGTCCCCGCGCCTTCACGGTCAGTCTGCCATGGCGGCGGGTCAGCATAGTCAGCAAGGCGTCCTTGTCATTGTAGTCCGTAACTCTCAGGACGATGCCCTGAATCGTCAAATACATGGGTTTCCTCCGATTTGTGCTTGCAGTACATGAGATACATTTCCGGTGCGCCGGTCTCGAGAAACAGCTGCCAGTAATCCAAAGCGTTCATAGACATCCCTCCTGAAAGTAGGGTTTGCCATACTTCAGGAAAATACCACTGGAAATTATTCGCTGTAGCCGAAATTGCGCACCAGAAAGTCGCTGTCCCGCCAGTTTTCCTTCACCTTGACCCAGGTGGTCAGGAACACCTTCGTTCCCATGAATTTCTCGCAGTCAGCCCGCGCCATGGAGGATATCTTTTTCAGCATGGCGCCGTTTTTGCCGATGATGATGCCCTTGTGGCTGGCCTTTTCGCAGTAAATGGTAGCGTCGATGTCAATAATTCCATTGTCCCGCTCGGAGAATTTCGTGATCTCCACGGCGGTTCCGTGGGGAACCTCCCGGTCAAGGCACCACAGCAGCTTTTCCCGGATGATCTCCGCCATCACCTGCCGCTCAGGCTGGTCGGTGGTCACGTCTTCCGGGAACAGGAAGGGGCTTTCTTCGGCGTATTTGCCGCAGGTTTCCAGCAGATCCTCCACCCCGTCGCCGGTTTTGGCGGAAATGGGGATGATGGCGTCAAAGGCCGCCGCCTGAGAATAGACGGCAATGACCTCCAGAAGGGCGTCCTTTTCCACGGTGTCGATTTTGTTGATGGCAAGAATGGCGGGGCAATGGCTGCTCTTGATCTTGTCGATCAGCCCTTCCTCCTGCGGCCCGATGGACGCGATCGGCTCCACCACGAGGATGGTCAAATCCACGTCGGAAATGGATTCTCTCGCGACATTTACCATGTAATCGCCCAGCTTTGTCCTTGCCCGGTGGTAGCCGGGAGTGTCCACAAACACGAACTGGGTGTCCCCTCTCGTTACGATGCCGCAGATACGGTTCCGGGTGGTCTGGGGTTTATTGGATACGATGGCGATTTTTTCGCCGACGAGATAGTTTGTCAGAGTGGACTTGCCCACGTTGGGGCGTCCGGCAATGGTAATCATAGCGGATTTCGTTTTCATTTTCTATTCTCCTCAGTCCCGGCTCATGTTGGGGATGGACGCGGCAATGGCTTCCTCCCTGCCGCGCATTTTCTTCTTTTCCTCGCCCTCGTCCAGATGGTCATAGCCCAGCAGATGGAGCATGGAGTGGATGGTGAGATACCCCACCTCCCGGCGGGTGGAATGGCCGAACTCTTTGGCCTGGGCAATTGCCCGTTCCAGAGAAATGCACATATCCCCCAGCGGCACCAGTCCGGTCTCCGGGTCCTGAAAGTCCGTCCAGTCCGTGGGCGGTTCCCCGGCGATGAGCTGGAACATGGGGAAGCTCAGCACGTCCGTAGGCTTGTCCATGTGGCGGCTCTCCCGGTTGACCACCTGAATGCCTGCGTCATCCGTCACAAGGACGTTGATTTCACAGGGGACATTGATGCCCTCTGCGTCCAGAACCGCGTTGATGCACGTGCGGATGATGCTTTTGATGGCAAATTTTTGCAGACTCAGCTGCTCGAATACGATGTTGATTTTATGTCTCATGTCAATTCTTCCTCTGATGGTAACGGCCCTGAATCTGACGGGTCGGTTTTTTGACTTCCTTTTTCTGAGCGGAGCGCTCGTAGGCGCTGATGATCTCCTGCACCAGGGCGTGGCGCACCACGTCCGCGGCGGTCAGGCGGCAGATGGCAATGTCCTTCACCCCGTCCAGCACCCGCACGGCGTCCTTCAGGCCGGAAACCTTGTCGTCAGGCAGGTCAATCTGGGTCACGTCGCCGGTGATGACGATTTTCGAGCCGAAGCCAAGACGGGTCAGGAACATTTTCATCTGCTCCCGGGTAGTATTCTGGGCTTCGTCCAGAATGATGAAGCTGTCGTCCAGCGTCCGTCCGCGCATATAGGCCAGCGGCGCGACCTCGATGGAGCCGCGCTCCTGATACTTCTGGAAGGTCTCCGCCCCCAGCATATCGTACAGCGCGTCATACAGCGGCCGCAGATAGGGGTCTACCTTGTTCTGCAAGTCGCCGGGCAGGAAGCCCAGCCGCTCCCCCGCTTCCACCGCCGGGCGGGTGAGGATAATGCGGTTCACCGTGCGCTCCCGGAAGGCAGCCACGGCGGCGGCGACTGCCAGATAGGTCTTGCCGGTACCCGCGGGGCCGACGCCGATGGTGATGGTATTCTTCATGATGGCCTTCATGTAGTTCTGCTGACCTACGGTCTTGGCCTTGATGGGTTTTCCCTTGGCGGTGATGCACACCACATCCTTCGCCATCTGCGCCACTTGGGCGTCGTTGCCCTCGTTGACCAGCGTAATCAGGTAACGCACCCGCTGCTCGTCGATGGTCTCGCCCTTGGCGGCCAGAGACAGCAGCCCCTCCAGCGTGCGCACGGCCTTATCCGCCATTTCCTCGTCCCCGGAGACCCGGAGGTCTGTCCCCCGGTTCACCACCCGGACGTTCAGGGCTTCCTCGATTCGTTTGATATTTTCGTCAAAAGAGCCAAACACCGTGATCAGATCTTCCACCCGCTCGGCATTGACGATTCGTTCAACCACTTTTCCCATTTGTATCTCCAATCTGTTCTCTGCGGACCCGGCCAATCATTTCCACGCAGGCGTATGTCCCTTCCAGCAGGTACTTATCCTCCGACTGCGTGATCGATTCCTCCCGGCTTAAAATCCGCCCGGCCACCATCTGCTGGATCAGGGCGCTCTGAGCGAATTTGGAAAGCGCCGCTTCCGCCGCGTCCGGCTCCAGAGTCATCATTTCCCCATCGTAGAAAGTATATTCCTCCATGCACAGCGTGACCGGCAGGCGAAAGCCGCCCGGCAGGGTCAGTTCATATCGCCTATCCATTCTATCACAACTGCCCTGCAAAATTCCACTGTCTTTCCATAAATTTATGCGTTTTTTTCCGATGATGAGGCTGTATTTTCGCCTGACGGCAGTCTGCTCCCCCCGAACCGTCCACTGAGCGGGAGTCACGGCGGCAAAATCGCGGCTTGTCTGGGCGTAAATCTCCCCCTCCGCCCGGGTCGCCTGAATGCAGATGCCGCAGTCGGTGTACCCGGAGATCAGAACCTGCCCTGCCTTCACTGACTGCCCCACGCGACACAAAAAATTGCCCCGGGTCACCGTGGCGGAGACGATGAAGCCGTCCCGGGAGGCCACAATGCTGCTCACCGCCGAATCCTGCTCCGTCACCTCCGGGTCTGTCCGCTCCCGCACGGAAACGGTGGCCACGCAGCCGGAGGTGTTCACTCCCGCCCATTGCAGCTGGGGAAGCGCCGACAGCAGGGCGTTTTTCATTTTTTCACTCCGCACCGCCCGCCGGGAAGCACCGAAGCGGATGCCGCTTTCCCCTGCGGCGTCCAGAATAAGCCGGGTGGGCGTGTTCACGTTGCCCTCCACCCGCACGAAAAAAATGCGGGTGGGCAGAAAAATTGCCGCTACCAGAAACACCGCCAGCCCGGCTAGAAGCATAGGCCGTGCCAGGAGCCGTTTCAGCGTCCAGTACGCGCCCATCCGGCGGCGCAGATGCAGCGTCTCTCCCCGTTTTTCGCTGAGGGCTTCCAGCGTCCGGTAATCCCGCCTGCGTACCCGGAACCGGGCGGTCAGGTCGCCCACCTGTATCACGTCATAAAGCGGGATGCCCCGGGCATTGGCTGCTTCCAGCGCCGCGCCCGGTTCCGCGCTGGTCAGCTCCGCCTCCACCATCCCGTCCAGAGACTTCCAGATATCCATGTTACCCCCTCCGGATCAGCGTTACCGCGTCAATTCTCCCGGAAATGATCAGCTGCTCCTTCGTCATGCGGATCAGTTCCAGATCACAGCCGCAGACACAGACCAGACCGTATTTCACCTTGACTCCGATTTTCTCCCGGCTGTATTCCTTGACGCCGAAGTGGTTTTCGATCAGCACCCGGCGGTCGCCGGCGATCTCCACAATGGGTTGCCCCGGCAGCGGCTCTGCGGAAAGGTCAGCCCCATCCGCCAGCCGCTGCAAAATCATTCGTCCCTTCCCCATGAAACCAGCCCCCTTGGGAAAAGCATATGAATGGACAGCGGCCGATTTGCATAGATTCTTCCGAGGTGAGGTCTGGTGAAACGGAGAAATTTCTGGGCAGGAATTTGTGTGAGTTTTGGGATGCTGGCGCTGATTTTGGATGGAAGAACGGCGATCGATGGGGCACGTCAGGGCATCGAGCTGTGCCTGCGGACGGTTATCCCCTCGCTGTTTCCCTTTTTTGTGCTGTCCATTCTGCTGACAAGCTCCCTGCTTGGCAGCTCTTTGGCGGTTCTGCGGCCTTTGGGGCGGCTGTTCGGAATGCCGGATGGGGCGGAATCCCTGCTGATTCCGGCGTTTCTGGGCGGGTATCCCGTGGGGGCGCAGAACGTCGCCGCTGCATTCCGCAGCGGGCAGCTGACAAAACCGGAGGCGGAACGGCTGCTTTCTTTTTGCAGCAACGCGGGGCCTGCGTTCCTGTTCGGCATGGCGGCGGCCATGTTCCCCCGCCGGTGGATGGCGTGGGCGCTGTGGGGCATCCACATCGTGGGCGCGTTGTTTGCGGCGCTGCTGATTCCGGGGAAACCCGCCGCCCCCGTCAGGCTGACGAAGACAAGTCCCCACTCCCCCGCTTCCGCCCTGAACACCGCGATTACGGTCATGGCAACGGTATGCGGCTGGGTGGTGCTTTTCCGGGTTCTGCTGGCATTTCTGAAACGGTGGATTTTTTGGATTCTCCCAGCGGCAGTACAGGTCGCGGTCACGGGGATTCTGGAGCTTTCCAACGGCTGCTGTGAGCTGCTGGCCGTCACGGACGTTTCCGACCGGTTCTGCATCTGTTCGGGGATACTGGCCTTCGGCGGCCTGTGCGTCACCATGCAGACCGTGTCCGTCACGGCGGGACTTTCCTTAAAACCGTACTTTTTGGGGAAGCTGCTGCAAACGCTTTTTTCTCTCGCCCTCGCCGCGCTGATGGCATACGGCATCTGGCTTCCCTTCGGGGTGCTGTCCGTCGGGGCGCTGGTGATAAAGCTTCAAAAAAGGGGTAGCTTTTCCAGAGTATTTGGTGTATAATACAAGAACGATTGTTGGGAGGATGCCGCCATGCTGTTTCGCAAGAAAATAGAACGCTCCTGCGCCTACTGCGCGAACGGTGCCCGTCTGGGCGGCGGGCAGATCCTGTGCGCCAAAAAGGGACTGAAAACGGTGGACGACCAGTGCCGCAAATTCAAATATGACCCCTGCAAGCGCATCCCGCCCAAGCCCAAGGCTGTGGATTTTTCCAAGTACGACAATGAGGACTTTTCTCTGTAGCGAGGCATACTAAAGATGAAAGGGGCTAATTTATATGACGAAGGAACAAATTTTACAGGAAGCCAAAGCGCTTCAGGAGGAGATCAAATCCCATCGTCTGTGGCTTCACACCCACGCGGAAACCGGATTTGATCTGACGGAAACGAAGCCTTATGTAAAATCTGCACTTACGGAGATGGGTTATGCCGTCCATGAGTGTGGAAAAGCGGGACTTGTTACAACCGTCGGCAAGCCCGGCGGAAAAGTGATACTGCTTCGGGCGGATATGGACGCCCTGCCCATTGCCGAGGAAGCCGACGTGGATTTCGCCTGCAAAAACGGACGGATGCACGCCTGCGGCCATGATATGCACACCGCCATGCTGCTGGGCGCGGCGAAAATTCTGAAAGCCCACGAATCGGAACTGGACGGGATGGTCAAGCTCATGTTCCAGCCTGCGGAGGAAATTTTCGAGGGCAGCAAGGACATGATTGCCTCCGGCGTGCTGGAAAATCCCAGACCCGACGCAGCCCTGATGATTCACGTTGCGGCGGGAATGCCGCTTCCGGCCGGGACGGTGGTGGTCTCCGCCCCCGGCGTCAGCGCCCCTGCGGCGGACTATTTTACCATCCGGGTGCATGGCAAGGGTTGTCACGGCTCCGCACCCCAGAACGGCATTGACCCCCTGACGGCGGCGGCGCATATTCTCATTGCCCTTCAGGAGATACACGCACGGGAGCTGTCCGCTTCCGACGAGGCGGTTCTGACCATCGGCACCTTCCACGCGGGAGAGGCCGGGAACGTTATCCCTGACACGGCGACCATGGGCGGCACTATCCGCACCTATGATGAGAAAACCCGTGCTTATCTGAAAGAGCGCATGACCGCCATCGCGAAAAACGTGGCGGAAGCCTTCCGTGCCAGCGCCGAGGTCAGCTTCGGCAGCGGATGCCCCACCCTTGTCAACGACAAAGACCTTTCGGAAAAAGTCACGGGGTATCTCAAAGACCTGCTGGGCGCAAGCCACGCGTTCACCACGGCAGAACTCAGCGGCGGGAAGCCTGCCCGGGGCGGCGGCTCGGAGGATTTTGCCTACGTCAGCCACGAGGTTCCGTCCCTGATGCTGGCGCTGGCGGCGGGCGAGCCGTCCAAGGGCTACCCTTACCCCCAGCACCATCCAAAGGTAAAGTTCGACGAGAGCGTCCTTTCCACAGGTGCGGCCGTGTTTGTGGACTGCGCCATAAACTATCTGAGAGAATGATTGGAGGAGAAAACCATGGAGGAACAAACCCGCGTCCTGGAATACAAATGCCCATGCTGCAATGCCGGTCTGCACTTTGGGTCGGACGCTCAGAAGCTGACCTGCGAATACTGCGGCAACACCTTTGACCTCGACACCGTCCGGGCGTTCAACGAAAGCCAGAACCCCCAGGGCGACGAGGAATTTCAGTGGGAGCCGGAACAGACGGAGTCATTCAGCGAGGACGAGGAAAGCACCCTGCGTGTCTTCCAGTGTCCCTCCTGCGGCGGAGAAATCCTCTGCGACGAGAATACTGCCGCTTCCTTCTGCCCCTACTGCGAAAATCCCACCATCATGCCCACCCGTCTCAGCGGCGGCCTGAAGCCCGACGGCGTCATCCCCTTCAAAACCGGCAAGGAGGACGCCAAGGCCGCGTTTCTCCGTCTTTGCAAGGGCAAGCCCCTTCTTCCCAAGGGCTTTACCTCGGAACAGCGGCTGGAGAAGATCACCGGAATGTACGTTCCCTTCTGGCTGTATGACTGCGCCGCGGATTTCAGCGGCAGCTACAAGGCCACACGGATACATACATGGTCGGATTCCAAATACGAATACACCAAAACCGACCATTTCCTGCTGAAGCGGGACGCGGCGGCGGATTTCGTGGGCATTCCCATGGACGGTTCCACCAAAATGGAGGACGCTTTCATGGAGTCCATTGAGCCGTTTGATTACAAACAGCTTACGTCCTTCGACATGGCGTATCTGACCGGTTATCTCGCCGACAAGTACGACGTTCCCTCGGAAAACGGCGAACCGCGGGTTCGTCAGCGGGTAGATGCCGCCATGGACGACCGGCTGCAAAGCACCTTTGTCGGCTATTCCTCGGTGGTTCCCACCTCCCGGCAGCTGAACATCAAGCACAACAAGGCACGCTACGTATTCTTCCCCGTGTGGATCCTGAATACGAAGTACAAGGACAAAATCTACACCTTCGCCATGAACGGCCAGACCGGCAAAATGACCGGCGCATTCCCCATCTGCCCCAAGAAGACAGCCGCATGGTTCGCCGGAGTCACCGCCGGTGTCGCGCTGCTTGCGTCGCTGGTGCAGCTTCTGATGCTTTAAGGAGGGAGACAGTATGAAACACAAAGTGATTTGCCTGATTCTGTGCCTGCTGCTTTTCCCCTCTCTGTTCCTGAGCGCCGGCGCGGAGCAGCAATATGTCATTGACAACGCCGATCTTATGTCTTCCTCGGAGGAAGCGGCACTGGACGAAAAGGCGCAGGCGCTTCGCCAGGAATACGGGATGGACGTGGTCATCCTGACGGTGGACAGCCTGGACGGAAAACGCCCCCAGGAGTACGCCGACGATTATTACGATTACAACGGCTATGCAGCTGACGGCGTGCTGTTCCTCCTGTCCATGGAAGAACGGGACTGGTACATTTCCACCAAGGGAAACGCCATCTACGCTCTGACGGACTATGGCATCCAGCAGGTCGGCGAAAGCGCCCTTCCGTACCTGAAAAACGGCGATTATTATGGCGCTTTCGACGCATTCCTGGACGCTCTGCCCACCTATTTTTCCGCCTATAATGACGGCGCACCTATTGACGGGTACGCAGACACCTCGGGCGATTACTACCACGGCGATCGGGAAGACGTGGTCTATTATGAGCAGCCCCGGCACGTAAACGTCTGGATTTCCATTGTGATCGGCGTGGTCATCGGCGGAATCACCGTCCTCATCATGCGCGCCTGCATGAATACCAAGCGCCCTCAGCGCAGCGCGGGCAGCTACCTGAACGACAGCTCCTATCACCTGCGCACCAATCAGGATCTGTTCCTGTACAGCAACGTCACCAAAACCCGCATCCAACAGGAAAGCAGCAACTCCGGCGGTGGCGGCAGCTCCGTCCATACGTCCTCCAGCGGAAGCACCCACGGTGGCGGAGGCGGAAAGTTTTGATATCAAAAAATTTTTTACATAAGGAGAAAGCATTATGGGTCTGATCAAAGCAGCATTGGGATCGACAGGCGGCGTCCTTGCCGATCAGTGGAAAGAGTATTTCTACTGTGACAGCATGGCGGCCAACGTTCTGGTCACCAAGGGCAAAAAGCGCACCTCCTCCCGCAACAGCAACACCAAAGGCTCTGACAACATCATTTCCAACGGCTCTGTCGTCGCGGTAAACGAAGGGCAGTGCATGATGATCGTGGAGCAGGGCAAGATCGTGGAGTTCGCCGCCGAAGCGGGCGAATACACTTGGAATTCCTCCAGCGAACCCACCATTTTCCAGGGCGGTCTGGAAGGTCTGGAAGGCAGCTGGGAAACCCTCAAGCGCCGCTTCGCCTTCGGCGGAGATACCGCCAAGGATCAGCGGGTGTACTTCTTCAACCTGAAAGAGCTGGTCGGCAACAAGTACGGCACCCCCGCCCCCATCCCCTTCCGGGTCGTGGACAACAACATCGGCCTTGACATGGACGTTTCCATCCGCTGCAACGGTGAATATTCCTATAAGATCGCCGACCCCATGCTGTTCTACAAGAACGTCTGCGGCAACGTATCTCAGGACTACACCCGCGACCAGCTGGACAGCCAGCTGAAATCCGAGTTCCTCACCGCTCTGCAGCCTGCGTTCGCCCGCATCTCCGCTCTGGGCATCCGGTATTCCGCCCTGCCCGGCCACACCATGGAGCTGGCGCAGGCCATGAACGAAGTTCTGTCCGGCAAGTGGGGTGCAACCCGGGGTCTGGCCATCGTCGCCGTGGGCGTCAACTCCGTGACCGCCTCCGCCGAAGACGAGGCCACCATCAAGGAGCTGCAGAAGTCCGCCGTTTTCCGTAACACCAACATGGCGGCGGCGCACATGGTGCAGGCACAGGCCGAGGCAATGAAGACCGCCGCCGGAAACAAAAACGGTGCGATGATGGGCTTCATGGGCATGAACATGGCGCAGTCCGCCGGTGGTTTCAACGCTGCTTCCCTGTTCCAGATGGGTCAGCAGCAGCCCGCCGCGCCCGCTCCTGCCGCCCCCGCTGCACCCGCGGCCGGTGCAAATACTTGGAAATGTTCCTGCGGCGCGGTGAATACGGGCAAATTCTGCATGGAGTGCGGCGCTTCCAAGCCCGCCGACGGCTGGGTCTGTTCCTGCGGCGCGGTCAACAAGGGCAAGTTCTGCTCCGAATGCGGCGCGAAGAAGCCCGCGTCTGAGCCGCTGTACCGCTGCGACAAGTGCGGCTGGGAGCCGGAAGACCCCAAGCATCCGCCCAAATTCTGCCCTGAGTGCGGCGACAAGTTCGACGACGAGGACATCCGGTAATCCAATTTCCCGCGCAAAATGCGCATCTAAAAATATGAAATAATGAGGTAATTGTTTGTTTAATCGTAATCAAATGGATATTGTGATCTGACCGGGAGGTTGGCAATCACAATTCCGCAAACCTCCCAAAAGATTTTTACAAAACTTTTAGGAGGAATTCCCAAAATGAACCGGGAAAACAAAAGAAAACAGTACGAAAAGGGCTATTATAAAACCCACCCCTGCGATGAAAGCTTTACCTGCCGGAACTGCGGATATCCCGTCGTCCCGGCGGGCGCGGGGAGCGACCACCGGAACCATTGCCCCAACTGCCTGTGTTCCGTACATCTGGACATCGAGCCGGGCGACCGGGAGTCAGACTGCGGCGGACTGATGGAGCCGGTGGCGGTGTGGGTTCGGAAAAACGGCGAATGGGCGATCATTCACCGCTGCCGCCGGTGCGGCGCGTTCAGCTCCAACCGGGTCGCGGCGGACGATAATCCCGTCAAGCTCATGTCCATCGCCATGAAGCCCATCGGCAATCCGCCCTTCCCCATCGAGCGGATGGCGGAGATCACCGAAAAGCTGTAATATCGCACAAATGCCCCCGGCCGTATGGCCGGGGGCATGCTCTGTCTTTTGTCAGTTTTTGTCATACCCGCCGGGTGGTCAGACTGTGGGCAAGGGCGACAATATATTCGGTGTCTTCAAACACAGACAGCGCCGAAATGGCATAATCCGTGTATTTTCTCACCAGTTCTTCGCATTTTTCAAGGCCGTACAGGCGAACGAAGGTATTCTTCTCCCCATCCATGCCGGTGGCTTTTCCCAGCTCCGACTGGGTGCCGATCACGTCCAGCATATCGTCCCGAATCTGGAACGCCAGTCCCAGTCCCGCCGCGAACTGACAGGCGGCCTCAAACTGCTCGTCCGACGCGCCGCCGGCAATCGCGCCCAAGGCGCAGGCAGCGTTGATCAGCGCGCCGGTCTTCCGGGACTGAATGTCCAGAACCTCCTGCTCGCTCAGCTCCCGCTCCTGACTCATGATGTCCAGCACCTGCCCGCCCACCATGCCGGGGGAACCGGCGCACTCCGCCATCAGCCCGACAGCCGTAGCCATGTCCTCCGGCCTTGCCAGTTTTGCCTTGGATGCAACCATGAAGGCGTCCGTCAGCAGAGCGTCCCCCGCCAGAACGGCCATTCCCTCACCGAAAATCTTGTGGTTCGTCAGCCGTCCCCGACGATAGTCATCGTTGTCCATGCAGGGCAGATCGTCATGGATCAGGCTGTATGTATGGATCATCTCCACGGCGGCGGCGAAAGGCGCGGCGTCCTTCCAGTCCCGCCCGCACAGGCGGCAGAACTCAAAGGCAAAAATCGGCCGCAGACGCTTGCCGCCCCCAAGCAGACTGTATTCCATGGCCTTGTAGAGATCTTTCTGGGGCGCGTCGTGGAACTGCGCGTAGAAATCCTTCAGATAGGCTTCCACATACTCCCGGTATTCCCGGCTTCTAGAGTCAAGGCTCATCCTGAAAGTCCTCCTCTACGGGGCTGCCGTCCGGGGCGGTCATGATCTTCTTCACCTGAAGCTGGGCGTCGTCCAGCAGCTTCTGGCAGCTTCGCACCAGCTCAGTGCCCTCCTGAAAGAGCTTCAAGGACTCCTCCAGAGCCACGTCTCCCCGTTCCATTGCCCGGACGATCTGCTCCAGACGTGCCATGGACTCCTCAAAGGTTTTGTTCTGCGGATTCATCGCGCTTCCTCCTTTTTATCCATTACGGTTGCGGACAGTTTTCCATCGCTCAGCAGGACGCTGATGCGCTCTCCCAGCTCCACCTGCCGAACGGAGCAGAGTACCTCCCCCGCTTCCGTCTGTGCCATGGAATAGCCCCGGGTCAGCACTTTCAGGGGACTCATGGCGTCCAGCTTGGAAACGGCGGCAATGTAGCGTTGATTTTTCCGGGTGATACTCTGGTTCTGCGCCGCAACCAAGCGGTTTTTCAGCAGCTCCAGACTCTTCTCCCGCTGCTCGATGTACCCCGTGGGGCTTCGCAGCGCAGGAGACTGGGACAACACGTTCAGATGCTGCCGCGCCGCCTTCAACTGGCGGCTCAGGGCGGACGCCATAGCGCTGGACATGGCGTCCAGATTCTGCCGCAAAGCGTCCTGATCCGGCACGGCAAGCTCTGCCGCGTTGGAGGGCGTCGCCGCACGAAGATCGGCCACGTAGTCGGAAATGGTCACATCCGGCTCGTGTCCCACGGCGGAGATCACGGGAATCTCCGATTCATAAATGGCATGGGCGACCAGTTCGTCGTTAAACGCCCACAAATCTTCAATGGAGCCGCCGCCTCTGCCAACGATCAGCAGATCGGCGAGCTTGTAACGGTTGGCATACCGGATGGCCGCGGCGATCTCCCCCGGCGCTTCCGCGCCCTGCACCCGAACGGGCAGGAGCCGCACCTTCGTCAGCGGATACCGCTTTCTGAGAATGCGCAGCATATCATGCACCGCCGCACCGGCGGAGCTGGTGACGATGCCGATGGTGCCGGGGCATTTGGGCAGCGGCTTTTTGTGGGCTGGGTCAAATAACCCCTGCGCCGCCAGCTTTTTCTTCAGCTGCTCAAAGGCGGCGTACAGGTCGCCCACGCCGTCCATGGCCATGGCGGCGCAGTACAGCTGATACGCCCCGTCTCTGGGATAGACCGTGACCTTGCCCATGGCAATGACCTTCATGCCGTTGTCCGGCCGGAAGCGCAGACGCATGGCATTGCCCTTGAACATGACGCACTTTAAGGCCGCCCCTTCGTCTTTCAGCGTAAAATAGTGGTGCCCCGATGGGTAGACCTTATAATTGCTGATCTCGCCCCGGACGGCCACCTGTCCCAGAAAGGGGTCGTCGTCCAGCCGTCCGCGGATATATTCGGTTAACTGGGTGATGGACAGAACGTTCTGAGCCATGTTATTCCTCCGTCAGTCGTTTTGTCAGCACGGCGACGCCCATGGCGTTGTCCGTGGAAAACTGCGGCTGTGCAAAAACGGGATGGAGGGTTGCCGTCAGCTCCCGGAGCATGGAATTGGACGCAACGCCCCCGGAAAACACCACGCTCAGCCCCGGATAGGCTTCCAGCGCCTGCGCCGTCGCCTGATACACCGCGCCCGCAACGCACCGCAGAGCGTAAGCCGCAGTTTCGGCAGGGTCAGCGCTGGCGGCATGGAACTGCTGCACCTTATTCTGCACGCCGGAAAGGGAAAATTCGCTGTTCCTGCACTTCACCCGGAACACGTCCTTCCCCGTCGCTTCCCGGCTGAGGCTGTCCAGATGCTTGCCCGATGGGAACGGCAGCTCCAAAAGCTGCCCCGTCCGGTCGATCAGCTGACCGGCGGAAATGTCCGTGGTGCCGCCGATGCGGGTACACTTCACATTTCTGCCCTCCGGCTCTACCAGAAGCAGCTCCGTGGTACCGCCGGACAAATGCCACGCAAGGTGGTTTTTCTCCAGCAAGTCCATCCGTCCTGCGCTCCACAGAGACGCAGCAACGTGTCCCTGCTGGTGGGAAACCTCCGCCAGCGGCACGCCCAGAGCGTCCGACAACAGCTTTGCATGGGAGTAGCCAACCATGAAGCAGGGCATATAGCTCCCCTCCACCGCCCGGGGACGGGTGCTGACGCCCACCGCCGTGATGGCGTCCTTCTGAATATGGGAAAACAGCCTGTCGGAAAGCTCCGGCAGGCTTTTGATATGGGCAAATACCGCGTCGGATTGACGCAGACCCAGCTCCCCCTGCCTGACGGGCAGAAGGCGGGAGCAATTTTCTCCCACCTCACCGTCAAAAAAGGCGATAGAGGTGGTGTAATTGCTGGTGTCGATGCCGATGACGCTCATTTTGCTTCCTCTTGAGGAGCTTCCGTCTCCGTGTTCCGGCTGCGGACAAAGCTGCCTAAGATTCCGTTGATAAACGCGCCGGTATCGTCGCCGTCGTATTTTTTCGCAATGCGCACCGCTTCGGCTACCGCAACGCCGGTGGGAACGTCGTCCACATAGAGGATCTCGTAAATCGCCAGCCGCAGAATGCAACGGGCAAGCTTGGAAATGCGGCTGATGTCCCAGCCGATGGAAAACTGCCGGATCACGTCGTCCAGCTCGTCCTCCCGGTTGGCAACGCCGGTGACCACCGAGTCGATATAGCGCAGCTGGAACCGGTCAGGGCGCTGGGCATATACCTCATTTTCTTCGGCCAGTTTTCCGTAATATTCCTTGTCCAGACGGGTGGAAACCACCTGCTCCGGCTCCTCGCCGGTAAACGCCCGACCGTAAATCAGATGTACTGCCAGTTCTCTGGCGTCGCCTCTTTTCATACCGCCCGACCTTACTTGTGGACGATGCCGCAGACGTTGACGGAGACGCTCTCGACCTTCGTGCCGGTGATGGACTCCACGCTGGCGGTCACTGCCGCCTGCACGTCCTTCGCCACGTCCACGACGCTGTAGCCGTAGCAGACCATAATGCCGCACTCGATGGTAAGGGTGTTATCCTCCGCGATCAGGATCTTCAGCCCCTTGCCCCAATTCTTTTTATTGGTAAAGTCTGCGATGCTGACGCCGGGCTTGATGCCCAGAGAGCCGACGCCCTCCACCTCGGACAGGGCATGGGCCACGATGGTCGCTACCACGTCCTCAGAGATCATGACACTGCCATTTTCCTGAATCTGGGTGATGTACTGCTTATATTCAGCCATAAGGTTTTACCTCCTAAATGTTTGTCCCGCCCGTGGGCTTGACATACTTTTGTTTATTGTACCACAAATCCAGAAAAATACAACCATTTTCTGCAAGCAAAGCACGGATTTACAAGATTGCCCCGGATGGTCTTCATCCGGGGCATAAACTTATTGAACTTCCACAACACGGATATCGTTCAGAGAATAGTCGGACTGCGCCATGACGATGTCCGCGATAACGGCCACGTCCTCCCGCTGCAAGCCGCCCTCGGGAGAAGCCACCGCAATGGAAATACCCTCGCCGGACATGTAGGCCACGCAGTCGGCATAGCCCTTCGCGATAATCAGGCTCTCGATCTGGGCTTCGCTCAGCGCCGTCTGCACGATCTGTTCCAGCTCTACCGCGGACTCCGCTTCCTTGGAGCTTTCGCTGTAGGACATGGCTTCCTGAAGCAGATTCACGGCGTTGTCCCTCGCCTGCTGCCGGGACAGGCGGACGGCGGCAAAGTAGTCGGTGGAGGTGGTCGCCACGTCTTCCCCGGCGGAGATGGCCGCCATGTCCTCGCTGAGCACCAGATTGTCGTCGGACATGACCTTTTCCGTGTCCAGCGTATCCGTGAGATTTGCTGCCGCCTGATCCTCGGTGTAGCGCCAGTTGACGTAGATGCCTGCGCATACCGTCACCAAAATCGCCGCCGCAATCAGATTCTTCTTCCATACCTTCATAAAAATGCCTCCAATCATTCATTTCATTTTCAAAACGGTTATTTTGTCGGTGGACAGCCCGGTGACGCTGCCGACCGCCTCTACGATGGCAAGCCGGACGGACGCGCTGTCCGCCCCCTGGCATACGATGACCGCGCCGAGATAAGTAGGGGGATTGACCTGCTGCACAAGCCCGGTCTGAGAACGGTCAGAGCCATTGAGCAAAACCGTGTCCGACCGGATGCCGGAGGATGTGGAATCCTCGTCCGTCTGGTATACCGTCCGCTCCCCTTCCCGCTGGGTCAGAAGCACCCGCACCCTGCCCGCGCCCTGTATCTGGCTGAGAATTTCTTCCAGCCCGGTTTGCAGATCCTGCCGGGGTTCCGTTTCTGCGGCAGCGGGTTCCGGGGCTGCTTTAGCGTTTTTTCCGTCGGGCAGCGCCATGAGAAAAAGCCCTGCCAGCACCACCAAAAGGACATAGCGGTATTTCCTGACCAGCTCCTTTCCCCTGCTTCTCAGCGTTACCCAATCCATTTCTGATTCTCCTTTGAAATACCCAGATCATTTGCGATCATGGCCTGTATCTGCCGCCGGGCGTAAGGGGACGCCTCCCCGGAGATCGTGACTGCCGCCGGGAGATTGTCTTCGCCGACAGCGACCTCAACGCGCAGGTTCGCGTGGAGGTCTGCGGCTTTGTCCAAGATATATGCTTCCGTTTCTTCCTTTATGATATCCGCCATGGAATCCCGCGCGAGATTTTCTCCCATTGCGGCGGCGTCCTCCGCGTCATCCATGCACCGCAGGGAAAAGTCCGGCAATTTGGAAAAATCCACCCTCGAAATGGGACTCAGAACAGTGTACGCCAGAAACAGCCCGCAGATCAGCTTCCCCACCTGCTTGCCGCTTCCATTGGGGAACAGCCTGACCACAATGCCGCAGAGCATGGCGGCAGCTACCACAGAAATAACATATTGCCGAAGCGCCTCCATTATCCCACTCCTTTCAGAAAACACACCGTGCTGATGAGCAGCAGCAGGCACTCCGAGCCGGTCATGGCGAGCAGAAGTCCCATAGCTGTGGAAAAATCCCCGATCAGCTCCGTCAGTCCCTTTTCTCCGAAGATGCCGCATACGGCGGCTGTCAGTTTCAGTATCAGATAGTGGACGCCGATTTTCAGGAACGGACTTAGGAATACCGCCAGCACCGCCAGAATTCCATAAATGCCCGCCGCGTTTTTCATTAGCCCCGCGCTGACCAGCACCGCTTCCGAAGCGTCGGACAAAATTCCGCCCACCACGGGAACCACGGAAGAAATGGTGACCTTCGTTGCTTTCAGCGCCGCCGCGTCGGTAGTGCCGCTGACCACGCCGGTGACGGTCATATAGGTCGTGAACACCGTCAATATGGTTTTCAGGCTCCAGCTGACGACGTTTTTGACCAAATCCCGCAATTTTCCCAGAATATTCTCCCCGATTGCGCCGTTTGCCGCCGACAGCGCCAGAAACAGGTACACCATGGGGCCGAGCATCCGGGAAATCAGGGAGCTCAGCACCGAGTCGAACACCGCCGTCCCGGCGTACAGCGCCGTGGAGGACGCCGCCCCGCCCTGCGCCGCCATGGCCGCCGTCATGACGGGAAGCAGCAGCTTTCCGTACTCGCTGATTTCCGTCACGGTCTGCGACCCCAGACGAATCAGGGAATTTGCGCTCAGCAGCAGCCCCGCCGCAATGGCTGTCGCCCCCACAAGGTTTGCGACGGTCTTCACACTTCCGGAAAAGGATTGGAGCAGTGACACCATCATCACCGCCGCGATCACCCCAAGGCTGACCTTGGACGCTTCCTTCAAATCCGGCCGAAGTCCCAGAACCGCGTCCCGAAGCAGCTCCATCAGCCCGGCGGCAAAGGAGCCGGTGTCCTCCGGCATCAGCTCCGCCCCTTTCTCCGGCACCTGTGGAGCCGTAAATTCCACAGCAGAAGCAGGTATCGCCAGCGCAAATACCAACGCCACCGCCAAAATCAATTTGCTCATAACTCCCGTAAAATCTCCCGTATCAGTTCCAGCATGGCAGTGAAAATGGGAAGAGACAGATATAAGATCACCGCCGAGCCAAGCATTTGCAGCGTTTTTCCGAGGGAGCCGTTTCCCGCGTCAGTGCAGACCAGTCCGGCGATCTCCGACACCAGCCCGATGCCCACCGCTTTTAAGAGAATGCCCAGCATGTCCCCCTGCAGGTCTCCCAGCGTCTCCAGCTCACGCAGGAAGTCCAGCACCGGCTCCAGATAGGAAATGGCGATCATGGCGACCATGCAGCACACCGCCATGGTCAGCAGAACGCCGATGTCCTTCTGCTTTCCCAGAGAAAGCCCCAGCACCACCGCCAGCAGCACCGCCGCCGCGGCCTTCCAGAACAGGCTCATCAGAATTCAAACAGGGTCTTCACCAGATCAAACAGATCGGCGATCTTCTGCGCCAGCATCATCAGCACGACCACCAGCCCCGCAAGACTGGTCATGGTGGCCTGCTCCTCCCGGCCGGAACGGGAAAGCACCTGATTGAGGATAGAAACGATGATGCCGATGGCAGCAATTTTGAAAATCAGGTCAATGTCCATACTCATAGAAACAAAATCGCCAGCGCCGCACCGGCGCACAATCCCAGTGTCCCGTAGCTGCGAAGACGTGTTTCCCGGTTCTTCCCCAGAGCTTCCAGCTCCATGCGGCATGACTCCCGCACTTCCTCTAAGCCCTGCTTCTGCCCCGGAAGATCGAACCGGCCAAGGGTATGCCCCAGCTGCTTCATGATTCCCCGTACCCGCCGGGGCAGCTCGTGACTGCGTTTCAGCGCGGCGGTCATGCAGCTGGCCGCGTCCGGGGAGGTCTGCCATTCCAGCTCCCGCGCAAGATTGAAAAACACTTCCCGGAGTGTCCCCCTCGTTTCCTTCCCCGCCTGACGGCAAAGCTCCGGCAGGGGCGTCAGGCGGTATTGAAGCTCCCACTCCATGTAATTCAGCACCCTGAGCAGCTGCCGGAGGATTCCTTCCTCCCGCTTGTACCCGGAAGCGATGGAAAACCCGAAACCGCCGCAGCCCGCGATGACCAGCGCCGCGCCAAACCATCTGTAGCTCATAGCGCCGCCCTCTCCGCCCGGAAGGACTTGTCCTGCCGTAAAATCAGAAGCGTTTGGAACACCCCACTTTCCGCCAGCGGACGGTAGACCGACCTGCGCCGCAGGTCCGCCGCCGACGTGCCGTGGGCAGTTGCCAGCAGCCGCACGCCGCAGTTTGCCGCCCGGAGAAGCGCCCGGGCGTCCGCCTCCGCCGTGATCTCGTCCACAGCGATGCAGTCCGGCCCCATGGTTCTGAGCACCATGTCGATTCCCGGAGATTTGGGGCAGCCGGTGAGGACGTCCGTCTTCTTCCCCCGTTCCAGTCCCTCCGGGAACAGTTCGCCCCGCTCGTCCACCACGCTGACGCACTGCTTTTCTCCGATCTGCCGAATCAGATCCCGCAAAAGGGTGGTTTTTCCCCACCCGGGCGCACCCAGAATCAGAATGGAGCCGGGAGCGTCCGCCGCCCGCTTGGCGATTCCCGGAAAATCTCTCGCGACACGGATGCACAGGGAGCTGATCTCCCGGATGCCAGTCACAATGCCATCCTTGCAGACCACCTCGCCGCACAGGCCAATGCGGTGTCCCCCGGGGGCGGTAAGATACCCCTGCGCTGTTGTCGCCGCCGCCCATGGAGAATACCGGCTGGCGGCGTTGATGCAGTAATTCAGGTCTTCCCTGCTGACACAGCACCCCAGCCAGCGGCTTTCCCCGCTCAAAACCAGCTCCGGCGGCATCCCCAGCCGAAGCCGCAGCTCCTGCAAAGCGTTTTTCCCCAACCTGTCCACCTCCGGCCGAAGTCTTGGCGGCAAGACGGACAGCAGCTGTTTCCATGCGCACATCATTTGCATCACTCCTGCCAAAGACTATGCGGCGGGGCGCAATAATAGCACCCCGCCGCAGAAAGGATTTTCGGATGCAAAAGCCGACAGCGCAGGGCTGCCGGCTTTCCGTTACCGCTTATTTTTCTTGTAAATGACGTTCAGGCCCTTCAGAAGCAGGTCTTTTTCCAGAATGATCTCCCGTTTGCACAGCGGTGTGATAAACTGGGCAAGGCCGCCGGTGGCAATGAGTGTGGACTTGTGTCCCAGCTCTGCTTCGATTCGCTCCACCAGTCCGTCCAGCATGGCGGCGGTGCCGTACATCATGCCGCTGCGCATACAGTCCACGGTGTTCTTTCCGATGACATGCTTCGGCTTGTCCAGACTGATGCCGGGAAGCTGAGCGGTGCGGCTGGTCAGCGCGTCCAGCGAGACCCGGACGCCCGGGAAAATGATGCCGCCAAGATACATATTGTTCGGCTCTACCACCTCGATAGTGGTTGCCGTCCCCAAGTCCATCAGAATCATGGGTGCTTCGTACTCCGCAAGGGCGGCCACGGCGATGACGATGCGGTCGCTGCCTACCTGACTGGGAACGTCCATGTGGATGTTCAGCCCGGTTTTCAGCCCGGGGCCGACCACCATGGGCTGCTTCCGGATGACCTTGATGACGCCGGTTTTGACCGAATTGAACACCGGCGGCACGACGGAGGAAATGATGCAGTCGTCGATATCCTTCACCTGCACGCCGAAGGCTTCCATCATGTTTTTGATCTCCACGCCATACTGGTCGGAGGTGCGGATTGCGTCGGTGGCAATGCGGGCTTTGAACAGAATTTTATCATTTTCAATACAGCCGATGACCAGATTGGTATTACCGATGTCAATGGCAAGCAGCATAACGATCTCTCCTTAACGTTTTTTCATCCGCTCCGAAAGGTGCAGCAGCGCCTTTCCGATGACGGTCACCAGAATGGCGGCAATAATAGCCTCAGGGATTCCGGACGCCGTGACCGTCCCCATCACCAGCCCAAAAACGGCGGTAATGGCCACGTTTTTCGCCTGTGCGTACTGCTGGGCAAGCAGCACATAAATGCTGCCCATGACGAGAATTGTGTGGCACAGCGTGGAAATTGCCGCAGTCAGGGGCAGCGCCGCAAAGTCCTGCTTCGTAAGCTTCTTAAACAGCTTCCACAGCCATCCCGCAATCGCGCCGAACAGAATCCGGCACCCCAGTGCGATCCACAGGCTTTTCAGCACCCCCGGCAGACCCTCCGTGGTCATAAAGGGCGAAAACGCAAATGCCAGCAGTCCGGGACTGGTGGTATTTGCCCAGATGGAGCACAGCCCGAACACGCCCCCAAGGACAGCACCCGCGCCGGGGCCGAGCAAAACCGCGCCCAGAATGACCGGGATGTGCATGGTTGTGGCCTTGATCACCGGAAGTGGAATGAAACCGATTCCGGTAACGCCCATAACCAGCAGAACACCGCAGAACATAGCGAGGGTCGCCATGTACCGGGTGTTCATTTTCCTTTTTTCCATATGAAATTACCTCCTGCTGCCGTTCTTCTTATGAAGATACAGCGCAAATTTGGGAGCTCTCACTCCGAGGGTATTATAGCAGGGTGCGGCGGAAAATACAAGAAAAAAATCATCTTTACAGCGATTCAAAATCGGGATATAATGAGCGTAAGCAATTTTCTATTCTGGAGGGTTCCCTATGCTGAAAGGAAAAACCGTCCTTCTGGGCGTTACCGGCGGAATCGCCGCCTATAAAGCCGCCGCGCTGGCCTCCGCCCTTGTCAAGCAGCACGCCGCGGTGGAGGTCGTCATGACCGAAAACGCCACCCAATTCGTCACACCCCTGACCTTCGAGCAGCTCACCGGCCGCCGGACGATGGTGAACACCTTCGACCGGAATTTCTCCCATCAGGTGGAGCATATCGCTCTGGCGGAACGGACTGATCTCGTGATCGTCGCCCCGGCCACGGCCAATGTGTGCGCGAAACTGGCCCACGGGCTGGCGGACGATATGCTCACCACCACCATTCTCGCCTGCCGCTGCCCCAGACTCATCGCCCCCGCCATGAATACCAACATGTACGAAAATCCCGTGACACAGGACAATCTGGCGCTTCTGCGCCATTACGGCTGGGAGGTCATCGAACCTGCCAGCGGACGCCTTGCCTGCGGCGCCGTGGGCAAGGGCAAGCTGCCGGAGCCGGAGGAAATTCTGCAATATATCCTGCGTCAGCTGGCCTTCCCTCACGATCTTGCCGGGAAAAAGGTGCTTGTCACCGCCGGGCCGACGCAGGAGGCCATCGACCCCGTCCGGTATCTGACCAACCATTCCACCGGAAAAATGGGCTATGCCATCGCCAGAATGGCCATGCTCCGGGGCGCGGACGTGACTCTGGTTTCCGGTCCCACGGCCATCGCCCCCCCGCCCTTTGTGACCGTAGTTCCCGTCGTTTCCGCTCAGGATATGTTTGAAGCCGTGGCCGCCAACGCCCCAAAATCCGACTTTATTTTCAAAGCGGCGGCGGTGGCGGACTACACCCCGGCAAATTACAGCGACAACAAGGTCAAAAAGTCCGAGGGCGACATGTCCATCCCCCTGAAACGCACCCGGGACATCCTGAAATATCTCGGGGAAAACCGCGTCCCGGGGCAGGTCATTTGCGGCTTTTCCATGGAGACCCAGAACATGGTGGAAAACAGCCGGGAAAAGCTCATAAAGAAGAACGTGGACATGATCTGCGCCAACAATCTCAAGCAGTCCGGCGCGGGCTTTGGGGTTGACACAAACGTGATCACGATCATCACCCGGAATGAAACCACCGAACTCCCGCTGCAAACCAAGGAAGGTGCCGCAAACGCCATTCTGGATGCCGCCCTCCGACTTACCCCATAAAATAGTGAAACCGGCCTGTGAACAAAAATCACAGGCCGGTTTTTACGCGCCGCAACGGGCGGCACAACCAGGCTTCAAAACGCAAAGGGGTCACTGATGAACGCAATCCCGAATCAACGCGGGCAGCTCCGCATAAGCCTTCAATATTTCGTCTTTATGCGCCAACAGCTCCTCATTCATTTTTGTAAAGTCCACGCAATTCTGATAGCCCGAATCGCCCCAATACAGGATGTTCCGGTCAGCATTATACAAAAGTCTGTCGGCGTTTTCCATGGAGAAATTATCGGCATTTTCAAACGTTATTGTCTGGGCAGAAGCATATATGATTTCGATAAAGCAGTCTTCGTCATTCCAGATTTCACTTTCAGTGGCTTTCTGAATTTTCAGCAAATGGCCGCCGCAATTGTTGATCTGGCTTGCAAAGGTACGGTATATGTAAGAATCAACGTCAATGCTGCGCTTTTCGCCGCCAGAATAAACATGGATTTCGGCAATGTTATTTTCAGCGGCAGCCAATCCGTCCGGCAGCTGCTCCTCATTGTCGCCGACTGCGTAAATCCCAAGAAAGCAAAGTGCAAGCGCCAGACATAACGAAACGATGGAAACAACCGCTTTTTTACGATTCGTCTTCCATTCATGTATCCCGGTATAAATAACGCAGCCTGAAAAACCTCCCAATGTATTGATTAAAAAGTCTTCCATTTCCGCGTATCTGCCGCCAAACAGCTGCAAAAGCTCAATTGCCAACGAGGTCAGGCCGCAAATAGCCGCCACCTTTTTCCAGCTGCTTCTGCATGAACGAAAAATAACCGGCAACAAAAAACCAAGCGGGAAGAACAGGGCGAAGTTCAGCAAAATGGGGACAATCGCGCTTCCAATAAACGGAACCAGATTATAGCTGAAAGACCCATTCAGGCTATAGCGCAGCGTGAAAATTCCTGTTAAATTCAACAGAGTAACACAATAAACGCAGAATATCGCCTCAAATATACATTTCCACGAGATATTTCTGCGCTTTTTGAACAGATACAGCAAAGCAAGAATCGCCAAATAAACCAGTATGCCTGCTAAAAACGATTCTTTCAGCGCCTGAATACCTCTCATTATGTAATTCATACTGTTTCTCTCCCTTGAACAGATTCTGCATAAAGCGCCAGACCAGCCACAGCATTTTGCACTGCTGTGGCTGTTAACTGATCACGCCATTACATAAGCTCGTCGGGCTGGGCGTCCAGATCGTCAAAGTCCATCTGCTCCGACTGGCCGCCCTTTTTTGCCTGCCACTGTTCCTTGGTGATCAGAATGGCTCTCGGCTTGCTGCCCTGGAAGGGGCCGACAATGCCCTTTTCCTCCATCTCATCCACGATTCTGGCCGCTCTCGCATAACCCAGCTTCAAGCGGCGCTGGAGCATGGAGACGGAAGCCTGTCCGGTCTCCAGAATCACATCGACGGCGGCGGGCAGCATTTCGTCGCCCTCCAGCTCCTCGTCGGTGGGGTCGGGGTCGGAGACGCTCGCCGGCTTTTTGCCGGTCTGCTGGGCTTTTTTCTCGATCTCGTCCAGCACCTGCTGGCTGTAATCCGCCGTGTAGTTGTCCTTGACATACCCGGCCACGGCCTCAACCTCGGTGTCGGTGACGAAACAGCCCTGCACACGCAGCGGCTTGCCGCAGCCGATGGGGGCATACAGCATATCGCCCTTGCCCACCAGCTTTTCCGCGCCCATGGTATCCAGAATGATGCGGGATTCCATCGCGGAGGCAACGGAAAAAGCGATTCGGGACGGAATATTCGCCTTCATCAAACCGGTGATAACGTTGGCGGAAGGACGCTGGGTGGCGATGATCAGGTGCATACCGGCGGCACGACCCATTTGCGCGATACGGCAGATGGAATCCTCCACCTCCTTGGCGGCGACCATCATCAAATCCGCCAGCTCGTCGATGATAATGACCACCTGAGGGAGCTTCTGGCCGTCCTCCTCGGCGGTAACGATACTGTTGTAGGATTCCAGATCCCGGACGCCCATGTCGGACATCATTCTGTAGCGGCGAAGCATTTCTGTCACCGCCCATTGCAGACTGCCCGCAGCCTTCTTGGGGTCGGTGACCACAGGGATCAGCAGATGGGGAATGCCGTTGTAAATACCCAGCTCCACCATCTTGGGGTCAACCATGATGAGCTTCACATCGTCGGGACCTGCCTTGTACAGCAGACTGATGATGATGGAATTCATGCACACGGATTTACCGGAACCGGTGGTACCGGCAATCAGCAGATGGGGCATTTTGGCAATGTTGCCTACAATGCAGCTTCCGTCAATGCTCTTGCCCAGCGCAATGGAGGTCTTGGATTTTGCCTTGGCAAACTCGGTGGAATCGATAACCTCCCGCAGGGAGACGGTCGTGACCGCGCGGTTCGGCACCTCGATGCCAACCACGGAGATCTTTCCGGGAACGGCAGCGATGCGGACGCCGGACGCGCCCAGACTCAGGGCAATATCATCGGCGCAGCCGGTGATTTTATTCAGGCGGACGCCCTTGTCAAGCTCCACCTCGTAGCGGGTAACGCTGGGGCCGCGGGTGACGTTGATGATGTGGGCGTCGATATTGAAGCTGGCGAGGGTCTCGTTGAGGCGGCGGGAATTCTCCCGCATTTCCTCCGTGCCGTCCGTCCCGGCACGCACCGGACGTTTCAGCAAATCCAGCGGCGGGAAGCAGTAATCCGGCTGCTGCACCCCCTGGGTCTGGGCGATCTCCGCGGCGACCTGCCGGGCGGATTGGGCGGCGTCCTTGGTGGTGACCTTCCCGGACTTTGCCTCCGGAGTGGGCTTTATCTTGCCTTCGTCCAGCTTGGGCGCGGGCGGGATGGGCGCGTTAGGGACAAATTCCGGCATTTTGCTGGGCAGCTTTTCCCCGATGTCCTCCCCTTCCACCCGGACGGGCTTCGCTGGAGCGGGACGCGCGGGGAGCGGTTCGGGAACCGGCGGCGTTTCGTCCTTCACGTATTCGGCCGTGCCGGACAGCGGCGCGTTGATGTCTCCGTCGATACGCTCCATGAACGCCGCACCCTTGCCGGGAACCTGCTTGACTTCATCCTGCGGTGCGGGAGCATGGTTTTTTTCCTGCTTTGGGGCAGGACGCGGCTGCTTTTCCGGCGGAAGCTGCTGTGGCGTCTCCGGCGGTGTTTCCTCCGGGGCGCTCTCCCTCGCCCGCTGCTGTTCCCGGCGCTGACGCTTGCGGGCGATCTGCTTGCTCGCAATATTGTTGACTACAGCCGTCGCCGGGTCTATGTAGTCCTCTTCCTCCGTATAATCGTCCTTGGGGCGGTTGGCAATGGCTCTGATAATGCTGGGAATGGTGATATTCATTGCCCCCAGCAGCGTCAGAATTGCGAAAAACACGCAGAACACAAAGGCCAGCGTTTTGCCGCAGAGCCAGCGCAGCAGCATGGCCGCGCCGCCGCAGAGAACACCACCGGTGCTTCCCGCTACGCCGCCGGTATACAGGTCGGCGATCAGGGCAAAGCCCTTCGACATCTCCTGCTCCTGCATGGCAAGGTGGTAAATGCACCCGCACAAAAATACGAAAATCAATGTGCAGACGCTCCGCATGGTCGGGGCGTTTTTCCGGCCAAAGGTGTGGATGACGAACAGGTATAACAGTCCCGGAATGGCAAAATAAAATCCGGCCTGTCCAACCAGACCCAGCACCACAGACTGAATGATTTCCAGCAACTTACCATCCGGGTTCACGCTGATGACAACAAACAGCGCAAACAGCAGAATGCTGACCGCCGCAATGAGAAAATGCGGCGGAACGGCACGCTCATATTCCGTCTTATACTTGGTGTTCTTGGCAGGCGTACTCTTTTTCCCGGAAGGTTTGGAAGCGGAACCGGATGACGTTTTCTTCTTCGCGCCCGAAACCGCCTGCTCGGCCCGACTGGCCGTTTTCTTCTCAGCCATAATTTCCTCCCATTAAGCCATCAGATTCAGAATAAAGGTGAACAGCGACACACCCCAGCAGTAGACCGCCAGCAGCGCATAGCCGTTATTGGCGGCCAGCAGACGCATGAGCTTCACGCCCAGTAACGCGGCGCCAAAAGACACAGCGGCAGTCGCCAGATATCGGACGAGAATCAGGAACGACAGCGTTCCCGCCCCTACCGATATCAGCGCCAGCACATCCAGCACGATCAAACCGACCTGAATAAACATGTTCATCAGCAGCGCCATGTTCAGACCGTAGCTCCGCTCCACGCCGCAGATGCTGGCAACGGACAGCGCAGAACCCACGGCGGAAACGCCCGGCAAAATTCCCAGCGCGCCGCCCAACCCTACGAGGAGTCCCTCGACCCGGGATAGCGTCCGGCTGTCCCGGTTGCTGGTGGGGAAAAACTGGGGTAAGTACAGGATAATGCCATTCAGGAACAGCAATACGGCGATCCAAATCAGCTTTTCTTTCAGCGGCTCCACGTACCGGTTCAGGAGAAATCCGAGAATCACGGGAATCAGCATCGTCCTGAGCAGGCTGAAATCCATCAGGCTCCGGGTATCCAGCGGCCGACGGCGGCGGCGTTTGGGCACCCGCGCCAGACGGCGCGCCCGATGAATGCGGACGATCTGCTTGCGGCAGCTGAAATACATCGCGCCGAACACGCCAAGATGCGCGAACAGCTTCATCAGCTCCGTGCTGCTCTGAATGCCGAAGCATTTCAGCACCAGAATGCGGTGGGCTTCGGCGGAAACGGGCAGAATATCCGCGAGCCCGGAAAACAGACCGTATAAGAAACTCTCAAGCCAGTTTAAGTCCAAGTCTGCCCCTCCTACAACATAATAATTCACTTTATTATAGCATAGGTCAGAGAGAATTTCCAGTCTTATTTTTTGTCCGCGCAGACACAGCCAAAATTGGCCGCGCCTGCGCGGTGAAAGCTATTTTTTCTGTTTCTCGATCATCCTGTGCAGCGTGGACAGCGCGTCATTCAGCCCGCCCAGCTTGTCGATCAGGCCGGAAGCCACCGCTTCCTTGCCGTAGAGAATCGTTCCCACGTCCGTGGCGATCTCTCCCGTCGCCATCATATAATGCTCGAAGTCCTCCCGGCTGATGCGGGAGTTCGCGGTGACAAAATCCGCAATCTGCTCCTGAATCCGCTGAAAATACCGGAAGGTCTGGGGTGCGCCGACTACCAGTCCCGTCATCCGCACGGGATGCACCGTCATGCTGGCGGTTGGGGTAATGAAGCTCTTTTTCGTGCATACTGCCAGAGGAATACCGATGGAATGTCCGCCGCCCAACACCAGCGACACCGTTGGCTTTTTCATCCCAGCGATCATCTCCGCAATGGCCAGTCCTGCCTCAATGTCGCCGCCCACTGTGTTCAGAAGCAGCAGCAGACCGTCCACGTCGTCGCTTTCCTCGATCCCAGCCAGCAGCGGCAGAACATGCTCATATTTGGTGGTCTTCACCGTTTCCGGGGCGATCATGTGCCCCTCCACCTGACCGATGATGGTGAGGGTGTAGATGCTTCCCTTGCTGGATTTCGTGATGTCCGAGCCAAGCTCCACGATCTGCTCCCGCTCCTGTTTTTTCATTTCCGCGTCTTTGTTTTCGCTCATAACGTAACCTCCTCCCCCATAGGATAACCGGTTTTTCGCAATTCACACTTGAAAGCGGCTGCGTTTTGTCGTATAATAAGATGCGGTGATGTTATGGCTACAAAAACAAACGCAGTCCGTCTGGTTCAGCAGGCGGGAATCCCCTGCCGCGAAGCATTTTATGAATTCGACGAGCAGGATTTGAGCGGCGTCCATGCCGCACAGGCCATCGGAATGCCGGAGGAGCAGGTTTTCAAGACGCTGGTCGCCCGGGGTGAAAAGACGGGCATCAACGTGTTCTGCATTCCCGTCTGCTGTGAGCTGGATCTGAAAAAAGCCGCCAAGGCCGCCGGGGACAAAAATATGGAGCTGGTGGCCGTCAAGGAACTTCTCGGCCTGACCGGCTATATCCGTGGCGGATGCAGTCCCGTGGGCATGAAAAAACACTACCCCACCTTTATTGACGAGACCTGCACGCTGTGGGATGAGATTGCCGTCTCCGCCGGCGCCAGAGGACATCAGATGATCGTTCCGCCCCAGCCCCTCGCGGATCTGGTTGGCGCAGAACTGACAGATATTATTGTATAGAAAGGAAATCGGCATGTACGAATACAAGACAAAAGGCACCTGTTCCCAGAAGATTTTCTTCGACATTGAGGACAACAAGGTCAAGAATGTTCAGTTTGTAGGCGGCTGCAATGGCAACCTGAAGGGCATCGGCAAGCTGGTGGAAGGGATGGACGTTGACGACGTCATCGCCCGTATCGAGGGCGTCAAGTGCGGCATGAAGTCCACCTCCTGCCCCGATCAGCTGGCGCAGGCGCTGAAGGCCGCCAAGGCTAACCAGTAATTGACAAACGGCACGGGCTGAAAAACCAGCCCGTGCCCTTTTTTACCTAAGGCAACACCGCACAATTGCGTCTGCGAGTCTCAGCCGTCTTTTTGCTCCACTTCCGCAGTTCCGAAAATGGGAAATACATACAGTATTCCTCCATTTTCGGAACTTTGAATTGGAACAAAAATCCTGCCTGAGACTTCTTGCCGAATTGTGCGGTGCTGCCCTAAAAGCCGATGAAAATGCCATTGAATCGGAAAAAAATCCGTGTTATAATATACAAAAAAGCAGAAAGAAGGCTATCTCTTGACCGATTCGGAGGCACATTACCGAAAAATGACGGAAACGCCGGTTTCCCGGCTGATTCTGAATCTCGGCATCCCCACCACCATTTCCATGCTGATCACCAGCATCTACAACATGGCGGACACCTATTTTGTCGGCACGCTGGGCGAGAGCGCTCAGGCCGCGACGGGCATTCTCTTTACCGTTCAGGCCATTATGCAGGGTCTGGCCTTCATGCTCGGCCACGGCGCGGGCACCCATGTTTCCCGGTCGCTGGCAGACAGGGACGCTGACAAAGCCACCATGTACATTTCCACTTCCTTCTTCACCGGCATTGGGCTGGGGCTGGTGATCGGCGTGCTTGGCCTTGCGTTTCTCAGGCCGCTGGTGCATTTTCTCGGCAGCACCGACACCATTGCCCCCTACGCCATGGACTACGGCTTCTGGGTATTTCTGGCTGCGCCGACGATTATCTGTTCCCTGATCCTCAACAACGGCCTTCGCTACGAGGGCAAAGCTTTTTATGCCATGATCGGGCTTACCGCCGGCGGACTTCTGAACATTCTTGGCGACTACATTCTGGTCATGAAGCTGGGGATGGGCGTCTACGGTGCGGGGCTTGCCACTGCCGCCTCCCAGCTGGTCAGCTTCGTCATTCTTCTCATCATGTATCTGAAAATGGCGCAGAGCACCATCCGTTTCCGCGCCGTCAGCCGGAACTTTAAAATCTATCTGTCAATTTGCCGTGTTGGTCTGCCGTCCCTTATCCGGCAGGGGCTGACCTCCGTGACCATGGGACTGCTGAACAACATGACAAAGCCCTTCGGCGATGCGGCCATCGCCGCCATGAGCGTGGTCAACCGGTATTCCAATTTCCTGATCTGTGTCGGTCTCGGCATCGGGCAGGGCTTCCAGCCGGTGGCATCCTTCAATTATCAGGCCAGAAAATACGACCGGGTGAAAAAAGGTCTGGTGTTCACCATGTGCTTCGGGCTGGTCTTCATCGGCAGCTTTTCCGTTATCAGCATGATTTGTGCTGAGGGTATCATCGGGATTTTCCAGAAAAGCGAGGCGGTCATTGCCATCGGCTCCACCGCGCTGCGGTATACGGCGATCGGTATGCTGTTTGTCCCCTTCTCCGTACCGGTGAATATGCTCTACCAGAGCATCCAGCAGCCCACCATTTCCTCTGTTCTGTCCCTCATTCGTTCCGGTGCGGTCACAATTCCCATGCTGCTAATTGGGGTTCCCCAGCTGGGACTGCCCGGAATTCAGATCGCTCAGCCTACGGCGGATGTGATAGCTGGACTTCTCAGCATCCCGTTCATCATCCGTTTCCTCAAGGAAACACCCGCGGAGTAACAAAACGCAGGAGCGTCCAAGATCGGTCGCTCCTGCGTTTTTTATACTGAACTCCAATTAAAATCTTTAGAAAAGATTTTAATTGCCCAAAGGGCAAGGAGTTCATATGAGACTTGTTTTGTGATTTCTTTCCTTATAAATCACAAAACTGGCAGCGCCATTAGGCGATGCCTTCCTGATTAAAATCAAAGATTTTAATCAGGAAATAGTATTACTTTTTTACGGCGGCAAGAATGTACTTCACCAGCTCGTCCCGGCCGTTCCCCTTCTCCGCGGAGAACGGGATCACCGGGCAGTCCTCCGGAAGCGCCAGATCCTCCCGGATGACCTTCAGGTTCGGTTCCAGCTCGCTTTTTTTCAGCTTGTCCATCTTGTTGGCAACCACCACAAACGGGCACCCGGAGTCCAGAAACCACCGCGCCATGGTGATGTCGTTATTAGTGGGCGGATGGCGGTAGTCCACGATCAGTACACCCAGATCAATGCGGTTCGCTGCGAAATAATCCTCCATCAGCCGCCCCCAGCGTTCCTTCTCGCTGGCGGAAACCTTCGCAAAGCCGTACCCCGGCAGATCGACCAGATAGCAGGTGCCGTCCAGCGTGAAGTAATTCACATGGACGGTTTTTCCCGGCTTATCCCCTACCCGCGCAAAGTTTTTCCGCTGCAAAAGGCGGTTGATGACCGAGGATTTTCCCACATTGGACTTCCCGGCAAAGGCAATCTCCGGAAGCCGTTTTGTGGGGAAATTCTCCTTGGAAGCGGCGGAAATCAGGAATTCCACATTCTGAAAGTTCACAATATTTCCTCCGTTACTGGCGCAGGCCGGGCTTTCTCACTCTGGTACGCACGTCCCCGGGAAGCTCCGTCAGAATGGTGGGGCTGGCCTCCGCAGGCCGGTTCAGCGCGGCGGAAAGCACAGTGTCCATAGTCTGAGCGCTGATAAAATTCAGCTGACGCCGGACGGTCTGGTCAATTTCCTCCAAATCCCGCTCATTGTCCTTGGGAATGATGACGGTGCGCACGCCGTGGCGAAGTGCCGCCATGGTCTTCTCCCGCAGACCGCCGATGCGCATGACCCGTCCCCGAAGGGAAATTTCACCGGTCATGGCGATATCCCGCCGCACGCTGACCCCCGTCAGGGCGGAGACAATGGCCGTGCAGACGGTAACGCCCGCCGAGGGGCCATCTTTGGGGACTGCGCCCTCCGGGAAATGGACGTGAATGTCCTTGGTCTTGTAAAAGTCCGGTGCGACGCCCAGCTTCTGGGCGTTGGCGCGGATATAGCTCAGCGCCGCGTGAGCGGATTCCTTCATCACGTCACCTAAGTTTCCGGTCAGCTCCAGCTTGCCGGAGCCGTCCATGACGTTGACCTCTACTTCCAGCGTTTCGCCGCCGACGCTTGTCCAGGCAAGCCCCGTGACCAGACCCACCTGATCGGTGCAGGGCAGGCGGTCGGGCAGGAACTTGCGGACGCCCAGATAGTTTTCCAGATTGCCGCCGGTGACGGTGATCTTCTTCGGCGCTTCCTGAGAAAGGATCTCCATGTCCGCCTTCCGGCAAATTTCGCCGAAGCAGCGCTCCAGATTCCGCACGCCGGATTCCCGGGTGTAGCAGGAAATCGTCTCCCGAATGGCGTCATCGGTGATGCGAAGCTGCGCCTTTTTCAGGCCGTGCTTTTTCAGCTGCTTGGGGATCAGGTGATCCTTGGCGATCATGAACTTTTCTTCATCCGTATAAGAGCCAAGCTCAATGATCTCCATGCGGTCCAGCAGCGGCCGGGGCACGGTGTCCAGCGTATTCGCCGTGGTGATAAACAGCACGTCGGACAGATCAAAGGGGATTTCCAGATAATGGTCACGATAGTCGTGGTTCTGTTCCGCGTCCAGCACTTCCAGCAGAGCAGCACTGGGATCGCCGCGGTAGTCGGAACCCAATTTGTCGATCTCGTCCAGCAGCAGAACCGGGTTGCAGCTACCCGCCTGGGTCATGGCGGTCATGATACGGCCGGGCATTGCGCCGACGTAGGTCTTCCGGTGTCCCCGGATGTCCGCCTCGTCGTGAATGCCGCCCAGGGAAATTCGCGCCATTTTCCGGTTCAGGCTCCGGGCGATGGAATAGGAAATGGAGGTCTTGCCCACGCCGGGAGGGCCTACCAGACACAGGATCTGGGGCGGCATCTGGGGCGCCATTTCCCGGACGGCGATGGTTTCTAAGATTCGCTCCTTCACCTTTTCCAGTCCGAAATGGTCATGCTCCAGAATCTTCCGGGCAGCGGCCACGTCCACCCGCTCCTTGGTCTTGACATTCCACGGCAGCTCCAGCACGGTGTCCAGATAATTCCGCAGCACCGCCCCCTCGGAAGAACCGAAGGGCTGCTTTTTCAGCCGCTCCACGTCCTTCAGGAGCTTCTTCTCCGTCTCCGCTTCCAGATGGAGATTCTGAATGCTCTGGGCGTAGGTATCAAATTCATCCTCGTCGTCCTCTTCCCCAAGCTCCTCACGGATGGCCTTCATCTGCTCGCGCAGGAAGTAGTCCTTCTGGTTCTGGTCGATGGCGGCGCGGGTCTTCTCCTGAATATCCCCTTCCAGCCGGAGCATCTCCACCTCCCGGCGCAGAAGCTGGACGGCAGTTTCCAGACGTCGGACGCTGTTCAGCTGGCAGAGCATTTTCGCCTTGTCCGGGAAGTCAATGCCGGAATTCTGGGCGATAGAGTCGGCAATAAAGCCGCTGCTCTCGCTGGCCAGCATCCGCAGCTGAACGGTCTGGGCAGGATGCTCGCACAGCTCCAGATACACGCCATACAGGGAATTGGCCTCCCGGCGCAGCGCGCGGGCGCGAATGGTGTCCGCCGGTTCCTCCACACTCGCCGATTCCACAATACCGGAAAGGTACGGCTCGCTCTGAGACAGCTCGGTGATCTTGCCCCGGCTGATGCCGGTGACCAGAATCCGCAGATTCTCTCCCTGCGTTTTCAGCACCTGCTTGACCTTGGCGATACAGCCGACGCCATACAGGTCTTTCAGCGTCGGGTCGTCCACCAGCAAATCCTTCTGAGGGATCAACAGCAGCGTCTGGTCGCCCTGCATGGCCGCTTCCAGCGCCTTTACGGACTTGCTGCGGCCAACTTCAAAATGAACGGTCTGTTCGGGGAAAACGCACAGTCCCCGCAAAGCAAGGACGGGCATTTTCCCTGCAAAAATGGTTTCAGTCAAAGTTCTTCCCTCCTTTTTGAAAAAAGGGGGTAGAAAAACTACCCCCTTGGAAGAATAGAGATATTATTTGCGCCCGGAGATTTTTTCTCTGGGATGGGCGGTGTCCCGTATAATGCCGGGGTCGGCGCCCTCGACGGCTTCTGGGGTGATGATGACCTTCTGGATGGACAGGTCGGAGGGGATCAGGAACATGATCTTCGTCATGATCTTCTCCATGATCGCCCGGAGTCCTCTTGCGCCGATCTGACGGTCAAGCGCCTTCTGGGCAATGGCCTGAAGGGCTTCCGGCTGAATCTCCAGCGCCACGCCGTCCATTTCCAGCAGCTTCTGATACTGCTTTGTCAGGGCGTTCTTCGGCTCCACGAGAATCCGCACCAGATCGTCCCGGGAGAGACTGCGCAGCGTGGTGATCACCGGCATTCGTCCCACAAGCTCGGGGATAATGCCGAATTTCAGCAGATCGTGAGGCTCCACCTGGGTGAACAATGTACCCACATCCCGCTTGCTCTTGCTCTGTACGGGGGAATCAAAGCCGATGGCGCTCTTATCGGTGCGCTTTTCGATGATCTTGTCCAGACCGTCGAACGCGCCGCCGCAGATAAAGAGGATGTTAGTGGTGTCCACCTGAATCATTTCCTGCTGAGGATGCTTCCTGCCGCCCTGAGGCGGAACATTGGCAACGGTGCCTTCCAGAATTTTCAGAAGCGCCTGCTGCACACCCTCGCCGGAAACGTCCCGGGTGATGGAGGTATTTTCGCTCTTGCGGGCGATTTTGTCCATTTCGTCGATGTAGATAATGCCGCGTTCCGCCAGCTCCACGTCAAAATCGGCGGCCTGCAGGAGACGAAGCAGAATGTTCTCCACATCGTCGCCCACATATCCGGCCTCAGTCAGCGTAGTGGCGTCCGCGATGGCAAAGGGAACGTTCAGAATTTTCGCCAGCGTCTGGGCAAAGAGGGTCTTGCCGCTGCCCGTTGGCCCAATGAGCAGAATGTTGCTCTTCTGAAGCTCCACATCGGAATCCGCGCCGAAATAGATACGCTTATAATGGTTGTACACCGCCACGGACAGGGCGACCTTCGCTTCGTCCTGCCCCACGATGTAATTGTCCATGAAGGACTTGATCTCTACGGGTGTGGGCAGCTTGTCGGGGGCGTTCAGCCCGCTGCCCGTATCCATTTCCTGCCGCAGAAGCTCGCTGCAGGCAGCCACACAGTCGCTGCAGATATACACCCCAGGACCGGCAATCAGCCGTGACGCCTGATTCTCCCGCTTTCCGCAGAAGCTGCAGCGAATCGGCGGCTGCTCAGTGTTCTTTGCCATGACACCGGTACCTCGTTTCTAATGAATTGTTTTAATGATGATCCAGCACCCGGTCGATCAGGCCGAAAGCCCTGGCTTCCTCTGCGGTCATGAAATTGTCACGCTCGCAGGCGGCGGTGATTTCTTCGATGGACCGGCCGGTGTTCTCGGCAAGAATGCGGTTCATCCGCGCCTTGACGGTTTCCAGACGCTTCAGGTGGATAGCCATATCCGTGATCTGACCCTGGGTACCCGCGGAGGGCTGGTGGATCATGATCTCGGAATTGGGCAGCGCCATACGCTTGCCCTTGGCGCCGGCGCTCAGCAGGAACGCGCCCATAGAAGCCGCCAGACCGACGCAGATGGTCGCGACATCGCACTTAATGTACTGCATGGTGTCGTAGATGGCCATACCTGCGGTGACGCTGCCGCCGGGGCTGTTGATATAGAACTGAATGTCCTTGTCCGGGTCCTGTGCTTCCAGATAAAGCAGCTGGGCAACCACCAGACTTGCGGTGGTGTCGTTGACTTCTTCGGACAGGAACACGATGCGGTCGTTCAGCAGACGGGAGAAAATGTCATAGCTGCGCTCGCCGCGGCTGGTCTGCTCAACAACATAGGGAACTAAACTCATGGTAATGTCTCCTTTCAGGGGTTTGAAACATTCTAACCATCGCGGGGAAAGGTTATTCCTTTTTTGGACTGGATATTATGGAAGCTCTGATGAAATCGGCGAGAGCTGACAGCGAGAGATTTTTCTCTAGACGAAAGTTTCAAAAGCGGAGGAATACTTTGTGTATTTCCCGCTTTTGAAACTGCACGGATAGAGAAAAAGATCCGCTGTTCAGCCGAAGGCGATTTCTTCAGAGTTTCCTTATTCTTCGGTCTTCTCCTCGGCCTTGGGGGCTACGGGAACGGCGCTGTCCACGATGACCTTGATCGCCTTGCGGGTCTTGATGCTGCCGGTCAGCTCGTCCATGGGAACCATTTCCTTGACCTTGTCCACTTCCAGCTCGTACTGCTCGGCCAGAGACTTGAATTCCGCCTCGATGTCCTCGTCGGAAGCGGTGATGCCCTCGACCTCGGCGATCTTCTCCAGAGTGACGGAGATCTTCGCCTGCTTCTCGGCGGCGGGACGGAAAGCGTTGCGCATGGTGCTGACGTCGCCGCCCATCATCTTGGCGTACTGCTCCATGGAGTAGCCGCTCATCTGCAGCTGATAGCCGAAACGCTCCATCTGGATGTCCAGCTCGTTCTCCACCAGCGCCTTGGGCATATCCACGGTGGTATTCTCGGCAGCCTTGTCCACAGCGGCCTGCTCAAAGGCGCTGTCAGCCTGCTTCTTGGCATTTTCCAGAGCCTTGGCACGGATGTCGGCCTTCAGCTCGTCCAGCGTATCGAACTCGGAAACATCCTTGGCAAACTCGTCGTCCTGCTCGGGAACGATGGTCTCGGTGACTTTGTTCAGCTTGACGTGGAACACGACGGCCTTACCGGCCAGCTCCTTGTGGTAGTCCTCGGGGAAGGTGATGTCGATGTCCTTCTCCTCACCGGCGCTCATGCCGACGATCTGCTCCTCAAAGCCGGGAACGAACTGACCGGAGCCCAGCTTCAGGTCAAAGTTGTCGCCCTTGCCGCCCTCGAAGGATACGCCATTATCGAAGCCCTCGAAGTCGATGTTGGCGGTGTCGCCCATCTTGGCGGGACGCTCCACGGTCTCGGTGGAAGCGACATTCTGCGCCATCCGATCCAGCTCGGCCTGCACCTGCTCGTCGGTGACGTTAACATCCTCCTTTTCCACTTCCAGGCCCTTGTACTGGCCCAGAGTGACCTCGGGGTAGACCTCGGTGGTCAGGGTCAGGGTGACGATGTTGTCGTCGCCGATCTGCATGTCGGTCAGGTTGGGACGGCCGATGGCCTTGAAATCCTGCTTGGCAATGGCGAAGTCATAGATCTCAGGGAATATCTCTTCCAGACCGTCTTCGTAGAAAACGTGGGCGCCATACATGGCCTCGATCATCTTTCTGGGAGCCTTGCCCTTACGGAAGCCGGGGAGCTGGATGCTCTTGCGGGCCTTCATGTAAGCCTTGTTGACACCGGACTCCATCAGTTCCTTGTCGATTTCGACAACGACGGTAGCCTCGTTGCCTTTTCTTTCGATGCTCTTAACGTTCATTGTAAGTAATCCTCCTAATTGGTTCCCGTGACCGAGACCATTTATTTATAATTGTACAGCCGATATATTCTATCAGAAAAACAAGGAAATGTCCACACTTTTATGAAAAAAGTTTTGAATAATTGCGCTACGGAATGACCTTGTAAGGCCGGAAACCGGTATAATCCGCCGCGACCAGCCGGAAATCCACACCGTCCCACAGTCCTTCCATGGCAAGGGCGTGACTTCCCCCGTGGAGATGGCCGTAAAAGCAGCGGCTGACGCCGTATTTTTCCAGAAGCTGCAAAATTTCCGGACATTCGTATCCACGGTACCGTGGCGGATAGTGGAGGAAAACCATCTTCCGCATATCCCCCGCCGCTTTCAGTGAGGCTTCCAGCCGCAGCAGCTCCCGCTTGAACACTTTTTCGTCATGCTCGCCGGAACGGTCTTCCTCATAAAACCACCCCCGGGTGCCGCAGATGGCGGTGCCCTCATATTCATAGCAGTTGTTGTTCAGAAGATTCAGGTTTTCAAAGCCGTTTTCCTCACAGAACTTCCGGAATTTCGCCGCCGTGCTCCACCAGTAATCGTGATTCCCCTTGAGAATGATCTTCCGTCCGGGGATGGCGTTGATCCAGGCAAAATCCGCTTTCGCGCCAGACAAATCCAGCGCCCAGCTCAAATCCCCCAGCAGAACCGTGGTATCCTCCGGCCGGATGACGGACAGGCCGTCTCTGAGCTTGTCCATGTAACCAACCCATGCGCCGCCGAAAATGTCCATGGGCTTCGGTGCGCCCAGACAAAGATGCAGGTCGCCGATGGCGTACAGAGCCATGGAACACCTCCTTAATTGTTTGGGTCTATCTGAAAACCCTAATAGCTGTAGCAGAAGATATGAGAACCGATCGTCCCCCATATCTTCTTGTTCACGGCGAACTTCGCGTAGAAAACCACATCCTCGGGCAGCACATACGGCCCGTTCAGCGCCCGTTCGATGGCCTTGTACTGGGTATCCGTAGGCTTTGCGAGGTACAGGTTCTTCACCGCCGCAAACTGATCCTTCGCGTATATGATGCTGTTGATGGAAGACTGGAAATTCCCGGATTTCAGGCGGTTGAAGATCACCTCGGCCACCGCCTGCTGGCCTTCAAAGGGCTCGCTCTGGGCTTCCATGAAAATCAGGTCGGCCATCAGCTTGATCTCCGCGTCCGTCAGTTCCAGACCGGGGTAGCGGGATTCCTCGGGCGCCGGTTCCGGTTCGTAGATGAACGGTTCTTCCGGCATCTGCGTCTTGTCGTAGATCCATGCGCCCTCATAACCCGCGATCAGCTTGCCGTCGGGGAAGCCGTTTTCCAGCAGCTCGCCCACGCCCCACGCACTGTAGTCCCTGTCATCCGGGTCAAGCACCCAAATTTTTCCGTCCTCAGTGACGCCGGTCAGGACGATGAAGTGGTTTCCTCCCGGAAACACCGACCTCGACCCCATCAGCGCAATGGCGATCTTCCCTTCCCGGACGGCTTTCAGCGCTTCGTTCACATTCAGCGCCCGTTTCCATGGAATCTGCATCAGATCGGACACCTTTTCCAGCCGTTTGTAATGGCTGCCGCCGTACTGCACCGCATAATCGGCGATGTCGGCGGGGGTGTAAACATGGTCGGTCATATAGGTTGCGACCATAGCCAGCGCGGCGACGCTGCTTCCGCTGGTCGCAATGGTGCCATTGCCGTACCGGATGTCGGGATATTCCGACTGGTGATAGTGGGGAACCGCGTCGATCGTGACCTTCGGCGCTTCGGTCTCCACAGGAACGGTTTCTTCCGGCAGGGTCGTTTCCGCTGCCGTCTCCTCCGGGACCGTTTCCTCCGTCGGGACAGTCGTCGCTGCGGTTTCCGGCGGCACAGTCTCAGTGGCCTCGGTCGTCTCCGTTGTTTCCTCCGGAGCGGCGTCCACAGTAGCTTGCCGTATGCATTTGTACGAGAAAAACACCGCCGATACCAGCGCAAAGGCAACGACCACAACCAGGCAGGCTGTCTTTATATATCGTGTCATTTGTATCCTCCAATGGGGGAATTTCTGTCTGTTACAAATACTGTTCCAGCGCATCCTCGGAAACGCCGAGGGCATTTGCTACCGTTCCGGCGTCACAGATGGGGCTTTTCTCCGCCAGCACCAATGCATGGCAGCTCTCCCCTGTTCTGCCCCGGAAATCCAGCAGTCCCGCATAAGCAAGGGCGGCATAGGGCGACAGCAGATACCCGGCAGAACCGCGGATACCGGAAATGGTAGAGATCATGCGGCGGCTGCTGACGACGCTGACGTCCAGCCCCTCCCCCAGCCGGGGAAGCACGCTGTCTCTCGGGCGGTACATCCCGCCCCGGCGGCAGGCATCCAGATAAATGTCCACCTCCGCCAGTCCGCCGCAGGCGTAAATCAAGCGCTCCAGCCCTGCGGGCAGCGTCACATCCGCCTCCGGCGTACCGGTGGGGACGCTGACGGTGTCCGTGCGGAACTGTCCGTGATGGATCAGGTTCCACAAATTCCCGTTTTCGTTGCAGCAGCAGATGATATTCCCGATGGGCAGTCCCCACGCCCGGGCGTACCACGCGCTCATGGGCAGGTCAAAATTGCCGCACACCACGGAAATATCCACGCGCTTTTCATGCTCCGTGATTCCCGCCCGGGCAAACTCGCCGAAAGTGCCGAACAGCACAGCGATCCCCACGGCGGTTTTCGCCCAGCCGCCGTCGGCGCCGGGGCAGCCACCCCGCAGCTGCTCTGCGAGAATGTGTACCAGATGGTCTAACGTCCATTCCGGATTGTGCCAGCATTCCCCGGCAATAATTCGCTGGGGCAGATTCACCAGTCGGACAGGATAGCGCCCGACGCAGAATTCCACATCCCACCGGGTCAGCTTCGTATTGAACAGCCGGTTCAACACCTCGGCGACACACTGGTGAAAGGACTTCTCTTTCAGAGCGTCGATTTCCTCCCGGGAGAAAACAGGCTCCCGGAACGGCACATACAGCCCGCCGTCCGGCCCCCGGTTTTCCCGCAGGACACGCTGGGCAGTGTAGGCGTCCCGGTTATTTCGCGTGGTCACATACAGCACATTCCATCACTCCAATGGCATTGTTCCAGAAAATGTTGCCCACCGTTTCTTCCCCCAGCCCACGTTCCAGCAGACGCCGGGCAAGGGCAGGCCAGCTCTGAACGCCCTCAAATCCGGCGGGCATTTCGGTAATTCCGTCCAGATCGCCGCCCAAGGCAATGTGCTTTCCGCTGGGGTCAAGCTCCATAAAATGAAGAATGTGGTCGCACATGGTGTCCAAGGTGGGCTTCTCCCCGGTGAACTCCGCGCAGACGTTGTACCCGGCCACGCCGCCGGTCTGGGCGATGGCACGGAACATATCATCCGTCAGGTTGCGGCTGTTGTTCCAGACAGCGCGGCTGTTGGAATGAGTGGCGACAATGGGCGCCCGGGTGATATCCATAATATCCCAGAAGCCCTCGTCACTGATATGGCTGACGTCGATCAGCATTCCCAAACGCTGGGCTTCTTCCACATATGCCCGCCCCTGATCGGTCAGCCCGCCGCCGGTCTCATGGGAGCCTGTGAGAGGGTTCTTTTCGTTCCAGCCAAGGCTGGAGATGCGGAAGCCGATAAGCCAGAGACTGCTCAGCAGCTCCGGGTCGTATCCGATTCCGGCAGTTCCTTCCAGCGTCAGAATGGCGGACATCTTTCCGGTTTTTCGGTTTTCCTCAATTTCCTTCGGAGAATAGGCAATGGAAATCAGGTCTTTGTTCCTGTCCATTTCCCGTTGGAGCGTGGCGATTTCCCGCTCAAAGGCGACTACGGGCGACACGTGGTGGTATTCTTCCATGAACGGCGTGGTGAAGCAGGCAAAGCACTGGGCATAGCCCCCCAGCCGGGACGCCCGCTCCAGATCGATATGGAAGCGGTTCTTCCGCAGGCTGCCCGCCTGGTTCATGTCGTCGCCCAAAAGGGCCAGAACCGTGTCACAATGCAGGTCGATCACAGGAAAATTCATTGAAAGGCATCCTCCAAATGGTGAATTTCCGGGTGAAGCGTCTGGGTTCCATCCGGTGCGTAGATTTCAATAACATCAAACCGAGGCTGTAAGTCCGTGGGGTTTTCGGACAGATACAGTGCGGCGGTAGTGCGGATTCTGTCCTGCTTTCTCCCGTCAACGTACTCCATCGCCTGAGCAAAATCCGCCGATTTCCGAAGTTTTACCTCCACAAATACCAAAAAGGCTTTGTTTTTGACAATGAGGTCGATTTCCCCGAACCGGCAGCGGTAGCCGCTTGCCACGACGGTATACCGCTTTTTCCGCAGGTATTCCGCCGCCAACGCTTCACCCCAAGCGCCTGTCAGCTTACTTTTCCCCATAAAACTTTTTGAGGAAGCTCATCCGGTGGATGGGACAGGCACCATATGCGCGGAGGGCGTCGTAATGTGCCCGGGTGGGATAGCCCTTGTGGATGTCAAAGCCATACTGGGGGTACTGCTTCGCCATTTCCAGCATAAAGTCGTCCCGGGAGACCTTGGCAAGCACCGACGCCGCGGCGATATTGGCGCTGAGACTGTCCCCCTTGACCACGGTTTTTACCGGTATCCCGAAATTCTTTTCCCGGTTTCCGTCGATCAGAACGAGGTCGGGCTTTACGGCAAGCTTCCCCAGCGCCCGCTCCATGGCGAGAAGCGTGGCCTGCAAAATGTTGATCTCGTCAATTTCCTTCTCCGTGGCGAATCCGATCCCGTAGGCGATCGCCTGCTCCTGAATGATTGGGAACAGCTCCCGGCGTTTTTTGTCCGTCAGTTTTTTGCTGTCCGTCAGACCGGGGATGTCCAGATGAGGCGGCAGAATCACCGCCGCCGCGTACACGGGGCCAGCCAGCGGCCCGCGCCCGGCTTCGTCCACACCGCAGATCGTCCCTACGCCGCCGGAAAAGAATCCATCTTCAATTTCCCACATTTTTCCGTCGCTCATACCATATCCTCCGGCAATTCCAGAGTAAAATTACCCAATTTTCCGCTTCTGAATTCATCCAGCAGGACTTTTGCCATCCGTTCGGTGTTCACTTCCCCGCCGGAGACCAGATACCCCCGTTTTCTTCCGGCCATTTCCAGCAGCTGCCAGCCGGGCGTCCCCTCCGGCGCTTCCACCTTGTAGCGCTCCAGCAGGGTCTGAGGATAAAATTTATGGAGCAGCTCCATCAGGCGGTACGCCAGCTCCTCAAGGTCGATGACGCCTTCCTTGACCGCGCCGGTGTAGGCCAGCATCATGCCCACCTCCGGGTCTTCAAATTTCGGCCACAGAATGCCGGGGGTGTCCAGCAGCTGCAGCCCGCTGTCCACCGTCACCCACTGCTTGCCCCGGGTCACGCCGGGACGGTTCTCCGCTTTCGCGCTCTTGCGGCCGGAAATCTGATTTATTAAGGTAGATTTGCCCACATTGGGGATTCCAACCACCATTACCCGAAGGGGCCGGTTCATTCCCCGTTTTGCGTCCCGTTCCAGCTTTTCGGCACAGGCCAGCCGTGCCGCAGGGGTAAATGCGGAAATCCCCTTTTTCGATTTGCAGTCCGTGGCGATGACCGCCATACCTTTGCGCCTAAAAAACTCCGCCCACTTCTTTGTGGCAGCAGGGTCAGCCAGATCCATGCGGTTCAGCACGATCATCCGGGGCTTGTCGCCGCAGATGGCGTCAATATCCGGATTCCGGCTGGAAACGGGAATCCGTGCATCCACGATCTCGCACACCGCGTCCACCAGCTTCAGGTCTGCTTCGATCTGCCGCCGGGTCTTGGTCATGTGGCCGGGATACCACTGAATGTTCATGTTGTCTGTCATTGTATCGCTCCGACTCTCTCAAACTCTCTGGGATACGTCCCATCGTCCGTGCCGGGATACATCAGGAAAATCGCCTTGCCCAGCACTTCCCGCTTGTCGATCTGTCCCACGTCGGGGTAACGGCTGTCCTTGGAAATGCCACGGTTGTCCCCCAGCACGAAAATGCACCCCTCGGCCACCGTCAGCGGGAAATGAACGCCGCCATCCACGGTGGTCAGCGCGTTGATATAGTTCTCCTGCAGCACCGTGCCATCCACGGAAACCTCTCCGGTCTCAAAATCGATGTCCACGGTCTGCCCTTCCGTCGCAATGACCCGCTTGACAATGGGCTTGCCGTTGTCGAAGGACTCCTTGCTGATGACGACGATGTCCCCCCGCTGAGGGGTATGGTAAAACGTGTTGTTCAGCAGAAGCAGGTAGTCCCCGTCCAGCAGCGTCATCCGCATACTTCCGCCGGATACCACAATAATGCGGAACACCAGCAGAAACAGCAGCATCACGATCAAAAGCAGATACAGCATATCGTGGGCGTACAGCAGCACACTTTTCTGCCAGCCCAGCTTTTCTTCTTCCTTTTTCTTCCTCTTTTCCGCCATAGCAGCGTCCCTCCCATAAAAAACGGCATACGCCATTGGGATAATCTCCCTTTAGTATAGCACAATAAGCGCCCGTTTTCTATACTAAAATGTAAATATTTCCCCTGCGCCGCACCGGCAGCAGGGAAATCCCCGCATTGTAATAAAAAAAGAGGGCAAAGCCCTCTTTTTTTATTGAATTGCAGCTTAGACCTTCTCCTTGACCTTGGCAGCCTTGCCGGCGCGGTCGCGCAGGTAGTACAGCTTTGCCCGACGGACCTTGCCCTTGCGGACGGTCTCGATCATGGCAACGTTGGGAGAATGCATGGGGAAAACCTTCTCGCAGCCCACGCCGTAGGAGATACGGCGAACGGTGACGGTCTCACCGATGCCGCCGTGCTTACGGGCGATAACGGTGCCTTCGAACACCTGAATACGCTCACGAGCGCCTTCCTTGATGCGCACATGCACACGAACGGTGTCGCCGACCTTAACTTCGGGCAGCTCCTCCTTCATGTACTGGCTGTTCAGAGCCTTAACCAAATCCATTTTGTTGTCCTCCTTAAATATTAGGCGTTCATGCCGCGCACAGGCCGGCAGAGGACTCACCTTGATTTCAGACCGATTTATTCTAACATACGTCCGCCTGAAAATCAAGCCTTATTTTACAAAAAATTCAGAAAATAAGGAGGAAAACAAACGCTATTGATAGCTGTAGCTTCTGTCCGCCCCGGCGCCCAGACGGGTCAGGCTTACCGTTTTCGCCGAACGGTTGACGGTCACAAAGTCGATGACGTGTTCCGCCGCCGTTCCGGCGGTTCTGACCACCTCGCTGTCGGCGGCCAGACTGTGCGCGTCCGACGCGATTGTGACGACCGGGTAAGGCGTTTCGTCCGTGACGATGCTGTCGCCGTGGCTGTGTCCGCAGAAGAATCCGACGATTTTCCCGTTGTGCTTCCCCGTAAAATTGCGGGAAACGGAAACATAGTCCCACGCCCCCGCCGTTCCGCTGGTTCCGGTGTAGCTGGTCTTATTCAAAAATGCCGCCAGAATCCCGCGCAGTACCGTCATATCCCGGATCTGGGCTGAATAGGCCGCGACTGGCGGCACATGGGCGAACAGCGCGACGCACCATCCGTCCTCCGAAAAGGAAAGCGCCGTATCCGCCAGCCAGTTCAGCTGCGTGTTGCCGTAGCCGAAGTTTGCCGTCCGCAGATGGGAACTGTCCGTCCAGCAGGAATTGAGGACGATCAAGCGGATTTTCGCCGCAGGATAGTCCACATAAAAATAAGATCCATCTCCGCCGAAATGCCGCCGCTCGTCCTCCGCCTGACTGCGGAAAATCGCCCCGAACATGGCCCCGGCGCTCATCTGCGCCGTGCCGTAGGAGCCGTCGTGGTCGCCCTGCGCCTGTAAAAGCTTGCGTGCGCCGATGGGACGCAGATTTTTTGCCCCGGCAGCAATGCTTTCCCGTGCGGCAGTCTCGGTGTCCGCGTCCGTGCGACACACATCGCCGCAGCAGACCGCAAAGGGAACGCCGCAGGCGTCCATCACCGCCGCCGTCAGATTGCCGGTATTCCCCGAATTGGGCGTGGTGCTGTCAGGAACGGCATGAACATCCGAAAACAGAGCAAACGTCACGCAGTCCATACCGCCCGCGTCCTGCTTTGCCGTTACTTTGGCGGCAGCCGCATCCACGACCTCCTGCCAGTAGGACGGCACCGTGTAGCCCGTCACTGCCCGATCGACGTACCGCCTTGTGGCGGCGTCGTCGTCCGCCTGCGGGTCCCGCACGCCCCGAAGGCGGGTAGTACGGAAATCTATGATGACACCCGGCTCGGAGGTCAGCCTACCGGTGATGTTGATGAGCCGGATGTTCCCCACATTGGAATTGAATTTGCCCTTCAGGGATTCCAGCCATTCCGCCTCGGTGCCGGTAAATCCGTTGTTCTGGGCGATCTCATAAGCGGACGCGCCGTCAAATTCCCCGCTTTCCTTTGCCTGCGCCAGCGCGGTATCCACGGCCTCGTCCAGCGGCGGGATCGTCACCGCCTCGACCTGAGAGACAATGCCATGCCCGTTCACCCCGGATACCTTCAAAAACTGCCCGATCTCGGCGTTTTTGGGAGCGTTGAGCAGCCCGTCATAGCAGAAATAATCCTCCGATTCCAGCCCGCCGGGAATCGCCCCGTGAACCTGAAACAGAATGTGAAACGTGCTGACTCTGGCGTCCCCCTGCGTCAGCACCACGGAGAGTATCCCGTTTCCCGGACAGGACAGCACCTGCGGCGCAAGCTCCACCGTCAGCACGTTCCCGGACGCCGACCACGCAGGGCTGCCGTCCGGCAGAGAATCGTACTCCCCGCCGGTGCCGTCGGGCTTCCGGAATCGAACCGCCGCGTGGACGTCCTCGGGAATTTCCCAGCGTTCCCCGCCGCAGAGGAGGGACAGCTCCAGCTGCCGGGCGTACTGGTCGCCCTCCACCATGTCCACCCGGGGCATGACCGCCTGTCCGGACAGGTCTATTTCCAATTTGTGTTTGACATACATCATGTCAACCCCCTTTCGCCCGAAGGGGGAAAAGCGAAGTCCGTTGCACAAAAGAAAGCAACGCAGCGGAAAAAATCCGTCTGCGCTGCTCAAAATACCATATCAATCAGCCGTTTTAACAGTCTGAACGGCGTTTTTTCTGTTCATGGGATTCCATTTCCCACTGAGATAGTACCCGGCAAACAGGAGGAACAGCAGCAGGTTATGGGCGATCATGCACGCCCACGCGGACACCAGCCCCATCCCCAGCAGCTGGGTGCAGATAAACGTGCCCACAATGCGCACGCCCCACATGCCCGCGATGCTGCAAACAAAGGGCATCATAGTGTTCCCCATGCCCTGCATCATGCCCTCGACAATGATGGACACGCCGTAAAACGGCTCGGACACCGCCACCATCCGCAGAACCGTGACCCCGAGTGCGATCACCTGAGCGTCTCTGGAAAACAAACGCATCATGTTGGGCGCGAACAGGAACAGCAGCGACCCGGAGACGATCATCAGACTGACCTCGATAAACAGAATCATCCGCCCCAGCTCCTTGACCCGCCGGTTGTCCCCCGCCCCCAGAGCGTTGCCCGCCAGCGTCGCCGCCGCGGTCTGCATCCCGTATCCGGGAATGTAAAACGCGGATTCCACCGTGTTGGCGATCGTGTGGGCAGCGGTAGCGATCTCGCCCAAAGAGTTTATCATCGACGCAAAGGCCACATATCCCAGAGAAGTACCGAAGCGCTGCAAGGCGTTGGGCAGCGCCACCCGCAGGCAGGGCTTCAGCACATCCCAGTCCGGCCGCAGTTTCTGCCCCTTGGGAGACAGCAGCGGGTGCCGCCAGAGCACCACGGTGATGCACACGCCGCCGATCACGAAGGAAATGGCGCTTGCCACAGCCGCGCCGATGACGCCCCATCCCGCGCCGAAGACGGTCATGCCCCACACCTGCCGCGTGGGATAGATGAGCAGAAAGTTAAGGACAACATTGACCCCGTTCACCAGAAAACCGACCCGCATGGGCGTTTTGGCGTCCCCTGCCGAACGAAGCAGCGTACCGAAAATCGTAATGGCCGCCCGGGCCAGCATGGGGGTGTACAGAATGAAAAAGTATTGGGCAGCCAAGTCCTGAATGGCCGGGTCAACCTGCATCCACACCGGCACCTTGCTGCTCAGCGCCAGCATCAGCACAGTAAAAAACGTGCCGCAGACCAGAACCGCCAGCACCGCCTGAGACGAGGCTTTCCCCGCCCGCTTCGTATCCCCCGCCCCGCAGGCCTGAGACACGAAGGACAGAAAGCCCACGCCAATGGCGGCAACGGTGCTGCCGATCAGCCAGTTGACCGTGCTGGTAGCGCCCACCGCCGCAGTCGCCTGCGTACCGATTGCGCCGACCATAGCGGTGTCGATATACTGCACCGCCGTCTGCATCAGCTCTTCCAGCATAGTCGGCCACGCCAGCGTCAGAATGGTCGACACCATCCCCCACGGAAGAAAAGAACGCTTCGACTTTTCCATGATATCCTCACATCTTTTTTTCTGTATTATCCAACAAATATCCCCAAATGTCAACTCTGCACGATATTTCCCGCACGAAGCAAAAGCATAAAAATAGGAAGTCCGAAGACCTCCTATTACTCGTTATCGTGGCTCATCGCTTTCAGCATCTGGATAGCCGCAGCCTTCTGACTCGGCGTCAGGCAGACCCAGCAGTCAAACAGCTCTTTCATATCCGGGGTCAGCTCCACCATATCGGTGTCCGCGAAAAACTGGGACATGGTGATGCCGAATCCCTTGCAGATCGTCTCAAGGGTTGCAATGGAGGGAACAGTATTTCTTCTGAAAATATTTCCGATGGTGGACTGTGCCAGACCGCATTCCTTTGAAAGCTTATACTCCGTCCAACCACGTTCCCGCAATAACTGCTGAAGCCGCGCGTGCGTATCCATAGCATCACAACCTTTCTCGCATCTATTTTACTTCTTAATTGAGACATAAAATACATACGAGTTGAAACGAAAGTAGGTATGTGTTACGATGCATTCAGGAACCAGTATTGGAGGAGTTAAAATGACAGAAAACGAAAAACGTATGCGCCGGGTTTGCTTTACCGGTCACCGTCCAGAAAAACTGACACGTTCCGAAAACACCATAAAAAGAGAGCTGGAAAAGCAAATCCGGCAAGCGATGGCCGATGGACTGAATGTATTTATTTCTGGCATGGCAAGGGGTGTTGACATTTGGGCTGCTCAAATCGTGCTGAAACTTCGTAATGAAGGTGCTGATGTCAAGCTGATATGCGCTTGCCCTTATAAGGGGTTTGAAAACGGATGGAGCCGAGAGTGGCAGCGGCAGTACAAAGAAATATTGGAATCAGCAGACCTCATTAAATACGTCTGTATAGACTATAGTCGGGCATGTTTTCAAATCAGAAATGAATGGATGGTCAACCACGCTATCAGAGTTATTGCGGTATTCAATGGTGAAAAAGGTGGGACTAAAAATACAATGGATTATGCGGCAAAAATCGGTGTGCCTGTTGTCTGCATTAAGGGATAGCATCACATACCTAATACAAACAGGCTCTGGGGCAATCCTAAAGCGGTTACCCCAGAGCCTGTCTTCATCAAAAAAGAAACCGGACATCAATCGCGGTACGCATCATACCGAAATTGCTGTCCGGTTTTGAAAATAGTGACCTACTTTGATACAAAATGCACACCCCTTACGACCTTTCGTTAAAAGGTGCCGAGTACCGTTAAAAAGTGCACACCCCAACAAATGATGTGGTTTTTAATTCCTTCTCAAGCACGTCCGCATACTGCTGTATAGCATTTCCTAGCTTCCCCGACAAAGCCTGCAGCTCGGCACTTTCCAAATATTTTTGCGGATTTTTTCTAACCTCTAAGGCGGTTTCAAGTGCGGTGATGTTGTAGAATAAACAGTTTTGCAATGCCCACTCTCCGGCAGCCGTTTTGGAAATGATTTTTCCGGTACGAAGTGTGTAAATGCATCTGGCAATATCCAAAAGCCAACCAAAAGAATAGATACTTCGTCCGGTACTGCTTGCATATTTTCGAATCGTATCGTAATGAAATTGTATATTTGTTTTTATGTCCTCAAAAGAAGGCGGAGTCAATTGTCCCCGTATGTCTTTTCCATGTAAGAGACGGCTGTAGTCAAGCAGTTCTTTCATGCAACACGCATCAAAATGATAGCTGTCAGTAATTCTTTGTCCACTTGTTCCCCAATAGACAACTCTATCCGGAACCTTGCGAATAAATGTGTTCAGTGTCAACATGCCACCCTCAAAGCAACGGTAAAACGGATTATCGGACTCGGCGGCAGTAATACTCTGCCGGAGGCAAACAAGTTCATTAGCCTGTTGTTCGGAAATAGACTTTTGGGTTAGAACGAGAATATCTATGTCGCTCCAGCCGTATTGAAAATCATCTAACACATAAGAACCATAAATGTAAACAGAAGGATCGTTAAGCGAAAGGACATCGGCAATTTGGGTAGTCATATTTTTTATTGCAGCATTTAATTTCACTTTATTCCCTCCTACACATTTATTGAGAAAAATGGACACCAATCATGATACCTATTGTATCACAATTGGTGTCCAGTTATGGTGGGCGAGGCGGGACTTGAACCCGCACGTCCGCAGTGAACACTAGAACCTGAATCTAGCGAGTCTACCAATTCCACCACTCGCCCATATCTGCCTGCCGGTTTCCCTCAGCGCTCGGATATCGTATCACAGCAGGCGAAATTTGTCAACAATTATTTGTCAATCCTTGTAATAGAGCATACAGTGGCAATAGCCCTTGAAATTCGGGTCTGCGATCTGCTCCCGGAATTCCTTACAGATGCACTTATTGTCCTCCGTCCGCTCCAGCCGACAGGGGCAGTAGCCTCCCGTGCGCTTCAGACCTTCCCGAATGGTTTTTACCAGTTCCTTGTCGTCATTGAGCCGAACCGCCATCATCCGACACTTCCTTTCAGGGAACATTATAAATCGGCAAAAACCGCTTGTCAACAGAATTCAAACACCCTTTGCAGATAGCTGCACGGAACAAATTCCCCGGCACGCGCCATGGCCAGAATCGTTTCCCTGTCCGCGTACATCTTGTCCACAGTCTCGCCCTCCTGCAAGCACCAAGTCAAAAAAATACAGCCCACTGCACACGCAATGAGCTGTATTGTGGCGGAGAGAGTGGGATTCGAACCCACGGTGGGTTGCCCCATCACCAGTTTTCAAGACTGGCTCCTTAAACCGCTCGGACATCTCTCCAGACTTCATAAAATATATCATCCAGAGGGAAAATTGTCAAGAGCTTTGGAGCGGGGGCGAGATTAGTGCTTGACAAACATTCTGCCATATGCTAGAATACTTTGGCAATCAAGTGAATAGTTTTCTTTTTATTCGGAGTGATACCCAAGAGGCCGAAGGGGCTCCCCTGCTAAGGGAGTAGGCGTCTAAAAAGCGCGCGAGGGTTCAAATCCCTCTCACTCCGCCACTTACTCCACCGCAATTCTATCGGAATTGCGGTGGTTTTTCTGCATCAGCGCAAACCTGTCGGTCAGGCGTTGACAAACGCCCTCCGAACGATTACAATAGACAAAAATTACATTATGAGGTGATTTCTCATGGATTCCAAGCTGCGCCCCGAAACACTGTGCATTCAGGCCGGTTATACGCCCAAAAACGGCGAGCCCCGCCAGATCCCCATCGTCCAGAGTACCACATTCAAGTACGACACCTCCGAGGATATGGGAAAGCTCTTTGATCTGGAAGCCGAGGGCTATTTCTACTCCCGTCTGGCAAATCCCACCTGCGACGCCGTCGCCGCCAAGATCTGCGCGCTGGAGGGCGGCACCGCCGCCATGCTCACCGGTTCCGGACAGGCGGCCAACTTCATGGCGGTGTTCAACATCGCCGGATGCGGCGATCACATCGTTGCCAGCTCCGCCATCTACGGCGGCAGCTTCAACCTTTTCTCCGTCACCATGAAGAAAATGGGTCTGGAAACCACCTTTATCGACCCGGACTGCACCGAGGAAGAACTGAACGCCGCCTTCCGTCCCAACACCAAAGCCGTGTTCGGCGAGACCATTGCCAACCCCGCCCTGACGGTGCTGGACATTGAGAAATTCGCCAAGGCCGCCCATGCCCACGGCGTTCCTCTCATTGTGGACAACACCTTCGCCACCCCCATCAACTGCCAGCCCTTCCGGTGGGGCGCGGACATCGTCACCCACTCCACCACCAAATACATGGACGGTCACGCCTCCGCTCTGGGCGGCGCCATCGTGGACAGCGGCAAGTTCGACTGGACGGCCTACCCGGACAAGTTCCCCGGCCTGTGTACCCCTGACGACAGCTACCACGGCGTCACCTACACCCAGCGCTTCGGTCTCGGCGGCGCGTTCATCACCAAGTGTACCGCCCAGCTGATGCGGGACTTTGGCTGCGTCCAGTCCCCCCAGAGCGCGTTCCTGCTGAATCTGGGGTTGGAAAGTCTGCCCTTCCGCATGAAGCAGCACTGCGCCAACGCCCAGGCCGTGGCGGAATATCTGCAAGGTCACGAGAAGGTCAAGTGGGTAAAGTACGCCGGGTTGAAGGGCGACAAATATTACGATCTTGCCCATAAGTATATGCCGAACGGCACCTGCGGCGTCATTTCCTTCGGCCTCTACGGCGGCCGGAAGGCGGCCGAGATCTTCATGAAGCACCTGAAACTGGGTGCCATCGAGACCCACGTGGCCGATTCCCACACCTGCTGCCTGCACCCCGCTTCCTCCACCCACCGTCAGATGACCGACGCGGAGCTGGACGCCGCCGGTGTCGGTGCCGACCTCATCCGCCTGAGCTGCGGTCTGGAAAACGCGCAGGATCTTATCGAGGACATCGCGCAGGCATTGGAGAACGTGTAATCAGGAGGAAAGCGTATGCCCATTCAGATTCCCAACGACCTGCCGGCAGCGGGCATTCTGCAGCAGGAAAACATTTTCGTCATGCGAAAGACCCGGGCAGAGACCCAGCACATCCGCCCTCTGGAGATCGTGCTGCTGAATCTCATGCCAACGAAGATCGTCACGGAAACCCAGCTCAGCCGTCTGCTCGGCAATACGCCCCTGCAGGTGCATCTGGAGCTGATGATGGTCTCCTCCCACCGCTCCAAAAATACCCCGCAGGAGCATCTGCTGAATTTCTATAAAACCTTTGACGAGCTGAAAGATCGAAAATTCGACGGCATGGTGATCACCGGCGCGCCGGTGGAGCAGATGCCCTTTGAAGAGGTGGACTACTGGCCGGAGCTGTGCCAGATCATGGAGTGGAGCAAAACCAACGTCCATTCCACCTTCCACATCTGCTGGGGCGCGCAGGCGGGACTTTACTACCACTACGGCATTCAGAAAAAAGCCCTCCCGGAAAAGCTGTTCGGCGTGTACCCCCATCACGCGGACTACAAGCGTGCCATTCTGCTCCGGGGCTTCGACGATGAATTCTGGATTCCTCACTCCCGGCACACCACCGTGGAGCGCACCGACATTGAAGCCGTTCCGGGCCTGAAAATTCTGGCTTCCTCTCCGGACGCCGGAGTCTACGCCGCCATGAACAAGGAAGGCCGTCAGATTTTCGTCACCGGCCACGCCGAGTACGATGCGGACACGCTGGAAAAGGAATACCTCCGGGACAAAGCCCAGGGTCTGCCCATCCACGTCCCAGCGAACTACTATCCCAACGACGATGACACCCAGCGCCCCGTCGTCCGCTGGCGGGGACACGCCCATCTGCTGTTCAGCAACTGGCTGAACTACTTTGTCTACCAGACGACGCCCTACGACATCATGGCCGTCGGCGTGGAGTCCACACGCGAATAAAAGTTTACAATACAGCCGCCGTCCCACACACTTGAAATGGGACGGCGGCTGCTGTATAATTCTGGTAAAATATGAATTGCGAGGTTAAAACGATGCTCACCACAATTCTTTTTGATCTGGACGGCACACTGCTTCCCATGGATCAGGAGGTGTTCGTCAAGGACTACCTGAACCGTCTGGCAGCCAAAATGGTGCCTTATGGCTACGACCCTCAGATGTTGGTCAAGGCCGTCTGGCGCGGCACCGGCGCTATGGTCGCCAATGACGGCAGGAAGAGCAACGAGGCCGTCTTCTGGGAAACCTTCGCCGACATGTTCGGTCAGGACGCTTTGGAAGACGTCCCCCTCTACGACGAATTCTACGAAACGGAATTTCAGGAATGCCGCCACAGCTGCGGCTTTCAGCCCGCCGCGGCGGAAACCATTCGCACCCTCCACGCCATGGGGTACCGCACCGTGCTCGCCACCAATCCCCTTTTCCCGCCCACGGCCACCCAGAGCCGGGTCCGGTGGGCCGGTCTGACGCCCGAGGACTTCGAGTTCATCACTACATATGATAATTCCTCCTTCTGCAAGCCAAATCCGGACTACTACCGGGAAATTCTGGGTAAACTGGGATTGAACGCCAGAGAATGTCTCATGGTGGGCAACGACGTAAACGAGGACATGATCGCCCAAACCCTTGGTATTCAGGTATTCCTCCTCACCGACTGCCTCATCAATAAAGGAAACAGGGACATTTCTCAGTATCCATACGGCAGCTTCCCGGAGCTGATGGACTATATCCGGGGCTTATGATATGACAGTTTTTCTATTTCTTTTGTGTGCCATCGCGGCAATTTTGCTGATGGGAGGGTACTATACCTACCGCATCGCATTCTACTCCCCGAAAAAGGGGCGGGACAAAATCTCCACCTTCGCCAGCCACAAATATGACCCCTACCGCAAGGAGATCAACCGCCTGTTCTGCCAGCTCAGCGACCGTCCCTACGAGGAGGTTTCCATCGAATCCTTCGACGGGCTTACCCTGTTCGGGCGTTATTACCACGTCAAAGACGGTGCGCCGCTGGACATCGGCTTTCACGGCTACCGCAGCAGCGCCCTGACGGACTTCGCCGGGGGCAGTGAGCTGAGTTTCTCTATGGGGCACAATCTCCTGCTCATCGACGAACGCGCCCACGGCAGAAGCGAAGGCCGCACCATCACCTTTGGCATTCAGGAGCGGTGGGACGTGGAAAGCTGGGCACGCTACGCCGTGGAGCGGTTCGGCACAGATGTGCAGATTATCCTCTACGGCGTCTCCATGGGCGCGGCGACGGTGCTGATGGCCGCCGCGCTGGACTTGCCCGAAAACGTGAAAGGAATCATCGCCGACTGCCCCTATTCCTCCCCCGGAGACATCATCCGCAAGGTCGCAAGGGATATGCACATGCCCGACCGCTTGGCATGGCCCTTCGTGAAGATCGGCGGGCGGGTCTACGGCGGCTTTGACGTTGACGAAATGGATGCCGCCCGGGCAGTGAAACAGGCAACGGTGCCCATTCTCATCATCCACGGGGAAAGCGACAGCTTTGTCCCCTGCGAAATGAGCGACATCGTGGCAGAAAATCCCGCGCTGGTCACACGATACACCTTCCCCGGTGCTGACCACGGGTTCAGCTATCTGGTGGACACCCCCCGCTACAAAAAAATCGTGACTGAGTTCGCGGAAAAGGCACTTGCGCCGAAAGCATAACTGCCGCCACCGCCGGAATGGGCGGGGTGCATCAGATAGTGAAAGGCACAGCGGGATAATCCGCTGTGCCTGTTCTAATGCCAGCCCCCCTTGCCTCTCTCTATGGGAGATATGGCCGAGCAAAGCGAGGACGGAGAGGGTAAACTAGGCTGCAATGCCCTCTCAGTCACCTTCGGTGACAGCTCTCCCAGAGGGAGAGCCAAGGGGCTGTACCAATACTCCGGCGCGGACGTTTTGCGGCAGGGATAGCGCAAAACAATTCCTCTTGATTTTTCCGAAAAAAAGAATACAATGGACGCATATTGTTTCCCGTGAAAGGATGCCGTTTTATGAACAAAATTTACATTCCCGAAAACTACAAGCCGGTGCTGGACGCCTATGACACCCAGCGCGCCATTGCCTACATCAAGGAGACGTTCCAGCAGGAATTTTCCAAAGCGCTGAACCTGAAGCGCGTCTCCGCGCCCCTGTTCGTCACCGAAAACTCCGGCCTGAACGATAACCTGAACGGCTACGAGCGGCCTGTGGCCTTTGACATTCCCGCCGTGGGCATGGACGCTCAGGTGGTGCATTCTCTGGCAAAATGGAAGCGCCTTGCCCTCAAGCGCTACAATTTCACCGTTGGAAATGGCCTGTACACCGACATGAACGCCATCCGCCGGGACGAAGCGCTGGACAACATCCATTCCATCTACGTCGACCAGTGGGACTGGGAGAAGATCATTACCCGGGAAAACCGGAATCTGGACTTCCTGAAGCTCATCGTCCGCGCCATCGTGGGTGCTATCTGCGACACCAACGACCGCCTGCACGTTCGCTTCCCCCAGCTGCGCACCGAATTGCGCCGGGAGGTCACCTTCATCACCGCCCAGGAGCTGGAAGACATGTATCCCGGTCTGGAAACCGGTTCCCAGCGGGAAAACGCCTTTGTCCGGGAGCATAAGACTGCCTGCGTCATGCAGATCGGCGGACTTCTCCGCTCCGGCAAGCCCCACGACGGCCGCGCCCCCGACTATGACGACTGGAATCTGAACTGCGACATTTTCTTCTGGGACGAAACGCTGAACCGAGCGCTGGAGGTTTCCTCCATGGGCATCCGTGTGGACGCGGAATCCCTCGACCGCCAGCTGACCCTCGCCCACTGCGACGACCGGCGGACGCTGCCCTTCCACAAGATGCTGCTGAATAACGAGCTGCCCCTGACCATCGGCGGCGGTATCGGCCAGAGCCGTCTGTCCATGCTGATGATGGGCTGCGCCCACATCGGCGAAGTACAGTCCAGCGTATGGGACAGCGAAACTGTGGACGCCTGCGCAAAGGCCGGGATCCCGCTGCTGTAATTTACATACTGACAAAAGACGCGGCCGACACGACCGCGTCTTTTTCGTATAAACAGATATCAAAAATAGGTTGATTTTATCCTAATATTTGAGTATACTAATAACAAAGGAGGCATTGCCATGAATATTGATACCAATACCATCGTTCCCATCTCCGTAGCCAATCAGAATTTCTCAAAGGTTGCCCGGCTGGTTGACCAGTATGGTTCCGCCGTTATTATGAAAAACAACACGCCCCGGTATATCATCTACGAATTCAACCAAGCGGACACCATGCAGGCGGCAGCCGACGACGATGTGCTTGCTTCCTCCGCGAAGCTCATGCAGCGCAACACGCATGTATATGAGGAACTGGCAAAATGAAGCTTCTCAGTAAGCGTCAAATTCTGATGTTGCATTCCATGCTGATCGCGCAGTCCGGCGGCATGGATGGGCTGCGTGATGAAGGTCTGCTGGACTCCGCAGTCAACACGCCGCTGCAAGCCTTCGGCGGACAGGAGCTCTACCCCACAATTCTCGAAAAAGCCGCCCGTCTGGGTTATGGACTCATTCACAATCACCCTTTCATGGACGGCAACAAACGCATCGGAACTCACGCCATGCTCGTATTTCTGGACATCAACAGCATCACACTTTCCTACGAAGATGACGATTTGATTTCCGTCATTCTCCGCGTTGCCGCCGGTGATATGGATGACCATGGGCTTCTTGAATGGCTGAAAAATCACATTGAATAGTGGAGTTGGCAGACATTGCCAACCCCACACTTTTAGTAATAGAAGAACTTATAAAACGAAGGATACACATTCAGCAGTTGCTGCAAGTTCGTCCGGGAATTGGAACCGGGGTCGCGGATGGTAAATCCGGACGCCGACAGGCTGCTTCCCCCGGCGTACCCTGTGACCACCACCCAGTGCTGACCGCCATAGGCATTGCTGACGCCGAGCAAGACAGGTTTTCCCTGCTTCAGCTTACCATAAACGGTACTGAGATATCCGGAACCGTCCGTGACAGCCGTATAGTGGCTCGGCCAATAGAGACTGCCCGAGGGCGTATAGGTAAGCTCCTTCGCCATAGCGTCGGGGTAGATGGTTCTTCCCGTGCGGAAGGACTCCATCATTGCCACCGCCGCTGTGGCGCAGCCGATCTGAGAAAAGGTCTTCCCGGATGTATCGATCCGGACATCCGCCCAGCGGGCGTCCGTCTGCTTGAAATTCGGCACGTTCAGGGACACTGAAGCATAGTTTCCGGACAGATATTGCGCGCTGACGTATCCGGTTTTCGTTCCGCCGTAAAGGACGCGGCTCCATCCGTTCGCAGTGGACAGACGGATGACCGTTTCCCCCTTGCTGAGGGCGCCGACCTTTCCATAGGCCGTCCCCGCCCCGCTGCGGACGTTCAGCGTGCCGCTGCTTACCGCCACGGATACCGGGGTTCCCTCCGTCACCGTGATGAAGCCCGCGTGGCAGTAGCCGTACTTCCCTTTTGCGTATTCCACCTTCCACCAGTCGCCGGACCTGGAAATCAGCGTGACGTAGCTGCCCTTATTCAGCGACGCGGCCACCGCTGCGCTGGAGGACGGGCTGCTTCGCACGTTCAGCTTCCCGGAAGCAGTCGTCACGACACCGGCTTTGGAATCCGCCGTGGCCGCCTCAGCCCGCATCGGCAGAAGGAACGCTCCCAAAAGGAGGAGAACCGATACAGTACAAGTCAGAATTCGTCGAATAACAATCACCTCGTTCTGGTTTTTCAGGAAGCTTACAGCCCGTCGGCAACCGCTTCCCCGCATATATGCGCAGTAATTGTAACATATTTGTAACCATTTGGGAATACGCCAAATTCTGACAAAAAACGCAGGAGCCGGTAAACCCGCCGCTCCTGCGCTATTCTTTATTTAATTGAACCGCACCACATTGTTGGCAAACCGGTAAAAGCTCCCGGCAAATTCCTGCCCAGCACGCCCCGGCACGCTGATGAACAGCAGCGGCGTGCGCTTGCGGAAGTAATTCGCCCACTTGGGGTCATAAGCCATGCAGGTCTCCCACATCTTTTTCAGCTCGGCATCCGTCTCGGCGGACTTGTTCAGCCGGGTCGTGAGAATGGAGATGCCGAACATCATGAACAGGTCGTGCTTCATGTACCGTTTCAGCCGGGGTTCGGTGATGTCGTCCAAGTGACAGGTGGTAAAGCACCGCTCCGTCACAAGGATCTGATCTGCGTGGCGCTTGGCCAGAGCGGCAGACTGCACCGACTGATCCGGCCGGCCGATCCAGTAACGGTAAAGGTCTGCGTTGAGATAGTACATTTTCCGCACATAGGGTATCGTCTGATAGATCATCAGGTTGTCCTCATAGAAAACATGTTTGGGAAGCGGCTGCTCCCATTTACGCATGATCTCGGTGCGGAAAGTGCTGGAATGGATGGTGAGCATCTGGTATGCCCGGAAGGGTTTGGTATCCTCCCATGTGAAGATATGGTTCTCCGGCAGCGCGGCGGAATAGTTGATGGAGCGATCCCCGTCGCCGTCGGAATGGACGTAGTAGTAGTTTGTCACTACCATATCCACGCCGCCCTGCCGCTCACATTCCTCAAGAGCGTCCAGAAATTTGGGGAAATCGGGGCTGAGGGTGTCGTCGCTGTCCACGACCTTGAAATAGGTGCCGGTGGCGTGCTTCAATCCCTGATTGATGCCCTCACCGTGGCCGCCGTTTTCCTGATGAATGACCCGCACAATGTCCGGGAATTTCCGGGCATATTCGTCGGCGATTTTTCCGGTGTTATCCTTGGAGCCGTCATCAATAATGATGATCTCCACCCGGTTTCCCCCGGGCAGGAGGCTCTGGATACACTTCTCCATATAGTCCTGAGAATTGTAGCAGGGTACTGTGACCGTCAGAAGCTTCATTTATCTTTCTCCTTCGATTTCTGATTTGGCAAGGCTCAGCGCCCGGAGGATTACCGCGTCCATGTCGTAATAGCGGTACTCCCCCAACCTGCCGCCGAAAATGGTTTTCTCTTCCCCGTCCGCCAGCACCTTGTACTTTCCATACAGGGCGTTGTTCTTTTCATCGTTCACGGGATAGTACGGCTCCACCCCCGGCTTCCACTCGGAACTGTACTCCCGGGACACCACAGTTTTCGGCTGGGTGCCGAACTCGAAGAACTTATGCTCGATGACGCGGGTGTAGGGCGTCTCCCGGTCGGTGTAGTTGATCACGGCGTTGCCCTGAAAATTCGGCATATCCAGCACCTCCGTCTCAAACCGGACGGAGCGGTAGCTCAGCGGGCCGAAGCAATAGTCAAAGTAGCTGTCAATAGAGCCGGTGTAAACGACCTTGTCCGCCAGCGCGTTCAGCTCGGCTCTGTGCTCCAGATAGTCCACATTCAGCCGCACCTCGATGCCGCTCAGCATATTCTCCACCATTTGGGTGTAGCCGCCCATGGGAATGCCCTGAAACCGGGCGTTGAAGTAGTTATTGTCAAAGGTAAGACGCACAGGCAAACGCTTGATGATAAAGGCAGGCAGCTCCCTGCAGGGGCGCCCCCACTGCTTTTCGGTGTAGCCCTTCACCAGCTTTTCGTAAATATCCGTGCCGACGAGGGAAATGGCCTGTTCCTCCAGATTCTTCGGCTCCGCAATCCCGGCGGCCTTCCGTTGACAGGCAATCTCCGCTTCCGCCTGCTGTGGAGTCGTCACACCCCACATTTTATTGAAGGTATACATGTTGAAGGGCAGAGAGTACAGCTCTCCGTGGTAATTCGCCACCGGGGAATTGGTGTAGCGGTTAAATTCCGCGAACCGGTTGACATACTCCCACGCGGTCTTGTCGTTGGTGTGGAAAATATGGGCGCCGTAGATATGTACCTGGATTCCCTCGATTTCCTCGGTATACACATTGCCGCCGACGTGACTCCGCCGGTCGATCACAAGCACGGACTTCCCCGCCGCCTTCACCTGCCGGGCAAAAACAGCGCCGAACAGCCCCGCCCCCACGACCAGATAATCATACCCCATGGATAGTACTCCTTTGCCGGTTTCTTTACTGAGACTATACCATATTGCCGGGGGTTTGTCATCATAATTTTAATTTAAGAATTGGTTGGCAAATCAGTCCTGCCCGCTGACGGAATCCAGATTCTTCCATCCATAGCGGAAAATGGATACGATCATGGATATTTCCGTAACGATCTCGTCCAGAATCCCAGCCCAGGAGCCGATGATTCCATCGTAAATAATCCACAGCGGCGAATTGACAAGCATTCCCACAAGGCGGATCTTCTTCGGACTGTACGTATACCCGCCGACCGTGGCCGCAATATTCGCGGCCACCGGCAGAATTGACCACCAGCCGTCCCAGGTGAAAATCAGCGCCGCCACCTGCATGACGCACAGTGCGGCGCACATGATTTTCCCCTTCAGAAAGTGGCTTCTGCTGCCCAGGCAAAAGGAACGAACCGTGTTCAGCACATAGCTGATTCCCCCGGTGATCGCGCCCAGCATCAGCAGATGGGTGGTGTAGCACAAGTAGGAAACAAACTGGACGCGGAACAGCGTCCGGTTGTTTTTGCACTGATACGACATGAAAAACAAAACCGTCCCGAAAAGGCCGATTGCCTGTATGAAAATGGATTTTCCCGACATAGTGCCCCTCTTTTCCGGAATATTTTTCTGTGAATCTGCATAAATAAAGAAAAAGTTCCGGGTTCTGCCTGTTTTGAAGGCAAAACCCGGAATTTTGTTGGCGGAGAAGGAGGGATTTGAACCCTCGATACCCTTTTGGGGTATACACGATTTCCAATCGTGCGCGCTCGGCCAGCTACGCGACTTCTCCATCACGGTGCTATCTGTCCAGCCCGGTTATAATACTACAGTAAACCCGATTTGTCAAGCGTAAATTTCCCTTTTTCGGGAATTCCTGCCCCGCCGGTTTTCGGCGGGGCAGTGAAATTCATTTAAGCCCGTAGACGCCCGCGCTTACCGGGGGCAGCGTGACCGTCTCTCCCTTCTGCGCAGCCTCGCCGCCGAAGGTATACAGCGCGCCGCCCAGCGTCCCGTCAAGCCGGAAGGACACTTCCTCCCGGTAGGGATTGATGGCGACCAGCAGCGTTTCCTCGTCGTTTTCGCGCTTGTAAACCAGCGGCCGCTTCGGCGCCCCGTCGCTGACGAAGGTGATCCCGCCCCGGCTTTGCAGGGCACTGTGCGCCTGCCGCAGTTTGATCAGGCGGCGAACGTGATTCAGCAGAGATGCCTCATCATCCAGCTGCCCCGCAACCGTGGGACGGTCGGACGCGGGGTCCTGCCGAATGTAAATCTTGTCCGTAGGCGCGGCGCTGAAGCCCGCGTTCACCCCGTTATCCCACTGCATGGGACTGCGGGCGCCGGTGCGCTCATAGCCGCCCTCCACGCTGGTCAGCCCCTCCACGTAGTGCATACCAATCTCGTCGCCGTAGTAAATGAACGGCGCACCGGGCATGGTCAGCAGGAAGGCAAAGGCCAACTTCTTCTCGTCCCCCTCCACGTGCTTTGCGAGGCGGGTCATGTCGTGGTTGCCGGAGGGAATGCAGATCAGGCCGTCCTTCCCTGCCCGCTCCCGGCTCTCCAGATACTTTTCCACGAAGGCCGACGCGTCGCCCACGCCCCGGTCGGAGAAATAAGGCTCCTCGCACCGGAACAGGTCGTTGTAATGGGAGGGGCCGAAGTGGAGCAGAAAGTCCATATGGAACCCCCCGCGCAGGGACTTTCCCGGCTCGCCCCACTCGGAGACCATGGCCGCTTCCGGAAATTCCTTATCCAGAAACGCGCGAACTTTCTGCCACAGGGCGATGGTGCCCAGGCTGTCCGGGTCGTTCTTCACCAGACTGGCCGCCATATCCACCCGGAAGCCGTCGCATCCCAGTCCCAGCCAGAAGCGCATCACGTCCACCATGGCGTTCAGCGTGGCCTTGGGGCCTTCGTCGTCGGGAGACTGCTGCCACGGGCGGGTGCGGTTATAGTAGCCGTAATTCAGCGCGGGCTGGCAGGTGAAGAAATTGATGGCGCAGGAGCCGTCCCGCTGGGAAATGCCCCGCAGACAGCCCATATTTTCCGGCGCTTCCCAGACGCTGTCCGTCCACACATAGCGGTCGGTGTAGGCGTTCCGCTCCGCCTTCATGGATTCCCGGAACCACTCGTGTTCCACGGAGGTATGCCCCGGCACCAGATCCAGCAGCACGTGCATTTCCCGCTTGTGCGCCTCGGCAAACAGGCGCTTCAGATCCTCGTTCGTGCCGTACCGGGGCGCGACGCGGTAATAATCCGCCACATCGTACCCCGCGTCGCCGAAGGGCGACAGGAAGCAGGGATTGATCCACAGCGCGTTGCAGCCCAGCCCCCGGATATAGTCCAGCTTATTGATGATCCCCTGAAAATCGCCGATACCGTCAGCATTGGTATCAAGGAACGACTGGGGGTAAATTTCGTAAAATACAGCGTTATCCAACCATTTTGGCATAAGAAAGGCCCCTTTCTTTGTATCTGTGGGAATCATACAACCACACAGGGGCAATGTCAAGGCTGATTTGCGGAAAGTACACTGTCCTTACATAAGAGCCAGCGTCCCCGTCACCCGAAGAATTTCGTAAGAGGTCAGGCAGTGAAAATCTCCCTCCGCCGCACCGGTCATAACGTTTTTGTTCAGGACGGCTCTGTTATATACATCGGCACCGTAGGCATCCCGCCCTTTGAGCCTGGAGAGCGAATAGCAATTTCTCTCCTCCGTGACGGGGCTGCGGGTCTCGTCCGCCTTGACGAACTCTCTTTGCCACGTTCTGTTTTCCACGTCGGCCGTGATGTGATATTCGTCCAGGAAACATTTGATCTCAAAGGTGACAGAGCTTTTTTCTTCCACCAACCGGCTTGCGTATTCGTCTTTCAGGACAAGATAGGCACAGTTGGTAAGCTTATCCAGCTCCTGAAAGGCGTCCAGCTCCCATACGTCTTCGTCGTATTCCTCAAAATAATCCTGCCAGTTGTCCATGGTGATCTCAATGGTCTCGTTCACCGGCTTCGTTTCGATTTTCGCGGGCGGATCGATCGTCGCCGGTGTCATCAGCATCTCTTCCTCCGGAGAAGTCTTTTCGCCGCAGGCGGAAAGAGACAGGCACAGTACCGCCGCCAGAAGCAGCGCGATCCATTTTTTCATTTTCTCATACCTCATTTCTGTAGATTGCGACCGTTGTAGCACCTGTTCCCTTCCCTGTCAACTCCGGCGGTCATTGGGTCACGCATTCCTCCGCCGCGTGCGCCCTGCGGAGCAGAGCGTTCACCCCAAAGCTGAGCAGCAGCATTCCAGCCGCCACGCAGACCCAGCCGAAGCCCAGCCGGTACAGCGGCAGCCTGTGCAGCAGCTGCCCCAGAACGCCCAGCGGCAACCCCGCGTCGCCCAGCGCAAAGGCAATGCTGACCGCGGCGGTTCCCGCCACCGTCATGGGATAGGCGAACCGGTTCCCCTTCCACAGATCGTGGCTCAGTCCCAGCAGGATCAGCACAATGGATACGGGATAAATGGCGTTCAGGATGGGGATGGAAATGCTCAGGATCATGCTCAGCCCCAGATTGCACACGAGGAACGAGAAAAACGTGATGATATACACCCACGCCCGATAGGAGATTTTCCGGAAAAGTGTAGAAAAATACTGGGAAATGGAGTTGATCAGTCCGACGCAGGTGGTCAGGCAGGCCAGCGTAAAGATGGCCGCCAGCAGCACTGCCCCGGTGCCGCCAAACACCTGATAGACGATGCACCGCAGCGTCCACGCGCCGTTTTCCTGAACCGGGTAAACGCCGGAGCTGCACATACCCATGTAGGACAGCATGGCGTATACCACCGCCAGAATCGTCCCAGCCAGCGCCCCCGCCAGAATCGTATAGCGCATCTTGTCCTTTTTCTCCGTCAGGCCGAAGGTCCCCAGCGTCGCGGAGATCACCAGCCCGAAATTCAGGGCGGCAATGGTATCCATGGTATTGTAGCCCTCGGTGAAGCCCTTGAGCAGCGCCGCCTCCTGATAGCCCCCCTGTGCCGCCGCGACGCTGGTCTCTCCCCGGAACAGGAAGCTGACGAACAGCAGCGTCAGAAGCGCCAGCAGCGCCGGGGTCAGCCCCCGGCCGATGCGGTCAACCAGCTTTCCGGGATTCAGGCACAGCCACAGGGCGATCAGAAAGAAGCCCAGAGAATAGGCCGCCATCCACAGCGCCGGATTGCTCCCCTCCGGCAGATAGGGCGCCACCGCCATTTCAAAGGGAACGGAAGCGGCTCTGGGAATTCCCAGTCCCGGTCCGATGGACAGGTAGATCAGCACGGTAAACACCAGCGCGAACCGCGCCCCCACCTGTTTTCCCAGCTTTTCCAGCCCATCGAACCGCGCGACCACCACCACGCCAAGCACCGGCAGCACCACCGCCGTCGCAAGGAACCCGATCATGGCCGGAAGGGTATTCTCCCCGGCGTTCTGTCCCAGAAACGGCGGAAAAATCAGGTTGCCCGCCCCAAAAAACAGGGCAAACAGCATAACACTGACCACCAGCAGACTCTTTTTACTCAGTTTCATTTCCCGTACCTCTTTTTTTGAATTGAATATAAAAAAAGACCCGTCTCAAATTTCTTTGAGACGAGTCGTAAAATACCCGCGGTACCACTCAAATTGCGCGCACAAGCGCACCTCTTTCAGGCTCCAACAAGCCCTAGACACTCACGCAGTCCACGCGGGAGACCCTACTTGCATTGCTTTGGAGAACTCCGGCTCGGAAGGGATGGGATTTTGAAGGCAGTCCACCGGGCTTCCACCCTCCCCGGCTCTCTATCGGCTGTACGATCAAATCCGTCTTCGTCATCGCTTTTCTATTCAGTTGTCGTCATTCTACACGCAAAGACCGGTTCTGTCAATATTCAAATATTCCAAATTCTGAAAAATGGCGTGTGCAGCCAAACGGCCTTTCTTTATAAGAGAAACTTTTTCATATCCTTTTTTATGGGCGACCGCCATTATTCCCCACCATTTCCCATTTTATCGTCGCATTCCGCGTCGCTGTAAATTTCTTTACCAAATCCTAGCCATAACCATGCTATAATGAACGGCAAACCTATGTGGTTCATTTCATGATAACGGAAGGAGGAAAGACCGTGGAATCCGACAGCAGCGACGGTGCTGACAATTACTCCTGCATTCCCTGTTCCTATGTGGCACATCTTCGCCCGCTCCTGCGATACAGAGTATAGGCGTGTGATCTTGTCCGACAATATATGAACAGAAAAAGGAGTTTTGTATGAATCACATTGGAAGCATTTTCGCAATGGCAGTCTGTCTTGCCATGTCTGCCTATTTCAGCGCAACGGAAACGGCATTCTCTTCTTTGAACAAAACCAGGCTGAAGGTTCTCGCCGACAACGGAAACAAACGGGCGGCGCTGGCCCTTAAGCTTGCCGAGAATTACGACCGGCTGATCTCTACCATTCTGATTGGAAACAATATCGTAAACATTACCATAGCATCCGTCGGTACGCTTTTGTTCGTCGAGCTTTACGGCGACGTGGGCGCGACGATCTCCACCGTGGTTGTGACCCTCGTCGTCCTGCTCTTTGGCGAGATCACCCCCAAGAGCATCGCAAAGGACGCCCCGGAGCGTTTTGCCATGTTCAGTGCGCCGTTCATCCGCCTGTGGATCTGGGTGCTGACACCCCTGAATTTCCTCTTTACCCAGTGCAAAAAGTTCATCTCCCGCTTCATCAAGACGGACGGCAGCGCCAAAATGTCCCATGAGGAATTGCTTCTTTTCATGGAGGACGTGGAGCATGACGGCGGCATTGACGAGAACGAGGGCGAGCTTCTGCGAAAAGCTCTGGAGTTCGGCGACCTGACGGCGGCGGAAATTCTGACCCACCGGATCGAGCTGGAAGCCGTGGACATCAACGAGAGCCACGAGGAAATCGCAAAAGCCTTTACCCAGTCCCGGTTCTCCCGGCTGCTTGTCTACCGGGATACCATCGATCAGGTCGTGGGCGTTCTCCATCAGAAGGATTTCTATATCAACGGCAAAATGACCGATCAGCCCATCGCCCAGATCATGACGGAGCCGCTGTTCGTCTACCAGCATACCAAAATCCGGGACATTCTGAGGATGCTCCAGCACCAGAAATCCCACATTGCGGTCGTGGTCGATGATTTCGGCGGCACGCTGGGAATCGTTACGATGGAGGACATTCTGGAAGAGCTGGTAGGTGAGATCTGGGATGAACACGACGAAGTTGAGGAGGATTTTGAAAAGCTGGGTGAAAACCTCTACCGGGTCGATTGTTCCGTCAGTCTGGAGGACTTCATGGAGTTCTTTGACGTGGAACTGAAATCCGACAGCGTCTCCGTAGGCGGCTGGGTCATGGAGCAGCTGAACAAGGTGCCGGTCAAGGGTGAGTCCTTCACCACGAAGCATCTGGAGATCACGGTTTCCGAGCTGGATGCTCACAGGGTATCCTCCATTACGGTCAGGCAGCTGGATGAATCCCCTGCCGGCTGCGCTTCTTCTACATAAATCGACGAAAACGCCGGAATCCCCGTGATTCCGGCGTTTTTTGTCCCGATTCTGTAGAAAGCAGAAACGTCATTCTGCCCAAAAAGGAATCTATTGACAACCTTACTTTTATAAAATACAATAAACCCACATACAAACGAAAAGGGGCAATCCGAAATGGAGAAAAAACGCACACGGGACATCCGCTTCTGGGTACTTGTCTGGGGTCTTGGCCTTGTGGGACAGTTATGCTGGAACATCGAAAACCAATGGTTCAATACCTTCGTATACGCAAAAATCGCCAAGGACCCCACTATCATTTCCTGGATGGTCGCCATTTCGGCCATCGCCACCACCATTGCAACCTTCCTGTTCGGAACGCTGTCCGACCGGAAGGGCAAGCGGAAAAATTTCATCGGTATCGGATACATTCTCTGGGGCATCTTCACGATCCTGTTCGGCACGACGGAATGGATCACCGGCGGCCAGCCTGCGAGTTCCGCGCAGGTTCTGATGCTTGCGGCGACGGCTGTTGTCTGTGCCGACGCGCTGATGTCCTTCTTCGGCTCCATGGGCAATGACGCGGGCTACAACGCATGGCTGAACGACATGATGACCGAGCAGAACCGCGGTTCCATCGGCGCCGCCCTTGCCACCCAGCCCATCATCGGCACCATCGTCGGCACGGTGGTCGGCGGTATGCTCATCGGCGGCAGCGACAATTATATGCGCCTGTTCGTGGTCATGGGCGGCTTCGTGATTCTGTTCGGAATCGCGGCGATCCTCTTTATGAAGGACGCCCCGCAGCTCAGATCCAGCAGAAACGGCAGTTTCGGAAAGCAGCTTTTCAGCGCGTTCAATTTCCGTGAGCTGATCAAAATGAAAGAGCTTGTCTGGGTTTTCCTTGTGCTGACCGTGTATTTCATCGCCTTCAACGTGTACTATCCCCATATCGGAAATTACATGATCTATTATCTGGGATTCCGCGCCGACAGCATCGGAATCATTCAGGGCATCGCTCTGATCGTCGGTATGCTTTCGGTCGTCCCCGCCTCCAAGATCCTGAGCAAAAACAAATTTGTCCTCGCCACGTCCATCGCTGTCTTACTCAGCTTTGTCGGCGTAGGGATCGTTGGTCTCTTTGGGCGTCCGGAAAACGTTGACCCCAGCACCATCTGGAACTGGTCACTGCTGATCGGCCTGTTCTTCTTCGGATGCGGCTATATCATGTTCATGCAGGTGACTTCCGTCTGGATGAAGCAGCTTTTCCCAGAGGAGTCCAAGGGGCAGTTTGAGGGCTTCCGCATCGTTTTCTTCGTCCTCATTCCGTGGATCGTATCGCCGTTCATTGCCAATCCCATCATCAAAAACAACGGACAGATTCTGGATTCCAACGGATTTGCGGCGTATCTTCCCACTCACGTCCTGTTTTTGATCTCCACACTGCTGGTTCTGGCGACCTTTGTGCCGCTGTTCTTCGCCGCACGGCAGCGCCGGGCGCGGGAAGCAAAGGAGCCGGTACGTTGATTTGGTGCATGATCGCGGCGCTGCTTTTGCTGGCAGTTTTCGCTATTTCGGCGCTGATTGCGGAAAAGTGTCTTCAGATGGTCGTAAATCCGGTGCGCTACGACGTCGATTACGTCAAAGCGCTGGAAACGACAAATGGCTTTTCCGACTGCATCGAAGCATATGAAACAAAATGGCAGCGGACGCCCTTCGTCCTCCACTGTGCGGGCGCGGACATCTCCGGCGAGTACATGATGAATCCGGCCGACTCCGGAACGCCCCGCAAAGTGGCGATCATCTGTCATGGGCACACCGTGAACCGGTATTCCGACCTCAAATATGCGGATATTTTCTACCGCGCCGGGTTCAGCACCGTGATTTTTGACGAACGCTATTTCGGCGATTCCACGGGAGACTTCTGCACCCTTGGGCAGAACGAAGCGCGGGACGTGGCCGCCATCATCGCCTATGTCAGGCAGATATTCGGTCAGGACTGCGTCATCGGCCTGCACGGCGAATCCATGGGCGCGGCCACCGCGCTTCTGACGCTCAAGTACGAGACGCCGGATTTTGTGATCGCGGACTGTCCCTTCGCGGACAGCAAGCTGCTTTTTGCCCAGTGGTTAAAGCGCAATCTGCACATTCCCATTGGCCTGATCTGGCCGATTCTGCGCCGCCGCGCGAAGCGAAAATACGACTACGACGTGGAATCCGTCTGCCCGATTGCGGCGGTGCAAGGAAAAAACGTACCGATCTGCCTGATGCACGGAAAAAGCGACAATTTAATTCCGTATACCCACAGTGAAATGCTGCACAAAGCCTGCGTAAATCCCAACAGCGAGCTGCATCTTTTCGAGAATGCAGACCACGCCCGGTCTATCGTTATGGCGCGGACGGAGTATGAAAGACTGGTTCTTGCTTTCCTGCACAACTGCGGGCTGTATGGGACGGAAAATAAACAATAACCGGAAGCTGCCCGGTATTCAAGGCAGCGCCGGACGGGACACATCAAAAAATAAAGCGCAGAAGTCAGAATTCGACTTCTGCGCTTTTGGGATAGATTGGAAAAGATGGAAAAATGCCGTGAAATTCATACGAATTTCACGGCATTCTGGTCCGAGTGTCGAGATTCGAACTCGAGGCCTCTTGAACCCCATTCAAGCGCGATACCAAACTTCGCCACACCCGGATTTTTGATTGCGTCTCTCGACTGCCTGAACATATTAGCACACCTTCTCGAAAAATGCAACCATTATTTTTCCTTTTTTTATTATTTTTTCGCGGCGGCGTCTGAGCGACCTCATTGCGCCGGTTTCCAGAGGTACAGCCCCGTGCCGGACAGGCACAGTTTTTCCGGGTTTTCCTTTGACCGGGCCTCTGCCGACAGGGTTATCAGGCTTCTGGATACGGAAACCACATGCACCTTGATTACGACCTCTGCCCCCGGATTCAGAGGGCGATGGTAGTTCACGCTGAGCTGCACGGTGGGCGCGATCCCGGCTCCTGTTTTCAGGCAGTAGGGGATCAGTCCCATCGCCTGATCCAGCACCGTCGCGCACAGGCCGCCGTGAAGCGTCCCCGCGGGGTTGCGCATCCATGTTTCCGTCCGGCAGGAGAGAAAATAGTCCCCCGCTTCCGGGTCGCATTCCAGCAGTTCAAAATGCAGCATGTCCCCAATGGAGCCGGGGGCAAACTCACTGACCTGGGCAATTCGACGGCGCAGGAGCGCCGCAGTCTCACTCGCCGCGCTCACTGGTGATCACCTTGCCGATGTTCCACAGATGGATGACCTTCCGCTCGGCTTCGGCCTTCTCGTCCTCGTCCTCGTATTCCACGTACACGGTGTGGGCGCTGCAATCCGCGCACTCCACCTGTACGTTCCAGCCGCCCTCGTGCATGAGCAGACCCGCGCCCCGGCAGATGGGGCATTCTTCCAGAATATATTCTTCCATTTGACGTTACTCCTTATCTGAAAATGGTTTCGTTGGTATCATAGATTTCCACCCGGCTGTACCGGATAAAATCCGGCGCGAGGTCGGGGATGTATTTGTTTACGGCGGCGCCCAGCAGCATGGGATTCAGGGACGGATTCTGGCAGCAGACCCGCGCCTCAAGCTTTACAACGTTGCCCGACACCGGTGCGGCAGAAATCTTTCGTATCATGGGGATGATGTTCTGCTCCACAACGCCTTTTTTACCCTTTTTTTCCACGGTCACTTCCTCACGGGAAAACAGGGCTTCGATCTGTTCCGCCGCGTTCTGCGGCACGCCCGCGTCGTACTCCAGCAGCACGGCGCAGTCGAGATACGCCAGATTCTTGATTTTCCCGCCGCCGGAGTACACCGAGAGGACGTGTACGCCCTCCACAAGCGCCTGATTCAGCCGGGTGCAGATATCCTCGTTTGAAAACGTGTCCGTTTCCAACTCAAAATCCAGCAGCTCGCACTGGCTTTCCACGCCAAGGCTCAGGGGCAGGGCGATGGACACCGAGGGGCGGGGGTTGAAGCCCTGGGTGTGGGTCAGGGGCAGTCCCGCCCGCTTGAATGATCGCTGGAACAGCCGCATCAGGTCGAGGTGGGAGAGATACACGGCGTTGCCTGTTTTCTGAAACAGCGCTCTAAGCATCGCACGACACCTCCCGCAGCAGTCTTTCCGCGCCGCAGCCCGCGCAGCCGTGGCGGCAGTCCGGGGTGATTTTCGCTTCGTAGGCGCGTTTTCGCTCCAGCTTCAGGAATTTCTTCGTCACGCCCACGTCGATGGTGTCCCAGGGCAGCAGCTCGTCCTCGCCGTAGCCGCGGACGGTGTAGAAGTCCCCGTCCACGCCGCATTTGCAGAAGGCGTCCTGCCATTTGGCGTAGTCAAAATATTCGTCCCAGCCGTCCAGCCGCGCGCCGTTTTTCACGGCTTCCTCGATCACCGAACCCAAACGCCGGTCGCCACGGGCAAAGACCGCTTCCAGCTGGCTCAAATCCGGCGCGTGATAGTCGTATTCGATGGACTTGGAATAGAAATGGGATTTCAGCAGGCGGCAGCGGCGCAGATATTCCTGAGGCGTGATCTGCTTTTCCCACTGGAAGGGCGTGTGAGGCTTGGGGACAAAGTACGCCGTGGCAACGTGAACCCGCAGCCCCCGTTTCTTGTTCACGGCCTGTTCCTTCCAGGTCAGAATCACCTTGTACACCAGCTCCGCGATGCCGAGCACGTCCTCGTCCGTTTCCGTGGGCAGACCCAGCATAAAATAGAGCTTGACATTGTTCCAGCCGCCGGAAAAGGCATTGGCGCAGGTTGTCAGAATTTCGTCCTCGGTCAGATTCTTGTTGATGACGTCACGCAGGCGCTGGGTTCCCGCCTCCGGGGCGAAGGTCAGGCTGCTTTTCCGGCCGCCCGCCTGAAGCCGTTCCATCAGGTCACGGGAGAAATTGTCCGCCCGGAGGGAGGGAACGGAGAGGCTGACCTTATTCTCCGTGCAGTAGGGGATCAGCTTGTCCGTCAGCTCTTTCAGCCCCCGGTAATCGGATGTGGACAGACTGGAAATGGTGATCTCGTTGTTTCCGGAAGCGCGAAGGGTCTCCACCGCCTGACGGTACAGCACTTCCGGGCTTTTCTTCCGTACCGGGCGGCAGGAGAAGCCCGCCTGGCAGAACCGGCAGCCCCGGATGCAGCCCCGGAACACCTCCAGATTTGCACGGTCATGGACGATCTCCGTGGAGGGAACGATCATTTTTGTGGGGAAATAGGCGTTGTCCAAGTCTTCGATGATGCGCTTTGTCACCGTTTGAGGTACGCCCTCCAACGGCACGATGGCGGCGAGGGTGCCGTCGGCGTTGTATTCGTGGTGGTAGAAGCTGGGGACGTACACGCCGGGGATTTTCGCGGCTTCATGGAGAAAAGCATCCTTGCTCCACCCCTCGGCCTTTGCCCGGTCGTAGAGCTGCAAAATCTCCACGGTGATGTCCTCGCCCTCGCCCAAGGAAAAAAAGTCGATAAAGTCCGCCAGCGGCTCCGGGTTGAAGGCACAGACGCCTCCGGCAAACACAATGTTTTTCAGTCCCTGCCGGTCTTTGGAGCTAAGGGGGACGCCTGCCAGATTCAACATATTTAAGATGTTGGAGTACGCCATTTCATAGCCGATGGTAAAGGCAATCATGTCGAACTCCCGGACGGGAGTCTGGCTTTCCAGCGCCCACAGGGGCAGGGAATTATCCCGCATGGCCTGCTCCATGTCTCCCCATGGGGCAAACACACGCTCGCACCACACGCCGTCCATCCCGTTCATGACGCTGTAGAGGATACGCATTCCTAAGTTGGACATGCCGATCTCGTAGGTGTCCGGGAAGCAGAAGGCCACGCGTACCCGGACGTCCTTCAAATCCTTTTTGATCTCGCCCCATTCTCCGCCGGTGTAGCGTGCCGGCTTCTGCACGGTGGGGAGAATGCGCTGCATCAGTTCGGTCATAGTGATACCTCATTAAAAAGTTCTCCGCCTATTGTACCCCGAACCGTGTCAGTTTGCAAGGTCTTTTTCGCAGGAACGCCTTGATTGCCAGCAAAGTTACCGCCGTCAGGGGCAGCATCCCCAGCTTCCAGTAAAAAGTGAATGTCAGCGCGAGAGCGCCCAATATCCCTATTGTTCCCCATTCTGCCAAGACTGCAATGCGATTTGCCCATTTTGGGCAAAACCGCGTCAGAGCGCAGCGCAGCGCCCGCCCGCCGTCCAGTGGGAACACCGGCAGCAGATTGAAAGCCCCCTGCACCAGTGCGCAGACCGCAACCCGTGGGAATATCCGGAAAGTAAGCACCAGCAGCAGGCTTCCTGCGGGGCCTGCCAGAGCGCAGACCAGCTCTTTGCCGCTGCTCAAGGGTTCCGTCTCCATCACCGCCCCGCCCGCGCCGATGCGGACGCCCCAGATCCGCCCGCCAAGGAGCAGAATAGCCGCCCCATGGCACAGCTCGTGGAACGCCGCCGCTGCCAGCGCGGACAGGAGCCAGTTCAGCGGCAGCGTCAGCAGCAGAAACGCGCCCATCAGGCAGGCGGAAACGTCAACCCGGACAAAGTCCCGCATTCGCAAAAACTTCCCGGCAGAAGTTTTCCACCGCGCTGCCCACCGGCGCTCCGGCGTGCAGCTCATGGGTCAATTCTGCCCACGCGGCCGCCGTCACCGCGCTGTCGCCGGGGAGAAGTATCTCCCGAAGCGCCTGCGCCCCTTTCGGCCAGAATCCGCCGACGATCAGCAGGAAAATCAGAAAGCAGACTGCCGTCAGCAGCAAGGCTCTGCCGTTTCTCTGCCGGATTTGCGTTCTTTTGATTCCGGAAGAAGAGTACTCTACCCGGTAACTCATGTAAATCACCTCGGGGAAGTGTATGAGCGCGGCGTGACAAAAATACGGACAGGCGGAAAAAGCGGCGGTTGGCACTTGACAATGGGGAAATAATTCATTATAATACCAGAGTTAACGGGGTGTGGCGAAGCTTGGTATCGCGCTTGGTTCGGGTCCAAGAGGCCTCGGGTTCGAATCCCGACACTCCGACCATGCAGAGTGTCCTTATAGGATCTGAGTATCCTGTAATGGACACTCTGCTT
>ERZ773208.75-NODE-75-length-92273-cov-7.099818_pt1 | contig 92273 bp, 88 predicted proteins | sample MGYA00581006_ERZ773208 | MGnify/ENA primary metagenome ERZ773208 (study PRJEB29015, sample SAMEA2737793) | human gut metagenome | biome: human gut; feature: human-associated habitat; material: faeces | place: China | collected 2012 ... | reverse complement strand
GTTACAGGAAAAGAAGCAGGGCAAGAAACATCGAAGAAAGCGAAAAAGAAAAGCAGCGAAATGGAGCTATAACGGCAATAACTTTTTATAGCTCCGCGCTACTTTTCATAGCTTTTTAGCAGTTCCGGGCACCATTGGGGCACCGCAGCATACATCTTTCTTGTATAGTGTGTATGATGTGGAATGAGCCGGGCACCACAAAGCGGGGCACCAAGGGCACCATTTGAATTGTTTTCCCCAAAAAAGATGCTGCCCGAGCAAAAGAAAAAGCCTTGAAAACATAGAGTTTTCAAGGCTTTGATGGCAAAGGTGGTACTTATTGATACAAAGCGGAAAATGTGAACCCCCTTTGGGCCAAAAGTGAACCCCAGAGGGTGCAGTTGAACCCCCATGCAGTAGTCAACAAAAATTGGACACGAAATTTCAAAATATGTACTTAAGATAATCTGCTAACGGGCGCCGACAGCAACGGGAAAGGACTCACGGTATTGCACAGGTGTCAGGTAGTTCAAAGAGTATGCCGGGCGCTGCTCATTGAAAAAAGAATATAATCGTTAATCTCGTTAACAATGGGATTATTTACCGTCACATGGAAATCCATAAACAGCTCAGCTTTGGTCCATCCATTTATGGACTCCATTGCAGCATTGTCTGTAGGTGTACCGGCACGCGACATGGAATGCGTAATATTGTACATGTGACACACGAAATTTATGTTTCAATAGGGTGTAGTCAAATAAAATTATTAGGTCCCTCACACATATTGAAGTCCGTCGTTACTCTATCTTTGCTTTAGGGGATCATTATTTGAATAGGCACGAAAAGCACCTTACCAGCTAAGGAAGGTGCTCTCATCCAGCGCAACCAGACCGTGCATCTGACCACCAGCGCCTATGCCCGTCACCAGACTTGCCTCAAAGCCTGCAAGCAGTTTGGGAACGCTCTCAAACAGCGCTTTCTTCCAATCCTCTGGGTTCTGTTGGCTCCAACCAGGCTGGGGGAATTCCAGAGGATACTCTTTGGTGACTACATTATGGATCTTGCCAGCAGCATCCATCAGCAGAAGCTTCATGGCAGAAGTGCCCAGGTCAATCCCAATGTAATAGCTCATCATTCTCACCCGTTATCATAGCATCGCGCCGTTTGTTTCGATGATCTTCTCATATTCCCAGGCAGAATCTTTAAGGGTTCGCTTTCCGGTTGCATAGTCTACATAGATCAGGCCGAATCTCGGATCGTAGCCCTCTGCCCATTCAAAGTTGTCCATCAGCGACCAGTATTGAAAACCCAGAACCGGGTATCCCTCGCTGACAGCCCGCTTCAAATTGCCCAGATAATCGAGTATATAGCCTATGCGTTTTGTGTCGTGGATAGTGCCATCTTCGGCAACCACATCCGCATCGCATGTTCCGTTTTCCGTAATCATAACAGGAAGCCCATACCGCTCATGGAAAAAGCGGATGGCCCAGTACAGGCACCGGCCATCATTGACCCAGCCCAGATAATTTTTCTTTTCTGCCGGGAGATCTTCGTTGGTGCCGTACCAGTTTTCCTGGAACGGAGAATAGACATTGAGACCGATAAAATCCAGCTTGGTTTGGATTTTGGACATATCTGCTTTTCGCAGGCTGTAGATGCCATAAGCCCGAACCGTCTTTCCAAGAAGCAACGGATCGCACCACCAGCGGTTGTTCATGACGCCAGACTTGTAATAAAAGGATTTTCTTCCAGCCTCTGCAATTGCCGTTTCCGATTCATTTCCCGGGACGAACGCAGATGCCGCCATAGCAATACCGATCTTGGGTGCTTTTTTCGCATATTTGCGGATCACTGCCGCACTTTCATGGAAAGCCATCAGACAGTTCCGGGTCAGTTTGGACAGCGCAAGGTATTTGTTCATAAAGGGCGCATGAACACCGGTCATGTGACCGTTCATGATAAAGCACTGGGGCTCATTCATGGGAAGCCAGTAAGTGACCCGGTCAGACAGGGCATCCACCACAGCTTTGGTATAGTCGGCAAACAGCTTCACAATTTCTTTGGACAACCAGCCACCCTTTGCCTGTGCCCATACCGGCAGATCCCAATGATAAATGGTCACCAGCGGCTCGATTCCGTTGGCGAGCAGCTCGTCAACGAGGTCAGAGTAAAATTCAATGCCCTTCGTATTCCGCTTGCCTTCCTCCGGGATAATGCGGGACCAGGAAATGGAGAAACGATAGGATTTTAAGCCCAATTTCCTCATGATCGCCACATCTTCCCGCCAACGGTGATAATGATCACAGGCGGTATGGCAGTCTGCCCCGTCTTTGATTTTGTTCTTGGGGGCAACATCCCAGATGCTGGGGGTTCTTCCGTCCTCGTCCCAACCGCCCTCGATTTGAGCGGCAGCTGTGGCTGTACCCCACAGAAAGTCTTTGGGAAATACAGTTTCGTTCATAACACATTCCTCCTGATTAAGAGAAAGTAAATTGCAGGAAATCCAGTTTTCCGGTCCCATGGTATTGGAAATACAGCGCATGAACACCATCCGGAACGGAAACGTCCACTTCGCTGTTTGTCCAGCATGCGGACGACTGAATCAAAATTGTTCCAAGGACTCCAAGCTCGGTTCTCATCTCCAGCACGCCCTCCGCCGATCCCCGATAGGTAACAGTTGTTTTCCGGACAGTCTGGAAATCAAAATACTTGTAGCCAGCTTCCGTGCCATCTTTCATATCCGCAATGTAGACCTCGCCCTCAGATTCGTCCACACGGGGAAGTGTTTGACTCTTACCGACACCCAGGCGAATGGGTTTCGAACAAGTCAAATTACAGCAGATTGCTGCCGGATATGTGCCGATACTGTTCAGTGGCTTGCCGCTTATGCCCTGGGTTGAGATCTCCACCTGATGAATCGTACCGTCAGGGAGAACCTCGATAGGTTCCGCACAAGCCTGCCGGGAGAAGTCGGTGTTATTTGTACTGCGGTGGTAGAATACATACCACTGTCCGTTGATGCACTCGATTCCTCCATGAATGGTACCTGCCGGTGCTTTGGGCTTTTTACTTCCGTTGTATCCAAGATCACTGTTTGAAATAATGACTCCGCGATACTGGAAATCCCGATCAGGATAGGCAGAAGTGGCATAGGCCAGTTCATTGTTCTCGCCGGAGGAATACACCAGATAATACTGTTCGCCAATCTTCCGGATGGAGGGAGCCTCGTAGAAAGCATGATGATACAGTTCGGATGCCTTGTTGGCGGTGGTTTTACTGTCCAGCACAGCCTTGGGCTCGCTCTTGACGGTAATCATATCATCTTCCAGTTCCACTACAGCGCAGGACAGAATACTGGGTTTAGTTGCCTTAATTTCTGCCACAGAACGCTTAAACAGTCTGCTCTGTACGATAGTCAGGATAGGCGCAAAAAGCCTGCTCCGAAAGTCCCGTGCCAAACCCCAACCATAGTACAGACAGATCCGGCCGTTGTCATTCAGAACCGTCGGGTCATTGGTCAGATATTTCAGCACAGGGGTTCCATCTGGATACCGAATATCTCCTAAATATTCAAATGGGCCACCGGGATCATCGGACACAGCCACGGACATGGGGCCAAAATTCTCGGTATTCGGACCCATGGCAACATAATAAAGATAGTATCGTCCATCGTTGCCCCGAACGCAGTCTGGAGCATAGTAGTCAACAAGCTTTCCCGGCTTAGACCGGGGATCCTGATTCTTGCGGTAGGTCACGCCATGGCAATGCCAATCCGTCAGATCATCCACAGGTGCAGACCATACGGTATAATCCTGTACGCAGAAGCGGTCAGATCTCGCCTGGTCGTGGGAGCCGTACAGGTACACTCGGTCACCAAAGACATGAGGCTCCCCATCGGGGATATATTCATTTAAAGGAAGAAATGGATTCATAAGCAAAAGTTCTTACATGTATCACTCTTGAATATCAGTTCAAGCACCCGTCCAGCAGACACATTTAGTGCTTTGCGGTCGAGCTTTCCTTCTTTCAGTTCCGCTTCCAGTTTCCTGGCAACTGAAGCGGTTCCAGGCATGATCAGGTCGTTACCTGCGTTGATTGCCTCGCTGTAAGAGCACTGCTCTGTTGCATTCCAGTCGCTCATGACAAGGCCCTCAAAGCCCCACTCCTGCCGCAGGACCCGGGTGCAGAAATCATAGCTGTTGCACACATACTTTCCGTTGACCCGGTTGTAGCTGGACATGACTGTCCAGGGTTTTCCCTCTGTTACTGCAAGGCGGAAGGCTCGCAGATAGATTTCCCGGAGTGCCCGTTGAGACACATTGGCAGAGACACCCATACGGTTGTCCTCCTGGTTGTTGCAGCAGTAGTGTTTCTGGGAAACACCTACACCGCCCATGCTCTGAACACCTCGGGTGATGGCCGCTGCCATTTTACCAGATACCAGCGGATCTTCCGAATAATACTCAAAGTTACGTCCGCACAGAGGATTTCTATGGATATTCAAACCCGGAGCCAGCCAGACGGAAACACCGATCTCCAGCATTTCCCTGCCCACAGCCTTTCCGACCTTTTCAATCAGTTCAGCATTCCAGGTCTGGGCCTGCACTGTTTCGCTGGGCCATGCCGTCATATATCGGTATACGGTTTTGCCCTTACCAGGTTTGCCCTTCACCAGAGGTCCAACCTTTTTCAGCCACCCCCATTGCCAATCCGCAGGCAGACCATCCGGATACCGGGGTGTACCATCCCGCATCACCGTGGTGGACTGATTCACATTCAAACCGGCAGGGCCGTCCGCAAGGACGATATTAGGGATGCCTTCCTTCAGCAGCTTGGTACAGGTTCTTCCTGCGGCACCCATCACATTGTTGTAGCAGCGGATAGAGTAGCCGCCGCCAACCACCAGCTTGATTTTATCCCGGTCACTGAGTGTTTTGAGCAGGCTGATGACTTTCGGTGAAAAGAATTCTTGATATTTGGCAGGAGTCCCTTCACCGATGGGTTCTACCGTTTCCAGAATCTGCTCTGTTGCCACTGTAATGCTGCCACAAGCCGTATCGTTCACCTGAAGACGATAGTCTCCCGCTTCCAAGATAAATGCAGACCGATCTTCGTCAAAGGATGCAATGGCCTCCAGCGTGTAGGAAATGAAAATCGTCTGGGTTTCTCCGGGAAGGAGCAGCTTGGTTTTATGGAAGCCTGCAAGGCTTCTTTTTTCATGGTCCAGCTTGCCATCCGGCTTGGAAACATACAAAAGGAGAACATCTTTTCCCGGACAATTGCCGGTATTGGTCACTACAACTGTTACATGATCGTCGGCAGTTTCTGTCACTTTGCGTTCAAACCGGGTGTAGCTTAATCCGCAGCCAAAGGGATATCGAGGGGCAATACCGTGCTTTTCAAACCAGCGGTAGCCTACATAGATGCCCTCGCTGTATTCTTCATCGTCCAGATTCCCGTTTCTGTGGCCAAAAGTGTTGGCACTGGGGTAATCTTCATACCGCATGGCCCAGGTGTCTGTCAGTTTGCCACTGGGGCACACCGCACCGGTCAGAATATCCGCCAGAGCATTGCCGCCCTCCATACCGCCCTGACCGTAGAACAGCACCGCATCGATACGAATCTCATCCAGAATGGACAGGTCAATGGCACCGCCGCAGTTGAGTACCAGAATCAGCTTCCGGTAGTGCCGGGACAGCAGACGCAGGCTGTCTTCCTCCACATCGGACAGAAGATAATCTCCCTTTTCTACCCGCCTGTCTTTACCTTCTCCGGCTTGTCTGGAGAGGACATAGATCGCGGTATCCGTTTCATCAATCAGCTCATCTTCCTGAATCGGTGTGCAGGCAGGATACGGCATAGGATGCTCTCCGATAAAGAGGAACATCTGCATGGTCTGGATAGGATTATACTTTTTGATCTGTTCTTCGACACCGTTTCTCCAGGCAGACACATCCGCATCATATTTCTCTTTGAAGCGGTCCATCCACAGTGCCGAAGGGAATGTAAAGCCCGCATTTTTAAGGCCCTCTTCAATGGTAACACTGTGTCTTTCCCGTACATCACCGCTGCCGGAGCCGCCCTTGACAGTCATCCGGCTGCCGGGGCCATAGAGTGCCACAGACCGGGTGGTTAAGGGCAGTACATTGTCGTTTTTCAGCAGAACGATACCTTCAGCCGCTGCCTGCCGGGCCAATGCCTTATGTTCTTTTTCTCTCTGGGATTCCTCCCGGGCGCTAACGCCAAAAACCTGAAATTTCATTTTGGTCACTCCTTTGGATTAACTGAGGGTAATGAGGATCACATCGTTGGTACGAAGCTGCAGGGAAAGCTTTGTCTTTCCGTTCTCGACTGCAAATTCCTGAAGTTCCTCTCTCAGCGTAGTTTTTGCCTTAATATCAGCAACCTGCGCAGGAGTCAGCAGATCGGGTTTGCCCAGCTTTAGCCACTCAGCCTTGGGATTGCAGTGGGTGTCGTCGATCCGCTGTACAGTTACCGCTTCTGCTGTGCAGTTCACTTCAATGGACATATCGTGTGCATCATTTTTATGATAATCCTGGTCCTGGGCATAGATGAGAATCTGAGTTTTATCCCCATCGACAAATGCGGCATACTCCACCGGGTCGTTCGTCCGCATAGGAAGAGCAAGCCGGTTGGGATACAGCTGGTTCAGCAGCTTGAAGCCCCAGAAATTAGGCTTGGGGATCCCATCGTTGGATACCAGGCCGAAGCTGCCTGCAAAGGGTCCGGGCAGCATAAACTGCTCTTCAAACAGGTCTGAACAACACCAGAACATATATCCTTTCAGGGAATGATTCAGATCCATACAGCTTTTGACCGCAAAGGCTGCGGAGTATTTTTCGTCATGCACCGGTGAACCGAACACCGCCATGAAATTCCACTCGGTAATCAGCAGCGGCTTGTCGCCAACCTTCGCCTTGGCTTTGTCATCCATTTTTGCCAGCGATCCTTTATCCCAGCGGATAAAATCCTCCGGAAGAAAAAACATATTGGTCATTGCCTGACTGAGGGTTCGGCGATTCTTCACCGCATCCATAGCTGCACCGAACATCTGCTTAATGTTTCTTAAGTTGATAAAATTGCCAAAGGCATCGCCCGGATAATGGTGAGTAGAAACAAAATCGCAGGGCACATTGTTCTTTTCACAAAATGCCAAGAAATCCTCCAGCCACAGGCAGGCACTGGTAGAGGGACCGCCTACACGCAGATTGGGATTTACGTCCTTAATGGCTCTTACTGTCGCTTCATACAGTTTGAAGTAGTCTTTCTGACTGCCTGCAAAGAAACAGCCCAGATCCGGTTCGTTCCAAACCTCAAAATACCAGCTCTCCACTTCTTCTGCACCGTATCGGTCCAGAAGGAAATGGATGAATTTCTTGATATACTCGCCCCATGCTGTCAGAGATTTGGGCATGGTAATGTTTGGATTATAGCGCAAACCCAGCTTTTTCCCTTTTGCGAGGGCGGAAGGCATGAACGAAAGCTCCACAAAGGGTTTTACACCGCAGGAAAGCAGATTATCGTATACATGGGCTACCTGGCGAAAATTGATTTCCTCAATTCTGTTCTTAAATGGCACGGTTCTGAACATCCGGCAATCACCCATGCGCTGGTAGGTCAGCATGTCGTCATCCAGCACACCGTGGCAGCGGATATACCGGATCCCCAATTCCTCATGGGCAAGCTTGATGTGCTCGCAGATATCCGTCCTGTGAAGAAGATAAGCATGATCATTGCCCAGTCCAAATTGCCAGGAGAAGTCGGTAGGAATCGTGCCAATGTTGCGGTCAATTTTGATTTCCATGGAACATTCTCACTTCCCTTTTATTCTTTCATGGCCTGTTTCGCCAGATACTTTGCATTTTCTGTATCGAAGTCCAGGCCCTTCTTCTGGCAGTATGCTTTCAGGTCGGCAATACGGTTGGCTTCCCGCTGGGCATCCGCGCGCTCAGCATCCAGCCGCTCCTGCTCCTCGGGGTCGATCCATTCTTCACCCCGGGCAAGAACCGCCTCTTTCTTACGGCGAAGCAGCTCCGCGTTGATCTCAGGCAGCTTCTTCTCCACATCCACGAAGGGCAGCAGAATAACCACAACTGCGGCAAGAATGGCATCGAACAGATAGAAAGACAGGGTCATAAAGTTGGTCACTTCCACGCTGGGAATGACACCTTCCACATCCACAAAGCCCAGTCGCAGGATTGTGGATTCAAAGCCACCCGCAAAGGGCGCGTAGATCAGCGCCTGCAGCGCCGTGATGACGGCGACACCCATCATACCCTCCAGACGCATATGGGACCTGTATTCCACGCTGTCATAGGCAAAGCACAGCAGGGTTGCGAAGATATAGGCATTGGGCAGCCAGCCAACGTTTCTCAGGAAACCGCCCACCATGGCAGGGATCATCTGATCCGGGAACATCCAACCCATGATGCTGCCGATCAACACCAGAGCATAGCCGCCAACTGTCAGATTCTTAATGCCCACCTTTTTCGCCAGAGGATAGATTGCGAACGCGCCGATACCAAGAGGAACACCGGTAACCACCTGATAGATGGTATACATCAGGGGATTCTCCGCACCGCCCAGCATGAATTTGATGTAGAAATACTGCACATTGCCACCCTTGAAGTTATCCACGATGCCGCTGACCGTGGCAATGATAATCAGGATCACGAAATATTTGTTGGAAAGCAGCGCTTTCATCTGATCGCGCAGGGGAATCTTCTGTTCGTCCAGCCGGTCATGTTCTACGGCAACATCTTCTGTGATGCGCTCACGGGTATAGAAATACTCCAGAAGCAGCAGCGGGATCGCAATAATGGACATGGTGACCATCAGAATGGGATAACCCATAATGTATTTTTCCAACCACAGAGGAAGCACCACCATGTTGAACACCATGCCGATGACAATGCCGGAAAGGAGCGTCCAGGACATTTTGCGGATGAACTGGATGTGGGTCTTTTCCTTGGGATCCCGGGTGGTCAGGGAGCAGATGGTATCCCGGAAAAGATAGAAATAGCAGGAACCCACCGTGTGATAACAGATCAGCAGGAAAAAGAAATAGTACCAATAGGCTTCCCCCAGGGTATTTCCGGGGAACAGGAAGATCAGGCATCCGATGATGATGGAAACAAAGCCGAAAATCAGATGCCAGGGACGCATCCGGCCCTGCCTGGATTCGGTATGCTGGATCAGCCAGCCGTTCAGCAGGCCCATGCCCACCGCCAGCACCTTAGCGGCGGTCATGACGATCTCATAGACACCGCCCATCTGCTGGATCATGGCCACGTCCTGTGCGCCGTACATGGCGCCGGTCTGCTGGGTGAAAAACTTCTCCACCAGCGCGGCAATGGTATTGACCACGAAAATCAGTCCCAGAGGCCCAACCAGATGACCCAGCACCCATTCCTTGGTGGATACGGAGTTTGTGGTCGCCTTACTGTTCATGAAATCCTTTTCAAAGAGTCCACGGCTCAGCAGCTTTTTCATTTTATTTTACCTCCACTTCTACAGTAACAGGCTCCATGCCTGTGGAATTTACGGTAATCACAGCTTTGCCTGGGGTATTTCCTGCCCGAAGCACAGCCAGCACTCTGCCACGGTAGGAATTGTGATCGTTCTTATCAAACACCTCGTCGGTCTTGCACAGAGCGCTTCCGAAGCCAGCCAATGTAGCGGCTCCGCTGACTTCAATCTCAACACGCTGTTCCACATAAGGCTTCAGATTGCCCGCCCTGTCCGTGAATTCAATGGGCAGATAGCAAAGATCCTGATTGTTGGCACGCAGCACAGTCTTGTCAGGCTTTACTGTCAGCACAGTTTCTGTGCCTGCGGTGGTCAGGCTGTGACTGGAAATTACCTTGCCCTGCTCGTCCAGTGCTTCAGCCATCAGCGTTCCTGACTTGTAAGCCAACTTAAAAAGTGCCTTGTACTTCTTGACAGGCTGCGTGCCGACTTCGCTGTCATTCAGCTTCAGGCGTACCGCCACTGCATCCGCATAGACCTCCACGGTGGCTTTCGTTCCTTCAAAGCCCTGCCAGCTCCAGCTATCGATGGCGTTGGTGAACTGCCATGCGCCGGTGCTGGGGGCTTCTTTCGCATGGTTCACAGGACGAACACCGATAAACGGTTTCTTCCGCAGCCCCCAGACGATCTGCATGAAGTACATGGGTGCCAGGGGCTTACCGGTGATATCGATCATGCCCTGCCCTGCCAGCAGCGGCAGACCCTTGTAAGAATGGTATGTCCAGTCACCGATACAAGCTTCGCCCAAGTAATCCCAGGCAGACCACACAAAATCGCCGATCAGCTGTGGATGCTTTTTCACCCGCTCCCAGTTATAAGGCAGGTCGGCAACCATGGTTTCCGAGCCGATCATCATTCTATTGGGGTATTTGACAGCATCCTCGTCATACCGGGAGGAAGCATAGTTCAGGCCAAGAATATCCATGCCATTTGCGGCACCAAGGCAGGCTTTGTCGCCTTTGCTGCCATTACTCATGAAGAACATCAGGGGGCCCAGCTTTTGGGCCATGGCATTGAAGAATGCGGAGCCGGTTTTCTTTTCTTTGTAGCCGCCCTTTCTCGGCAGGGGTTCGGGCTTATAATCGCCCTTGTTCTTGTAGACGCCCATGCCCATGTTGGCATAAACATTCAGCAGAACGTTGACACCTGCGGTAACAGGTCGGGTATTATCCAGACTGTGGACGAAGTCAGTAAGCATCTTGCAAACTTCCACCCCCTTTTGCGTGGCAGTTTCAGACACCTCGTTGCCGGTGGAGTACAGGATAACACAGGGGTGATTCCGGGAGGACTCCACCATGGCGGTCAAGTCATTCTTCCACTCCGCCCCGAACCAGCGAGCGTAGTCGTGATAGGTCTTGGGAACATACCAGCCGTCGAAGGTCTCGTTCATCACATACATCCCCAGCTTGTCGCAGATATCCAGCGTGATCTGAGACGCAGGATTGTGGGCGATACGGACAGCATTGAAGCCGTTTTCTTTCAAAATGCGGATGCGGCGTTCTTCTGCATCGTAGTATTCACAAGCGCCCAATACGCCGTGGTCATGGTGGATACAGCCACCCCGGAGCAGGACACGCTGTCCGTTGACCAGCAGGCCAGTCTTTGCACTCCATTCCAGTTTTCGGATACCAAATGGGATCGCCCGCTCGTCCGTACCTGTTTTGACCAGGACTGTGTAAAGGAAGGGATTATCCCCGCTCCACAGCTTGGCCTCCGGCACTTCCAGAATACCGGACTTTCCGCTGGCAACCAGCTTCCTTCCCTCGTAGACCTCTACGGTTATGGCACTTTCCTGCGTGGTCTGCACGTCCACCCGGAGCTTTGCCGGGTGGATATCCACAGTTTCCAGATGTACCTGTGTAATGTGGTTATTCTCACGAATAAGAAGCTGCACCGGCCGATAAATGCCCGAACCGGAGTACCAGCGGCAGTTGGGCTCCAGGGAATTGTCCACCTCCACCCGAACGGTATTTTCTCCCGATTGCACGAAATCGGAAATATCTACATCAAAGGCGGTATATCCGTACCGATGGGAATTGGCGAGCTTTCTGTTCGCGTATACCTTGCAGTTCTGATAGACGCCCTCAAAGTGCAGCACCACGGATTTTCCGAGCATGGCAGCGTCCAGTTCAAAGGCCTTTTCGTAAGTATATTTTCCGCCGGGGAAGTAGCCGGAGTTGACACCGTTGCGGCACCCGCCGTCCCGCTTTTCCAGCAGCATGGCATCATGGGGAAGGTCCACGGGCACAGGCGCTCCGCCCTCTTTGCAAAATGTCCAGTTTCTACAAAAATCCAATGTCATTTTATCCCCCTGCTCCATAGGTTTTATCGTCCTAAATCCTTTTTGAGCACATTGTAAATCTGCTGTGCAATCAAGTGGTTGCCCTGTTTATTGGGATGAACACCATCCCCAAACAATTCCGGATGTGCTTCCGTGGCAGCATACAGGTCAACAAATCCTGTACGGCACCGTTCTGCCTGCCGCTTAACAATGGGATAGATCTCATCCCGAATGACATCCTCCCGAATCTTGTACACAACCGGCTTGCCATTAACACGGAATGCGGCTGGTGGTGTCATCACATACACCGTTGGGTTTGATGGAAAGCTCCTAAGATCCTCTATCCATCTTCCTAAAGATTCCTCGTATTTTTCCGCATTCCAGTTCTGGGGCTTTGAATCGTTGGTCCCCAGCATTAGAATACAAACTTCTGGATTGGTGTTCCGTGCGGCTCTTAAGAAGGACTTCCTGTAAGGAGAGTCCCCTTCATCCAGCAACGTCGCACCGGAAATGCCGTAGTTAAGAACCTGGAATTCATTTCCCAGCATTTTCTCCAGCATAACTGGAAACGCGTTTTTCCATCGGGAATACAGCACACCGGCCCCATAGGTAATACTGTCGCCAATGCAGAGGATTCTGCGTTTTCCGTCTTTTGCCTTTTCCTTTCGGGGGCGGAAAATCCAACGGTGTATTGCAGTACCCAGCAAAGCCGCAAGAGCCGCTGCAAGTAAGATCATCAGGATTTCCATATTTCGCTTTCCTGCCTCCCGCTCATTCCAGTTTCCCTCCGTGATTCCCAAAAGTGAACCGCTTCATCGAACCAGCCTGAACAGATTTCTTCACAACCCAATCCGACGCCATGCCCCACACCTGGGTACACCCGATAACTGCATTCAACACCACAAGATGTCAACGCTTCCAGAAGCATCAGACTGTTTTTTGGATCAACGGTATCATCTGCGTCACCCCACCAAACAAAGGTCGGAGGGTAGTCCTTGGTAACCTGTTTTTCCATACTGGTCAAATCAACAAGCTCCGGAGAGGGATATTTGCCCAACAGATTCTTTCTGCTGCCCTCATGTGTGTATTCACCCATTGTGATGACAGGATACGCAAGGATCAATGCAGCAGGCTTTGGCAAGCCGTAATGCGCATAGCCGATTGCCTGTGTGCCAAAGCTGGCCGCAAGATGTCCTCCCGCGGATGAACCCCAAATAGAATAGCCCGTAACATCCAGATTCCACTCTTCTGCCCGGGTTAATATCTCCCGGAGCGCTCTTGCGACATCCTCTTGAGGAGCAGGGAACCTTGCCTTGTTTCTGCACCGATAGAACAGCACAAATGCGGAATAACCGCACCGGTTCAGTTCTTTTGCGAAGGGCTCTCCTTCATTGTAGTTACTTACCATGTTGTAGCCGCCGCCAGGGCAAATCAAGGCAAAGGGGTGCTTCCTTCCGTCTTGTATTACATGTTTCTTCAAACGGTAGTGGTTTCCGCTCCAGTAATCAACGCCTGCGTGATAAATATCGATAAACCGCATAAAGTCCTCCTGCTGTGACAGCATTATCGAGTTTACAAAATTATTTTATCAGAATGTCCTTGCAAAGTATTGCATAATAGTCTATAATAATATAAATTCGTCTACCAGAGGGGATTATTTGAAAGATTTTACTGCCTTCTGCGAAATGTTCTATGCCGCCCACTATCTGCCCATTGCCATGTATGATGAGAATGGCTTTGTCTGCGCATCCGGTTATTACGAAGATGGCGACCCATATCCCTTCGTGCTGCCAAAGCTACTTGCATCGGGAAATCCCGCAGTCTATGTTTCCTCCGACACAGGTTATTATGGACTTGTGAAATCTGAGGATGGTGAGCACTGTTTTGTGCTGGGGCCTGCCTACAGTACCCCTGTGACGGACGATTTCATCCGGTCATTTATAAACAAAAACGCGATCTCTCCGAACCGTTACGGAGAAATTGCGTCGTACTTAAGTGGTATCCCACAGTATACCTATAATCAATTTCTGAACCTTCTGCTTTATCTGCATTACACGCTGACCGGCGAACAGCTCAGCGTAGCTGAGGCGTTCAGCATTACCAACACCGGATACCAGCAGGTGATTGGGCAGCAGCATACGGAAAATGCCTACCTGGCCCGGGAAGATCAGCGGCTGCACGGTACATACTATTTTGAGCGTCAGATGCTGAGTTTGGTTCAAAGCGGCGATACAGAACAGCTGAACCGTTTTCTCATGGCATCGCTGCACACAGAACCGCTCAAAGAGGGGAAACTGGCCGATACGCCCCTGCGTCAGGCCAAGAATTTGCTGATCGGTACGGTTGCCATGGTTGGCAAGGAGGCCGCCATCCCGGGCGGAATGGATATCGAGCAAACCTATCAGCTGATCGATATTTACACCCAGGAATGTGAGAAACTCCAATCCGTGGAAGCCGTCAAAAATCTTCAGTATAACATGCTGATCGACTTTACAAAGCGTGTGGCACAGCAAAAGCTCCCGGCGGGGATCTCCAAGGAAGTCCATTCCTGTATGCAGTTCATTTCCATGCATATCAATGAGCCAATCAGCGTTATGGACGTGGTCGCCCATTCCGGTAAGAGCAGAGCGTATCTATTTAAGAAGTTCCAGCAGGAGCTTGGTATGAGCATCGGAGCCTATATCACTCACTGCCGCCTGCGGGAAGCAAAATCACTGCTTCGCTATACGGATAAATCTCTGGGCGAAATCAGCAGTTATCTGTGCTTTTCCAGCCAATCTCATTTCCAAAATCTATTCAAAAAATGCACAGGACAAACTCCATTAGAATATCGAAACGCCAAGATCATCAACAAATACTTTCACGTGGGAAGAAGAATGGCGTTACTGCATAAAATGTATCCAGAGCTGCTGGATGGAATTGAGGACGACGGCGCTGAACTAGACGAGTAAAAAATGGCAAGAGGGTATGCTGCCTCTTGCCATTTGACTAAATCCGGGATCAGCCGGAGATCTCCATTCCGTTCTGAAACTTAAAACCAAGGTGGCCATCCGGGTAAGCAATAACCTTGTCGATGGTTACAAGCCAAAGCCTATCATCGAACTTTTCTAGCGGCTCAACTCGCTCCATCAGCTCGAACAGAAAGCCACCTATTTGACTGGCTTGATTAAGCCTCTCTTCACGCTGCGCTTCCAGCGACCGATACTTGGCGTAGGTGGTTTCGTGCCGTTTGGCTAGGCTGGAATACCTCTCAAGGTAGTTTCCCTGGTCAAGCGCCGACCGCGCATTCTCATCGATGCACTTACGCATCATCCCCGCGATGACACTCAACTCCTCATCCAATGCCGCCAGCTCGCCATCGATGGCATCGCAGTTGGTGAGTGTATTATCGTTTGTTGAGTTCTTGCTGTCATTAATCACCTTTTGAGTGATTGGAGAAAGTATAACTAAGTTTACATACTCCTCCAAGGCGCCAAAGATTTTAATTGTTGCAACACGCTGGTTTGTAACCATTTGCTCTTTTAATGATGTCACAAAGTAACTCTTGCCGACCGTACCGCCAGTCATGCACAAAAGTATGTACTTTTCGTTTAGTAGAAATGGATCTAATGAATCGTTATAAGGGTATCTCACTATTTTGGTATCAACAAACCCATTTTCATTAAAATCAGAAATGCGAATTACTCTTATGCCTTCATCGACAAAATTTGCGCTTTTAAATGCAAATCCACCATTTGTAAAAGCAACATCCTTGAGTCGCACCCACTCCCACGAATCGGGGATGTCAAACGGTACCTCATCCGCCAGAGACCGCACTTCATCGCCGATTTTCTCATAAGGAGTATTATCAGAACTCGGCTGTTTAACGATTACCTCGGTAGTTTAACGAATACTCCAGTAATTTAACGATTACCTCGGTTGTTTAACGATTACAACGGCTCATACCACCGAAACAAAGGTAAAACGCACGAAACCCCGCCGCAGAATTGCCTGCAGCGGGGTTCATTTATGAGCCTGAACAGCCGAAATGCCCTATTTCAAGCGGTTTTTGGGCATAGAAAAAGTCCACCGTAATTCTATCAAAATTACGGTGGACTTATGGTGGAGATGGGGAGAATCGAACTCCCGTCCGAAAGCATTTCAACAGGAACTTCTCCGGGCGCAGACGGTCATTTACATTCCCTCGTCCGCGCGCAGACCGTCACGCTCACGGACTTGGTAGCTTCATTATACATGGTGCGCTCAAAGCTTTGCGCGCTCACGTTCACCACTAGTCGACGCCCCGTCCCGAGCCGTGGTTCTCTCAGGCGGAACGCTCGCTAATTAAGCAGCGAGAAGAACAGTATTATCGTTGTTCTTTAATTTATAAAGGTTGCCCGTTTTATGGATGTCAGGCGCATCCGCCCGCTATTCCGGCCTCCACGCCCCCGTCGAAACCAGTGCATCCCCATATAAGCGGCGATTCTGCATCGCCGCGGGAAAGCTAAATCAGATCAGCACTTCTCCGGTTCGGGGTACTCGACGCCGAAGGTCTCGACAGTGACCTTCTTCATGACCTGCGGAGTTCTGGGCTTGTCGTTATAATCGGTGCGGACGTTCGCAATGGTGTCCACAGCCTCGATGCCTTCAATGACCTTGCCGAAAGCCGCGTACTGCCCGTCAAGATGCGGAGAGTTCTCGTGCATGATGAAGAACTGGCTGCCTGCGGAGTTGGGAGCCATGGTGCGCGCCATGGAGAGAACGCCGCGGTCGTGCTTCAGATCGTTCTTGAAGCGGTTCGCGGTGAACTCGCCCTTGATGCTGTAGCCGGGGCCGCCCACGCCGGTGCCCTTCGGGTCGCCGCCCTGGATCATAAAGCCGGGGATGACGCGGTGGAAGATCAGTCCGTCGTAAAATCCCTTGCTGACGAGGGAAATAAAGTTGTTGACGGTGTTCGGCGCGACTTCGGGATAAAGCTCAGCCTTGATAATGTCGCCGTTTTCCATTTCAAAGGTGACTATGGGATTACTCATTCGTAGTTCTTCTCCTTCATTATTCTGTCAATATCGCGGCGGGTCTGGCGCTCAGCCTCGCTGTCGCGCTTATCATGCAGCTTTTTGCCCTTGCACAGCCCAAGCTCGACCTTCACGCGGCTGTCCTTAAAATACAGCGAGAGCGGGATGAGCGCAACGCCGTCCTGCATGATACGGGCGTTGAGCTTGACTATCTCACGCTTGTGCATCAGAAGCCTGCGCGGACGGACGGGGTCTTTATTGAAAATGTTGCCGTGCTCATAGGGACTTATGTGCATCCCGCGCACGAACAGCTCTCCGTCCTTTATCGTACAAAAGGCATCCTTAAGATTCACGTTGCCTGCACGGATGGACTTGACCTCGGTTCCGGCAAGCTCTATGCCCGCTTCAAACCGCTCCAGCACGAAGTACTCGTGGAATGCTTTGCGGTTGCTGGTTATTTCCTTCACGCCGAGCTTTTTCGCGGCCACAGCTCTCACATCCTTTCAGGCAGAGCATATTATAGCACAGCGACGGTGAAAATCAAAGAAAAATATGTGAATTTTTAATGCCTAGCTGCGGATATGAACCAATTGACAGAAAAAGAACGGAAAAAATATTGAGTTTCGGCAAAAAAATGTGGAAATTCCCCAAAGCCTATGCTATACTGATAGACACATTATGTAAATCATTTTATCTGGAAGTGATGTTTATGGAATACATAGAGAAAAGACTCGAAGGGAATATTAAATACAGCGGCGTGATCGTGAAGGTCAGGCTCGACAAGGCGGAGCTTATCAACGGCGATATCGTCAAGCGCGAGGTCGTGGAGCATCCCGGCGGAGTTACCGTACTGCCCGTGGATGAGGACGGCAATTGCTATATGGTGCGCCAGTTCCGTTATCCCTTCCAGCGGATGATGCTTGAAGCGCCGGCAGGCAAGCTTGAATACGGCGAGGATCCGCGAGACTGCGCCGTGCGCGAGCTGTCGGAGGAGACTGGCTTCTCCGCAGACGAGATGATATATCTCGGCGCGTGCTGCACTTCGCCCGGCTTTTCTACTGAGGTTTTACACATCTACCTTGCGCTCGGACTTCATGCGGGAGAGAGCCATCCGGATGAGGACGAGTTCCTGGACGTTGAGAAGCACAGCCTCACGGAGCTTTCCGAGAAGGTCATGTCCGGCGAAATCGACGACGGGAAGACCATAGTCGCGGTGCTGAAGGCGGAAAAATACCTGAAGCAGAGACAGGCCTGAGTCTATCCGGACGCAAAGAGATAAATATAGTTGCCAATTCCGGTTTCCTGTGGTAAAATCAAAAATCGGGTGATTGCATAAGCAAATCATGCCGATGATATTGGAAGGTGTAAACTATTGGAAAAATATGTTATCAAGGGCGGCAGCGTGCTGCACGGCGAAGTTGAGATAAGCGGAGCGAAGAATGCGGCGGTCGCGATAATCCCTGCGGCTCTGATGGTTGACGGCGTGTGCCGTATAGAGAACCTCCCCCAGATAAGCGACACGGATATGCTTCTGACGATCCTGGCCGACCTCGGCGCGAAAGTCAGCTTTATAAATAAATCCACCATAGAAATAGACTGCACGGACGTCCATTACAGCGACGCGCCGTATGACCTCATGCGCAAGATAAGAGCTTCCTACTATCTTATCGGCGCAATGCTCGGCCGCTTCGGCACCGCGAAGACCACCATGCCCGGCGGCTGCAACTTCGGCGTCCGTCCGATAGACCAGCATATCAAGGGTATGACCGCTCTGGGCGCGGATGTTGACGTCCGCAACGGCTTTGTGTATGCCGCCGCGAGAGACGGTAAGCTCCACGGCACGAGAATATATCTCGACAAGGTCTCCGTCGGCGCGACGATGAATATAATCCTTGCGGCGACCCTCGCTCAGGGGCGTACTATCATCGAGAACGCCGCGCGCGAGCCGCATATAGTTGACCTTGCAAACTTCCTCAATTCCATGGGCGCGGATATCCGCGGCGCGGGCACCGATACCGTCAAGGTGAACGGCGTCGAGAAGCTCCATGGCGGCTGCTACACCATAATCCCAGACCAGATCGAGGCGGGCACCTACATGGTCGCCGCCGCGGCAACCGGCGGGGAAGTGCTTGTGAAGAACGTCATCCCGAAGCATCTTGAGTGTATCAGTGCAAAGCTCCGCGAGACCGGAACCATCGTGCAGGAGTACGAGGATTCCGTGCTTGTAAAGGGCGCGAGCACCCTGAGAAAGGCGAATATAAAGACCCTGCCGTATCCCGGCTTTCCGACCGACATGCAGCCGCAGATGGGCGTGCTGCTGTGCATCGCGAAGGGCACTTCGGTAATAACCGAAGGCATATACGATAACCGCTTCAAGTACGTCAACGAGCTGCGCAAGATGGGCGCGGAGGTTCAGGTCGATGGGCGCGTCGCCGTGTTTGAGGGCGGCACCAAGCTGACCGGCGCTCCGGTCCTGGCCTGCGATCTGCGCGCGGGCGCCGCGATGGTCATTGCGGGCCTGTGTGCCAGCGGCGTGACCGAGGTCGAGGATATTCATTATATAGAGCGCGGCTACGAGAATTTTGTCGGAAAGCTCAAGGCGCTCGGCGCTGACATTGAGATCGTTGATTTCCCGGACGATAATGACGGGGCGGAGAAAATAATTTCCGTCTGTTGATGAAGGTCTGTGTTTTTGCCAGCGGTTCCGGCGGCAATTGCCTGCTGCTCGAGGGCGGCGGCACGAATATACTCGTTGACGCCGGAATTTCCATGCGCAGAATCGCCAGCGGTCTGGCGCAGGCGCAGCTTACGATGCGTGATATCGGCGGAGTGCTTATTACCCATGAGCACTCCGATCATATTTCGGGGCTGAAAATGCTGCTGAAATACCATGATATACCCGTTTTCGCACCGCATACAGTGGCGAGCCGCCTCTGCGGCGCGCTGCCGGAGGCGGAGAGCGCGATACATATTATTCCCGTGGGCAGCGAGTTCAAGATAGGGGCGCTGCGCATAACGGCGTTCCACACGCCGCATGATACGGATGAGAGCGTTGGCTACCGCGTCGAGGGCGACGGGGTGTACGCTCATGCGACCGATATGGGAATGGTCACGGACGAGGTGCTGGAGGGGCTTCGCGGCGCGGACACCGTGCTGATAGAGTCAAATCACGACGAGGACATGCTCCGCTACGGCTCGTACCCGTATTATCTCAAGCGCCGCATCCTCTCGGATCACGGCCATCTTTCAAACGAGGACTGCGCGCGGCTTGCGCGTACTCTGGCGGACAGCGGCACGGAGCGCGTCATTCTTGGCCACCTGAGCCGCGAAAACAATACCCCCGCGAGGGCAATGTACGCCGCGGAGAAGGCGCTGGATGGGACCGATACGCAGTTGTACTGCGCACCCGTGCTCGGCTGCCTTGAGGTCGAGGTCGGAAGGAAAGAGAAATGCTTGCTGTGAAGCTGATATGCGTCGGGAAAATGCGCGAGAAATTCTATATCGACGCGTTTTCCGAGTATTCCAAGCGCCTCGGCGCATATTGCCGATTCGAGTGCGTCGAGCTTGCGGAGACGCGACTGCCGGATGCTCCTTCGCCGAAGGAGATCGGGAACGCGCTCGATAAAGAGGCGGCGGAGATCATAAAAAATATCCCGCAGGACGCATATCTTGCGGCCATGTGCGTTGAGGGCATTCAGATGGCGAGCGAGGAGCTTGCGGAGCTTGTCACGCGTCAGGCGCTGTCTGGCAGGTCGAAGCTGTGCTTCGTCATCGGCGGGTCGTACGGCATATCGCCGAGCGTGAAAAAGCGCGCGGATATCCGCCTGAGCATGTCGAAGATGACCTTCCCACACCATCTCGCGCGCGTGATGCTTGCCGAGCAGATATACAGAGCCTTCAAGATAAACGAAGGCTCGCGTTACCATAAATGATAGGAGCGACTGTATGGACGAAAACGAAAAGAGCCAGTGGGGCAGAGCCGAGTTTGGCAGCCTTCTTGAGAAGTGGCCGAAGGGTGCGGACGGAGAACCGGAGGAGCCGGTGCGTCTGTGCACCTGTATGAGCGTTGATATGAGCGATGAGCTCAAAATAAATATGCTTGAGGCATACGGTATCCCGTGCCTGAAAGCTTATCCCGGAGACGGCGGCTTCGGCAAGCTGATCCTAGGTATGAGCGGCCAGGGCGTGGATATACTTGTGCCCAAATCCATGTACGAAGATGCTGTGGCGCTTTGCAATGAAGAAGGAGTTGTAGAAGATGACTAATTACAAAGAAGAGTATCAGCACTGGCTTGACAGCCCCGCTCTCAGCGAAGAGGAATGGAAGGAACTCAATTCCATATCGGGCGACGAAAAAGAGATAGAGAGCCGTTTCTTCGCCCCGCTTGAGTTCGGCACCGCCGGTCTCCGCGGCACGATGAAGCTCGGTCTGCACAACATGAATATCCATATTATCCGCCACGCTACTCAGGCGTTTGCAAACGTCATTCTCGAAGAGGGAATGGACGCGGCCGAGCGCGGCATTGCCATCGCGCATGACTGCCGCATAAACAGCCGCCGCTTCGCCGAGGAGGCCGCCTGCGTCATGGCCGCAAACGGCATCCGCGTGCGCCTGTTCGAGTCCCTGCGTCCGACTCCGGAGCTGAGCTTCGCCGTCCTGCATTACGGCACTGCATCCGGACTCAATATTACCGCCAGCCACAACCCCAAGGAATATAACGGCTATAAGGTCTACTGGTCCGACGGGGCGCAGCTCCCGCCGCAGAAGGCTGAGGCCATTGCAAAGCAGATGGAAGCCATTGACGTGTTCACGGGCTTCAAGACCTGCGATTACGACGAAGCCGTCAAGTCCGGCAGGATCGAGATACTCGGCGAAGAGACCGACGAACTGTTCATGGAGCAGGTGCTCAAAATGGCTATCGACAAGCAGGCCGTCGCCGACGTTGCGGACGAATTCAAGATCGTCTACACGCCGTTCCACGGCTGCGGCTATAAGCTCGTCCCCGAAGTGCTGCACCGCCTGGGAATAAAGCATCTCTACCCCGTGCCGGAGCAGATGGTCATCGACGGCAGCTTCCCGACCGTTGCCAGCCCTAACCCCGAAAATCCTGAAGGCTTCTACCTCGCGGTCGACCTTGCAAAGAAGGTCGGAAGCGATCTGATAATCGGAACCGACCCAGATTCCGACCGTATCGGCACCATGGTTCGCCGCGGCGACGAATATGTCACCATAACCGGCAACCAGATGGGCATACTCCTGCTCGACTATATCATCAAGGCGAAGAAGTCCACCGGCACCATGCCAGAGAACGCGGGCGCGGTAGCAAGCATCGTCACCACCGGCATGGCCAGAGCGGTCTGCGAGGCGAACGGCGTCCACTTTGAGGACACCTTTACGGGCTTCAAGTTCATGGCCGAGCGCATCGCCGAGTGGGAAGCCGCCGGCAGCTACAAGTATATATTCGCCTTTGAAGAGAGCTACGGCTACATGATGGGCGACTATGTCCGCGATAAGGACGCCGTCACCGCATCCATGATGGTCGCCGAGATGGCGGCGCATTACCACAAGCAGGGTATGACTCTGCTCGACGCGATGGAGTCGCTGTATGAGAAGTACGGCTGGTTCATGGAGAAGACCGTCAATCTCGTCATGCCCGGCGTCGATGGCCTCCAGAAGATGAAGGCGCTGATGGAAGAGCTGCGCGGCCAGCCGCCGAAGGAGATAGAGGGCGAGGAGGTCGTCCGCCTGCGTGACTATCTTGACGGCAGCATCCACGTTGCGGGGCTCGGAGTTGTCGGCAAGACTCCGTTCTGGGGTTCGAATGTCCTGTACTTCGAGCTTAAGGACGGCAGCAGCTTTATCATCCGCCCGTCCGGTACGGAGCCGAAGATAAAGGTGTATCTGCTCATCCGCGGCGGCAGCAAGGCCGAGTGCGAGGAGCGCATTGAGAAATATCTGCATTATGTCGAGGTGTTGAAGAGATGAAAAAGTACATCGACCTGTTTCTGGCCTTTGCCAAAATAGGTGTGATGACTTTCGGCGGCGGCTACGCCATGCTTCCCATGCTTGAGCGCGAGCTGATAGATAACCGCGGCTGGACTACAAATGAGGAATTGATGGACTATTTCGCCGTCGCGCAGTGCACGCCGGGCGTTATCGCCGTCAATACCGCGACGTTTATCGGCTATAAGCTGTACGGTAATCTTGGCGGCATAGTCGCAACGCTCGGCGTTGTGTTCCCGTCGCTCGTGATAATCACAACGATCGCCGGAGTGCTCACAAATTTTGCCGATATCCCCGCCGTGAAGCACGCTTTCGCGGGCGTCCGCGTGTGCGTGTGCGTGCTGATCTTCAACGCCGTTGTGAAGCTCTGGAAAGGCGCGATAAAGGATAAAGCGGCTCTCGTGCTGTTCGTCGTGATCTTCCTGCTGTCCGTGTTTCTTGACGTGTCTCCGGTCGTGTACGTTATCGCGTGCGCGGCGGCGGGCATATTCCTCACGAAAATGGGGGTGCGCGGTAAATGATGTTGTATCTCCGCCTTTTCTTTGAATTTTTCAAGACCGGACTTTTCGCTGTCGGCGGCGGCATGGCGACGCTTCCGTTCATGTACGACATATCGGATCGTACCGGCTGGTTCACCCATGCCCAGCTTGCGGATATGATAGCCGTCTCGGAGTCGACCCCCGGCCCTATCGGCGTCAATATGGCGACCTATGTCGGCTTCACCGCGGGCGGCGTTCCCGGCGCGATAGTGGCGACGCTGGGGGTAATCACCCCGTCCGTCATTGTTATACTTATAGTCGCGCGCATTCTGAAGGCGTTCCGCGAGAATGTCTATGTGGATTCCGCGTTCTACGGCCTGCGCCCCTGCTCGATGGCGATGATTGCCTCGGCGGGCGTGCTCGTCGTGAAGATAACCCTGTTTGATCTCGACGCATTCGGCGCGAGCGGCGCGCTTGCCGACCTGTTCAATCTCAAGGCGTGGGCGCTGGCGGCGGTGCTGCTGGTGCTGACGCGCTGGGTCAAGCAGACAAAGAAGCTCCACCCGATATTGTTCATCCTGTTTTCGGCCGTGGTCGGAGTCGCGTTTGGATTCTGAGTCACAGCAATAAGCCGAATATATACCCAAGTGTTGCGGAAACGGCGCAGTTTATCAGGCGGCCTGCCAAGTGCAGGCCGCCTTTTATGTCGCTGTCGGCGAGCACGGCGTAGGTCTGAAAATGTACCGATATGCCGCCCCAGCCGACGATGCCCGCCGCGATTGCAAGGTTCGCGGGCGAGACGGCGAGACCGCGCATCGCGCCGATACCGCTGCCAAGCTCAAGGAAGCCCGACAGTGCCGCTCTCGCGGCATGAAGCTCCAGTCCTGTGATCTGCGCGAGCTGTCCCGCCAGAAGCGAAAAAATGCCGTGCGCGTCCAGCAGCCCAATGATAACGCAGAAGCAGACGATAAAGCCGCATACGCTGAGTATCGACTGCGCGGCCTGACGTACGGATTCTATCAGCGCACCGCCGCTTTCGCGCGGTGCTGCAGGGGCGTTGCCGCGGCATTTACCGTCCACACGGAAGAACAGCCCCGTTATGGCCGCGGCGAGAACGTGGATTATGTACAGCCCGACGCCGAGCCGCGCGGAGCCGAACACGCCCGCGCCGATAGAGCCGACGAGGAACGCGGGGCCGGAGTTGCTGCAAAAGCCCATCAGGCGTTCCGCCTCCTCGAGGCTTACCAGCCCCTGCCGCCGCATGTCGGCGATATAGGCCGCGCCCAGCGGATAGCCGCCCACAAGCCCCATGAAAAACGCCGTCGCACCTGCGCCGGATACACCGTATAATCTAGCTGCGGGCTTTGCCAGCTGCCGCGCTATCGCCGCCGCGAAGCCGAGCCGGTTCAGAAGCCCCGACAGCACGAAAAACGGAAACAGCGACGGTATTATCAGCTCCGCGCACAGGCTGAGCGCGTAGCGCCCGCTCTCGATCATCTGCTGCGGAGCCAGTATCATTTCAAGCATCGCGCACAGCGCCGCGATAGTTGCGATCTTAGCCTTCATCAAACGCCCTCCCAGTCTGCCTTGTCCATGTATTATAGGTATGTCCTGCGGCATAGATTTATACGGACGGGGGTGACCGCAATGAAGAAAGCAAGGCTTGCAGCGGAATCGCTTGCCGACAGGCTCGACCTTCCGCAGGACGCGCTGCTCGGAAGCGGCAAGCTGACCGTCGCCGCGGGGCGGCAGGTGTTCATCGAGAACCACTGCGGGATACTCGAATACGGCACGGAGCGCATATGTGTTGCGTTCGACCGCGGCAGGGTCGTTATAAACGGGGCGGGGCTGGAGCTTGTGGCGATGAGCGGGAGAGAGCTTATCATAAAGGGAAGGCTTCATTCGCTGGAATGGGAGTGACATGAGCGGATTTATCGACAGGGTAGGCGGGATTGCCAGACTCAGAATAACCGGCGTGAGGCCGGAAAGCGTCCTGAACGCCTGCGCCCTCGCAGGGATAGAGCTGTGGGGGCTGAATTGCGTTGACGAGTGCTGCATAGACGTTTTTGCGCACGAAAGCAGCCTTGAGGATATAAGAAAAATATGCATCCGCTGTATGTGCGGCGTGAGCGTTCTCAGCATCCGCGGAGGGAGCCGCTGGCGAAAGCTCGCGCGGCGGCGCATTTGGCTTATAATAGCGGCGGCGATAATCTTCCTCGCGCTTGTGATATCGTCGCTGTTCATCTGGGATTTCGACGTCGAGGGCAATGAGAAGCTGTCGAGCGGCGAGATACTGCGCAGTCTCGCAGAATGCGGCGTGACGGAGGGCACCTTCTGGCCGGGGCTGCCTGTGGATATCATACGGAGCGACATCATTTTAAAAAAGCCGGAAATCGCGTGGCTGACGGTGAATGTGAGCGGCTCGAAGGCGACAGTCCTCGTCGAGGAGCGCGCCGAGAAGCCGGAGATATATTCCGAGAGCAGCGCCGCAGATATCGTAGCCTCGCAGTCTGGCGTTATCCGCAGGCTTTCCGTCATGAACGGGAAGCCTCTCGTTTCGTGCGGACAGACGGTAGTGAAAGGCGACGTGCTCGTCAGCGGTGCGATGGACAGCATCACCGGCGAGACGCGCAATGTCCGAGCGCTGGCGGACGTGCAGGCCGAGACATGGTACGAGCGTACCGCTGTGTGCCGCCTTGAGGAGCCCATAAAGACGGAAAAGACGAAAATCGCGCGCAGATTTGCGATAAAGCTTGGAAAAAGCCGCATAAATTTTTATTTTGACAGTGGAAAAAATATTGACGGATGTGATAAAATAACTAAAGAGTATAAGCTCGGCATAAAAGGCCTGTTTACGCTGCCGGTCAGCATCATCACGGAGCGGTACATCTGCTATGACTATGCCGCGGGCGAGTGCTGCACCGCGCGGGAGCTTGAGGATAGGCTCAAAGACTGGCTTGAAAACAGCATCGACGGCGAGATCGAGACCATCAGCTTTTCACATGCTGAAAGCGGCGGCCTGCTGCTTGTTACGATGCGCGCAAAATGCCTTGAAAATATAGCCGAGACTGCGGAGCTGCCGCAGCCGGAAGGGGAAACATATGATAGAGAAGACAATTGAAGTCGAGAGAATGGAGCACGTCATAAGCGTGTTCGGCTCGTTTGATCAGAATCTGCGCATAATCGAATCGGAGCTTGGCGTCAAGGTTCTCGACCGCGAAAATATGATACACATATGCGGCGAGGAGGAGAGCGTGATGCTCGCCGAAAAAGCGATAAACGGCCTGTTGACACTGGCGGCCAAGGGCGAGAATATCGACGCGCAGAACGTCCGGTATATCCTCAAGCTCGTCTCTGAGGGCAAGGAGACGAAGATACAGGAGCTTGCCGGAGATGTCATCTGCATCACCGCCAAGGGTAAGCCCATAAAGCCCAAGACTCTCGGCCAGAAATCCTACTGTGACGCGATAGCGAAAAATACGATAACCCTCGGCATCGGCCCCGCCGGTACGGGCAAGACCTATCTTGCGGTCGCTGCGGCGGTTGCGGCTTTCAGAGCCGAGGAGGTCAACCGCATAATCCTCACGCGCCCCGCGGTTGAGGCCGGTGAGCGGCTGGGCTTCCTGCCGGGCGATCTTCAGAGCAAGGTCGATCCGTACCTCAGGCCGCTGTATGACGCGCTGTTCGATATGCTCGGCGCTGATACCTATCAGAAATACCTTGAGCGCGGCAATATCGAGGTCGCGCCGCTGGCCTACATGCGCGGCCGCACACTGGACGACAGCTTCATCATCCTTGACGAGGCGCAGAACACGTCCAGGGAGCAGATGAAGATGTTCCTGACGCGTATCGGCTTCGGCTCCAAGGTCGTCATCACCGGCGACATCACGCAGATCGACCTGCCGGAGGACAAGACCAGCGGACTCAAGGTCGCAATGAAGGTGCTCGACGGCATCGAGGACATCGCAATATGCAAGCTCACCGGCTCTGACGTCGTGCGTCACCGCCTTGTGCAGAAGATAATCGAGGCGTACGAGGTCTACGATAAGAAAAATCCGGCGGAATCCGTCAAAAAGCTGCCGCCGAAGAAATTCAAGAGGAAATAAGCATGGAGCATGAGATATATGTAAGCCGCGAGGTGAAGAACCTCGGCCATAATAATTCGGCGGCGCTGATAAAAAAAGCGGTGAACATGGCGCTTGACGCCGAGGGCGTTGACGTGCCGTGCATCGTGAGCGTGATGCTGACGGACGACGAGGGGATACACCGCGTGAATAACGAGTTCCGCGGCGTTGACCGCGCGACCGATGTTCTGAGCTTCCCGATGAACGAACTGACGCCCGGCGAATTTGACGCTGAGGAATGTGAGCGGGATATGGACACCGGCGCGGTGCTTCTCGGCGATATGATGATATCCGTCCCGCGCTGCGAGGCGCAGGGTGAGGAGTTCGGGCACGGCTACGAGCGGGAGATAATGTATCTCACCGTCCATTCGATACTGCATCTGCTCGGCTATGATCACGTTGACGAGGGCGAGATGAAGCGTCAGATGCGCGCAAGAGAAAAATTTATTATGGGAGAAGAATAATGACAAAATCTGCAATGATAACGATATGCGGCCGCCCGAACGTCGGCAAATCCACGCTTACGAACGCGCTCGTCGGCGAAAAGATAGCCATAGTTTCCAACAAGCCGCAGACCACCCGCAACCGCATAACCGCGATCGTGAACCGCGGGGATACGCAGTTTGTCCTGATGGACACTCCGGGCTTCCATAAGCCGCGCACCCGCCTTGGCGACTACATGGTTCAGGTCGTGCGCGAGAGTGTCGCGGATGTGGACGCGGTGCTGCTGATGGTGGAGCCTGTTGCGGCTATTGGCCCGCAGGAGGAAGCGCTCATCGAGCGCCTGCGCGAGAGCGGCGCTCCGGCGATACTGCTCATCAATAAGATCGACACCGTGGACAAGACCCGCCTTCTGGAGGTCATCGCGCTCTACTCCGCAGTGTATGATTTTGACGCCGTCATTCCCATCTCCGCCAAGACCGGCGAAGGGCTGGACGAGCTGTTTACGGAGCTTGAGAAGTACGCCGTCGAGGGGCCGCACCTCTTCCCAGACGATATGATAACCGACCAGCCGGAGCGTCAGATCTGCGCGGAGCTTGTCCGCGAAAAGCTGCTGACCTGCCTTGATAAGGAGATACCGCACGGCACCGCCGTCGAGGTCACGAAGTTCTCCGAGCGGGACGACGGCATCATCGACCTTGATGTGACGATATACTGCGAAAAGGACAGTCATAAGGGCATAATCATCGGCAAAAAGGGCGCGATGCTGAAGATGATCGGCGAGCTTGCCCGCAAGGATATCGAAGAGTTCATGGGCACAAAGGTCTATCTTCAGACATGGGTCAAGGTCAAGGAGAACTGGCGCGACTCAATGGCGCAGCTCCGCAATTTCGGTTACGGCGAGCGCTAATATATCCCAGCTTTAATCCGCGTCGTGCTGCAAATAATAATTGCAGCAAGGAGGCGCGAACATGAGCAAGGACGCTATCTGGCAGGCATTTGCCGAAACCGGAGACCCGCTTTATTACATGCTGTACAAGGCGACGCAGGACGAGCCGTACCGCCGCTCCGCGCCGCAGAATGATTCGGGGGACACCCCCCGGAGCGAGGGCTGATGCGATACATATGTTCAACACGGTTCAGGCGCTTGTCCTGCGCGAAGTAAGATACAAGGAAGCCGACAAAATACTGACGCTGTTTACAAAGTCCGACGGCAAGATAACCGCCAAGGCACGCGGCGCGCTGCGCAAGGGCAGCAAGATAACCGCGGCCACCCAGCAGCTGACGTATTCGGAGATGACCCTGTTCGGAAACCGCGGGAAATGGAGCGTCAACGAGGCGTCCGTCATCGAGAGCTTTGACGGGCTGCGCAATGATATAGCGGATTTTGCGCTCGGCTGCTACTTTGCCGAGTGTCTTGAAGCGCTTGGGGTCGAGGATCAGCCGGACGAAGCGATGCTTCAGCTTGGCCTGAACTCACTGTACGCGCTCAGCAGAAAAATGTACCCCGCGGCGCTCATCAAGGCCGCGTTCGAGCTGCGGCTGATGTGCCTTGCGGGCTATACGCCGGAGCTTGGCGGCTGCGCGGAATGCGGCAGGGCGGAGCCGGAAAGTCCGCTGCTGAGCCTGTCGAGCGGCGTAGTATGCTGCCGTGGCTGCCAGACGGCGGCGATGGGGCAGGTCGTCCCGCTGGACGAAGGCTCGCTTGCCGCGATGCGATATATTGTCTCCGCTCCGGCGAAGCAGGTATTCTCCTTCGCCATAGACGGCGAGCCGCTGAAGAGACTCTCGGACGCGGCGGAGCAGTATCTGCTGCGGCAGACGGAGCGCCGCTTCGGCACGCTTGAATACTGGAAAAAGGTAAAATAGATATACAGAGGACATATATGAGCTTTTATAAAAAATCACTTACAACGCTTGAGCTTCCGGCTGTTTTGCAGATGCTGTCGGCCGAGGCTGTGAGCGATACGGCCAAGGAGCTGGCACTTGAGCTGGAACCATCGGACGATGTGCATGAGGTCAGGCGGCGCCTTGAAGAGACTACCGCTGCCAAGACCATGATGACGGTACGCGGCGGCCCCGGCTTCTCAGGCGTTAAGGATGTGCGGGCCTCACTTGCCCGCGCCGATCTGGGCGGTGCACTCAATACGCGCGAGCTTATGGATATTGCCCGCGTGCTGCAATGCGCGCGCCTTGTGCGTGGGTACATTGCGGACGATTCCGTTGGCAAGACCCTGATAGACAACCTTTTCTACGCGCTGCGTGCGAATAAGTTTCTTGAGGAAAAGATCAACACCTCGATAGTGGGGGAGGATGAGATCGCAGATTCCGCGTCGCCGGAGCTTACGAGCATCAGGCGCCAGATGCGTGCCGCGGCGGCCAGAGCGCGAGATGTGCTGACCAAGATAATCTCCTCTCCGTCATACGCCAAAGCGCTTCAGGAGCCGATAATCACCATGCGCTCCGACCGCTACGTCGTTCCCGTCAAGGCGGATCACAAGGGCGCAGTCCCGGGACTCGTGCACGATATCTCCGCCTCCGGAATGACGCTGTTTATAGAGCCGATGGGCGCGGTGAAGGCCAATAACGAGCTGCGCGAGCTGAACGCGCGCGAGAAGATCGAGATAGACCGCATCCTCGCCGAGCTTTCGGCGGACTGTGCAGAGCATAAAGATGATATCGAGTCGGACTTCGACCTGCTCGTGCGGCTAGACCTGATCTTTGCCAAGGCGAAGCTCTCCTATAAGCTCAACTGCGGCGCGACCACGCTTGAGGACAAGGGCATCGTCCTGCGCCGCGCGCGGCATCCGCTGCTGGATCAGGCAAAGGCCGTCCCGATAAGCCTTGAGCTTGGGGACAGCTTTGATACGCTCGTTATCACGGGGCCGAACACCGGCGGCAAAACCGTGTCGCTGAAGACCATCGGCCTGCTCGCGGCGATGAATCAGTGCGGCCTGCACATTCCTGCCTCCGACGGCAGCAATCTCCCCGTGTTCAGCCATATTTTGGCCGACATCGGCGATGAGCAGAGCATCGAGCAGAATCTTTCAACATTCTCCGCGCACATGACTAACATCGTCAGCATACTTAAAGAGTGTGACGACCGCTCGCTCCTGCTGTTCGACGAGCTTGGCGCGGGCACCGACCCAACGGAGGGCGCAGCGCTCGCCATATCTATAATCGAGTACGCGCGCCAGAAGGGCGTGGTCATCGCCGCGACGACGCATTACGCCGAACTGAAGGTATATGCCACGAATGAGCCGCGCGTCCAGAACGCGTCCTGCGAGTTTGACGTGGAGACGCTGCGGCCGACCTATCATCTGCTCGTCGGCATCCCCGGAAAGTCGAACGCCTTTGCAATATCACGCCGCCTCGGCCTTGGCGAGGATATAATCGAGGACGCGAAGAACCGCGTCAGCACCGAGAGCGCCAGCTTTGAAGCGACGATTGAGAAGCTTGAGCAGACGCGTATGCTGCTTGAGAAGGACAGAAACGAGGCGGCTGTCAAGCTGCGTCAGGCGGAAGAGAACGCAAAGAAGGCTGCTTTCATGAAGGCCGAGCTTGAGGTGCGGCTGGAGAAGGCCGACATCAAGGCGCGGCGCGACGCGGAGCGCATTATCGCTGAAGCCCGTGCTGCCGCGGACGAGACATTCGCAGAGCTTGACGAGATGCGCAAGCATGTGAACGACGAGGACGACGCGCAGCGGATAAATGAGGCGCGCTCAGAACTGCGCCGGAAGCTGAACGAAAAGCAGTCCGCGCTGCGTCCGGCGGCGCCGGAACCCACGGAGGACAAAAAGTCAGCCCGTCCGGTCGTTCCCGGCGACACGGTCGAGATAAAGTCCATGGGCATGAAGGCTGAGGTTGTCTCCGTCTCACCGGACAGAGTGTTGACGCTGCGCGCCGGCATCATGAACGTGACCGCGAAGGAGGACGAAGTGCTTCTCATCGAGGGGCAGAAGGCAAAGACCAAAAAGAATGTGGCTGCGGCGTCCACGCAGCTGCGCGCCGCCCCTGTTGCGTCGGAGATAGACCTGCGCGGCATGGAGACGGTAGACGGCGTTATCGCCGCCGAGAGGTATATTGACAGTGCGGTCATGGGCAAACTAAAGACGGTCACGATAATCCACGGCAAGGGCACAGGCGCGCTGCGCGCCGCCATCCAGCAGATGCTCAAGCGCAACAAGTGCGTCAAATCCTTCCGCCTTGGACGCTACGGTGAGGGTGAAACCGGCGTCACAGTGGTCGAACTTAAATAAAATTGCGGCGCTTCGTCCCGCTAAAATGTGTAAAGTAACGAAAGCGTCGAAAGCGGTTGACTCTTGACAAAAAATCTGATAAATTATACGAGTAACCCGTAGCATATTCTGTTATAATAAATGAGGAGTGGCGAGTATGATAACCAAAGAAGTAGTCATCAACAATCAGGTAGGTCTTCATGCCAGACCCGCGACTTTCTTCATTCAGAAAGCCAATGAGTTCAAGAGCAGCATTTGGGTCGAGAAGGAAGACAGACGTGTCAATGCAAAGAGCCTGCTTGGCGTGCTTTCCCTTGGCATAGTGAAGGGAACCGCCATCACTATTATTGCCGACGGTGCAGATGAGGACGCTGCGATCGCGACCTTGTCCGAGCTGATTGACTCTGATTTCTCCGAGTGATATTCCGAAAAAAGCGTTATAACAGGGCGTGAGTTTTCACGCCCTGTTTTTCAAATTTGAGGTGCCGTATGCTGGATACTCTGCGCGAAAAAGCAAATAATCTCCCGCTGCTGCCGGGCGTGTACATCATGCTCAACGCGCAGAACGAGGTCATATACGTCGGCAAGGCGAAAAAGCTGAAGAACCGCGTCAGCAGCTATTTCCACGGCGAGCATCTGCCGAAGGTCGCGGCCATGGTCGAAAAGGTTGCGGACTTCAATGTCATTGTCGCAGGCTCCGAGTTTGAGGCGCTGGTGCTGGAAAATTCGCTTATAAAGCGTCATAAGCCGCATTACAACATCCTGTTGAAGGACGACAAGGGCTATCCCTTTATCAGGATGGATCTCAGAAGCGAGTATCCGTCGATGACCCTTGCCAACAAGCCGGGCAAGGACGGCGCGCGGTATTTTGGCCCATACGGCAGCCGCGGGCAGACAAAGGAGATAATCAGTACTATCAGCAAGGCACTGCTACTGCCGGACTGCGGGCGGAAATTTCCGCGCGATATCGGCAAGGAGCGACCCTGCCTGAATTACCACATGGGCTGCTGCGCTGGCTGGTGCCTGCGCGACAGCAATGCCGAGGATTACCGCAAGAGCATTATGCAGGCAGTCCTGGTACTCGAGGGCAAGAGCAGCGAGCTTGTGGACGATCTGCGGCAGCAGATGGAGCAGGCTGCGGAGGAGCTGCGCTTTGAGCGCGCCGCGGAGCTGCGCGACAGGCTGAAGGCGGTCGAACTGCTTGAGCATAAGCAGCGTGTTATTTCAACGGCATTTGCTGATACGGACGCCGTCGGCTTCTGCCGCGGAGCGAAGAGCTGCTTTGTTGTGCTGCATTTTGTGGGCGGCGACCTTGTTGGCAAGGACGTCGAGATGTTCGACGAACCGCTGGAGGACGACAGCGAGGCCGTATCGGAGCTTGTGCGCGAATATTTCACGGCGCACCGCGGCGGCTGGCCGAAGTCGATCCTGCTCCCGTGTGAGATCGACGATCATGACGGCATGGAGGAGCTGCTGAGCGAGTGCGCCGGCAGACGGATATATATCGAGACCCCGAAGCGCGGCGAGCGCATGCGCCTTATCGAGAGTGCGGCGCTGAACGCGCGCGAGGAGATACAGCGCCGCACGACCGCGGCGCAGCGCCGATCCAAGACACTGGAGTGGCTTCAGAGAACGCTGGAGCTGCCAGAGTTTCCGAGCAGGATAGAAGCGTTTGACGTTTCAAACCTCGGCGATACCGGAATCGTCGCGGCGATGACCGTGCATGTTGACGGCAAGCCGCTGAAGCGCGACTACCGGAAGTTCCGCATTAAGGACATGCCCATTCGTGACGACTACGCCAGCATGTACCAGGCAGTGTACCGGCGCTTCAAGCACTATGCTGACGGCGATGCGAAGTTTTCTCCGCTGCCTGATCTGCTGCTGATAGACGGCGGCCAGACCCACGCGGCGACGGCGCTGAGAGCCGTGACGGAGCTGCATCTCAGCGTCCCGATATTCGGCATGGTGAAGGACGACCGGCACCGCACCCGCGCGCTCATAACGCCAGACGGGCGGGAGATAGGCATCAGCGGCAATCAGGCCGTGTTCGCGCTTATCGGGAACATACAGGAGGAGACGCACCGCTTCGCGATAGAGTATCAGCGCTCGCTGCGGCAGGAGAGCTACGGCTCGAGCCTTGATAAAATAAGCGGCGTTGGCGAGAAGCGGCGGAACGACCTGATGAAATACTTCAAGTCCGTCAAGGCGATAAAGGCGGCGAGCGTCGAACAGCTCCGCCTCGTCGTGCCGAAGAATACGGCGCAGGCGGTCTATGATTACTACCATAACGAAAAGAGTGACGATACATGCGAGTGATAACCGGCTCCGCGAGGGGCAGAAGGCTTAAAACTCCGGAGAATTATGACATCCGGCCGACGACGGACAACGTGAAGGAGTCGGTGTTCAACATAATCCAGTTTGATATCGAGGGGCGGCGCGTGCTCGACCTCTTTGCCGGAACCGGCCAGCTCGGCATCGAATGCCTGAGCCGCGGGGCGGAGAGCGCGGTGTTCGTCGATAAGGACAGGGCGGCGGTGCAGATCGTGCGCGACAACCTGAAGACCTGCGGCCTGAAGGCGACAGTATTGCAGGAGGACGCGCAGAGTTTTCTGCGCCATTGCGGCAAATTCGACGTGATATTTGTCGACCCACCGTATGATTCCGGATTGTACGAATCTGTGCTGGAAACCATCAATTCGGTTGACATATTGTCGAATGGTGGTATAATAATCTGTGAAGCACGCCGCGAACGGCAGCTTCCGGATATGACCGCGCCGTATGCCAAACGCAAGGAGTACAGCTACGGTAAGGTCAAGGTCTGCATCTACACCAAGGAGAACGCCTGATGAGCATAGCTATTTGTCCCGGCAGTTTTGACCCGATAACGCTAGGGCATCTGAATATCATCCGCCGCAGCTCGAAAATATTTGACAAGGTCATCGTGTGCATAATGTATAACTCGACCAAGACCTCGCCGATGTTCTCCGTGGAGGAGCGCGTTGAGATGGCGCGCAAGGCGACCGAAAAGTATCCGAACGTCTCGGTCGAGTCGTCCTCCGGACTTCTCGCGGAGTACGCAAAGCAGTATGACGGCGCCGTGATCGTGAAGGGACTGCGTGCCGCGTCAGACTTTGAATATGAGTTCCAGATGAACCTCATCAATAAAAAGATAAATCCCCAGCTTGAAACAATGTTCCTTACGTCCGATGTGAAGTATACTTTCCTCAGTTCCTCCGTCGTACGTGAAATGGCGAGATACGGAGCGGATCTGACCGGATTTGTACCGGACGAAATAAAAGAAGAGATCGAGGAAAAAGCCAAACAGTGGAGGACAAAATAATGGATAACAACGACATCATTGAGCTGCTGGATATCCTTTACGGTATGGTCACGGAGGCGTGGGGCGTTCCGCTTGGAAATGACAAATGCATAATCGAGCGCGACAAGGCGGTCGAGATAATCAACGAGATCAAGGCCAATCTGCCCACGGCGCTCGCCGAGGCGAAGCGGCTTGTTTCTGCGCGCGACGAGTTCATCGGCAACGCGAAGAAAGAGGCCGAGGCGCTGCGCAAGAATGCCGAGGAGAAGGCTCGTGCTATGATAGAAGAGCAGGAGATAGTGCGCGTTGCAAAGGCGCGCAGCGCGGAGATGATAGCCTCCGCCGAGGCGAAGTCCAAAGAGCTGCGCCGCGTCGCAAGCTCCTATGTTGACGATATCATGCGTCAGGCGGAGGAGAGCATGACCGCCGCGCTCGGCAATATACAGAACACTCACAGAGCCTTCAGCGGTGCAATGCCTGCGCAGAAGGCCGAACCTGCGCAGAGAAAGCGCGCCGAAGAGGAATAAGAATACATAAATAAAGCTGGGCGGGCACAGTGCCGCCCAGTTTTTTGATCGGAAAAAATGAGGACTGCGAAAGCAATCCTCATTTCATGCGTTTTTACAAAGCCAATCAGCCGATGATGTCTCTGGTGTCGCGGGCGATAACAAGCTCCTCGTTGGTGGGGATAACGAAAACCTTGACCTTGGAGTCGGGGGTGGAGATCATTATATCCTCGCCGCGCTTGGAGTTTGCCTCATTGTCGATCTTCACGCCGAGGTATCCGAAGTACTCGGATATTGCCGCACGGGAAGCCTTGCTGTTCTCGCCGACACCGGCAGTGAAGATAATGGCGTCTACGCCGTTCATTGCGGCGACGTAGGAACCGGCGACCTTGGCGACCCAGTAATGGAACATATCCAGAGCCAGAGCTGCGCGCTCGTTGCCGTTCTCGGCTGCGTTGTCGAGATCGCGGAAGTCGGAGGACACGCCGGAAACGCCCAGCACGCCGGACTTCTTGTTTAGGATGTTCAGCATCTCGTCGATGCTGTAGCCGTACTTGTTCATCAGGAACTGCATGACGCCCGGATCGAGGTCGCCGCAGCGGGTGCCCATGGGGAGGCCGACCAGCGGGGTGAAGCCCATAGAGGTATCGACGCACTTGCCGCCGTCGATGGCGCAGATGGAGGAGCCGTTGCCCATGTGGCAGGAGATGAGCTTCAGCTCTTCTATGGGCTTGCCCATAAGCTCCGCGCAGCGGGCGGAAACATAGCGGTGAGAGGTGCCGTGGAAGCCATAGCGGCGGATGCCGTCGTTCTTGTAATACTCATAGGGAACGGCGTACATATATGCCTTGCCGGGCATAGTCTGGTGGAATGCGGTGTCGAACACGGCGACCATGGGAACATCGCCCATAACGGCCTTGCAGGCGTTGATGCCGGTGATGTTGGCGGGGTTGTGCAGGGGAGCGAAGGGGATGCACTCTTCGAGCGCGGCCATAACGGCGTCGTCAATGCGGACGGAGCTTGCAAACTTCTCGCCGCCGTGAACCACGCGGTGGCCGACAGCGTCGATCTCCTTCATGGAGGAAACAACGCCGTATTCAGGGCTGGTCAGCTTTTCAATAACAGCCGCGATAGCCTCGGAATGAGTGGGCATGGGGACATCCTCATTGAATACCGGCTTGCCGCCTACCAGCGGGCTGTGCTTGAGATGACCGTCGATGCCGATGCGTTCGCAGAGACCCTTTGCCATGACCTGCTCGTTGGCCATGTCTATGAGCTGGTACTTGAGGGAAGAGCTGCCTGCGTTAATAACAAGAATTTTCATGTATCGTATCCTTTCTCTTGTAAATAAGCTTATTTTCAATTAAAATAAATACAACTTATATTCTAATACAAAATACAGAAAACGCAAGTCTTTTTTGCTTTAAATGCGGACAAACGGCAGATCGCGTCCGCAGATCATAAAATCGACAGGGAGGACATTGCCATGGCCATAATAGGGATCATTGCGGAGTATAACCCGTTTCACACGGGGCATGAGTATCACATCGCAAGGAGTAGGGAGCTTCTGGGCGCGTACAGTACGGTCATATGTGTTATGAGCGGCGATTTCGTGCAGCGCGGCGAAGCGGCGCTGTACTCGAAATTTGCCCGAGCCGAAGCCGCATGCCGCTGCGGGGCCGATCTGGTCATCGAGCTGCCGCTGCCGTGGGCGCTGTCGTCGGCGGAGGGCTTCGCGCGCGGTGCGGTGGGACTGCTCGGGGCGTTGGGCGCTACGCATCTCAGCTTCGGCAGCGAGTGCGGCGATGTGCAGCGGCTTGAAAGGATTGCCGAGAATCTCATCGATCCTGCGGTCAATGCCGAGATAAGCCGCGAACTCAACGAGAACGCGAATAACTCCTACGCTTCGGCGCGGCAGACGGTGCTCGCACGGCGGCTGGGGGACGAGGCGAAGCTCATCGAGCAGCCGAACAACATCCTCGCCGTCGAGTACCTCAAGGCGATATACGAGCAGCGGCTGGACATAACGCCCATGACCGTGCAGCGCATAGGAAGCGGGCACGACATGACGGGCGATATCGGGCCGAAGTCTGCGTCGGAGCTGCGCCGCATGATACTGTCGGGCGAAAAAGTTGATAATTATATTCCGAAAAATGCATTGGATGTATATTCGCGCGAGGAGAGCCTCGGCAGACAGGCCATGAGCCGTGATTTTCACGAGACGGCGATACTCTCGCGGCTGCGTATGTTTGGTGAAAATTACTACAACTCGCTTCCGGATTCCGGCGGCGGGCTTGGCAGCAGACTGTACAAGGCTGCGCATGAGGAGGCAACGCTCGACGGCATCCTTGCGGCGGTCAAAACAAAGCGTTATGCTTTGTCAAGAATACGCAGAATGTGCCTCTGCGCGGCGCTTGGCGTCAAAAAAGGTGCCGCAGACGGCACTCCGCCGTACGCGAGAGTACTTGCCGCAAACTCCCGCGGCTGCGAATATCTGCGCGTTCTGAGCAAAGATCCGACGATACCCGTCATAACAAAGCCCGCCGCGGCGCGGACACTGTCCGCGGAACGCGAGCAGGTGTTTGAGCTTGGCGCAGCGGCAAACGAGCTTTATGTGCTCGCATACCGCGCCGAGCAGGAGCGCAGAGGGGGGCAGGACTGGCGCACCAGCCCTAAAATTGTGCAAAACGACTAAAGGAATTAAATGACGTTTTTATTCATTTGGAATTTCTCCCTATTGCAATTTAGTGCGGTACAGTGCATAATTACAATATCGTCATTGGAAAACAAATGTCCGCTACTGACGGACAAAAGCTGGCGAAGTATTATGAGGAGGAAAGAAAAATGAAGAAAGTTATTGCAATGCTTCTGGCCGTAGTTATGTTGTTTGCGCTGTGCGCATGCGGCTCTACTAATAGCGATTCCAAGAACGAAGCATCCAGCGGCAATAAGGTCGTAAAGATAGGCGTGTTTGAGCCGACCAGCGGCCAGAACGCTGCGGGCGGCAAGAAGGAGATCCTTGGTATCGAATATGCACATTCCCTGTATCCCACCATCGAGATAAACGGCGAGACCTATGATATAGAGCTTGTCTATGCTGATAACGGCTCCACCGCCGAGAAGGCGCCCTCCGCCGCTCAGCTGCTGATAAGCAACGGCGTCTCCGTCGTCATCGGTACTTACGGCTCCGGCTGCGCCATCGCGGCTGGCGACCTCTTCGCTTCCGCGAAGCTCCCCGCGATCGGCACCTCCTGCACCAACCCCCAGGTCACCCTCGGCAACGACTACTACTTCCGCATAGCCTACATTGACCCCTTCCAAGGCGCTGTCATGGCAAGCTACGCACTCAAGAACGGCTGCAAGAACTGCGTCGTCATCGTTGAGGCCGGCGACGACTACTCCGCAGGCTTCGGCAACTACTTCTCCGAGGCAATGATAGCGGGCGGCGCAAAGTGCAGCACCGTCACCTTCCAGAGCGGCGAGACCGACTTCTCCACCATCATGGCAAACATCAAGGCTGAGGGCTATGACGGCATCTTTGCTCCCGTATCCATCGAGACCGCTCCTCTGATCATCAATCAGGCTCGTGAGAACGGCGTTGACTGCCAGATCATGGCGGGCGACACTTGGGACGATATCTCCATCGCTGAGCGTGCCGGCGAGAATGCAAACGGCGTGTTCTTCTCCGCATTCTTCGATGCGAGCGACACCAGCAACGAAGCGGGCGTTGAGTTCGTGAAGGGCTTCCGTGAGTACGTCGCGGCAGACTCCACCAGAATCGAGAACAACGGCGGCACCTCCGATGCAATCTCCTCCGTTACCCCCTGCGGCTACGACGCATACATGGCAGCCTACAACGCACTGCTCAAGGCACAGAGCCTTGACGGCGAGGCGATCCGCGATGCACTGGCCGGTCTTGAGGTAGAGGGCCTTGTCACCGGCGACCTGAAGTTCGACGAGAACGGCGACGCTATCAAGAACTACGTTGCTATCAAGACCTTCAAGGACGGCGAGATAGTCTTCTCCGACTCATATGTCGGCTGAGACGGCAAATAATACTTTAAGTTGATTTCGTTCAGCGTTTTCCCCGGCAATAAAGCCGGGGAAATGCTGTTATTTAAGAGATAGTAAGAGGAGGCCGTAATATGCATACTGCCACATATTACATAGATCTGCTGCTGTCCGGCATAACGGTCGGCAGCCTGTATGCGCTGATTGCCATTGGCTATACCATGGTCTACGGTATACTGCGTCTTATAAACTTTGCCCATGGCGATATCTTCATGATGTCCGGATTCTTTATGATATATGTCAGCGCGACTTTGCCCATGGCGGTATCCATACCCGTCGTACTGCTGATGACGGTGCTGCTCGGCGTCCTCATCGAGCGCGCGGCATATAAGCCGCTGCGCAGCGCTCCGCGTATGTCCGTTATGATCTCCGCCATCGGTGTCAGCTACCTGCTTCAGAACCTCGCGACCTATATCACCGGCGGCCTTGCCAGACCGTATCCGGAGATATCCTTCCTGAAGAAGAGCTTCGCGGTAGGCTCGCTGAATATCAAGATAATAACCCTGCTCACTCCGGTGCTGACGATCCTGCTTGTCATCTCGCTTGTAATATTCATCAAGCACACCAAGACCGGCATGGCCATGCGCGCCGTCTCCAAAGATTTTGACACTGCGCGCCTCATGGGCATCAAGGTCAACAGCGTCATCACCGTTACATTTATAATAGGTTCGTTCCTCGCGGGCGTAGGCTCCATCCTGTACTTCACAAACTACGGTCAGGTCAGCCCGACCATCGGCGCAATGCCCGGCCTGAAGGCCTTTGTCGCGGCGGTGTTCGGCGGCATCGGCTCCATCCCCGGCGCGGTGCTGGGCGCGTACATAATCGGCGTATGCGAGTCGCTCATCAAGGCCAACGACTCCATCGCAATATTCAGCAACGCCTTTACATTTGCGCTGCTTATCGTGGTGCTGCTCTTCAAGCCCAACGGAATGTTCGGCGAAAAGCTGACGGAGAAGGTGTGATATTATGCTGAAAAACGATAAAAAGAAAAGAGATATAATCCTCTCGCTGATACTTGCGGCGGTCGTTCTGGCGCTGCTTATCTATGTAGATAAGGAAATGCACTATTCGATGCTCGCCTCCATAATCCAGAAGGCGGCCATATATTCGCTGCTCGCCGTCTCGCTGAACCTCTTGAACGGCTTCACGGGGCTGTTCTCGCTCGGCCAGGCCGGATTTATGATGGTCGGCGCTTATACCTACGCCATCCTCACCATCCCCCTCGACCAGCACGCGAGCGTCTACCAGTATTTTAACGGCGGCATCGTCAACGTCTGCCTGCCCGCGTGGGTCGGACTTATCGCGGCGGGACTCGTCGCCGCGGGCTTTGCGTGGCTCGTCGGCAAGCCCTGCCTCAAGCTCAAGAGCGACTACCTCGCAATAGCGACGCTGGGCTTCGCGGAGATCCTGCGCGCGATAATCCAGTGGGACGTTCTCGGCCCCGTAACGAACGCCTCCAACATTCTCAAAAAGTTCCCGAAGTTTGACAGCGTGCTGACTCCGGTGCTGCTTGCGGCATTCTGCATCGCGCTCATCGTCCTGCTCATCAACTCCTCCTACGGCCGCGCGTTCAAGGCCATCCGCGAGGACGAGATAGCGGCCGAGGCCATGGGCATAAACCTTGCCAAGACCAAGATGCAGGCATTTCTGACCAGCGCTTTTTTCGCCGGTATCGGCGGTGCGATGCTCGCAATGTTTCAGGCGAGCGTCTATGCCAAGGCTTTCACCTCGGCCATGACCTATGAGATACTGCTGATCGTTGTCATCGGCGGCATCGGCTCTGTGACCGGCTCCGTTATCGGCAGTTTCCTGTACATAGCCTGCTCCGAGTGGTGGCTGAGATTTCTGGACGACTCGCAGACCTACCTCGGTGTGAACATCCCGTTCATGCGCGGCGGCTTCAGAATGGTCGTGTTCTCGGTCGTCATCATGCTGGTCGTGCTGTTCTACCGTCAGGGCATCATGGGAACGCGCGAGTTCTCATGGCAGGCGATCATAGATTTCTTCAAGAAGCCCTTTGCAAAGCGCGAACGAAAGGCGGCGAAAGACAATGGCTGAAAACGTATTGCATATTGAAAACGTCACCATGCAGTTCGGCGGCGTTGTCGCCGTCAACAACCTGAATCTTGACGTGAACAAGGGCGAGATCGTCGCGCTTATCGGCCCGAACGGCGCCGGCAAGACCACGGCCTTCAACTGCGTTACCGGCGTATATGAGCCGACGAACGGCAAGGTCGAATTCATGGGCGAGGTCATCGCCGAGAATCACCCGCAGGGCAAGATGAAAAAACTCTACGCGGGCGAGAATATGGGCATGTACACGGACGTCGTGTCCTACACGCCTGACGTGATAACCTCCAAGGGCATTGCGAGAACATTCCAGAATATCAGGCTGTTCTCGAAGCTCTCCGTGTTTGAAAACGTCCTCATTGCAAAGCACATGCGCGCAAAGCAGAACTTTTTCTCGGCAGCGCTGCATCTCAATGGCGCAGAGGAGAAGCGTATGCGCGAGGAGGCCATAGCGCTGCTCGCGGAGCAGGGGCTGGATAAGTACAAGGATGACGTCGCGGGAAGCCTGCCCTATGGCATCCAGCGCCGTCTTGAGATCGCCCGCGCGCTTGCTACTGAGCCGAAGCTGCTGCTGCTCGATGAGCCGGCGGCTGGCATGAACCCGCAGGAAACTCTGGAGCTTGCGCAGTTCATAAGCGAGATACGCGACCGCCACGAGCTGTCCATCTTCCTTGTCGAGCACCATATGGATCTGGTCATGAACATCAGCGACAGGATATATGTGCTTGACTTCGGTAAGCTGATAGCGTCGGGCGTTCCGGCGGAGATACAGAACGACGAAAAAGTCATTGACGCATATCTGGGGGTGAGCGAGGATGAGTGAAACGATACTCAGCGTAAAAGACCTGAAGGTCAATTACGGCGGCATTGAAGCTGTCAAGGGCATCAGCTTCGACGTGCCCAAGGGCTCGGTCGTCACGCTTATCGGCGCGAACGGCGCGGGTAAATCCACGACGCTCAAGGCGATTGCCGGACTTGTAAAACCCGCCTCCGGCAGCATCTCATTCAAGGGCGAGAGTATCACCGGCAAGGATCCGTCGCTGATAGTCTCCAAGGGCATAGTGCTCGTGCCGGAAGGCCGCCGCGTGTTTGACAACATGACGGTGCTTGAGAATATAAAGATCGGCGCCTACCTGAGACATGACGATCTGAGCGAGGATATGGCGTGGGTGTTTGACCTGTTCCCGCGGCTCAAGGAGCGCGAATGGCAGCTGTCCGGTACGCTCTCCGGCGGCGAGCAGCAGATGCTCGCGGTCGCCCGCGGTCTCATGGCGCGGCCTGAGATAATTATGATGGACGAACCGTCGCTTGGCCTCGCGCCGCTGGTAGTCAAGGGAATATTTGACATTATACGCGAGATAAACAAGCGCGGTGTTACCGTGCTTCTGATAGAGCAGAACGCGAACATGGCGCTGAAGGTCGCGGACTATGCTTATGTCCTTGAGACGGGCAGCATTGGCCTGAGCGGCACCGGCGCGCAGCTTCTGGCGGACGAAAACGTCAAGCACGCATACCTCGGCAAGTAAATATCGCAAAGCCGTCCGATAGCTTTCGGGCGGCTTTTTAAAAAAGTTTTTAACAATAAGCGGCAGATATATGCTATGTTATGCATGAGGTGATGGATATGACGGTAAAGCAACGTTTGACGAGATCATACATATATATGTTTCTTGTTCCGCTCCTTATTGCAGCGCTGCTGCTCATTCTTGGCGTGGGGATAGCGTTGTTTTCTTTGGAGACAAAGTACCTGCCGCGGCTTGGACTGACTCTTTGGAAAATGCATGCGACGCTTGAGCAGTATGAGACAACGTTTTCAAGTCTTGAGATATTTATCTGGACATATCTTGGAGCGGTTGGTATGGCTCTGCTGCTGACGATATGCTTCACGAACTTTTTCCTGACGCGCTCGCTGTTCCGCCATATTTCCGCCCCGCTTGACGAGCTTGTGGCCGGAGTGGAGCGCATACAGGGCGGGAACCTCGACGAGCCGATCGCCTATGACGGGAACGACGAATTCAAGGCCGCGTGCGACGCCGTTGACCCCATGGTAGCGAAGCTCAAGGCTGCGCTTGACGACGAGCAGCGCCGCCAGCAGAGCCGCAAGGAGCTTATCGCCGGCATGTCGCACGACCTGAAAAGCCCGTTGACCTCTATCCGCGCATACAGTGAGGCTATACGCGACGGCGTGGCGCAGAAGCCGGAGATGCAGCAGCGCTATATTGAGACGATATGCCGCAAGGAGCAGGAGATAGAGACGATGGTGAACCGCCTCTTCGAGTTTTCAAAACTCGACCTCAGCGAGCTTCCGCTGAAAATGGAGGCCGTGAACGTCGGCGCGGAACTGCGCGCGATTGCGGAGGACTATTCCGACAAGGCGTATGTGAACGTCTCTGCGGATGAATGTACCGCCGAGGCCGACCGCGAGCAGCTGCGGCGCATCGCAAAGAACATAATCGACAACATCACAGTTGCTGTGCATATCAACAGGCTGCGCGAAAAGGTCGAGCTTGACCCGTCGCACCCACAGATGATACAGACCGTATGGGGCGTGGGCTACCGTTTAAACGCCGTTTAGCATTGCGTTATATTGAATTAAATCTGCTCTCCTATACTGGGCTTGTCCCAGTGAGGGGGGCAGATTTGTTTTATAAGGAGCATGAAAATATGAAAAACCATGTTATGACTATGAACTACGCGAAGAGCTTCAAACGCATTGTGATCCTGTTCGTCATTCTCGCCGTCGTCACTGCGGTCGCAATACCGCAGAGCCTTTCCCAGCAGATAAGCGATGCGGCGATGCTGAAGCAGCAGTACGCGGCGATGGAGAACACAGCCGACAGAGCCGACGGCGAACATCACCACGAGGATGACGCATGGAAGAGCCAGATAACCCCGCTGTCCGCCGTGAACTACGCGATAATCGGCGGCCTGAGCGTCCTGTGGGGCGTGCTGGTTCTGAGCTACTGGCTGACCGTCGTGGCGTGGCTTTACAAGAGCGCGGTGAACGAGGGCATGAACAAGTCGCTCTGGCCGATACTCGGGATATTCTTCAACGTGTTCGCGGTCATGACTTTCTGCATCGTCCGCGACCAGCCCAAGAAAAAAGCCGCTTAAAATCACTTTACATCGAATTAAACCTGCTGAGTCATAATAAAGACGTCCTCAAGGGAACGGACAAAGAAACTTCTAAAAGGAGATCAATTATAATGAGAAATAACACTCATAACTATATCGCAAAGACCGCCATCGACTACGCAAACATCCAGCCCGAAGAGATCATGGACATCTGCCTCAGAGAGGAAGGTGCTCTTGTTGAGGTCGATTTCAACACCGAGTGGATGAACTACATCTGCTACGTCGACCTGAGCGGCGAAGTGCTCGGCTTCCTCTCCGAGCCTGTGCCCATCCACGATACCGACACGATGGTGCAGTACATCCAAGACCGCTGCTGCGCATAATTGATTCGCTATTCTTCTCCCCTGAATAAAGCCCGGCAACAGACTTAAAACATCTGCTGCCGGGCTTATCTTTTTAGAGCATTGTGGAGATTGCCTTGGCTACGCTGCCGATGAGCTTGGTGTGCCACTTGATATCCTTCAGGCTCTCCTGCGTCACCTCACGGCACTGGCTCCTGGTGGAAATGAAATCCTCCTCGATATCCTTTATGCACGGCGTATCGCACATATATGCGGCGCACTCAAAGTGGTGATACAGGCTGCGGTAATCGAGATTTATCGAGCCGACAACGGCCTTGCAGTCGTCGCTGACAAAGACCTTCGCATGGACAAAGCCGGGGGTGTATTCGTATATCCTGACTCCGGCCTCCAGCAGCGCGGCATAGTGCGTCTTGGCCAGCGCGTAGGGGACGGGCTTGTCCGGTATGCCGGGGAGGATGAGCTCAACGTCAACTCCGCGCTGTGCCGCGAAGCGAAGCGCCGTTTCGAGCTCACCGTCGAGAATGAGGTACGGCGTCATAATGTGCACATAGCGCTCCGCGCGGTTGAGAATATCCGAATACACCATCTCGCCGACGCGGTAGCTGTCCAGCGGGCTGTCCCCGTAGGGGATGACCCAGCCGGGGGAAGGGGACTGCGGCTCGGAATACGGCACAGCGAGATATTTCTGATACTCGGCCTCGTCCGGCCCCATGTTCCACATCTGGAGAAACAGCAGCGTGAAGCTGTCTACCGCGCGGCCGCGGAGCATTATGGCCGTGTCTTTCCAGTGCCCGTAGGGAGAGCCGATGTTTATGTACCTGTCCGAAAGATTTATGCCGCCCGTGAAAGCGACCTTGCCGTCAATGACGAGGATCTTCCTGTGGTCGCGGAAATTATAATGAGTTGAGACAAACGGGGTCAGCGGCGCGAATGGGCGGCACTTGATGCCGTATTCCGCCAGAAGATGGGGATAGCTTGCGGGGAGCGTTGCGAATTCGTTTGTCCCGTCGTACATCACGCGCACGTCGACCCCCTCCGCCGCCTTGCGGCAGAGTATCTCAAGCACGCGCCCCCACATGTAGCCTTCCTCAATAATGAAGTATTCGAGGAAGATAAAGTCCTTTGCCTCCTCCAGCCGCAGAAGAAGCTCTTTGAACTTCTCCTCGCCGCAGGGGAAATATTTGACCTCACAGTTATCATAAACGGGGAAGCCGCCGCTTTGATTGAGATAGGTGTCGAGCGCGGCGGCCTCAGGGTGCGCCTCTTTCAGCGTCTCCAGCGCGGACGGCTCCTGCGGCAGCAGGTGCTTTGTCTCGCCGATGATGCCGCGCAGCCGGTCTCTCAGAAGCCGGTGCCCCACGTCCATGCGGACGTATACATACATGAGCGTGCCGAACAGCGGCGCCGACATTATCAGGATCAGCCATGTTATCTTTGAGGACGCATCAGCGCGGCTGTTTATCAATATCAGGACCATAACCGCGACGAACAGCCCCTGCACAATGAGCAGATGCGGCAGTATCTTGTAAAACCACAGCATCACCGCGAAGATGAGCGCGACCTGAAGGATAAGCAGCAGTGCGATGAGCCCCACGCGGCTGAACACTATGCGGAAAAATCCGCGCTTACCGCTGCTCAGCAGCCGCATTCCGCTGCTTTCGTTTTGCTTGTTCATGCCTTCGACCTCTGCATGCTCGCGCGGCGGACGATCTCTTCCAGCATGCCATTCCGCAGCTCGTACATCCTGCGCGCCTCGGCGGCTATGTCAAAGCGCATGTCGCTGTTCAGCCAGTCGATTATCATGCCGAAGCACTGGCACTTGTAGTAGCGGACGATGATGGTCTTGTCCTCTGGGCTGACGGGCAGATCGCCGCGGTTATCGTGAATATATGAGAGGATGACCTGCTCGCATATGCGCATCAGATACATCTCGACAAGCGCGCGGTCGGCCGAGCGGTAGAGATGATACACGATGCGCTTGTTTTTTATGACCATCTGCACGGCCTCGTCGAGAGCGTCCTCAAGCGAAGCATAGTCAGGGCGCTGCTTCAGCAGAGCCTCGGCGCGCTCGGTGAATATATCCTTGATGAGCGTCGGTATGTCCTGAAAATGATAGTAAAAGGTGTTGCGGTTGACTCCGCACTCCTCGACGATATCCTTTACGGTTATCTGGTTGAGGGGGCGGGCGTCAAGCAGCTTGAGAAAAGCCTCTTCTATCGCCTTGCGGGTAAAGGACGCCATGTCGTTTCCTCCAAAAAATTTTTATATATTTATAGAGATTTCTTTATAGACATTAAAATATCATTTTTCCGGTCGGATTGCAAGCCCCGCGTTTGCCCGCGGCGGCGGGGCGCGGCGTTTTTCAGACAGATTTTAAATTATGCCCGACTTTAACGCACTAAAAAAAACGTGCCCATAGCGCGCGAAAAAGGGACATGATAATATAACTCCATAAAATGCGGAGGCTATGTGTTCACTTCCGCGGAATCGAGGTATCCTATGCGTTCTGTTAAGCCGATGAAGGCTGCAAAAATATCGTATATTATAATTTCCGCGCTGCTCTGCGTGTTCGGCGTCGTGATGATGGCCGTGCCGGAGCTGAGCGTGACCGTTGTGGGTATGGTGCTCGGCATCGCGATGATCGTGTTCGGCATCGTGAAGCTCGCCGCATACTTCTCCAAGGATCTGTTCCGCCTTGCATTCCAGTACGATCTGGCCTTCGGCATCCTGCTTATAGCCCTCGGCGTTCTGGTGCTGCTCCAGCCGGACGGCGCGATGAGCTTCTTCTGCATCGTGCTCGGTATCAGTGTGCTCACGGACGGCCTGTTCAAGATCCAGATAGCTATTGACGCGAAGCGCTTCGGCATCACCAAATGGTGGATCGTGATGGTCATGGCCATCCTCACCGTCGCCATGGGCATTGTTCTTGTTCTGCGCCCCGGCGAGAGTGCCGCGGTCATCATGCTGCTTGCGGGCATCGGCATTTTCGTTGAGGGACTGCTGAATATATGCGTCTCCCTCTGCACGGTCAAGATAGTCAAGAACCAGTACCCGGACGTCATCGAAGGCGATTACGAGGTAGAAGAGTAATATATATAGAATAAAATAATACCGAGAGATAGAAAGAGGTATTGGGTGGATAATTTTATAGTGCTTTATAATCCGCTCGCGGGCAATGGTACGGCTCAGGATAAAATGCGTGAGCTTGAATCGCTCATGCAGGGAGACCGCCTTTATTTCAGCAATATGCTGGATATAAGGGATTACGGAGCCTTCTTCAACGACATGCCGGACGGCGCTTCGATCATCATCTGCGGCGGAGACGGCACGCTGAACCGCTTCCTGAATGATACCGAGGACATCCGACCCGACTGCGACATCTATTATTATCCCAGCGGCAGCGGCAATGACTTCGCCCGCGACATCGGCGCGGAGCGCGGTGCCCCTCCGGTGCTTATCAACCGCTACATAGAGCGCCTGCCGAAGATATGCGTCAACGGCAAGGAGCACCGCTTCATAAACGGCATTGGCTACGGCATCGACGGCTACTGCTGCGAGAAGGGCGATGAGCTGCGCGGCAAGGGCAACGGCGAGGTGAACTACACCGCGATAGCGATAAAGGGACTGCTGTTCCACTATAAGCCGACGGGCGCGACTATAACGGTCGATGGTGTTGAGCACCGCTTCGAGAAGGTCTGGCTCGCGCCGACGATGATAGGCCGCTACTATGGCGGCGGCATGATGCCGACGCCGGAGCAGGACAGGCTGAATGGTGACGGCGCGGGCTCCGTGATGGTGTACTACGGCAGCGGAAAGCTGAAAAGCCTTGCGGTGTTCCCGTCGATATTTAAGGGTGAGCATATAAAGAACAGCGAGATGGTTGCGGTTCTCAGCGGGAGAAACATAACGGTTTGCTTTGACGAGCCGAGACCCCTCCAGATAGACGGGGAAACGGTGCCCGGCGTGCGCGAATACAGCGTGACTGCCTGCGAGGAAAAGGTTTTGCAGCCGGCGTGATACTATGGTATAATAAATGGGCAGTATAATTATGTACTGCCCATTTGAATTTAAGGAGAAAGCATTGAACGGGATCAAGAACATCGAGGGAAATGTTATTTCCAGAATATACAGCAACAACGAAATAAAGGAGCGCCTCCAGACCTACACCGCGCCGTACCGCGAGCTGATGAGCTATTACCGCTGCGCGATGATGGAGGTGTCCACAAAGTTCAATGTCCTCGACGAGGAGCTGTCGCTTCAGTATGACCGCAACCCGATAGAGGCGATAAAGACGCGGCTAAAATCGCCTGAGAGCATCATGGACAAGCTCAGCCGCCGCGGACTGCCGTTCTCGGCGGAGAGCATTGAGCAGAACCTGAACGATATCGCGGGCGTCCGCGTGATATGCGCGTACATCTCGGATATATACATGCTGCGTGACGCGCTGCTGCGGCAGGACGATATCGTGCTCGTGCAGGAGAAGGACTATATCAAAAACCCGAAGCCGAACGGCTACCGCAGTCTTCATCTCATAGTGGAGACACCGATATTCCTGCATGACCAGAAGAAGCAGATGCGCGTCGAGGTGCAGTTCCGCACGATGGCGATGGATTGGTGGGCGAGCGTGGAGCATAAGCTGCGCTACAAGAAGCCCGCCGCGCCGGAAGAGGTCAACAGCGAACTGAAGGAGTGCGCGGAGATAAGCGCCGACCTCGACAAGCGCCTTGAAAAGCTGCGCCAGAGGACGGAATTTTGACGGGGGAATGCCGTGAATGGATAAAAAGCATTTGAAATCAATATTTTCGGCACTGCTGACGCTGCTCATACTGGTCGGGATCATGGCGCTTGTGCTGCGCGGCAACGTGGAAGCCATCATGAACAGCATCGCGTCGATAAGCGCACCGTCGTTCATCGCGCTGCTTGCGCTCGGTCTTGGCTACCAGCTCCTCGACTCTGCCATGTGCATGACGCTCGTACGCAGTCGCCTGCCGGAGCTGAGCTACCGCCAGGCCTTTGAGCTCACGTTTCTGGGCGTGTTCGGCCTCGTCACCAGCGGCGGCGCGGCGACGATACCGATGCAGAGCGGGTATCTGTATAATCAGGGGCTTGACGTCGGCAACAGCGTCGGCCTGATGATAATGAAGTACATTTTCCACAAGGGCACGATTTTTCTCTACGCGCTCATAATGCTGGTCACTCAGAGCGGTTGGCTCGGCGCGAACCTGCCCTCCGCGGGGAAATATCTCGCACTCGGCTTCGGCTTCTGCCTGCTCATCATCCTCGCGCTGATCCTTATATGCACATGGGATGCGCTCCGCCGCTTCGCGCTGAAGATGATAGAGAAGCTGCCAGACAGCGGCAAATGGCCGCGGCGCAAGGTGAAATGGAGCGAGAACATTGGACTCATGTACTCGGAGGCGCGGCATCTTGCGCAGACAAAGTGGCGCATGTGGGCGATGCTCGGGCTGAACTTCGCAAAGCTGTTTGTCCTTTACTGTGTGCCGTATGTCGGCGCGCGGGCGGTTGGCGCGGACGTGCCGGAATTCGTGCGGATGCAGCTGCTGGCGTCGCTGATGCTGCTGCTGTCCGGCGTACTGCCGAATGTCTCTGGGCTCGGTTCGGTAGAAATCGCGTTCCTGTTCGTGTTCAAAGGCTTCCTCGGTGAGGTCAACGCGCCGAGCGTACTGGTGCTGTACCGCATCGCAAGCTACTTCTTCCCGTTCATAATCGGCGTGATAGTGTTCATGGCCTGCCGCAAGAAAATAGTCCCCGAGAAAAAAGAAGCATAAAGCGTATAAGAACTCCCGCCATGATTTCCATGGCGGGAGTTTTGTTAATCTCTGAAGTCGAAAAGATCACGAGGCTTAACATCTAGAATTTCACATAATTTAAAAATAAGGTCAAATGACACTCCTACATTGCCAAGCTCTATTGCGCTGATATGGCTCCTGTCTATGTCAGCCAGCTCGGCAAGCTGCAGCTGTGTCAGTTTTTTTCGCTTACGGTAGTAAACAATGTTTAGTCCGAACTTTTCGTAGTACGGTTTATATTCCAGCTTCATCGGCAAGTCCCCTTCCTGAGAATATTTTAGGGGCTTTTGACATAATATAAACCTTGCTAAAATAGCGTAATGCTATTGACACAAGTCAAAATGCGTGTTTTAATAATGGCGTAAGTATTTTACTGCGAAAATTTGGAGGTAGAGAGAAATGAAAAAAGTCTTATGTGCAATTCTGGCCGCCGCGACGCTTTTTCTTTGTGCTTGCGGTGGAACTGCTGCGCCGGAACAGACTCCCGCCGTGACCCCTGCGCCGACCGCCGCACCGACTCCGAAGCCCACACCCAAGCCTACGCCAAGCCCGACACCGACTCCCAAACCCGATAGAAACGGATTTGACGAGGCGAGTAATACCGAGTTAAGCTTTGGCGGACTTACATTTCAGATTCCGTCATACTATGATGAGCAAAAATTTGATGATGATGGCAACGGTGTGATTGGCGTGGAAGAATCAGGTGGGATTGTAGGCAGTATCGTTTTTATGGATGTAGATATTGATGCAAGTCCATCAGATGATGAGTTTAAAAGTGCTAAAGATGAATTACTTAATAAGGTGGCAGAAGTAGTAAGTGCTAAAGCCGGAACGCCTGAGGAAACAACTCTGTGCGGATATACGGCAGTGAAGGCTGAGCTTCATTCAGACAAGCTGATTGGATGTACGATATTATATATAGTTCCTGATAGCAAGTCCATTTCAGCTGTTTTGGCTATGTATACTCCGGATACAGAATATGATTACATACCAGATTTTGAGCGGATTCTAGATTCGGCGAAAATTAATGACGTGGTGGAAGAAACCTCGGCGGACGGGGTGACGCCGGAGTTCAAGGCCAAAATGGACAGCCTTGAAGCATTTTTCGACGAATACGTTGATTTTATGAATACATACTTAAACGCGGCAAGCTCCGGAGACGTGATGGGGATGCTGTCAAAGTACATGAACTTCCTGAACAAGTATACAGATGCGATGAGTGATCTTGAAGATATAGACGAAGTCAATCTGTCAGCCGCGGACTACGCCTATTATGTAGAGGTATACGGCCGTATCATGCAGAAGCTGCTGAAGGTAGTAGGATAAAGCAAATAAAATAAAAAAATCCTCCTGATAAAATCAGGAGGATTTTTTATCAGCCCTTACCGGCGGGGCGGTTCTTGCGGGCGGTGTGGCCGCGGCCGCGTCTGCGCGCCTGTGCGGCCTTGGTTTTATAGAAGTCTATCATCTCAGCGTCAGCCTCGTACACGAGCTTCCCGACAGACCATGTGTTCTCGCCGCTGTTCTTCTTGAAGCGGACGCGGGCGAGATATGTGCCGTGCTCGTCGCAGGGGAAGATGTTCATATATCTCTGGTCGCCCTGATTGACCCACTTGCTGCCGACAAGTTCATTGCCGCAGACGGGGCACAGGAGCTTGCCGATGTGCTCATCCGAGAGTGCGACGGCCTTGCTCTCAAACCCGTCATAGCTCTCGTGTACGATTGCGTCCGGCCCGGCGTTCTCGACGGGGGGCTTGTAGTTCGGCATACGCGAGGCGAGGATGCGCGCCGCGTCTGGATACATGCGCAGCCCTTCGGGCATGTCGAGCTTCGAGCTGACAAGTGCGGTGTTATAAGCGTCGCCGAGTGCGTCATGCGCTACGCGGGTTTGCTCGATGCCGAAATGCTCCATCGCGCTGGAGAGGGATTTCTGATTTTTGTCCCCGCCAGTCTGGAGATTATATATGAGCTGGAGGTTTATCCAGCCGGATATCCAATCCCAGTCGAGGTCGTGGATGATGATGTTTTGCTCCATGATGCCCTGATCGTCGCAGCCCCATGTGATAAAGGTCACGTCGTCACCGCACCACTCGCGGAACTTCTCCATCGCCTCAGGGAAAGAGTACCCGTGCGAAAGCCGCTCCTTGTCGAAGCCGGTTATCTTCTTTACCTTGTAGTGCATACGCTTGAAGTATATGGGCTTGACGTCGATCGTGAATTCCTCGCCGACGGACAGATCATCGTTCAGCTTCACGGCGCCGATCTCGATTATTTCGCCGCGCAGGTGTATAGGCAGCTTGTTAAATACGGAGGACTTGGAGCTCATTGCCTGATTCCACTCCAGATCCACCACTACATAATTCATAACAACAATTCCTTTGCATAATTCTAACTGAATCATTATAACACACAATTCCGGTATATGCACTATCTTTTTTGATATTTTTCCTATGCAGCCGAGAGTAAATGTGGTATAATCACCGCGTTGCAGAGTAGATCGTCTTATATTCGGAGGATTGCTATGAAAAATATGACCGTACTTCGCGCGGCGCAGTGCTGCGGCGGAAAGCTGTGCGGAGAAAATATAAATGAATATGCGGAGCTGGGCAGCATCGTTATCGACAGCCGCTGCGTTCAGACCGGAGATTTATTCGTGGCCTACAAGGGCGAGCGCGTAGACGGGCACGATTATATAAGCACGGCGCTCGACAAGGGCGCGGCCTGCTGTCTTGCCGAGCGTGTGCCCGACGGCGAGAAACGCGCGGTCATAGTGGTTCCTGACGTGCAGGAGGCGCTGGAGAAGATATGCGCCGAGTACCGCGCCTCGCTCGATATTCCGGTGATCGGCATTACCGGCAGCGTCGGCAAGACCTCGGCGAAGGAAATGATATCAGCGGTGCTGTCGCAGCGCTGGTCGGTGCTGAAAACGGACAAAAACCTCAATAACCAGATTGGCGTACCGATGACGCTCTCGCGCATCACACCTGAGAACGACGTCGCCGTTGTGGAGATGGGGATATCCGGCTTCGGCGAGATGAGCAGGCTTGCGGCGATGGCGCGGCCGACGATGGCGGTGTATACCGTGATCGGCCACGCGCATCTGGAGTTCCTGCATGATCTGGACGGCGTGATGCGCGCCAAGGGCGAGATGCTCGATTATATGGCGGACGACGCACCTGTCATCGTGAACGGCGACGACGAGAAGCTGCGCGCGCTGAACTGTTGCCAGAAGAAAACAACCTTCGGCCTCGGCGAGGACTGCGACGTTCGCGCGGAGAATATCCGCTGTGTCTCCGCGGCGCACACCGAGTGCGACATCGTGTACGGCGAGCGGCGCGTTCACGCGGTCATTCCCGCGTTCGGGCAGCACATGGTTTATGCGGCGCTGGAGGGCGCTGCGGTTGGATTCCTGCTGGGACTGACCGATGACGAGATCGCGGCAGGGATCGCGGCGTATGAGACGGTCGGCCGCCGCGCCGCGGTGAGCGACACGGGCTTTGTCACGCTGATCGACGACTGCTATAACGCGAACCCCGACTCGATGAAGAGCGGCATTGACTCCCTCCTGCGCCTGAACGGAAGGCATGTGTGCATTCTGGGCGATATGCTGGAGCTTGGCGAGCATGAGCGCGAAATGCATTATGAGACCGGCAGATACGCGGCGGAAAACGGCGTTGAGCTTGTCCTGTGCTCTGGGCGTCTCGCAGAGGACATCGCGAAGGGTGCCGGAGCGCGCGGCGTACATTTCGACACGCGCGAGGAGCTGATCTCGGCTCTGCCCGCATATATCCGGCGCGGCGACGCAGTGCTCGTCAAGGCGTCCAACAGCATGCGCTTCGGAGAGATTTCAGAGGAAATAAAGAAAATGAGGTAACACATGCGGATAAAAAACGTACTTCTCGATCTGGATAATACGATCCTTGACTTTGACACCGCCGAGCGCGCCGCGATAACCAAGACTCTGCGTACGCTTGGCATCGAGCCGACCGACGCGATAGCGAAGCGTTATTCGGAGATAAACCTGATGTTCTGGGAAAAGCTTGAGCGCGGAGAGATAAACCGCCGCCAGACGCTGGTCGGCCGCTTTGCGGCGCTGTTTGAGGAACTGGGCGTATCCGTGAAAGCGGAGCTTGCCGAGGACACGTATGAAAATTTCCTCTGCATCGGCCATTACTTCGTGCCGGGTGCGGAACAGCTGCTTGAGACGCTGCACGGAAAATACCACCTGTACATATGCTCCAACGGCAGCAAGAAGGTGCAGGACAGCCGCATCGCAAGCTCTGGCATCGCAAAGTGTTTTGACGGGATATTCATATCCGAGGAGCTGGGGCTGAATAAGCCGGACAAGCGCTACTTTGAAGCATGCTTTGCGCAGATACCGGATTTCAAGAGGGAGAGCAGCATAATGGTAGGGGATAGCCTCACCTCCGATATCAAGGGTGCGCGTAACGCCGGGCTAAGAAGCGTGTGGTTCAATCCTGCGCACAAGGCGCTGACCGGGGATGCTGCTCCGGATTATGAGATTGATGCACTTGAAAAACTCCCCATTTTGCTGGCAGAATTATCGGAAGTTAGTGAATAATGCTAATTCAGGTCGTTAATTTTTGTTAAGATTTGTGGATTGCATTTAAAGTTATAAATGGTATAATGAGCACTCACTAACGAGCGCTGAAAGGCATTTCGGCGCTCCAAAATTTTCACGGAAGGCGACAGAAGCATTGGAAAACTGGTTGGATTATTTGAGACAGCTTAATATGGCGTCCATGATGCTGCGCATAATTCTCGCGCTGCTGATGGGCGGTCTTATCGGCATGGAGCGCGAGCGGAAACGCCGCCCCGCCGGATTCAGGACGTATATGCTCGTCGCGCTCGGCGCGGCGCTGACGGTCATACTCAGCCAGTATCTGGACTATATGATCAATAACCCCTGGGCGGAGATCAATGCGTCCATCGGCGTGAAAACGGACGCCTCGCGTTTCGGCGCGCAGGTCATAAACGGCGTCGGCTTCCTCGGCGCGGGTACGATAATCGTCACCGGACGGCAGGAGGTCAAGGGGCTGACTACCGCCGCGGGTCTCTGGGCTTCGGCCTGCATGGGACTTGCCATCGGCGCGGGATTTTATGAGTGCATGATAGTCGGATTCATACTGATCTTCCTGTGCATGCGTATATTGCCGCTCATCGAGAACGCGGTCATGGCTAAGGCGCGCAACATGAACATCTATGTAGAGATGGACAGCGTGGAAAATGTCGGCGCGATAGTCAGTCTCATCAAGTCCGAGAATATCACGCTCTATGACTTGGAGATAGACAAGGAGCAGCACGAGCATCTCACGCAGATCAACGCCGTGTTCAGCCTGCATCTGCCGCATAAAGAGGATCACACCGAGGTACTGGCCAGACTCTCAACGCTGGACGGTATCATCACGATAGAAGAAGTCTGAAAGGAGGGACGCTGAAATGTTGAGCTGCTTTGATTTTATCCGCGATATGGACTTTCTCGCGGTGATGTGCAGACTGCTGCTGGCCATGCTGTGCGGCGGCGTGATCGGCATCGAGCGCGAATACAAGCGCCGTCCCGCTGGATTCAGAACGCATATCCTCATATGCCTCGGCGCCTCAATGACGACGCTGACCAGCCAGTATCTGTTCCTGACCATGCACATGTTCACCGACGTCGGGCGTCTCGGCGCGCAGGTCATAGCCGGTATCGGCTTCATAGGCGCTGGCACGATAATCGTCACCAAGCGCAAGCGCGTCAAGGGTCTTACCACCGCGGCGGGACTCTGGACCTCGGCAATAATCGGTCTTGTCTGCGGCGCGGGATATGTCGAGTGTGCCATATTTGCAACGGTCATGGTGCTTGTGGCGGAGCTGCTGCTCGTTAAAGTGGAGTACCGCTTCGTCTATAAGGTAAACGACGTGAACCTCTATATCGAGTACGCGGACGCGGTCTGCATAGAGTCGATCATACGCATCGCCAAGGAGAATCACATCACGATGAACGGACTGGAGATCACCCGTGTCGCAGGAGAAGGGGACTCGCATTATTACTGCGCGGTGCTCACCCTGCAGGCCAGCCGCAAACAGCTTGACGAGAAGATCGTCAAGTCCATAAGCAATCTGGAAGATGTCATCAATATAGAAGAGCTGTAAAAAAACGATACGCGCACCTCGTGTTTGACATGAGGCGCGCGTTGATTTATAATAAAATATATTATACATAAAAGAGGAATCTTTATGGAATCAGGACGGCACGTGGCGGATACGCCGCGCACGGCGCCGAAGCGGAAAATGAAACCGCTTTGGCTCGTTATAGTTATAGATATACTGCTCGCCGGGGTCATTCTGTGCACTTTTTCGCTGTTTCACCATGTCATCCCAAGCATGAACGCAAAGCGCGCAGCCAGCGTAAAACCGTCTGCCCCGACTCCGACCGTCGCCGTTACTCCTGCGGCCGAGGCAACGCCGGCTGCTAGCGAGGCTCCGGCTGTAAGCGAAGCGCCGGTGGACAACCGAACCGAGTGGCAGAAGAAGTTCGCGGAGCACTTTACCGACGAGATAGTCGTGACTGAGAATTCTTACTCCAGCCCGAATATCGCCATCGAGCTTCAGACCCACAGCGTCGACATCGACGGGCGCACGAGCGTTTATCACGTTGCGGACATTTATGTGGCCTCGCTCGACAATCTGCGGACATATACCGCGCACGGCGGCAACGCCTACATGGACGCGCAGAACATCATGGACATGGACGCGGACGTCAACCCTACCCTCGCCATAAGCGGTGACTACGTCACTCTGCAATACGGCGGTTTCCTGATGCGAAACGGCGAGCTGCTCAACAGCGAATATACCTATTGCGATATATGCGTGCTGTATTCGGATGGCCGCATGGTCACGTATCCGCAGGATGGATATAACATTGATGAAATTCTCGCGAATGACCCGCTTCAGATATGGAACTTCGGCCCCGCACTGCTGGATGCGGACGGGCACGTCAAGGACAGCTACAACGTCAGCATGACGGTAAGTTACCCCAACCCGCGCAGCGCGATCGGCTATTACGAGCCTGGGCACTACTGCTTCGTGGTCGTGGACGGGCGGCAGGACGGCTATTCGTACGGCCTGCGCATTCCGGAGCTTGCCGCGATTTTCGAGGAGCTTGGCTGCACCGAGGCGTATAATCTGGACGGCGGCGGTTCTGCCGTGATGGTCTTCAACCATGAAAAATACAGCCGCCAGAGCAATGGCGGCCGTGATCTCGGCGATATTATCTATGTCGCGGAAACGGAGGGTTGAGCACAGTGAAATTCCTCAAAGCGGTGCTGCCGAACATATCCATAGCGCTGTCGCTCTCGCTGCTGGTGCTGGTGATCGTCGATAACCGCAATCCCATGATGGGCTTCCTCCGCAGCGTTCAGGCGCAGATATTGATAGCTGTCGCCGCGGTTATCGCCATAGCGACTGCGGCGGTGCTGTATGCCGAGTGGCGGCGGGACGGGCGCTGAGACGTTACTCGGCGATGACTTTCCATGCGTCGATGAGCCTGCCGAGAGACCACGCCGCGTTGGCAGGGGAAGTGGACGGGAGGCAGACGGAGCCGCGCCCCGTTATTTCCTCGGAAAAGCGCTTGTAGTAGTTCTTGCTCGTTTTGCCGTTGGTGTAAATGCGGCGAATGTTGGCGCTGGACAGAATGGCGCTCAGATCGTTCGGGACGGCATTTTTGATGCTGCTGTCCGCGCTGCCGGTGATCTCGCAGGAGGCGAGCACATCCCACAGCGCAATATGATGCTCAAGCAGAAACCGCACTTTCTCGTCTATGCTCTGCGGTACGTCGGACTTATAGACCGCAGCGAGAACGCGCCAGAAGCGATTCTGCGGATGGCCGTAATAAAACATATTCTCCCGAGATTTCACTGACGGGAAGCTGCCGAGTATAAGTATCTCGGATTTCGCGTCGTATACCGGAGGGAACGGATGAACAAGCATATAAACAAACTCCCTGCAAAAAGCAGCCGCAATATTGCGGCTGCTTTTTAATGTTAAACTTACTTCTTGAAGCTGTCCTTCAGCGCGACCGCGCGGTTGAAGACAAGATGCTCCGGAGTCGCGTCGCGGTTGTCGAGGCAGAAGTAGCCCTGACGCATGAACTGGAAGCTCTCGGAGTCCTTGCCCTTTTCGGGCATCGCCAGCTTGCCGAGACCGGCTTCGACCTTGCAGCCGGTGAGAACCTTGAGACTGTCGGGATTGATGCAGTCAAGGAAGTTCTTGTCCGGGCCGTCCGGCTCAGGATCACTGAACAGATAGTCGTAGAGACGAACCTCGGCGTCGACCGCGGTGTTTGCGTCGACCCAGTGGATGGTCGCGCCCTTGACCTTGCGCCCGTCGGCAGGATCACCGCCGCGGCTGTCGGGGTCATACTCGCAGTAAATCTCCGTCACGTTGCCGTCGGCGTCCTTCTTGCAGCCGGTGCAGGTGACCAGATACGCGCCCTTGAGGCGAACCTCAAAGCCGGGGTGCATACGCTTGTATTTCGGCGCGGGAACCTCCATGAAGTCGTCCGCTTCGATCCACAGCTCGCGGGAGAAGCTGATCTCGCGCGTGCCGTCTTCCGGACGCAGGGGATTATTCTCGACCGTCAGAAGCTCGGATTTGCCCTCCGGATAGTTCGTGACGATGAGCTTCACCGGATGCAGCACGGCCATGACGCGCTTTGCGTTCTCGTTCAGATCGTCGCGCAGGCAGCTTTCAAGCAGCGCCCAGTCGACCGTGGAGTCGACTTTAGACACGCCGATGCGCTCGCAGAAATTGCGGATGGACTTCGCGGTGTAGCCGCGGCGGCGCAGACCGCAGAGCGTCGGCATACGCGGATCATCCCAGCCGGAGACGCGGTGCTCCTCGACCAGCTGACGCAGCTTGCGCTTGGACATGACGGTGTAGTTGATGCCGAGACGCGAGAACTCTATCTGGCGCGGCTTGATGCCGGGGATGGACACGTTCGACACGACCCAGTCGTACAGCGGGCGGTGCGCCTCGTACTCAAGCGAGCAGAGGGAGTGCGTGATGCCCTCCAGCGCGTCCTGTATCGGGTGGGCGAAGTCATACATCGGGAAGATACACCACTTTGTGCCCTGACGGTGATGCTCGATGTATCTGATGCGGTACAGCACCGGATCGCGCATGTTGAAGTTGCCGCTTGCGAGGTCGATCTTGGCGCGCAGGGTGTAGCGGCCTTCCTCAAATTCGCCGTTCTTCATCCGCTCAAAGAGGTCGAGGTTCTCCTCGATAGGCCTGTCGCGCCAGGGGCTTACGGCGGGGTGCGAGGTGTCGCCCCTGTATTCGCGGAACTGCTCGGGGGTAAGCTCGCAGACGTAAGCAAGCCCTTTCTTTATAAGCTCGATGGCGTATTCATAGGTCTTTTCAAAGTAATCGGAGCCATAGTAAAACCTGTCGCCCCAGTCAAAGCCGAGCCAGTGGATGTCTTCTTTGATGGCGTCGACGTACTCGGTGTCCTCCTTGGCGGGGTTGGTGTCGTCCATGCGCAGGTTGCAGATGCCGCCGAAATGCTCGGCAGTGCTGAAGTCTATGGTCAGCGCCTTGCAGTGCCCAATGTGCAGATATCCGTTCGGTTCTGGCGGGAAGCGCGTGTGAATCTGCATACCATAGCAGCGATGCCCCTCGGAGAGATCCTCCTGAACAAAGGCCTCGATGAAATTTCTTGTTGTCTCTTCCATATATCCTCTCTCCTATAAAAAGCTACCAAAATATTATAAACGATAGTTGGCATAAATACAATATTTTTTTCAATAAAACGGGGTGAATCAGCAGCCGCGGATAAGCGGTGTTTACAGGCGAAGACCACCATGATATAATTTGTAAAAAAGAGTATTATTAAAACGGAGGGAAGAGCATGGGAAGCTGGTTTTCAAATCTGCATATCAGGCGGGCGGAGAATATCGAACCGAGCGCAGTTGACTCGGCGCTGACCGAGATGATGACAGCCGCCAATTACCTGCCCGCAGAGAACGCGGCGGAGGCAGACGCCGCAGTCGCAATACTCGGCACGAATTCGGAGTGGATATCCGTATATTCGGATTTCTTTGAGTTTGGCGAACCGAAGCAGTTTCAGGACATTGCCCGGCCGATATCGGAGCGGCTGCACACTGATGTACTTGGCATAGCCTGCTTTGACAGCGACTTTATGTTTATGAACCTGATAAATCCGGAGCAGAAGCTCGACGCGTTTGCCAGAATAGGCGGGGGATATGGCGTCAAACGGCGCAGCAATTTCAATGCGTGGAAAAATAAGGTGACAGATTTAGACGCGTTCAAGCGCTGTGCCGCGGAGAATGAGTATGCCTTTGCCGAAGAGTTCCTGATGGACACCGCGCAATACACCGGCTTGAACGAGGAGCTGGCCATAAGCTCTTATGACACCCTCGGCGAGCTAGAGCTTCCGGTGCAGAAGAGATATCTGTACTTCAAATTGCCGGACACAGTCGAACGGGTGCCGCCGAAATTGGTTTTCCGCAGTGCAGGTAGTAGAGGTCCGTGTACCGACGGTAAACAGACGTGGGTAGAAGTTTTGAATATCGGCGGAGCATCTAGGGGACTTTCGGTGTTTTTCATCGGTCAATATATTGAAAACGACGAGATAAGCTTCTCGGATCTGTATTTGGAAACTGGATATCGAGGAACGAGAACGCCGTTTGAACTCAAGAAAGTTCGCCTCATAGACGGTCGCTTGGCTTATTATTACAATGCTCCGGAATATAAGATACCGAAAGCCGTGAAAGACGGGCTTTCGTGGATGAAGAAATTTGATGAAGAAAGCAAACGGGTAATAAGAGTTGCATTTACATCGCATGGGGATGAACGGAGAAGGCGCGACACCATCATCGTGGTCAGTCCGGACGGAAATCCGGAAGGGCAGTGTGCATGGATTTATAGATAGATTATGACATATAAAAACATGCCGGGTAAAATGCCCGGCATGTTCCATGCTTATTTATTGTAATTCGCGTACATTGTGTCGGTTGCCTGACGGATGGCGGCGGTGACTTCTTCGACCTTTCCGGCGTCCCACTCTGACGGCTCGGCGCGGAGGAAAGAGGTCTTGTCCACGCGGTTATCGAAGATGCCGATGGGGACGTTATAGGTTTTGCCGTGCGCCTTGACAGTCACGGTGTTCTTGACCTCGGCGTGCTGCACGAGGTATTCCATATCGTCGCAGCCATAGTCGCCCAACATGACGGCCATCGGGACGCCATGGTGCAGGTTGGAGCCGGGATCGTTCGGGTCGGCGCGGTCGGCATTCTTGCGGCGGGATTCCTCAGGAGTGACCCAGATGTAGAGGATGACGGCATTTTCAAGTATCTCCGGGCAGAACATCGGCAGCGAGTACTGATAGCCGAAGGTGCCGGTCAGCGGCATGGATGAGCCGTCCGGTCCGCCGCGGGCGCACTCGATGATGATGGTCTTGTCCTCGAAGCTGTCGGGATAACCGGTGTGCTTCTCGTCGAGCATTGCGCGCGCTTCGTTTTCAAGTATCTTTGCCAGCTTCTCGCGGACTTCCGCCTTGAGAACGCCGAGGCGCGGGCTGATACCGGCCTGAAGTCCCGCGCGGTCGTAACGGTCGAACAGCAGCTGCGCGGCGGAGTCGGGCTTTACAACATTGCGGTTCATAAGGTCGTGATAGTCCTCGTTGAGCAGGGCGCAGAGCGTACCCCAGTCGCGGCCGTCGATGAACGGCTCCTCGCCGGGATAGAAGATGCGCGCCTCGCCCATGGCCTGAAGCTCGTTGTCGATGCGGCGCATCATGTGGACGTAGGGGAAGTCATCCAGCTGAAGATTCTTGCCGATGTGGAACTCATTCTGAAGGCGCTGCGGCTCGATATTGGCCATGAAGTTCCTTACCTCGGATTTGCCGGAGGCGGGAAGCGCCTGAAGAAGAACAACTTTAAACACCTTATTTTCCATAATATCTCCTTATCTAATGTGATTATTGAACTATTTCAAGCCATTTTGTCTTATCGACTGTAATATTGCGGTGCCGGTCGATATACTCGATTATCAGCTCCGAAATCTCGGTCGGCTGCTCGCGTACGACCTCGCATTCGCGGTAGACCTCGTAGCCGCCCGCGCCGGACGCACGGTAGTTATTCATGCACAGCGTCAGCGATTTGTCCTCTGCCAGCTCCGCGCCGCGGCATTTTATCGACACGACGCGCTCGCCGACCGGACGGCGCAGATCGAACACCGCGCTGACTCCGGCGAAATAGTCGTAGTTAAAGTGCTGCGCGATCGGATGCAGGAACGTTTCACTGACTTCGAGTCCGTCTTTACCAAGCGTAAAGTATTCGGCGCAGCGCTCCAGCGCGGATTTCAGAACGCGGCGGTCGACCCGCAGCGTCACGAGCGTGTTCGGGAAAATGTAGGTCGAGACCACGTCGCGGATCGTGACGTCCTGCTCGAAGCCTTTGACCGTATTCGCCAGACTGGCTGACGATATGTCCGCTCCGGAAGCTTCGAGCTGCACCTGATTGAAGAAATTCGCGATCAGCGAGCCGTGCGCGGCCATCTCAAGCGGCGGCTCCGGCAGTAGGGGAGTATCCAGATGGCCGACCGGCGTGTCGAGCCACTGCGCTGTTTCACGCTCAAGCGGCGCAAGATATTCCATCGCGGCGGGCAGGGGAGCACATCCCGCGTCGCACAGCCGCGACCGCGCGCTTACCTTGCCGCGGTCGTCTACGGTGACGTCCATCGTGATATACTGCCGTGCCTTATCGGGCGGCTGGCAGGTATACGTGCCGTTGACGCAGAGGTTTTCAACAGGAATATGCTGATGCGCGCAGAGCAGGACATCAAAATCAAGCTCCTGACATATGCGCCAGCCCTGATTTTCGCCCGTAGCCGAGAGAAGCTTGCCCGTGGCAATGTCGTTTTCAAACCCGCCGTGATAAATACATACCGTCAGGTCGACATTCTGCGCCTTCAGCTCGTCCAGCGCCGATTTCGCCGCGGAAAAGGTATTGCCTATTTTTATTCCGAAGAGGTTGTCGGGCGTCTCCCAATGGTTTACATAATGCGTTACAATACCGGTCAGCCCGATGCGCAGTCCGTTTTCAAGTGTTATGACGGCCGTTTTCTCAACTCCGCGTATGCCCTCAACATTTGCACACAGGCACTTTGCGCCCAGCGCGTCCAGAAACCGTTCGATCTCGGCCTTGCCGTAGTTGAAGTCGTGATTGCCAAGCGTGATGAAATCATATCCGCCGAGATTCAGCAGCCTAGCCGGTACGCAGTCGCCGTCGCGGTGCTGGCTGTACAGCCAGTAGGTGAAGGGGCTGCCCTGAAGCGTATCCCCGCCGTCGATGACTAGCGTGTTTCCGCTGTGCTGAAAATTGCTCATGCAGTTTGCAAGGCCGCTGTCAACACTGCCGCCTGTCGCGTAATCGATGGGGGAGAAGAAGCCGTGCGTGTCGCTTGTGTAATATATCCTGAGTTTTCGCTGCATAACTGTCCTTTCTGAACATGAAATTCAGATTGTTATACCCCCACGCCAAAACGTAGGGGTATAAATGCTTTTACGCGCCGTGCGCAAGCTTTCTGCGTATCCTTGTGGATACGATCTCGATGATGAGAACAAGCACCATCAGCCCCCATACGAAGGAGCCGACCATCGCCCAGCGGCGGCTGTTGAGGCACTGCACCAGCGAAGCGCCGATGCCGCCCGCGCCGACGATACCGAGCGTCGTTGCGTCCTTGAGGTTGATGTCAAAGCGGTAGATGGTGGTGGAAATGAAGCTCGCGGTGAGCTGAGGGATAACGCCGTAGCGGATCTTCTGGAACGGCGTGCAGCCCATGGCGTCAAGGCTTTCAAGGATGTGGGTGTCCAGATCCTCGATAGCGGTTATGTACATCTTGGATATCATGCCGATGGAGCAGACCGACTGCGTGATAACGCCGCAGGCGGCGCCGGGGCCGGTGACGCGGATCCACATCAGTGCCCAGACGATGCTGGGTATCGTCCTTATCATAAGGATGAGTATGCGCACGACGTAGGCGACGGGCTTGGGCATGATGTTGAACGAGGCGAGGAACGCGAAGGGGATAGCGAGTATTGCGCCGATAAGCGTACCGAGTACGGCGATAGCGATGGTCTGAAGCAGCAGGTACGGCACATCGGTGTCGCTGGTGCCGAACATCAGTGCGGTGTCCGGGTGGAACACGCCGTGTACAACGCCCTTTGCGACCTCGGTGCCGGTAGCGGTCAGGCCGGTGAATCTGATGTCATGCGCCGACCAGCCGACGAGAACAACAATGATGAGGACGATCAGCGTGTACAGCAGCCATTTGCGCGGGCGGTTTGCGTACATTTCCGCCGCGGTCAGCTTTCTGTCCAGCGTCTCCTCGAAAACTTCTATTTTTTTCTTCATCACGGCTCTCCTTTCAGCTCAGCTTCTTGCGAAGATATTCGCTGAAGAAGTCGATCGCCACGACGACGACGAACAGCGAGAGCAGCACCATGCCGAGGCTGTTGTAGTCACGCCAGCCGATGCGCTCGTTAATGGTGATGCCAAGGCCGCCGGCGCCGACATATCCGAGTATCGCGGACGCGCGGACGTTCATCTCGAAGCAGTAGAGACTGTGGCTGAGATAAACGGGCAGTATCTGCGGCACACAGGCAGACCAGAAGGCTTGGAACTTGTTCGCGCCGAGGGCTTCCATTGCCTCAAACGGCCCCATGTCGATGGTCTCGATACTCTCGAAAAGCATCTTCGCCACGATGCCGAAGGTGAATATCGCAATTGCGACGGTGCCGGAGAAGGTGCCGAGGGAGAATATCAAAGCACAGACCAGCGCGATGATAAGCGTCGGCAGAGTGCGGATGAGGCCAAGGATGAATCTGAAAATACTGACGATAACGATGCTCTTGTTGATGTTGCTCGACGAGAGGATCGCAACGGGCAGCGCGAGAAAGCAGCCGATGACGGTGCCGAGGATGGACATCTTTATGGTGTCGATAAGCGGGGAGACGACCTTCGGGAAGAACGACCAGTTGGGCTGGAATATCTTTGCCAGCAGGTCGACCATCTTGCTGAACTTGCTTATAACGACCGCCATGCTGAAGCCCGTCATCTGCAGCGAGAGCCATATCGCCAGCGCCAGCAGAACGACTATCAGCGGCGCACGGCTTCTGAGCTTCATTACGGAGTGACCGTTTGCAAGCGTTATTGTTTTGGGCTTGAAGATGCGGTCATAAAGCGTGAGCTTGAGGATAGATACGTTTTCGTTATCCATGGTCAGCCCTCGGTCTTTGCAACGGGCGCGCTGCTTTCGCCCTCGCCCATGGTGGGAACCTTCTCGCCGTTGTAGACGGCGTCGATCTGCTCCTGCGTGATCGTGCTGGCCGGGCCGTCGAAAACGATCTCACCGGCGCGGATGCCGATGACGCGGTCGCAGTATTTCAGCGCGAGGTCAACATGGTGGATGTTCAGAAGTATGGAGATCTTGTATTCCTTGTTGATGCGCACGAAGTCCTGCATGACCTGCTTTGCGGTGATGGGGTCAAGTGAGGCGACAGGCTCGTCGGCAAGGATTATCTTCGGGTTCTGATTCAGCGTACGCGCGAGCGCGACGCGCTGCTGCTGGCCGCCGGAGAGTTGGTCACAGCGGGTATAGGCCTTATCCAAAATGCCAACCTTGTCAAGGCTTTCGAGAGCGCGCATTTTCTGCTCCTTCGTGAACACGCCGAACAGAACGCGGAAGAAGTTCATATCCGGCACGTCCGCGGTGAGGACGTTTTTGATGGCGGTGCTGCGGGATACAAGGTTAAAGCTCTGGAATATCATACCCACCTTCCGGCGATATCTGCGCAGATCTTTGCCGCGCAGTGAGTCAACGTCAACGCCGTCAACCGTGAGTTCGCCCTTGGAGATGTCATGCATACGGTTGATGCAGCGCAGTATCGTGGACTTACCGGCGCCTGACAGACCGATGATTGCGACAAATTCGCCCTGCTCGATCTGAAGGTTAATGTTTTTCAGGGCTGTGAAGCCGTTTGGATAAGTCTTATACACATTTTTGAATTCTATCATGCTGCGACTCTTTTCTAAATCTAAAATTTATGTTGTAGCACAAGAGCACCCTGCATTGCAGGGTGCTCTGTTCAATTATGCGGTTGAAATACTGAATCAGTCGGAGACTGCCTTCAGAGCAGCGCGGGCGCCGTCGTAGTCGGAGTCGACAGCCTTTGCATAACCGGTGTGGCTGTAAACGGAGAATATCTCCTGACCTTCCGGAGTGTTGATGATGTTGATGAAGCAATCCTGCAGAGCGGCGACGAGCTCAGGAGTGTAGTAGGGGCTGGCCTTGGAGACAGCAACGGTGTCGTTGTAGATACCGTCGGTGACACCGATGACGTTCAGCTCGTTCCAGATGGACTCACTGCGGCCCATGCCCTGCTTACCGGTCTCATCCTGCTGATCGGTCGGGAGCATCCAGCTGGCTTCGTAGTCGTTGCGGCCGTCGGCGTAGCAGACGATGATGTCAACCTGCTCAGCTGCAGCGTAGGAGAAAGCGGTGCCGTAGCCGGAGTCGAGGGGGATAACGTTGGAGAGGTCAGAGATCTTCTTGCCGTCGTAGTTGGCCATCAGCCACATGGAGGGGTAGATGTAACCGGCGGAGGAGGAAGTCTTCTGGACTGCCCACTTTGCCTTGTCGAGGTCTTCCCAAGTGAGCTTTTCACCGGCGTTGACCTTGGCTGCAAGTTCCTTGCCATACTCGGAAGGAGTTGCGTAGATGAGGGAGCGGTAGTAGGTGACCTGAGGGCCGTTCTTCTGGGTGGCGTTTGCTTCGCCGTTCCAGTCGGCAGGGTTGGTGCTGTCGTTGGACAGACCGTTGCGGGTTGCGGTCAGGATGACGTCAACGTCGTCGGAGTAGAGAGCGTAGGTGCCGCCGGGCAGCCAGCCGAGGTCGATGGAGCCTGCGGACATAGCCTCGCCGGTAGCGTCGTAGCTGGTGCCGACGGTGATGTCAACTTCGTCAATGTCATAGCCAAGCTTGGACATCTCGGCCTGAACGAGCTCGGGCAGATTCTTGGTGCCGGCAATGATAACGTCGGCGTCCTTGGAAGGAACGAACTCAAGGGTCAGCTTGTCGAAATGCTGATTCTCTGTTGCGGGAGCTTCGGAAGCCTCGGCTTCGGGAGCCTTGGACTCTTCGGGAGCGGGAGCGCTGGACTGGCCGCATGCGCAGAGAGCAAATACCATGACAAGTGCGAGAAGCAGTGCTATGGTCTTTTTCATTTTTGTTTTTTCCTCCAAACAAAATTTTATGGCAGCGGCGGAAGCATGCGTCGTCAAATGTACCGATTTAAATTGAAAAACACCGTGATTCCACATTTTTCGCGCCGTGTGCCGACACTCAATATAGCATAGTTTGATTAGCTTTACAAGCTTTTTTGCAGATATTTTACAGAACCATGCTTTTAACTTTACCTATCGAGATATAGCCGTGCAGAACGGCTTCGATATCGCTGCCCGCAGGGGCGTCCCCGTGCGCGATGAAATCGGCGTCAGGGATGAGCGTCATGCCGCCGCTGCGGTGATTGGCGGAATAGGTGTTGTCGAATATGAACTTCGGCGCTATCGTGCGTTCGTGCAGGATGCCTTTGAATTCGTCGAGCGGACAGCCGGGGAAGTTGACGTTCCATATCTCGCCGGGGGCGAGGGGCGCGGCCAGCAGCTCGCGGGCGATGTCGAGTATGTATCGGTCGGTCACGTCGTAGCTGCCGTCGTGCTGCGCGGAGAAGGCGATGGCGGGGATGCCGTTGAGTACGGCCTCAATCGCGGCGGCGACGGTGCCGGAATAGGCGATGTCAAAGCCCGCGTTGTAGCCGATGTTGATGCCGGAGAACACAACGTCCGGCCTTATCGGCAGCACTGCCTTCAGCGCGGTTTTCACGCAGTCCGCCGGAGTGCCGCCGATGCTGTAAGCTCCGGCGACGGGCAGCGGAAAATCATATTCCTCAACATCAAGCGGCTTGAATATCGTCAGCTTCTGGGACATGGCGCTGCACTGCGACGAGGGGGCGGCCACCCATACCTCGCCGAGCTGCATCGCCATCTCTGCGAGATGTACGATACCGGGGGAGCTTATTCCGTCGTCGTTTACAAGCAAAATCTTGAGCTTTTTATCCATTGGTCTGTTTTTCTCCTCTTATTATTGATAGGAGCGCGTCGCGCGCGGTGCCTGCGAGGTACAGTGAGCCGCAGGCGATAACGGGCTTGCCGCAGCTGAGAGCGAGCGCCGCCGCGGTCTGTACCTCACCGCAGCTCTGCGCCGGAATGCCCATGCCGTTTACAAGCTCCGCCAGCTTGTCCGCCGCCAGCGCGCGGGGACTCGGCGGAGTTACGCAGAAGAAGCGCTCCGCGTACGGCGCGAGGGATGCGAGCATCTGCCGGTAATCCTTATCGGCCAGCACACCCATCAGAAATACGCATTTCTCATCGGGCAGATATTCGCGCAGGTTCGCGGCCAGCGCCTCGGCGCATTCGGGGTTGTGCGCGCCGTCGATGATGACAGGCGGCTCCGCGCGCAGCACCTCGAAGCGCACCGGCCATTTAGTCTCAGCAAGGCCGGAGACGACGGCTTCGTCGCTTATATTCCAGCCCTTTTTGCGCATGACTTCAAGCGTTTCAAGCACGACGGCGGCGTTGCGGAGCTGATGTGCACCGAGCAGAGGCAGGCGCAGGGAAGTATAATTGCGCCATGCAAAGCTCTGGCCGGACAGCGAGTGCGATATCGGGCGGATGGAATCAAAATCCGCCTTGACGAGCCGCGCGTTGTTCTCGCGGCAGGTCTTCTCGAAAACCTCTTCGACCTCGGGAACATTGCGGTAGCACACAACGTCGCAATTGGGCTTGATTATTCCGGCCTTAGCCGAAGCAATCTCGGGCAGCGTGTGCCCGAGATACTCGGTGTGCTCAAGGCCGATTGTCGTTATCACGGCGCACTCCGGACAGTCGATGGCATTCGTGCTGTCAAGCGCACCGCCGAGACCGACCTCAAGCACAACGATGTCGCATTGCTCCTCAAGAAAATAGAGCATCGCTATCGCGGTGACAAGCTCGAACTGGCTTGGGTGATCCGCCATGCCCTCGGCTATCGGCTTCACGCGCTCCGTAAGCTCCGCGAGCCGGTCGTCCGGAATCTCGACGCCGTTTATCTGCATCCGCTCGTTGAAGCGGCAGATATACGGCGAGGTGTAGAGCGCCGTTTTATATCCGGCCTTCTGCATGACGGACGCGAGCATCGCGCAGGTAGAGCCTTTACCGTTCGTCCCCGCGACGTGGATGAAGCGCAGCTTTTTCTGCGGGTTGCCGAGCTTTGAAAGCAGCTCGCGCGTACGGCCAAGGCCGAGTCTCGTGCGGCTCCATGTGCAGCTTTCTATGTAATTTATTGCTTCATGTGCAGTCATCTGAACATTCGCCTCTTAGAATTAGTAAGCATTGGATAAACCATATCACGCGGCCTTGAAGACCCTTTCGCGCAGCAGCCGCACCAGCGGCGGCATCAGTGCGCCGGTGACTATCGCCTTGCCGACGCATATCGCGTAGCGCACGGCGATGGAGCCGAAGATGTATACGGCGGAATAGTAGCCGTATATCTTGCTGTCGATGTACATTACGCCGGTGTTCAGCGTGGTAACAACAAGCTCCGCGATGACGACGATGATTATGGTCTGCTTCGTGCTGAGAGAGAAGCCGCGCTTCTGCGCGTACAGTCCGACAATCAGCCCGCACACGACGTAGGGGAGTATCCACAGCAACGTCGTGACGGAAACGCCGTAGCGCAGGAGCTGATATACCAGCGTCCCGACAAAGCCGATCGCGGCGCCGTCGAGCGAGCCGAACAGCAGCGCCCCGACGATTATCGGCACGCTTTCAAGGGTGATTTTCAGGTTCCCGACGTCGAGCGCGACCGCGCCGAGTACGGCGCACATTGCGGCGAGCATCGAGTCGGCAGCCATCTGACGTGTTGTCATTTTTTTCATGTTCTCAAAAATTCTCCTTTCGTGACAGTTGCCACAAAAGGAGATAGTGATCCTTCAGCGGCAGCGGACGCGGGAGCGGCACCGCGCCATCACGGCATATTCCGGATGACTTCGTCTGCGGACAACTTCCCATCCCGCAGCACTTGACGCGCCGAACCCTACTCTGACACTTTCAAATTCTGTGCCCCGTCATGCGGGGCACATACAAGTTATACTTGAAAACCTAATGTTTTTCAAGTGTTATTTTCCGCCGCCTGAGCGACGTGCAGCGCGAGCACTGCGGTCGTAACGCTGCCGACGCCGCCGGGCACGGGCGTTATCGCGCTGACGATCGGCTCCGCCGCGTCAAAGTCCACGTCGCCGGTGAAGCGGTTCTTGCGCTCCGACCAGCTTATGCCGATGTCGATAACGGTCTGATCCTTGCTGAAATACTCCGCGCCGAAAAGCTCCGGTTTGCCTACGGCGGAAACGACAATATCTGCGCTGCGTACGGCGGGGGTATAGTTGCCGCTGCGGCTGTGAAATATGGTGACGGTGGCGTTCGCGGCGGCGAGGAGCATGGCCGCGGGCTTTCCCACAACGAGACTCCGCCCCAGCACCGCGACGCGTTTGCCCTCAAGCTCCACGCCGTAGTGGGCGATTATCTCCATGCAGGACTGCGCGGTGCACGGCGAAAAGCCGTTCCCGCGGCCGGAATATATCCGCGCCATCGAGCTGGGGCAGACACCGTCAACGTCCTTTTCGGGCGAGATTGCAGCGCAGGCCGCAAGCGCGTCGAGCCCATCCGGAAGCGGGCGCAAGAGGATGATGCCGTGTACGCTATGATCGTCGTTAAGCGCGCGGATGCTGTCCATCAGCTCCGTCTGGCCGGCCTCGCTCGTCAGCGCGGCGAGACGCACGCAGATACCGAGCGCGCCGCAGCGCCTAACCACTGCGCGCTCGTACGCGAGATCGCTGTCCCGCTCGCCGACGCGAACTATTGCAAGCGTGGGCATGACGCCTCTGGCGCTGAGCCTGGCTGTGAGTTCGGCGGTTCTTTTATCTATTTCGGCGGCGACCGGCGCGCCTTTTAAAATACGGCAGCTCATATAGGCGTACTCCAAATAATAATATAATAAAATAATTATATCCCGCGGCGGAAATGATGTCAAGCTTGCGCAGCTCCGCTGCGTTGTGATATACTGAATTTGTCCTTATTTCAATTTATAATCTAATTTAATGTACCGGAGGATAGCATGGAGCTGAAAATCGACAACAGCAAAACCTATGCCATTGCCCTTGAGGGCGGCGGGGCGAAGGGCGGCTATGAGATAGGCGTGTGGCAGGCTCTGGACGAGGCGGGAATAAAGTATAACGCCGTTTCCGGAACCTCGGTCGGCGCGCTAAACGGCGGGCTTATGGCCATGCGCGATCTTCCGCGCGCGATAGACGCATGGAACAATATGAAGCTCGGCAAGGTGATAGAGCTTGACGAGGAGCAGGAGGAGAACCTGAGCCGCGCATTCAACGGGGATATCGGGCTTGACGATGTTCAGCGGCTCATACCGGAAGCGCTGGAGATCATCAAAAACCGCGGGCTTGACGTTGCGCCGCTGCGTGCGTGGGTGCGCGAGGTGGTGGACGCGAAGGCGATAAAGGAGTCGGACGTGGAGCTGTATATAGCGACCGTCTCAATTACTGACCGCAAGGCACTTGAGGTGAAGGTCAACGACCTGCCGGAGGATCAGATATGCGATATGCTTCTTGCAAGCGCTTATCACCCGACTTTCAAGCTGGAAAAGCTCGGCGGGAAATTCTATACCGACGGCGGCTTCGTCGATACTCTGCCGCTGCACGCGCTCGTCACGAACGGGTACAAGGATATAATCGCCGTGCGTATACCGGGCATCGGTCATAACCGCCGCTTTAAGATGCCGGACGACGTGAACGTTACATATATTGCCACGAACGCGGACCTCGGCGGCGTGCTGAACTTCGACGCGGAGCAGTCGCGGCGCGACATGGCGATAGGCTATCTCGACGCGAAGCGCGTTCTGTACGGCCTATATGGCAAGCATTATTACATCGAGCGCAGCATGACCGACAGGGAAGCGCTCAATATGCTGCTCGACAGCCTCGAAACAGGGGTGAACCTGCGGCAGTTCTGCGAGCGGGATCTGCCGAGAGTTGCGCGGCATCTCGACGCCGAGGGCGATTATTACGAGCTGCTGATCGCGGTGCTTGAGGATGCGGCGGAGAAGCAGAACATTGACAACATGCGGATATATAAAGATACCGAGCTTGTTGCAAAGCTCGAAGAGAGCAGAGAATAACGGTTTATGGGGCGGCCGCTGTGCCGCCCCCCCGTTTCTTTTGTGCCGTGAACAGATTTTTGAACAAAGCGAAGTCTTGTGTTTATCCGAAAAATATGGTAATATAATCAGATGTATAGAAATTATCATGGGGGAATGTGCCGATGACGGTGATCAACGCGATAATACTGGGGCTGGTGCAGGGAATAGCCGAATTCCTGCCGATATCAAGCTCCGGCCATCTTGCCATTCTGAATAATCTCTTCGGCATGACCACGACCGAAAACGGGCACATGTTCTTCGATGTGCTGCTGCATCTCGGCACGCTGATTTCAATCTGCATCGTTTACTGGCAGGACATTGTTGATATGTTTTATGAGGTGCTGGCGTTTGCAAATCTCGGCCCGCGCGCAGGGGAGCGGCAGGAGCGCTATCCTGCGGCAAGGCTTTTCTTTATGATTGTCCTTGCGACACTGCCGCTGTTTCTCATTCTGCCCATAAACGACATGCTGGAGGGCCTATACTATAATAACGTGTTCATAGGTCTGACTCTAATACTCACCGGCGCGATGCTCTATGTCTCAGATAAGATGAAGCCCGGCCGCAAAAACGAAAACAGCATGACCGTATGGGACGCGCTTATCATCGGCCTGTGCCAGTGTGTTGCGACGATACCCGGCCTCTCCCGCTCAGGAACCACAATAACCGCCGGCATCGCAACCGGTCTGCGCCGCGAATTCGCGGTAAAGTTCTCGTTCCTGATGTCGCTGCCCGCGGTGCTCGGGGCGAACATCCTGAGCCTTGTTGACGCGGCGCGCGAAGGGATCGACATGCAGTATGTCCCAGCCTACCTCATCGGTATGGCGGTGGCTATGGTGTCCGGCATCGGCGCTATCAGCCTTCTCAAGTACATATCCAAAAACAGTAAATTCGGCGGCTTTGCGTACTACTGCTGGGTCGCGGGCGCGCTGACGATAGTCCTCTCGATGATATTCTGACCGGAAAGGAACCGATAATGGCACAAACTAAGGGTAAAAAGAGTACATCAACAAAAACGAAAACTCAGACAAAGGCAAAGAAGACGCCCGAAAAGGACAATACTCCGCCTCCCGCGCCTCCGGCTCCGCCGATACGGCGCGAGGCTGGTGCGTTTGTATTCCTTTTTCTCGCGGTGTTCACGGCGGTCGGCATGTTCAATACAGACGGCGCGTTCATCGCATATTTCACGGGACTTGTGAAGGGGCTGCTCGGCTGGGGCTTCTGGCTTGTCGCGCCGGCATTCCTGTTTGCGGCGGTCATCCTCGGCTTCCATAAGGGACGCCCCGTTGCGGCGCGCGTATGCTGCGCGCTGCTGCTGCCGCTGCTGTTCGCGGCTATGGCAAATCTCGCGTTTTATGAGCTGCCGGGCGGTGAATTTGATTTAAAAACAGCGGCCAACACTCTGTTCATTCAGGGCAAGGCGCTCGAATGTGGGGGTGCTGTCGGCGGACTGCTTGCTTTCGCGCTGGAAAAGCTTTTCAGCGTATACGGCGCGTTCCCGCTGCTGCTGGCGCTGTTCACGCTGTGTCTCATAACGGCGTGCAATTCCAGCATATCCGATATAATCAAGAAGCTCCGTGAGAGCGGACGCGCGCAGTATGATCCGGCGATGTACGACGAGCCGGAGATAAGACAGGAGCGCACAGCGAGGAAGTCCGCGCGTAATGCGTCCGACGCTCCGGCAGCCGCACCTGCGTCCCGCCGCAGCGCATACACCATTGATATCCCGCTTGGGGACGACGAGGAGACGCTGCCGCTCAACCGCTTTGAGACACCGGCTGAGCCGGAGACAAAGGCGAAGAAGGCCAAGGTGCGCAGGAAGCTTCCGGACGACAGACCGGAAGAGACCCAGCCCGCGCCCGTTGTTATCCCAGAGCCGCAGCCAAAGGCGGCGGAGAACGACGATCTGGGTGACGGCTTCCGTGAGTTCCCGATCAGGCGCAAGGTAAAGCCCGCGCCCGTTGCGATGGCCGCGGAGATAAACGACCCGCCGAAGGCGAAAAAGGTCAAGCGAGACGAGGTCGACGCGGAGGCAAAGGCTGTGGAGAGTGCCGTACAGGCAGCTCAGGCGGCGGACGGAGACTATGTGTTCCCGCCGACATCGCTCCTGCGCGCAGGCTCCGGCACGGTGGCCGACTGCCGCGACGAGATAATGGTCAACCGCGACCGGCTTGAAAAGGCGCTCAACAGCTTCGGTGTCAATTCGCCGATAACGAACATAACCCGCGGCCCCACGGTGACGCGCTATGACATCGAGCTTGAGCAGGGGCTGAAGCTTGCCAAGGTCACGAACCTCGCCGGCGATCTGGCGCTGGCGCTCGGCGTTATGAATGTCCGCGTCGCGCCGATACCGAACATGGTGGCGACCGTCGGCATCGAGGTGCCGAACAAGATCGTCAGCACCGTGTACCTGCGCGATATAATCGAGTCGCAGCGCTTTACAAGCGCAAAATCGAAGCTCAGCTTTGCACTGGGCAAGGATATCGGCGGCGAGTGCATAGTCGGCAACATTGCAAAGCTGCCGCATATGCTTATCGCAGGTACGACAGGCTCCGGCAAATCCGTGTGCATGAATTCGCTGATACTGAGCCTGCTGTACAAGGCGCGTCCTGACGAGGTTCGCCTGATAATGATCGACCCGAAGATGGTGGAGCTTGGCGTATATAACGGCATCCCGCATCTGTATGTCCCGGTCGTCACCGATCCGAAGAAAGCGGCGGGGGCGCTGCAATGGTCGGTCGTCGAGATGATGAAGCGCTACCGCCTCTTCTCCGAGGCCGGTGTGCGTGACATCGCAAATTACAATAAGCACTGCGCCGAATCCGGTGAAGCGACGATGCCGCAGGTCGTAATCGTTATAGACGAGCTTGCAGACCTGATGCTTGTCGCCTCCAAGGAGGTAGAGGAGAGCATATGCCGCGTCGCCCAGATGGGGCGCGCCGCCGGTATGCACCTCGTCATTGCGACACAGCGTCCGTCGGCGGACGTCATAACCGGTCTTATGAAGGCGAATATCCCGTCGAGGATCGCGTTTGCCGTCTCGTCCGCGATGGAGAGCCGCATAATTCTTGACCAGGCCGGCGCGGAAAAGCTTGTCGGCATGGGCGATATGCTGTATTCTCCCGTCGGCTGCGGCAAACCCACGCGCATTCAGGGTGCGTTCGTCTCCGACGAGGAGCGTGAGGATGTTATACAGTTCATCAAGGAGAGCACCGGCGGAGCGCAGGTGAACTCTGAGATCGAGGAATTCATGGACAAGGCCGCCGAGGACAAAAAGGGCGCGGCGGATTCCAAGGACGACAAGGACGAGGATTCGCTCATGGGCAGCTACGACGAGATGCTGCCGCAGGCGGTTGAGGTCGTGCTGGAGATGAAGCAGTGCTCTGTCTCGATGCTCCAGCGGCGCATAAAGCTGGGCTACTCCAGAGCGGCACGCATTGTCGATCAGATGGAAGAGCTGGGCGTTGTCGGCCCCTACGAGGGCGCGAAGCCGCGCAGCGTCGTTATCGACCGCGACGGCTGGAACGCGCTGAAGGTGCAGCTTGGCCTTGCGAGCGACGTCGGTGCCGAGCTTGCGGCGGATATGGCCGACACCATGAACGATGAGGAAGACTAGATAAGATAAAATGGATTATTTCAAACCGGATATGACCGCGCTGGACGCCAACAAGCTTAGTATGCTGGCGCTGGCGCATGTCGGGGACGCGGTGTACGAGCTGCTCACCCGCACAATGCTGTGCACGAGGGCGAACAGCTCCGTCGCGCAGCTTCATAAGCAGACGGTTTCGTACGTGAACGCTCCGGCACAGGCGCGCGCGGCGGAGAAGATCCTGCCGCTGCTGGACTCCGAGGAGGCTTCGGTGTACCGCCGCGGGCGGAACGCGAAGGTCAATTCCGTGCCGCATAATGCGGATATCGGGCAGTACCACGCTGCGACAGGGCTTGAGGCGCTGTTCGGCTGGCTATATCTGCAGGGGCGGACGGAGCGCGCGGAGGAGTTTTTCCGCGCGATAATGGAGGCTGAATAAATGCCGCTTGACGCTATTACAATATCCGCGCTCTGCGATGAGTTGCGGCCGCAGCTAGAGGGCGCGCGTATTGACAAGGTGCAGCAGCCGGAGCGGGATGCCGTCCTGCTCTCGGTGCGCAGCCTCGGCAGGAACCGCCGCCTGCTCATCGCGGCGGGCGCGGGGAATGCGCGGCTGCATTTCACGGCGGAGAGCATAGAAAACCCCGCCGAGCCGCCGATGTTCTGCATGCTGCTGCGCAAGCATCTGACAGGCGCGAGGATCGTTTCGATAAGCCAGCCGGAGCATGAGCGTATGCTGGAGCTGGAGATCGACACGCGTGACGAGTTGGGCTTTGCTGCGCGCAAAAAGCTCGTGCTTGAGCTTATCGGGCGCAGCTCGAACCTCATCCTTGTCGGCTCCGACGGGCGCATCATCGACTGTATGCGCCGTATGGATTTTGCCGGAGACGCGGAGCGCAGCATGATGCCGGGCATGTTTTACCGTATGCCGCCGAAGCAGAACAAGCTGTCCGTGTTCGACGCTGCCGAGGACGAGCGCCGCGCGCTCATCGCGCAGGCGGATAGAGCGGCGCCGATGGATAAATGGCTGCTCTCGGCATTTTCGGGGCTGTCGCCGCTGCTGTGCCGCGAGCTTGCACATCGCTGCGGAGGGGACTATGAGCGGCTTGACAGCTGCATTTCCGCGCTGCTTGAAAGCATTGCCAACGGCGAGACCGCGCCGTATATCCTCACGCGAGACGGCGCGCCGTTTGATTACAGCTGCATTGCGATAGGCCAGTACGGGAGCGCGGCGGAGACGGAGCGCTTCGACAGCTTTTCGGAGCTGCTGGACAATTTCTACGCCAGACGTGACAGACTTGAGCGCCAGCGCCGCCGCGGCAGCGAGCTTACGCATTACGTCAGGACTCTGCGCGACCGCACAGCGAGAAAGCTTGCCGCGCAGAGCGAGGAGCTGAGCCGTGCGGACAGCCGCGAAGAGCTGAAAAAGCAGGCGGAGCTGGTCACGGCGAACATATACCGCATGAAAAAAGGGGACAGGGAGCTGCGCTGCGAGGACTATTACGAGCCAGACTGCCCTGAGATCGTCATCCCGCTCGACGTGCTGAAAACGCCGCAGCAGAACGCGGCGGCAATGTATAAGGAATATAACAAGCTGAAGGCCGCGAAGGAGCATCTGACGGTGCTCGTCGCGCAGGGCGAAGCGCAGCTTGATTATCTCAACAGTGTCATGAGCGAATTGCAGTGCGCCGAGAGTGAGAAGGATCTGGCCGATATCCGGCTTGAGCTTATCTCCTCCGGATATGACCGCAAGGCGAAGGCCGTGAAAAAAGAGCGCCTGCACCCTCAGCAGCCGCTGCGATTTGTCACGGATGACGGGCTGGAAGTCCTCGTTGGGCGCAGCAATATCCAGAACGACGAGCTGACGACGAAGCTTGCCCGCCGCACGGACTACTGGCTGCATACGCAGAAAGTGCACGGCAGCCATGTCATCCTGCGCTGTGACGGGCTTGAGCCGCCGCAGCGGAGCGTCGAGCAGGCGGCCTGCATCGCAGCCTATTATTCGCAGGGGCGCGACTCCGGCAAGCTGCCGGTGGATTACACCATGGTGCGCTTCGTGCGCAAGCCCTCCGGCTCGCTGCCAGGCAAGGTGATCTATACCGATTACAGGACAATCGTCATCGAGGGCGACGAGAGCCTTGTCGAAAGGCTCCGCGTCAAAAAATGAATCGCAGCCTGGCCGCAGCCGGTGATGTGCAATTTAACCAATTAAATCGGCGAACAAGACCCGTATTTTTTATTCATACGGGTCTTGACATTTTTTGTCGCGGTGCTATAATACGCACAACAAGTGAAAACTTCAAACCTATGACGGAGAGAAGTAACCAGTGCAGAAAACCATCAGAGAGTCCCGGATGGTGTGATCGGGACGGCGGACGGCTGGCGAATGGACTTCGGAGGGCGGACCGAAAGGGCGACTGAGTAGGGACCGACGGGTATCCCACCCGTTATCCATCGGGGCGCATATGATGGTATGCGTAAGCGAGCGGACGTTTTATGACGTCAATTTGGGTGGTATCGCAGAAGTGAACGGCTTTTGTCCCATGTGTATGGGATAAAGGTCTTTTTTCTTTTTCCCGGCCCCGGCGCAGCCCGGAAAACATCTGCCATCCAAAATCATATAAAATCGGAGGAAAACACAATGAAAACCAACAGCACTATCAAGAAGATCTTTGCAATGCTCCTTGCCTGTGCCATGATGCTGGTCTTTGCGGCCTGCGGCAGCAGCCCCGCACCGGCAGCGTCGGAAGCCCCCGCCGCCGAGGACGACGGCACCGTAAAAGTCGCAATAATCAAGCAGCTTGACCATGCGTCTCTCGACGAGATCGCAAACGCGATCGCCGCCCGCTTTGATGAGATGAACGCCGCGGGTGACGTCAAGGTCGAGTATTCCATAAGCTCCGGCCAGAACGACCAGACCATTCTCAAGCAGCTGTGCGATCAGGCAATAGCCGATAAGGTCGACGTCATCGTCCCCATCGCGACCACCGCCGCGCAGGTAGCGACCCTCTCCGCTGAGGGCACCGGCGTCAAGGTCGTCTACGCCGCAATATCCGACCCCGCGGCCGCGAACCTGACCGGCATCGACTACGTCACCGGCACCAGCGACGCGCTGAATACCTCCTTCATCCTTGACATGATGTTCGCGCAGAACCCGGATATCAAGAAGGTCGGCCTGCTGTACTCCCTGTCCGAGCCGAACTCCGCCACCCCGATAGCCGACGCGAAAGCATACCTCGACGTGAAGAACATTGAATACGTCGAGCAGACCGCGAACACCAACGACGAGGTCGTCGCCGCAGCATCCGCCCTTATCGCAGCTGACGTTGACGCGATCTTCACCCCGACCGACAATACCATAATGGCGGCGGAGCTTGCGATCTACGAGGATCTCGCAAAGGCCGGCATCCCGCACTACACCGGCGCTGATTCCTTCGTCCGCAACGGAGCCTTCGCTACCTGCGGCGTGAACTACACCGAGCTTGGCCGCAAGACCGCGGAGCTGGCCGTCAGAGCCGTTTCCGGCGAAGCGCTTGATGACTTCTACCTCATGGACGGCGGCATCATCACCGTCAACACCGAGACCGCCGCTGCCCTCGGCGCGGATTACTCCGTGTTTGCCGACATGGGCGAGCTGGTCGAAGTCACTACTACCAAGGACTGATATTGATATTCACCGTCCCCCAGCGCAACGCTGGGGGAACCGGCCTGAAAGGAGTTTTTGCCAATGCTGATAATCAGCCAGACCGCGCTGGAACTGGGCTTTATGTACGCGCTCGTGGCGATGGCACTGTTTCTGAGCTATCGCATCCTTGATATCGCAGATATGACGACCGACGGCTGCTTCGTGCTCGGAGCCGCCGTCTCGGTCACGCTCTCAGCCGCAGGGCATCCGTTCCTCGCGCTGCCCGCCGCGATGCTCGCGGGAGCATGCGCCGGATTCGTCACGGCGTTTTTGCAGACGCGTCTCGGTGTCCCGTCGATACTCGCCGGTATAGTCACGAACACCGGACTTTATACGATAAATCTTATGGTCATGGGCTGGAAGTCAAATTTCAGCCTCCTCGGCGGCACGACGATATTCACCCTCCTGCGCGACACCGGTATCGGCGGCGACTGGTACGAGCTGCTGCTGGCGGCGTTTATCACCATCCTTGCCGCGGTTCTGCTGAGACTTTTCCTCGGTACGCGGCTTGGCCTATCTATCCGCGCGACAGGCGATAATCAGGACATGGTGCGCGCATCGTCCTTAAACCCGAACTTTACGATAACCGTCGGCCTCTGCATTGCAAACTCACTGACCGCGCTCTCCGGCGCGATAGTCGGCCAGTATCAGAAAACCGTGGACATAAATTCCGGCACGGGCATTGTCGTCATCGGCCTTGCCTGCCTCATTATCGGCGAAACTCTGCTTGGCCGCCGCACGGTCACGAAGGGCGTCATCGCCGTGATCCTCGGCTCGATAGTGTACCGCTTCATTTACGCGATAGTGTTCTACACCAAGGTCGTTCCGGTGGAGTGCCTGAAGCTGCTGACTGCGGTAATAGTAGCGCTGGCGATCGCCGCACCGAGCATCAAAAAATGGGCGGCGTTCCAGCACCGCAAGCTCGCGGCGCAGAGAAGGGGAGGGAACTGACATGCTTGATATAAAGAACATCTCCAAAACCTTCAACCCCGGCACCGTGAATGAAAAACGCGCGCTGACCGACCTTTCGCTGCATCTTGAGCGGGGCGACTTTGCGACCATTGTCGGCTCGAACGGCGCGGGAAAATCCACGCTCTTCAACGCGATCGCGGGCTGCTTCTATGCCGATACCGGCAGCATCTCGCTTGCCGGACGGGACATCACATTTACACCGGAGCATCAGCGCAGCCGCGTTATCGGGCGGCTGTTTCAGGACCCGCTCCGCGGCACCGCGCCGCACATGACGATAGAAGAAAACCTCGCGCTCGCGTATCTGCGCGCCTCGCACGGAAACCCTTTCAGCCGCATATCCCGCGCTGATAAGGAAAAATTCCGCGCGCAGCTGTCGCTGCTGGACATGGGGCTTGAGGATCGTATGCGGCAGCCGGTCGGCCTGCTGTCGGGCGGTCAGCGCCAGGCACTGACGCTGCTGATGGCGACGATGGTTCCGCCCCAGCTGCTGCTGCTCGATGAGCACACGGCGGCGCTCGACCCCGCGACGGCGGAAAAGGTGCTTGAGCTGACACAGCGCATCGTCGAGGAGAGCCATATAACCTGCCTTATGGTCACGCACAACATGACGCAGGCGCTTGAGCTTGGCAACCGCACCCTGATGATGGCGGACGGGCATATCGTCATGGACGTCAGCGGCGAGGAACGCGAGAGGATGACCGTTGACAGCCTCGTCGCTAAGTTCAAGGCCGGGACGGGCAAGGCGCTGGATAACGATAGGATGCTGCTTTCATAAATATCTTAACAGCTGACAAACCGCATTGATGTATCATCAATGCGGTTTGCCGTTAAATGCAACAAAAATGTGTGCGGGCGAATAGCTATTATGACGGAATTGAAAAGCTGAGTTGCCAATAGTTATTTTTTAGGCTATTATAATGATATTCAGGTGCGCTCGGCGCATATAGGGGAGGAATATTATGGCACAACTCAGACCAAAAATAGTGAAGCTCGCAAAGATAATCGGCGGCGCTTCAGGTATGCTCGTCAAGATAGATGAGAACGCTCCGGAGTATTACTGCATGGAGAACATTGTCTCCGACGACGAGGCCGACATCGCCATCGCCGCGGGACTGCGCAAGGAACGCACTGCGGGCTGGCTGGCCGCAAAGGTGGGGAAGACCGTCGCGGAGATACAGCCTGCGCTGGATAACCTCGTGTACTACGGCGTGTTCCGCCGTGTGTACAGCGAAGAGCTGGGCGAGGATACATATTTCATGCAGATATTTGCACCCGGCATACTCGAAATGATGGTGAATAATCAGCCGCTCATGGCGGCGCATCCTGAGGTCGGCCGCGCGTTTGAGGAATACACGCGTCTGCGTATGCAGGCTATGGGGCCGATACTGCCCGACGGCTACGGCCTTATGCGCGTTATCCCCGTGGAGAGCGCTATCGAGGGGCTGCCCGGCGTTACCGACGACGAGCGCCTGTCTTACTATTTGAATAAATACGATACGTTTTCGGTCTCGCCGTGTTCGTGCCGCGCGTCGCGTACGCTGCTGGGGGACGGCTGCGGACATCTCGCCGAGGATATGTGCGTCCAGATGGGCAAGGGGGCGGAGCACTACATCCGTTCCGGCCGCGCCCGTCAGATAAGCCGCGAAGAGGCTTATGAAATCGTAAAGCGTGCCGAGGAAAACGGCCTCATGCACGATATCCCGAACATCGAGGGCAGCGGCGAGACGTCGGCTATCTGCAACTGCTGCGCCTGCGCCTGCTTCGGACTTCGCGCCGGTATGATGTTCGGCGCGCGCGACGCTATCCGCTCAAACTTCGTTGCCGAGGTGGATGAAGCCAAGTGCGTGGCCTGCGCGCAGTGCGTCGAGGTATGTCCCGGCAACGCACTGAAGCTCGGCCAGAAGCTCTGCGCAACGAATGACACCTCCGCGCCAAAATATACGAAGATAACCGAGACCTTCAACTTTGCCAAGGCCGTCAACGAAAACTACCGCGAGAACCGCGAGGACGTCCTGCCGAGCGGTACCGCGCCGTGTAAGGCCGCGTGTCCCGCTCATATCCCGGTGCAGGGCTATCTCAAGCTCGCCGCGCAGGGGAGATACACCGAGGCGCTGGAGCTTATCAAGACGGAGAACCCGTTCCCTGCGGTCTGCGGGCGAATCTGCAACAAGCGCTGTGAGGCCGAGTGCACCCGCGGCGACGTTGACGAAGCGGTCGCCATTGACGAGGTTAAGCGCTTCATAGCCGACCACGACATGCACGAGGAGACCCGATTTGTGCCGAAGATGGTCAACCAGATCGGCAGACCGTATACCGAGAAGATCGCCGTCATCGGCGCGGGGCCTGCCGGTATGAGCTGTGCGTATTATCTGGCGCAGAAGGGCTATCCCGTCACCGTGTTCGACCGCAACCCGGTTCCGGGCGGAATGCTGACTCTCGGCATACCGTCGTTCAGGCTTGAGAAGGACGTTCTCAACGCCGAGATAGACATTCTCAAGGAGATGGGCGTCGAATTCAGGTGCGGCGTCGAGGTCGGCAAGGACGTCACCATTCAGCAGCTGCGCGACGAGGGCTACAAGGGCTTCTATCTGGCGATAGGCGCGCAGAAGTCCGCAAAGCTGCGTATCCCCGGCGAGGAGCTGGAGGGCGTGCTCGGCGGCGTTGACTTTCTGCGGGAAGTGAACCTAGGCAACAAGCCGGACATCGGTAGGCGGTGTGCCGTTATAGGCGGCGGCAACGTTGCGATGGACGTCTGCCGCAGTGCCGTGCGTCTCGGCGCGGAGGAGACCTATGTGTTCTACCGCCGCTCCGAAGCGGAGATGCCCGCAGACCCCGAAGAAGTCCGCGAGGCGATGGAAGAGGGCGTGAAGTTCCGCTTCCTGAGCGCGCCTGTTGAAATCATCGGCACAGACGGCAGAGTCAGCGCGATAAAGATCGAGAGGATGGAGCTTGGCGAGCCGGACGAGAGGGGGCGCCGCAAGCCCGTCGGCACCGGAGAATTTGAGATCGTTGAGATAGACAGCGTCATCGGCGCAGTAGGCCAGACTGTTGACTGGGGTACGCTTGACGTCGGTGCGCTCAAGACCACGAAGAAGAACACCGCCGAGGCCGACAGCCTGACCTATCAGACTGCGCAGCCTGACATCTTTGTCGGCGGCGACTGCTACACCGGCCCGAAGTTCGCGATAGACGCGATTGCGGCAGGCAAGGAAGCCGCAATCTCGCTGCACCGCTATGTCCACCCCGGACAGACGCTCACCGCGGGGCGCGACCGCCGCGAGTACCGCGCACTCGACAAGGAGCACGCGATGATCGGCGTCGGCGGCTTCGACAGGGAACACCGCCAGACTCCGGGCTACAACGCCGCAAAGGCCAAGACCTTTGCCGACGCGCGCGTGACATTTACAGAAGAGCAGGTGCGCAAGGAATGCGCCCGCTGTCTCGGCTGTGGAGCGACCAAGGTTGACAGCTATCTCTGCATCGGCTGCGGGCTCTGCACCACGAAGTGCAAGTTTGACGCGATACATCTAAAGAAAGTCCGTGACTGGCACGCGGCGCCGTTCGAGGCGATGCCGATAAAGGTCGCGGAGAATCTTGTCAAGCGCACCGGCGGCATTGTCAAAAAGGCGGTAACGAAATAATGCACGAGCTTGGCATTTGTGATGCGCTGCTGAAAATGGTCGATGGTATCGCGCGCGACGAGGGGCTTGCCTGCGTGAGAAAGGTGACGGTAGAGGTCGGCTCGCTGTCCGGCGTCGTTCCGGCATACCTTGCCGACTGCTGGGATGCCGTGACCGACGGGACGCCGTATCAAAGCACGGCGTTTGCGGTCGAGACGCTGCCGGGCGTCGCACAGTGCATCGACTGCGGAGAGAAATTCACTGCTGATATAGAGAAGCTCGTCTGCCCGCGCTGCGGCGGAAAAAAGCTCACGCCGCTGACCGGACGTGAGCTTATGCTGAAAGAAATTGAAGCGGATTAAACAATTCAGCGCCAAGAAAGAATACTACGCAAAAAGCTGCTATCGATCGATAGCAGCTTTTTATTATCATGTTTCCGAACTGTCAAGCACGCCGAAGCCGGCCACTTCTGTAGTCGGGATAGAGAAGACTATGCTTCCCGCTTTGCTGTCAGGCCCAGCCTTTTCGAGGATCGCGCGCATTATCCCCGCCTTCTGCCCAGCGGTGGAGACGATGAGGATGACCTCCTTCTCGTCGGCGATCGAGATGTTATAAAACTTCGGCGCGTCCTTTGATCCGGTGCCCTTGCCGTGCAGCACAGTCCCGCCGCGGGCGCCGGCGGCTCTTGCCGCGTTCATTACCATGTCGGTGCTGCCCTCGTTTGATATGGCTACGATAAGCTCATAGTCGTAGTTTATTGCCGGTGTGTATTTTGCGTTCTTTGTATCTCCGTTCATGTATGCCACGGCTTTTCCTCCTCCAACGCTTTTTATCGGTATAGCGATCACAAACCCGTGCCCCGGCACGCCGAGATGCAGGTATCGCCGTTGCGCTGCTATAAGCTGCGCGGTTTTTCCTTCGTTTGCCACGGTGAGCACGACGCGTTTCTCGTTGGACTCTATGCCCAAGAGGTCGAGCATCCCCTGCATGGCCGTTCCGCGCCCGTGCAGCGTCACGGTGAGCGGAAGCGAAAGCTTTTCGCATATCTCCGTCAGCGCCCCGAGCGCTTCGGGATTGATTATGGATATAACGTAATTCATGCTCCCGTCTCCTCCCAAAGCTCTATTATATCAAAGTCGCCATACGTCTCGACTGCCGACGTATGCTTGGCCTTGAATTCATATATGAAGCCGACCGCCTGAATGGACAGCAACGGCAGCATTGCTACCATTGCGACGACGCCGAACGCGTCGCGCAGGACGTTCCCGCCCACGGCGATGCTCGCGCCCATGACAAACTGGAGCATAAAGGTCGCCGTCATGGGGCCGGAGGCGACTCCGCCGGAGTCGAATGCGATGGCGGTGTATATGTCCGGCACGAAGAACGACAGGCCGAGCGCCAGCGCGTAGCCCGGAACGAGGAACCATAGTATTGATATCCCTGTCAGAACGCGGAGCATCGATATGCCCATGGCAAGCGAGATCGCGACCGAGAGACTGAGCTTTATCGCGCGGCCGGGGATAGCTCCTGCACTGACCTCCTCGATCTGCTTTTCAAGCACTCCGACGGCAGGCTCCGCCGAGATTATGAACCAGCCTAGCAGCATCGCAAGGGGGATTAGCAGCCAACTCATGCTGCCCGCGAGTGCAACTCCAAGCTCTGCGCCTAGCGCCGAGAAGCCGATGTTGACGCCGGTGAGGAACAGCACGAGACCGACATATGTATACAGAATACCAATGAGTATTTTTGCCAAGCTGCGGCGGTTCAGACGCAGCAGCGCAAGCTGGAATACAAGGAATATCGCAACAATCGGCAGCATGGCGACCGCCATTTCCTTCATATATACGGGGATAGCTGCGAGAAACGCGCGCCCTATCCCGACCGTGCTGTCGTATGATGCGGCGCTGATATCAACGACGGCGCTGCCGCCGCTGGAGAAAAAGCCGAGCAGCAGGACAGAGAGAATAGGCCCGATCGAGCACAGCGCGACAAGACCGAAGCTGTCCGCCTCGGCGCGATCGTCGCTTCTGACCTTGGAGACACCAAGCCCCATCGCAAGGATAAAGGGCACGGTCATCGGCCCCGTGGTAACTCCGCCGGAGTCGAAGGCGATGCAGAGAAAGTCCCGATCCGTGAATGCGGCGAGCAGAAATATCAGCGTATAGCACACGATGAGTATCCAGCGGAGCGACGCGCCGGTGAGGATGCGGAGCATGCATATCGCCATGAACAACCCGACGCCCGCGCCGACGGTCACGAGCAGGACGCTGCTTTTGATATGCGGCACGGTCTGAGCCAGAACCTGCAGGTCAGGCTCCGCAACAGTAATGGCAAAGCCGAGCAGGAAGCTGACGCCGAGTATCAGCGGCATATTCTTTGTTCGGGTCAGCGCCGTGCCGATCTTGCTGCCGATGGGCGTCATGGACTGCTCTGCGCCGAGGGAAAACAACCCCATTCCAACGACCAGCATCACCGCGCCTATCAGAAAGCACAGCAGCAGATCGGGGCGCATCGGCGTGACCATGAGGCACAGCAGAAGCACTATGACCGCGATGGGCAGCACCGACAGCGCGGCTTCAACGATTTTCTCTTTGATTGCGGTTCTGTTTATTTCCAGCTGAGTTAGTTTTATAATATCACTCCCTGAGATTTTTCTTTTCCTAATAGTAACATGAAACCGCATGTCATGGCAAGCCAACTTCGCATAATAATGTGCATTGGACACAAAATGTTTAAAAAATTGCGGCTATCTTAACAGAAAAATAGCGCGGCGGTGCGGCGCAGAAAAAATCAGCACCGGACTTTGTCCGGTGCTGACCTATGGGGGGGGTGCTTCGCATCGACTGCGGCTGCGACACTGAGCCGGTACAAAGCATATATGGAGCTTAAAGCAGAGCGTTTATCTTCGCTTCAACTTTTTCGGCGGTGTCCTTGGGGACTATGCCGGCCGCGACGACCTTGTCGAATATCTCGCCGCATTTTTTCTTGTTGAACATCTTTATGGGGTATTTGAGGAGCTGGGGAGCGTCCTCCTTGATGACGGCCGCAGTCGCGGGATTGTCAAACAGTTCCTTTACGGTCAGGCTTCTGAAATCCATATCGGTTCTCCTTATAATTATTTTGGGATCAAATCAGACGATGTTGTACTTCTTCAGCAGGTCGACGACGACGTTGTTGGTAAGCGGCTCCTTGACGAGACCGAGCAGCGGGAGAATAGTGGGCAGCAGGAACTCCAGCGGCTTCTTGCCGTCGAGCAGCTTGCTGGTGGCGTACAGCAGGTCGCGGATATCGTACACGGAGCCCCAGACTTCGGGCACGCCGCGGTCAATGTTGCAGAGCGTGTAGACCGCTTCCATGCCGGTGCGGATGGAGTACTCGGTGGTGAACACGGTGTCGCGCGGGGTATCGGCGAATTGGCCGACGAATGCGAGGTTGACGGAACCGTCGGGAACTACCTTGGGGCGGTCGCCCTCGGCTCTGGGCATGAAGAAGGTGGTGACGTAGGGCATCATGCAGGGCGTGGTGTTGCACTCTTTTTCGGCGAGCTCCATGATCTGATCCTCAGGGATGCCGATGTGGTACAGCCACTCTGCGCACAGCTCAATGCCGGTGCAGTCGCACATGTTCTTCTTGATGAAGTCTCCCTTGTCGTCCCAGCAATTCAGACCGTAGACCCAGATGAGGCAGTGGTCGGAGGGCTGCTCTTGGAACTGACCCTGACGGTTGATCGTCCAGCTGATCAGCCAGCTGGAGTCGCGGCAGGTGACGATGCCGCCGGTGACGACCTTGCCGGAGAGGGGATCTCTCTTGCATATCTTCTGGATGGCGTCAAGTATCTGCTTGTTGGAGGTGTCGACAGTCCAGGATTCCCAGCTGGTCTCCTTGATGCCGGCAAAGAACTTTTCGGGACGGCCGAAAGCGGGATCCTGTGCCGCGATCTTTTTCCACATCTCGATGGAGGGGCCTTCGCCGTTCTTGACGGTGACTACGGGGGCGTGGGTCTGATCGCCGTAGGCGGAGGCGTCGCCCTGGCAGCCGTTGGTGCAGATGACGAGGTCGTTCTCGGTCAGGTCGATGACCTTCTCGACGCCGCCCTGCGTGAACTCGATCTTCTTTGCGACTTTCTTTTCGGGCGTGCAGTCGCAGACGATGTTGGTGACGGTGGTGTCGTACAGGATCTTTCCGCCGTGGTCGGTGATGTATTTGCACATCGGGAGGATCATGGATTCATACTGATTGTAGCGGGTGAAGCGGAGCGCGCTCAGGTCGGGCAGACCGTCAATGTGGTGGATATAGCGCTGAAGATAGAGCTTCATCTCAAGTGCGGAGTGCCACTTCTCGAAGGCAAACATGGTCTGCCAGTAGGTCCAGAAGTTGGTCTGGTAGAAGTCCTCGTCGAACACGTCGTCAATCTTTTTATCCTCAAGGGACTTGTTCGTTGCCATGAACAGCTTGAGCAGCTGAGTTGCAGCGGAGGGGTTCAGGCCGTATTTTCTGTCGGTGTGGGCGTCCTGCCCCTGCTTCTCGGTGACGCGGCAGAGGGAGAAGTTCGGGTCTTCCTTGTTCAGGTGATAGTACTCGGAGAAAACGGTCTCGCCGGGATTGATGATGGAGGGGATGGACTTGAACAGATCCCACATGCACTCGAAGTGGTTATCCATTTCGCGCCCGCCGCGCATGATGAAGCCTTTGGTCGCGTCATAAATGCCGTCGCAGGAACCGCCGGCGAGGGGGAGATGCTCGAAAAGGGTGATCTTTTCGCCCGGCATCTGGGCGTCGCGGATCAGGAAGCAGGCCGCCGCAAGACCTGCTAGGCCGGTACCGACTATGTACGCCGACTTATCGTCGATACCTTCGGGCTTTTTGGGGGTTGCAAATGCCTCATAGTTACCGCTGCTGTAATACATTCTTCTTTCCTCCTGAATAATTTATTTTGTCTGCGCACTGCGCAGTAAATCACGGCTATTCCCCGGCTATCGCGGCAAGTCCGCCGCGGTCGAGAATATAGATCTTTCCGCGGCCGGTGGAGATAAGACCCATATCGCGCATGTGATCCAGCTCGCGGCTGATGACCACGCGCGTTGTGCCGAGGTCGTTTGCAATGTCCTCGTGCGTTATACGCACTTCGGCGGAATCGGGAGCGTCGTCGCTGAGGCGCTCAAGCAGAACGCGGGCGACGCAGCTTCGCAGGGGATTAAAAAAAGAATATGAGATGTTGTTCAGAATATGCTGCGCCGTTTTTGCGCAGGCTTCAAAAATGAAATTCGCCATAAGCGGCTCTTCGTAGGCGACCGGCGCCATGTCGGAGCGCTGGAGGTAGGCGAGAGTAGTATTGTCAAGAGACTGGAGCGAGGGGACAACGTCGTTGTCGCGGGCATTATCGACGGTCATTATGCTGAAAGCTTCGCCCTTCGGGAGCTTGAAAAGCGTTATTTCGCGCCCAGTACCTGAGCTGAGATACACCCGCAGCTTGCCCTCAAGCACGAAAACGATGCCGTCCTTTTTTACGGTCTTGAAGATGACATTTTCACCGGGCTTGTAGCGGCGGAATATTGCGTTTTCACGCAGGCGCTGCCGACTCTTTGCGCTCAGACTATCCCAAAAAGGTAAGCACTCAGATATATCGTGTCTTGTCATGTTGCACCTCTGAATAAGCTGTTATAGGCACTAACATATGTGCCTAAAAAAATATGGTGCAGTTCCATCAGCATCCGATCTTGTCTGAATTTTATCAAATCCTATCCGGATTTCTGCACCTTTTGTTACGCAACTATTGAAATAAATAGTCATGATGTGAAGTTTGTATAAATCATATAAACTTATGTGTCCGCTTTTATATATCTTGCCAATACGTCGGAATAGAACATCAGCTTTTCGGTCGTGCTGACCTCGTATTCTGTGCCCTTGAAGATGTCGACGCCGGTGTAGGCGTTTATCATAAGCTGAAGGAACATGCGGGTATTGAGATCGGGGCGGACGGAGCCGTCGTCAATGCCTTCCTCGATCGCCTTGGCGGAGGGGATGGGTATCTCGCGGTCGTAAAACTGCCAGAAGATTTTATCCATGTCAATGTCACCGGCTTCGGGCGAGGTGGTGTAGCTCAGCATTTCGCGCGTGTACCGGTACCATTCGGGGAAGGTGATATAGGTGCTGTTATACTCCGCCATTGCCGCGAGACAGCGGTCGTACCCAGTGCGGAGATTCTTCACCCGCTCCTGATAGCGCGCCATGAAGCCCTCGTAGAACACGACCAGCGCGTCACGCCACACGGCGAGCACAAGGCTGTCCTTCGTGCCGAAGTAGCGGTATACGGACATGGGGGTAAGTCCGGCTTCGTGCGCGATACGGTTTATAGACGTTGCGGCGACACCCTCAGATATAAAGAGCGACTGCGCAGCCTTTATTACTTTTTGTATGTTCTGATCTCTTTCTTTGGAAGCGGCCATGTTATACCTCCGTGCGGTTTCCTTCAGTTTAACCCGCAGAAGGCCGCGCGTCAATAGTTCGTTTGGCGAGCCGCGTTTTCGAGCACGGATGCAAACGGGACTTTTTCCTGACATTTCAGTATATGCGGCCAAACGGGATTTATTATTTGGGAATGGCACGGCCTTGAAGGGGTTCTCTTTGTATGTTATAATTCTAAAAAACAAATAGGAAGTTGCAGGTGTGATTGATGAGAATTGTAGAAGTTACAGAAAACAAAAAACAATATC
>ERZ773208.73-NODE-73-length-92481-cov-6.445546_pt1 | contig 92481 bp, 83 predicted proteins | sample MGYA00581006_ERZ773208 | MGnify/ENA primary metagenome ERZ773208 (study PRJEB29015, sample SAMEA2737793) | human gut metagenome | biome: human gut; feature: human-associated habitat; material: faeces | place: China | collected 2012 ... | reverse complement strand
CGAAAGGCGTGCCGGTGCGCTCCGCGGGCATGTGCACCCTTGTCAACTGACGCTAGCGTCGGTTGATGCTATGCCGCAAAAAACCAGCAGCGCCCGCATGGGCACTGCTGGTTTGAATTATGCCTTTGCCATCAGTTCGGCAGCGGGCATGAGGCCGCTGACGTCGGCCTGCGCCATGCTTCCTGCGTCAAACAGCGCTGCAACGTTCGGTTCGATCGGCAGCCGCGCGAGAACCGGCAGCGAGAATTGCAGCGCCAGTTCGTCCAGCTTGCTCTTTCCGAAGATCTCCACCTTTTTACCGCAGTCCGGACACTGGAAATAGCTGTAGTTCTCCACAAAGCCATAGACCGGTACGTTCATCATCCGCGCCATGTTGACGGCCTTGGAGACAATCATAGACACGAGGCTCTGCGGACTTGTGACAATCACCACACCGTCAACCGGAAGCGACTGGAACACCGTCAGCATCACGTCGCCCGTTCCGGGCGGCAGATCGACGAACATATAATCCACATCGCCCCAGCAGACATCCGTCCAGAACTGCTTGACTGCGCCGCCGATGACCGGGCCGCGCCAGATGACGGGATCCGTCTCGTTCGGAAGAAGCAGATTGATGGACATGACCTTAATGCCCTCGGGCGTCTCAGCGGGGAGCATCCCGTCGTCACTGCCCACGATCTGCTCGTGCAGGCCAAAGGCTCTGGGGATGGACGGGCCGGTGACATCTGCATCGAGAATGGCTGTTTTGTACCCCAGCTTCTGCATGGCGACGGCCAGCATCGACGTGACGGTCGATTTGCCGACGCCGCCTTTGCCGGAGACGACTGCAATGACCTTTTTGACATTTGATTTCTTGTTCGGCTCTGCCAGCAGGCTCTCCGGCTTGCGGTCAGAGCAGCTTTCTCCGCAGCTGGAACAGTTGCCGCTGCATCCGCTCATAAAAAACACTCCTTTTTGTGTCGTTTGCTGTTATTCTACCACCAAAGCGGGAAAAGTCAAACATCCGCCTGCCGGTTCTGGATCAGCATGCGCAGTTCATCGTGCGCATGGATCAGCGCGTCGGCATTTTTCTGAAATTCGGTCCAGCGTGCGTCGATCTGCGCGGCAGACTCAGTCAGAAGCCGGTCTGCTTGCGCCTGCGCGTCCTGTACGATCTTATCAGCCTGCTGTTTTGCGTCCTGTAAGATCGCCTCGCGCTGCCGCTGTGCCTCGTCCGTCTTCTGCACCATGTCGGCTGTTGCAGCTTTGACGGAGGCAAGATACTGGTCAGCGGCGGCCTGTGCAGCCTCGAATACGCCGTTTACCTGAATGGCCGCTTCGGCAATAGAGCCGGCGGACGCAATGCGAAGCGTCCGATCCTCCAGCTGCTGCCGCAGCGCCTGATTTTCCGCAAGGCTGTCTTCATACCGCTTCTGCTGTTCGTAGAGAATATCCAGCAGTTCTGCGCGGCTGAGATGTCTGAGATCCTTATCGGTCATGATATCCGTTCCCTTCCTGCCTGCTTGGGCGTCAACCGTGCCTTGCCTGCCAGAATGCCTTGGCAAAGGCGAAGACCTCACGCAGCGTATAATTTACCTTCAGGATCCACGGCCATGTATCGCTTGCAAGGCCGTATGGCTCCATGGAGAGCGTCCGTGCGATATATTTTGCACGGCACATATGAAAATCACTTGTGACAATCAGCACACGCGACGTATCAAATCCCGCCGCCTCGGCAAGCTTCGACGAAAACAGCAGATTCTCCCGCGTGTTGGATGCTTTGTCCTCTTCTATGACGCGGGAAGCATCCGCACCGTGTTCGATCAGATACCGGGCCATGACGGACGCTTCCGTATACGCTTCGTCCGGTCCCTGTCCGCCGGAGACGATCACGGTTTTATCCGGGTGTTCCTGCATGAAAGTGAGCGTCTTGTCCAGCCGCTTTTTTAACGTCAGCGACGGCCCATCGCCCTGCACCTGCGCGCCGAGTACGACGATAAACGCCGGCGTTTCGTCCTGTGCCATGATGCTGTCCTGTCCCTGCACGGCAATATACCCCATCGCACCGAAAATCACCGCCATGCCTGCGGCAGTCAGACCGGTCAATAGACGGCTCCAATGCTCCGGTGCGTTCTTTTTCTTCAAAATCCGCAGCGCCAGCAAAACCGCCGCAAGCAGCAGCAGGCAAATGCCCGTCATGCCGATGTGCAGCGGCAGCGCCAGACATACTGCGCCGAGCACCGCAACCAGCGCAATCACCCAAACCGGAATCATGTTGCACCCTCCAAATCAGATGAAAGCCGCTCCCACTCGTCCATCAGGCCGGTGAGTGTGTCGTCGCAAGCCTGCTTTTCTTCCATCAACCGCGCCAGTTCCTGATAATCGGATGCGGCGGCTTCAATCTGCGTATCCAGCTGAGCGGAAAGCTGCTCTTGCTTTTCAATCTCACGTTCCAGCGCACGGACTTGCTTTTCCAGCATCTTACTGCCGGAGGCTTTCGGCTTTTCCTTTCGTTCCTTTTTCAGCTTCTCCGGTGCAGGAGCCGCGATGGCCTCCTTTTCCTTGATGGAGCGGTATTTTTCATACCCGCACGGGAAGTCACGGATATGTCCGTTTTCCAGTTCCCAGATGCGCGTGGCGAATTTGTTGACAAAATACCGGTCGTGGGAGACGAAGATGAGCGTGCCCTCATAGTCCTCCAGCGCATCTTCCAGCCATTCGCGCGAGTCGATATCCAGATGGTTCGTTGGCTCGTCGAGGACCAGCAAATTAATCTTCTCATCCATCAACATGCACAGCCGCAGACGGCTCTGCTCGCCGCCGGACAGGCTTGAAACGGTCTTGAATACGTCCTCGCCCTCGAACAGATACGCGCCCAGCCGGTCGCGTGCGGTCTGTACAGTGCAGTTTTTTTCATAGAGCATCGTGTCAAGCAGCGTCCGCTCGGGGTGGGCAAAATGAATGATCTGCGGCAGATAAGCCCATTTGACCGTGGGGCCGAACTTCACGCGGCCTGCGCCGGCCTCCTCGCCGAGCAGAAGCTTTAGAAATGTAGATTTTCCGGTTCCGTTGTCGCCCAGCAGTGCGATGCGTTCGCCGCCCGCGACCTGCAGTTCAACGTCTGAAAACAGTGTCCGGCCGTCGTATGCCTTGCCGAGCCCCTTGACGGACAAAACCTCGTCGCCGAAGAAGTCCCGCTGGGCGAATTTCGCCCGCATGGTCTTCTCCTGTGTGGGACGGTCAGTTTTTTCGATGCGCTCCATACGGTGCTGAATGGACATGGCGCGGCGATAGAGCGTGCGGTTATTGATACCCCAGCCCTTCATGCGCTCCAGCGTGAAGCCAAGCTGCGAAAGCTTGGCCTGTTCTTTTTCGTACTGCTTCAGCTGAAGTTCAAAGCGCGCCTGCTTTTCCTGCACATAGAACGAATAATTGCCGGAATAAAACTCTGCCTTGCCGTCGTGCAGTTCGACAATGCGGGTCACAACGCGGTCAAGAAAATACCGGTCATGGGAGATCGTCAGGACGGTCCCCTTAAATTTTTCAATATAGCCCTCAAGCCATTCGACCGCGTGCATGTCCAGATGGTTCGTCGGCTCGTCAAGCAGCAGAATATCGGTCTTTTCCAGCAGCAGCCGCGCTAAATTCACGCGCGTTTTCTCTCCGCCGGAAAGACTGTCAAAGTCCTGCTGCCGTTGTGCGGCGGGAATGCCAAGACCGTTGCAGATCTTGTCAGTCTGCATGTCTGTCTCATAGCCGCCGCCGGTCTGAAAGCGCGTGGAAAGCGCATCGTACTCGGTGAGCATGGCCTTATCCGGGTGCGCAGCCATCTGCTCTTCAAGACGGCGCATTTTGCCCTGGATATCGGTAAGTTCCCGAAACGCCGTGCGCAGCACGTCCTCTACCGTATAGCCTGCCGGATAATGCGGGATCTGGGAGATCAGGCCGACCTTCCGGCCCGGTGCAAAGCGCACTTCGCCGGTGTTGTAGTCCAGTTCTCCGGTCAGTATTTTGAAGAGCGTCGTCTTGCCTGCGCCGTTTCGCCCAAGCAGGCCTACACGCTCGCCAGCCTGGATGTCAAAGCTGACGCCGTCCAGCAGATTGGTGTCGGCGTCGAAGCTTTTGACGAGATCTTTTACAGAAATATCGATCATGAGTGCTTCCTCTTGTGCCTATGGCGGCTGGTTTCAGTCTCCGCCGTCGCCGCCGAGCAGGGGGCGGATGACGCCGGAGGCGTCGAATCTGGTATCGTGGGAGGTCGTGATGAAGACAAGCTGCGTGGACGGATCCGGCAGCACCTCAGCCATGTCCTCCGTCACAGTCATTACGTCGTTGGCTTTTTCCGTCGTGATATAGACGCGGCTGGCGTACTGTGCGACGGACGGGACCGTCGTGCCCAGTGCGAGGCGGATGGAACTTCCGGTCAGATTTGCACCCAGTGTCTCCGCGCAGTCCTCCAGCGCGGCGATCTGCGTGATAGCCTCGGTGTCCCATGCAATGGAGGAATCGTCCGGTACGGTAAAATTGTCGAACAGAACCTCGTCAAAGCCCCGTGCGTCGAGTTCCAGTGCGATGGCAGCCAGATAACTGCGCGCGTCGAGCGAGTCCGGCCGCAGCCAGTAGCAGCGGCGTTCATCCATCCACAGATCGCCGGATTTTGTCGTCAGAGCGGAGGAATAATGCTTAGCGACAAAGTTCGGGTCGGAGAACGTGGGGACGCGTGCGATGACAATCAGATCGGGCGTTTCGGTCAGTTCTTTGATCAGTGCGTCACAGGCGTCGATATCTGCGTCGGCCGTCTGCGTATCGGCGATATCTGTCGAATAATAGAAGTTTCCAAGCGGACTTTTGACGTCAATGAGCACGGCGTTGTAGCCGTCTGCGTCCGCAAGCGCCTGCCGCACCTCATCCACACCGTTTGCCAGCATGGTCGTAGAGATATAAAAACCCTGAAGCTGCACAGCGTTCGGGTCTACGTCTGTCTCCTCGGAAGCGGCGGACAGGATTGTTTCAAACGGATACTCCTCTGCGTTGGATGTGTCCGGCACCGTCTGCGGGGTGCGCTGAAGCTTCTGCGTTTTGTCAAAATACACGCCATCCGGCGAATACACGACATAGCGGCCCAGATAGCTGATGCGCGCAAGAATGAGAAGGCCAAGCAGGACTGCTGCCAGCAGCGCGATCAGCGCAATGCGCCGCAGCGTCCGCTTGTTGCGGTAAGAAAAAATACGCATAGGGTTTCTGCCTCCACGTTATGCTTCGAGTAGCGCGGCGGTCACGCGGCACCAGTCCTCCTGCTGCTCGGAGGAAAGAATCTGCAGGCCGTTTTTCTCCAACGCGGCCAGAACCTCGTCCAGCCGTGTATTGAGAATGCCGGAGCAGATGAAAATGCTGTCCTCCTGCAAAAATTCCGGAACAACGCGGCTTAAGGGGATGATAACATCAGCCACGATATTGGCCAGCACCACGTCGTAATGCCCCTTGAGCGACTCCATCATGGCTCTGTCGCCGATTACATCGCCGGTAACGGCGGTAAAGCGGTCGGAGAAAATCTGATTGATGGCGGCGTTTTCCCGGGCAATATCCTCGGCCTTTGGGTCAATATCCACGCCCGTGGCGTGGGCCGCGCCGAGCAGAACGGCGGTGATAGATAAAATGCCGCTGCCGCTGCCGAGATCGAGCACCTGCTCACCGCCCTGAATGGCCCGTTCGAGTTCGCGCATGCACATCTGCGTGGACGCATGCGCGCCGGTTCCGAAGATCATGCCGGGGTCGAGCAGAACCTCAACACGGTTCTCCGGGTTCTCCGGGTGCAGCCACTCGGGTACGACAAGAAGCTTTTTGCCGATGGGCAGCGGCTGATAATACTGCTTCCAGTTGTTTTCCCAGTCCTCGTCCTTGACGTTGGCCAGCTGAACGTCCAGAGAGCCGAAATCCACCGACGGATACTGCGTGCGCAGTGCGGCCAGCTGGCTCTTGAGTCCCTCAATGGTTTCCGGCGCGGACGCGCTCTGCTCCAGATAGAGCCGAATCTGAGACAGTCCCTCCATCTGTTTTTCAAGGCCCTCGTCTACATAGTCCCAATACTGGCGGTTCTGCTCCAGAAAGTCATGAAACTGCTCCTGATCGTCGATAATGAAGCTGTCAAAACCCAAAACGGTCAGCCGGTCGCAGACAAGGTCAATGGCTGCCGGCGTCGTCTTGATGGTCAGTTCAATCCACTGCATGATAATCCTCCCAATCTCCGAAGCCGGAGATCTTTCAAATTGCAATCAATATTTGTTCTATTTTACACGAAACCGGAGCAAATAACAAGTGGGGAGATTCTGATGCGGTAAATTAGCTTAAGTTCTGGTAGGGGTGGGACTCTGCTCCTTCCGCCGGGCGGAGCAGAGTCCCGTCCCTACCAACTGCGTCTGCGCTTGACGCTTTCTGCGGTTTCCCTTGCAAACACTGGATTTTGTGGTATGATAATAAAAAATGAACGTATGAGGTTTTTCTATGATTACCATTTCCAACCTTGCCATGCAGTTCGGCGGCTCTGTGCTGTTTAAGCAGGTCGATCTGCAATTTACGCCCGGCAGCTGCTATGGCATCATCGGTGCCAACGGCGCGGGCAAATCAACGTTTTTGAAGCTGCTGTCCGGCGAACTGGAGCCGACGTCCGGTGAAATCTTCATCAAGCCCGGCGCGCGCATGTCTGTTTTGAAGCAGGATCAGAACCAGTATGACGCGTATACCATTCTCGATACCGTCATCATGGGCAATCAGCACCTGTATGATGTCATGAAGGAAAAGGACGCGCTCTATGAAAAGCCCGATTTCTCCGAAGAGGACGGCATGCGCGCAAGCGAACTTGAGGCGGAATTTGCCGATATGGACGGCTGGGAGGCCGAGTCCGACGCGTCAAAGCTGCTGCAGGGCCTCGGCATCCCGGTGGAACTCCACTATGATCTGATGGCCAACACCGACCCGCGCCTGAAGGTCAAGGTGCTGCTTGCACAGGCACTGTTCGGAAAGCCCGACATTGTCATGCTCGACGAGCCGACGAATAACCTTGACATTGAGGCCATCAACTGGCTCGAGGATTTCATTTTGGATTACGAGGATACCGGCCTTGTGATCGTCGTCAGCCACGACCGGCACTTCCTCAATACTGTCTGCACGCATATCGTTGATATTGACTACGGCAAGATCAAGATGTACGTCGGCAACTATGATTTCTGGTACGAATCTTCCCAGCTGATTCAGCAGTTGATTCGCAACAAGAACAAGCGCGCAGAGGAGAAAATCGCAGAGTTGCAGACCTTCATCGCCCGCTTCGCAGCCAACAAGGCCAAGAGCAAGCAGGCAACCTCCCGCCGCAGACTGCTCGACAAGATGACTGTCGAGGAAATGCCCGCATCTTCGCGCCGGTATCCGTTTGTGGGCTTTGAGCGGGAACGTGAGGTCGGCAAGGACATTCTGTTCGTGACGGACGTGTCCAAGACCATCGACGGCGTGAAGCTTCTGGATAAAGTCTCGTTCATCGTCAATAAGAATGATAAAATCGCCTTTGTCGGCGAGAATGAGTTGGCGCAGACGACACTCTTCAAAATCCTCATGGGCGAACTGGAGCCGGACGAGGGCAGCGTCAAATGGGGACAGACCGTCACAACCAGCTATCTGCCGAAGGACAACACTGCCTATTTTGAGGGCTGCACCGACTCCCTGGTTGACTGGATCCGGCAGTATTCGGTGAAAAAAGACGACGTGTATCTGCGCGGCTTTTTGGGGCGCATGCTGTTCTCCGGCGAAGAGGTCTTCAAGCCTGTGAACGTGCTGTCCGGCGGCGAGAAGGTCCGGTGCATGCTCTCGCGCATGATGCTTTCGGGCGCGAACGTGCTGCTGCTCGACCAGCCGACGAACCATCTGGACATGGAGGCCATTCAGGCTGTCAACAAGGGCCTGTGCGCTTTCCCCGGCAACATTCTCCTTGCCTCGCACGACCACGAACTCCTGCAGACCACCTGCAACCGTGTCATCGAGTTCCAGCCAGACGGCACCATCATTGATCGCCTCTGCTCCTACGACGACTACGTCGCATGGAAGCTGGCGAAGGAAGTACATTAAAAAGAGGCTTTTATGGACATTCCGTATCAGGATATCAACAGCAAAACCGTTGACCGCTGGGTTGACGAGGGCTGGGAGTGGGGCAGGCCCATCTCCCACGAGGAATATGAAAAAGCAACGGCCGGAACATGGGATGTCAAGCTGACGCCGGTCAAATTCGTTCCGCATGATTGGTTCGGCGACCTGAAGGGAAAGCGCGTGCTGGGACTGGCTTCCGGCGGCGGGCAGCAGATGCCTGTTTTTGCTGCACTTGGCGCGCAGTGCACGGTGCTGGATTATTCGCAGCGGCAGCTGGAGTCCGAAAGACTGGTCGCGGCGCGCGAGGGCTATGACATTACCATCGTTCGCGCCGACATGACAAAGCGCCTGCCGTTTGACGAAAACAGCTTTGATCTGATTTTTCACCCCGTCTCCAACTGCTACGTCTACGCGGTACTGCCCATCTGGCGCGAATGCGCACGGGTCTTGAAGCCCGGCGGACGGCTGCTGGCCGGGCTTGACAACGGCCTGAATTTTGCTTTTGACGAGGATGAGACGCGGATCATCAACACGCTTCCGTTTAACCCGCTCGAGGATGAAGCGCAGATGCGCCAGCTGGAAAAGGACAAAAGCGGCGTCCAGTTTTCCCATACCGCGCACGAGCAGCTTACCGGCCAGCTGAAAGCGGGACTGCAGTTGCTGGATCTCTATGAGGACACCAACGGCTACGGCAATCTGCACGAGCACAATATCCCTACCTACTGGGCAACACTGGCGAGAAAGGCATAAAAATGCCCGCCCCTCCTGCCGAAAATGGCAGGAGGGGCGGGCGTTTGCGCGCGCACAGAATGTACGCGGAGATATTTGCACAGATGCGTTTGATGTCAACGCGGGAGCGGAAATCGAATTGCAGCTGGTTGCCATCGCTGAAGACGAGCAGCAGTTCACTATCAACGTCCAGAATGCCTGCCGTCTCGATGCCGAAATACTGCACCTTCGAGTACGGATAAGAGAAATACGAAACGTTCTTTCCTGTGACGCCCTGCACGTTTACGATGAACACGCGCTTATTCGTGAACACGACCTGATCACGGATGGTCTGGAAACACTGCACGGCCTCCTCACCGGGAGCGAAGAGATCTGCAACCTCGCGGCGCATCTGCGGCAGGGAAACTTCTTTCAGATTCGGGTAATTTGCGTCCTTGGGGATGGTGCAGGAAATACTGCCTGTAGCCATAACAGAACCTCCTGTATGTTTATTTTATACGGAACGCTTCAGCATCTGCTGCGCACAGGCAAGCATCCAGAACACGCTCCCCGCATAGATCAGAAGTTCCGGCAGCTGTGCACCTGCGAGACTGACTGCGCCGAACAGAACGCCCAGCAGCGAATAGAACGCCAATCTGCGCCGTGCGCCGCGGTCAAAGCTGAACGCGCCCGCATGATAACTTGCCAGCATGAACGCGATCATGGCGAACAGTGAGAAGCAGTAGTCCAGAAGCGCGGGGTTGATCTCCCAGTGGCGGAAATCTCGGAAAAGCTTGGCGACATAGAACAGCACGACGAAAACGGAAAATGCTGCCGACGGCTTTTTCCCCTTCCAGCGCATCACGGCTCCCGCACCGAGTGAAAGACCGGCCAGCAGGCCGAGCAGACTCACAAGCATCTGCGCGATGGAACCCCGGAAGCCGAGCGCGCAGCCCGCAAGCAGACCCAGCGCGCCGAGCAGCGAGAACACAAGATCCTGCCCGCAGGGACGGTAAATGTCTTCATAGGCGGACTTCTTTTCCAGACTGGCTGCGGCCAGCGCAAAAACAAAGACCATTAGAATGCTGAATGCGATCAGCGGAACGCTGCTGCTGCCGGACAGCTGCGTTGCGCGGAAAAAGTAACCGGCGATGGCGGAAAGAATCGCGGCGTAGACAACGCCGATCAGGCCGGACTTCTGCTTCATATCTCAAATACCCCCAAGCGAGTTTCAATTTGCTTTAGTATAGCACACACAGTCGCCAAAAGACACCCCGCGGACGGGAATTTTGTGTTTTTTCGCGTGCAGAGCGGTTTTGCACAAATCCTGCCGAAAAAAGAAGGAAAAAAACATGAATTTCCGGGCCAAATACGGAAATTCTCCTTGCAATTTCCGGGGGCAGATGCTATAATAAAGTCATCTTGATAGTATTTTACTTGAGAGTGGGGAATCTTTCCCCACTCTTTCTTGCTGGTAAGGGGGCTTTTTCTTGAAGGTAACGGAACAGGTAGCGCAGTTTGCAGAGCCTGTCGTGCAGGCGCACGGCTGTACGCTTTGGGATGTGGAATATGTCCGTGAGGGCGGAGAATGGTTTCTGCGCCTGTACATCGACAAGGACGGCGGCGTGGATATCTCTGACTGCGAGGCGATTTCCCGCGCGGTTGATCCGATTCTCGACGAAAAGGATCCCGTGCCGGACAGCTATAATTTTGAGGTCTGCTCGGCAGGACTCGAACGGCAGCTGAAGCGTCCGTCTGATTTTGAGCAGTTTATGGGCAGTTCTGTTTCGGTCAAGCTGTTCAAACCCGTCGGCGGCGCGAAAGAGTTTGTCGGCAAGCTTACGGGCTACGCAGACGGCGCCGTGACCATTGAAGCCGCAGGAACCACACATACATTCCAGAAAAACGAGGTCGCGCAGGTGCGGCTTCACGTCGAGTTTTAAGGGAGGAATTTAGAAAATTATGAATGCCGAAATTTTTGCAGCGCTTGCGCAGCTTGAAAAAGAACGCGGGATTCCGCAGAGCTACATGGTCGAGAAGATCACGCAGGCTCTCGTCGCTGCATACAAGAAGGACAAGGATGGCTACACCGACAACGTCTTCGTCGAGGTCAAGGACAACGACATGCACATGTATGTGCAGAAAGAGGTCGTCGATGACGTTATCACCCCCGCCACGGAAATCACGCTCGACGCGGCCCGCAAGATCAGCAAGACCGCGCAGCTGGGCGATCTGGTAAACGTCGATGTGCAGACGAAGGACTTCGGCCGCATCGCTGCGCAGACGGCCAAGCAGGTCATCATCCAGGGCATCCGCGAAGCAGAACGCGGCATGGTCTTCGACACATTCTCGTCCAAGGAGCATGAAATTCTCACTGGCACGGTGCTGCGCATCGAGCCTGCAACCAACGACATGACTATCCGCATCGGCGGCGGCAACGACAAGACCGACGCCATGCTCTCTGCGTCCGAACAGGTCCGCACGGAATATTATCATGAGGGCGACCTCATCCGCGTCTACGTCGTGGAGGTTCGCCGTTCTACAAGAGGCCCACAGGTCATTGTCTCCCGGACGCATCCGGGCCTTGTTAAGCGGCTCTTTGAACTTGAAGTCCCCGAGATTGCATCCGGTCTTGTCGAGATCAAGTCCATCGCCCGCGAGGCCGGCTCCCGCACGAAGCTGGCCGTCTATGCCTCGCAGGACGGCATTGACCCGGTCGGCGCCTGCGTCGGCACGCGCGGCGCGAGGGTCGGCGCGGTTGTGAACGAACTGCACGGCGAAAAGATGGACATCATCGTCTGGTCGGACGACCCGGCGAAGTTCGTCGCGGCGGCGCTTTCCCCGGCAGATGTTAAATCCGTGACGCTTCTGCCCGGCAGCACGAAGGCCTGCCGCGTGATTGTTCCGGACGATCAGCTGTCGCTTGCCATCGGTAAAGAAGGGCAGAACGCCCGTCTCGCCGCCCGCCTGACCGGTTACAAGATCGATATCAAGCCTGCTTCGCAGGAACAGGAACTCGAAGCGATCGACGCGCAGCCGGACGCAGCGCCGGAAGACGCCGAGCCGCAGGCGTAAGCCTGCTTCTGAAAAGGAGGCGCGCATATGCAAAAAAAAATTCCCATGCGCCAATGCGTTGGCTGCCGGGAAATGAAGGCGAAAAAAGAACTGGTCCGCGTGGTCAGAAGCCCGGAAGGGGAGATTTCTCTCGATTTTCGCGGTAAGGCTCCTGGGCGGGGCGCTTACGTCTGCCCGCAGACCGAGTGTCTCAAACGGGCGATCAAGTCCAAGGCGCTCGAGCGGGGGCTTGACTGCCAGATTCCACAGGAGATCTACGACCAGCTTCTTTTGAGAATGGAGGCGGGCGGCCATGACTGATCAGCAGCAAAAGGCGCTGCGCCTGCTGGGCCTTGCCCGCCGCGCGCGGCTTCTGGAGATCGGGGAAGAACCGGTCGGCATCGCCTGCCGCGGCGGCAGAGCGAAGCTTCTATTGGTTGCAAAGGATGCCGGCGATCATACCTTCCGCCGGGCGAGATCCTTTGTTTCGGGCGGAAAATGCCCGTATATCTGTGTGCCGTATACAAAAGATGAGTTGGGAGACGGACTGGGCTGCAATGCCTGTGCGCTGTGCGCATTTACCGATCCCGCGTTTGCAAAATCGTTTCTTGAGGCACTGGGCGATGAGGCACATGCTGAGATCCTGGCCCAGCTGACCGTGCAGGCGCAGCGCGTCTTGAAGCGCCGGCAGGAAGCACAGGCGCACAGGAAGAATGTTAAAACAGGGAAGAAATAACTGGAGGTGGCTGTATTGAGTATTGAAGTGAAACAGAAGATCAAGGATGTCGCGGACGATTTTGCGATGCCGGCCAAGAAGCTGATCGAGATCGTCGGGAAGTTCTATGAAAAGCCGAAAAGCAGCTCCCAGAATTTGACGGAAGACCAGCTGAACGTGATTTTTGACTATATCACGCAGCAGAACCAGATTGATTCGATCGAGCAGGTCTTTGCTGCAGCCGCAGCAAAGAAGGAGACTCCCGCTCCTGCACCTGCGCCCGCACAGCAGGCCAAGCCTGCCGCGCCCGCGCAAAGTAGCCAGAACGGGAACCAGCCGCGCCCGCAGGGCGGCCAGAATCCGCCGCGTCCGCAGCAGAATAATGCGCCGCGTCCGCAGCAGCAGAACGGCCAGCGCCCGGCACAGCCGCAGGGCAGCCAGAATCCGCAGCGCCCGCAGCAGCAAAGCGCCCAGCCGGCCGCCAAACAGCCGCAGCCTGAGCGTAAGCGCGAGCGCCGCGTCATCGACACCAGCGCCGTCACGGTCAATGCCGACCGTTATGACGACCGCGTCGATTCGCTTGTCTCCGACCGCGTACAGAATTATTCCAGCGGCAAGCAGAAGATCGGCAATAAGAACAAAAAGCAGCAGCAGGCCAAGCGCTTCGGCACAAAGTCCCGCTCTGAGGAGCAGGAGAAAATGCGCCGGCTTCAGCTTGAAATCGCCAAAAAGGCGCAGCTGGTCGTCAAGATCCCTGACGAGATTACAGTCGGCGAACTGGCCTCCCGCATGAAAAAGACGGTGGCCGAGGTCATCAAGTGCCTGCTTAAGAACGGCGTGATGGCGACGGTCAACCAGACCATCGATTTTGACACGGCGGAATTCGTTGCGACGGAACTCGGCTGCAAGGTCGAACACGAGGTCATCGTCACCATCGAAGAGCGCCTGTTTGACGACCATCAGGATACCGCAGACGAACTTGTCACCCGTCCGCCGGTCGTGGTTGTCATGGGCCACGTTGACCACGGTAAGACGAGTCTGCTCGACTATATCCGTCATGCAAAGGTTGCAGCCGGAGAGGCCGGCGGTATTACGCAGCACATCGGCGCGTATACCGTTGAGATCAACGGCCAGCCTATCACCTTCCTCGACACTCCGGGCCATGCGGCCTTTACCGAGATGCGCGCGCGCGGCGCCATGTGCACCGATATCGCCATTCTCGTTGTCGCCGCTGACGACGGCATTATGCCGCAGACCATCGAGGCCATCAATCACGCCAAGGCGGCCAAAATTCCCATCATTGTAGCTGTCAATAAGATGGATAAGCACGGTGCAAACCCCGACCGCATCCTGACCCAGCTGACCGAGCACGGTCTGACACCGTCTGAATGGGGCGGCGAAACAGAGGTTTGTAAGATCTCTGCCAAGACGGGCGCAGGCATCGACGAACTGCTTGAGACGGTCATTCTGACCGCTGAGATGGAAGAACTCAAGGCCAACCCGAACCGTGCGGGCAAGGGCTGCGTTCTTGAAGCGCGTCTGGATAAGAACCGCGGCCCGATTGCGACGCTGCTTGTCCAGAACGGCACGCTGCGTCAGTCCGACCTTATCATTGCGGGCACGGCTGTGGGCCGCGTGCGTGTCATGACGAACGACAAGGGCGCGCAGGTCAAGGAGGCAGGCCCGTCCGTTCCGGTCGAGATCACCGGTCTTGCTGAGGTCCCGTCTCCCGGCGACGAGTTCAGCGTCGTTTCCGACGAGCGTATGGCGCGTCAGCTGGTCGAACAGCGTAAGCAGAAGATCAAGGACGACGCCAACAAGCTGAATCAGAAGGTTACGCTCGAGAGCCTCTTCTCCAAGCTGCAGGAAGGCGAGATGAAGGAGTTGAACCTCATCGTCAAGGCAGACGTGCAGGGCTCGGCCGAGGCCGTCAAGGCTTCGCTCGAAAAGCTGTCGAACGAGGAAGTGCGCGTGCGCGTCATTCATGCGGGTGTCGGCGCGATCAACGAATCCGATATTCTGCTTGCCTCTACGTCCAACGCCATCGTCATCGGCTTCAACGTCCGCCCGAACGAACTGGCCCAGGCTGCCGCAAAGCGCGACAAGGTCGATATGCGGATGTACCGCGTCATTTATGATGCCATCAACGAGATCACCGATGCCATGAAGGGCATGCTCGCGCCCAAGTTCCGCGAGGCCATCATTGGTCACGCCGAGGTCCGGCAGACCTACAAGGTTTCCGCCATCGGCACCATCGCGGGCTGCTATGTCAAGGACGGCAAGATTACGCGCGACGCATCTGTCCGCGTCCTGCGCGACAATATCGTCATCCATGAAGGAAAGCTTGGCTCCCTGCAGCGCTTCAAGGACGCGGTCAAGGAGGTCTCCGCAGGCTACGAATGCGGCATGTCGATTGAAAAGTTCAACGACATCAAGGAAGGCGACATTTTCGAGTGCTTCGTTATGGAGCAGATCAAGGAGTAAAGCCGGTATGGTCAGCGCCGAAAAAACGGCGCTGACCAGCCTGATTGTTTACAAGGAGGTACTATGGCTTCCAATCGAATCGGCCGGATCAATGAGGAGATCCAGCGGGAACTGGCGGAACTGATCCGCTCACTCAAAGACCCGCGGGTGCAGACCATGATCTCCATCACGCGCGTGGACACCACGCCTGATCTGCGCTACAGTAAAATTTATGTGAGCGTGCTGGAAGAGGCCCGGTCGCAGGACGCGCTGCGCGGACTAAAATCTGCGGGCGGCTGGCTGCGGCGCGAACTCGGCAGCCGGTTACAGCTGCGCTATACGCCGGAACTCGTCTTCACGCTCGACGATTCTCTCAAATACGGCGCGCACATGTTCGATCTTCTCGAGAAGCTTGAACGGCAGGAGGCTGCGCGGGAGGCGGAGAAGGCCAATGACGAGGGCTGAATTCTGCGCGTTTGCGCGCGCGCATGACAACTTTGTCATTCTGACCCACCGCCGCCCGGACGGCGATACCATCGGCAGCGCAAGCGCGCTGTGCCTCGGACTGCGGCAGCTTGGAAAGACAGCGTTCGTCCTGACGAACGAGCAGTTCACACCGCGCTTCACCCCGTTTTTGGACGGGCTTGTCTGCGGGGCACTGCCCGCGGGCGCGACCATTATTTCTGCGGATATCGCGTCCGAGGGCCTTTTGTCCTTTGATGCTGTGCGCATGGGCCTTATCCCCGTCTGCGCGGTCGATCATCACGGCAGCAATTCACTCACCTGCCCGAAGCTTGTCGAAGCGGACAAGGCTGCCTGCGGCGAGATCATTCATGCAATCCTGCTGGAACTCGGCGTGACCGTTACAAAGCGGATCGCGGAGTGTCTGTATGTGGCGATCTCGACGGATACGGGCTGTTTCAAGTTTTCCAACACTACGTCCAATACCCATCGCACGGCGGCTGCGCTGATCGAAGCGGGCGCGGACGTGTATCCTATCAACAAGTTTTTTTTCGATACCAAGAGTTTTTCCCGCCTCCGGCTGGAGGCAAAGCTGACGGAGACCATGGAGTTTTACGCGAACGGAGCCGTCGGTATGTGCGTCATGCCGAAGAGTTTGCTTGCAGAGTTTTTCGTCACCGAGGACGATCTGGACTCGATCTCCGGCTTCGCCCGCAGCATTGAGGGCGTGCAGATCGGCGTCATGATCCGCGAGGTCGAGGACGGCCTCGGGAAGATCAGCCTGCGCACCGAAGCGCCGTATGACGCGGCGAAGATTTGCGGCCTGCTCGGCGGCGGCGGCCATGCCGCTGCGGCGGGGGCCAGTGTCCCCGGCGGCATTGAGGGCGCGAAAACAGCCGTTTTACAAGCGCTGCGCGACAGCGGCGTGAAGCTTTGAAGGAGAGCCTATGGCAAACGGAATCCTTGTGATTGACAAGAGCGCCGGTTGGACGAGTCAGGACGTGGCCGCCAAGCTGCGCGGCGTGTTTCATGAACGCCGTGTCGGCCATGGCGGCACGCTCGACCCGATGGCAACCGGCGTTCTGCCCATTTTTATCGGCCGCGCGACAAGAGCGGCAGAATTTCTGGAATCGGCGGAAAAGGAATACATCGCAGGCCTTTGCCTCGGCGTTGTGACCGACACGCAGGATACGAGCGGGAATATTCTCGAAACGCATCCCGTGACTGCCACGCGGGAGGCAGTTCAGGCCGCACTTGCGCAGTTCCTTGGCCCCATCGAGCAAATCCCGCCCATGTATTCCGCCGTTAAAATTGGTGGCCAGAAGCTTTATGAACTAGCCCGCAAGGGCAAGGAGATTGAGCGCAAGCCCCGCAGCATCACCGTTCATGAGTTGGAACTGCTGGAAGGGGAGGGGACGGAGTTTACCCTCCGCGTCCGCTGCTCCAAGGGGACGTATGTCCGCACGCTTTGCCACGATCTGGGCCGCGCGCTCGGCTGCGGCGGGTGTATGTCGGCTCTGCGCCGGACACGGGCGGGCAGCTTTGCGCTTTCGCAGGCCGTTACCATGCAGCAGGTGCTGGAGTTTGCGGCGGAACACGACCCGCAGCAGCTGCTCATGCCCGTTGACGCGGTCTTTTCGGCGCATCCGCCGCTCATCGTCACGATGGGACAGGCTGCAAAACTCAAAAACGGCGCGCAGGTCAAGGACTGGCAATTCAGCTTCGGTACTTACCGCGTTTACGCCGAGGACGGCGAATTTTTGCTGCTTGGCCGTGTGGAAAATGGGGTACTTACCACCATCAAGAGTTTTTTCGAGGTGAACACACTTGCAACATGACCGCGTTTTGGCGCTCGGATTTTTTGACGGCATCCATCTGGGCCACGCTGCACTTTTGAACAAAACGCGGCAGCGCGCGCAGGAACTGGGCCTTACACCGGCGGCCATGAGTTTTGATACGCATCCGGATACGCTTGTGTTCGGAACGCGCGTTCCGCTTCTCAACACGATGGCCGAGCGTGAGTTTCTCATGCGCAGGCTCTGCGGCGTTGAGGAAGTACTTTTTGCACACTTTGATGAGGCGATGATGCACATGCCGTGGGAGGTCTTCGTTGAGGACTATCTCGTTCGGCGGCTGCGCGCCCGCCATGTGGTTTGCGGGCATGATTTTCACTTCGGCGACCGGGGACAGGGGAATCCTGCGCGGCTGCGCGAAAAGTGCTGCGCACTCGGCGTCGGCTGCGACGTGATCCCGGAAATTCAGCTGGATGGGCAGTGCGTTAGTTCAACAACCATCCGCGCGCTTTTGCGCGCCGGTGATTGCAAGGCTGCCGCGCGCCTGCTTGGCCACGGCCAGCTTGTCACCGGCATTGTGCAGAAGGGTGCGGGCCGTGGTGCGGGACTGGGGTTCCCGACGGCCAATCTGATTTTTTCTCCGGATGTGCTCGTCCCGGCCTTCGGCGTCTACCGCGCGGAGGCGGAACTTGACGGCAGGCACTATCCTGCCTGCGTCAATATCGGCGTCCATCCGACGCTCGGCGCACTGCAAGCGCCGGTGCTGGAGGCCAATCTGATCGGCTTCTCCGGCAATCTATATGGAAAGGAACTTGCAATCTGGCTGGAGGATCATATCCGCGGGGAACTGCGCTTTGAAAGCGTGCAGGCGCTGCGTGACCGCGTTTTGTATGACCGGCAGCTGGTCGCGGACTTTTATCAGAGATGAAGCTTACACGCATTGACGCTTCCCATCCGCTGTTTGAAGCGTCGTTTACCCTTTACGAAGCCAGCTTCCCGCCCAACGAGCGGCGTATGCGGGAAGATCACCTGCGCGCGCTGCAGGATGCGGACTTTTCCCCGCTCGGTGCAGTTGAGGATGGCATGCTTCTGGCGGATGTGTTCTTATGGGAGACGGAAGACTTCTGCTATCTTGAACATTTTGCTGTTCAGCCGTCTCTGCGCGGCCACGGGACTGGCAGCACGATTCTCCGGCAGCTGCTGACGCAGGACAAGCCTTTGATTCTGGAGATCGAACCGCCAGAGGATGAGATTACCTGCCGCCGCAAGCATTTTTACGAGCGAAACGGCCTGTGTGCGCAGCCGTATGGCCATGTGCAGCTTCCATTTCAGGGCGGCGGTCCCATTGTTCCGCTTGTCATCATGTCAAACCGGAATCTAAGCGCGCAGCAGTGCCGCGCATTTCAACAATATCTGCTGAACCGTGTCGTCCGGTACACGCAGTACCGGAAAACGCTTGACATGGCTGATATAATTGACATATAATACACATCGTATGATTGCCGGAGGGAGGTGTGTTCAATGGCGGAGGGCGTGAAGATCGCCGCGCGGAACCAGAAAGCGTTCCATGAATATTTCATCGATGAAAAATTCGAGGCCGGCATCGAACTCACCGGAACCGAGGTCAAATCCATCCGCCTCGGCACGCTCAGTCTGAAGGAAGCATGGTGTCAGATCAAGGACGGCCAGCTGTTCATCCGGCAGATGCACATCGCACCCTACGAGCAGGGCAATATCTTCAACAAAGACCCGCTTCGCCCGCGCAGGCTCCTCATGCACAAGCGTGAGATCATGCGGCTGTACGGCAAGGTGAAGCAGGACGGATATGCGCTGATCCCGCTGAGCGTCTATTTCCGCGGCAGTCTCGTCAAGGTCGAGGTTGCGCTCGCAAGAGGCAAGAAACTCTACGACAAGCGAGACGACGCCGCAAAGAAAGACGCCAAGCGCCAGATCGACCGCGCAATGAAAGGACGGTAATCCTATGGAAAATCCCATTATGACCCTTACAATGACAGATGGCGGCAAAATCGTCTGCGAACTCTACCCCGAGAAGGCGCCGCAGAGCGTCCGCAACATGATCTCCCTTGCAAACAAGGGCTTTTACGACGGCCTGATCTTCCACCGCGTCATCTCTGGCTTCATGATCCAGGGCGGCTGCCCCAAGGGCACCGGCACCGGCGGTCCCGGCTACTGCATCAAGGGCGAGTTCAAACTGAACGGCGTGAAGAATAACCTCAGCCACAAGCGCGGTGTTCTTTCTATGGCCCGCGCGCAGGCAGCCAACTCCGCCGGCAGCCAGTTCTTCATCATGCACGAGGACGGCGAATTCCTCGATGGCCAGTACGCCGCGTTTGGCAAGGTGCTGGAGGGCATGGATGTCGTTGACAAGATCGCCGCTGTGAAGACCGACGGGAACGACCGTCCGCTTACTGAGCAGAAGATCGCTTCCATCCGCGTTGACACCAAGGGTGAGGAATACCCCGAGCCCGATAAACTCCGCGACCCCTACGGACGCGGATGACCGCGGCCGTCATAACCGGTGCGTCCGCCGGGCTTGGCGCGGAGTTCACGCGCCAGCTTGTGCGGGAATTCCCGGAGATCGAGGAATTCTGGCTTATCGCCCGTCGCGTGGGCAAACTTGAAGAGTTGGCCCAGCAGTTCCCGGACAAGAAATTTGTCTGCATGGGCCTGAACCTGCTCGACCCCAAAAGTTTCCGCTATCTCGGCGAAAAGCTTGCCGAGCAGAAGGCCGACGTGCGCGTGCTTGTCAATAACGCGGGCTGCGGCACGACGGGCAATATCGGCTTCGGCGCGACCTCAGCAGATGTTATGCGTGTCGTTGACCTCAATGTCCGTGCGCTGACCATGGTCACGCAGACAGTTATTCCATTTATGACGCGCGGGGCGAAGATCATCAACGTCTCGTCCATCGCGGCTTTCTGCCCTACGCCCCGCATGACGGTCTACAGCGCCTCCAAGGCGTATGTCTCCGCCTTTACCGGCGGCATCGCCGACGAGTTGCGGCCCAAGGGTATTTCCGTCACAGCCGTCTGTCCCGGCCCCATGAAGACCGAGTTCTTCGATGCCGCGGGCGACCATGACCTGTTCGGCAATATTCCATGGTGTGACCCGGTAAAGGTTGTTGCCGGAACAATTCGGGCGGCGAAAAAGGGCCGGACGTTCTACACGCCGACCGTATTTAACAAGTTCTATCGCTTCGTGGCCAAGATCCTGCCCATGAAGTGGATGATAAAAGCAACGAGAGTTTAAGTTAGAGTTTTCCAGCGATCCGCAGCGGTTTCCCGCTGCTATATGGGGCTGCACTGGTTTCGACGGGGGCAGTGAGGCTGGATAAGCGGGCGGAGGCGCCTGGCCTCCATAAAACGGGCATTTTTTCTAAATTAACTGACAACACTTACGTTGCTCAGGCTGCCTAATTAGGCAACCCGTCCTCCCCGGAAGGGCCACGAGCCGGGCTTGGGCGTGATTTAGTGGCGTCCGTGAACGCAGTAAGCTTTGCCTGCGTCACGCATCATGAAGCTACTAAGGCGCGGAGAGTGTCTGCTCCCGCCGCGCCGAGGGAATGTAAATAACAGACTGCGCCCGGAGAAAGTCCAGTCAAGTTGCTTTCGGACAGGGGTTCGATTCCCCTCAGCTCCACCATGCGAAAAGCCACCCCTTGTGGGTGGCTTTTCGCATGTTGAAACGGAGTGGCGCGAGAAGTCCTGCGGGTTCGACCGCATGCAGTCTGCCGCATTTACACGGCCGCTGCGCGAAATGCAACTCGAGGAGTATTCTCTTCAGTTTCATCAGAAATCCATTATAATTTTGATAAAACTACGGCGGATTCTTTGTTGCACGGCATTTTCGTGGATGGTATAATGAGCGTTAGAGAAAGTAATTTTTGGGGAGGAATAGTATGATTTACCACGGCTCGTGTATTTCTGGGCTGCACACAATCAAGGCAAATTCAAAATCTCATTCTACCGGAAAAATGGTTGCCTATTTCAGCGAGGACAGATGCTATGCTCTGGTTTGCTGCAGAAGCAGGGCCGAAAATTATGTTACGATGGGCGTTGGAGCGGACGGCAGGCAGCACTATATTGAGTATTTTCCCAATCAGCTGGAAACGCTTTATAAGGGCAGACCGGGATATATTTATGTTCTTGACTCGACGGATGGCATGACGCGCGGGAAAGGACACTCATGGGAGAGTGAATATGATGTTCCCGTATCACAATGTGAGAGCATTGCCGATGTATACAGTGAAATTCTGCGCGAAGAATCTCTGGGCAATCTGGTCATCCACAGATATTCTGAGGTGGACCCGGCAAAACAGAAGAATTACGCAAATTATATCAGAGACCATCTTACAGATGAAGGAGAGGAAATGGCGAAATTTTACTCCCTTCATTTTTCACCTTTATGGGATTGACAGCTTCCATCGTAAATCGGATGTGCCGCCTGAAAGGATTTTATAAAAATTATGGTTCTTTGCCAAATAAAACTGCCATCCCGTCGGGATGGCAGTTTTATTTAGTCAAACCGAGCGGCGCAGGGATGCCTGCCGTTTACACCTGACAGAATGCTATTTCAGCATCTCATAGCGCACGATCAACTCCTGCGTTTCCTGTGCGGTCAGAAGTTCGAGATTTTGCTCCTTCCGATAGTCCTTCGGGGAGACGCCGACGACGGATTTAAAGATTCTTGAGAAATAATTCCCGCTGCCGAAGCCGGTCTGCAGCGCAATATCCTCGATGCGCATATCGCTTCGCTGCAGCAAGCGGCAGGCCATCTCAATTCGATATTTGATCAGGTACTGCACCGGTGTCGTTTTGAAGTTTTCCTTGAAAATCTTCGTGAGATAGGACGGCGAAAGATTGCAGATCTGCGCCATCTGGGTCAGCGTCAGATTGCTCTGATAGTTTGCCTGAATTGCTTCGACGCAGTTTTGCAAGCGGTTATTGGAGTGCCGCAGGCCCGGAAGGGCACGCAGCGTATCGTGAAGCGCCATGATGAACTCATAGGTGTAGGATGAGGCGGTAAAGAAATTGTCGATCTGCTTATTCACAGCCAGTCCGTAGAGTTTTTCCCAGCAGTTCAGAACCGGGCAGGCAGGCGGAAGCGTGTAGATATTTCCGTATTCGTTGATGATATTCCGGAGAATGCTGCCGCATACGGCGTTCATGGACAAAAACTGCAGTTCCCAGTGTGCGCTGTTTTTTGGCCTGAAATAATGCGTTGCGCCGGGCCGTTCGATCAGAAATGCCTGCCCGGGACGCAGCACATGCGTGTGAGAGTTGATTGTAATTGCTCCCTCACCGGAGACGGTATACTGAAAGATAAACTGGTTCTCTGAGGAGCCGAAGTTGTCGATTGAATATTTCTGCGGATATTTCCAATTCTCCCAGCCGAGTGAGATAAACGAAAAATAGTTATGATAGAGTTGGAAGAACTTAAAATGATATTCAAATGTCTGCAACTCGTGATTTTGCTGCGGCATGACGGCACCCCCCTTGTCTTCCTCTTTACTATAAAGAAAAGTCGCGCCTCTGTAAATGCATGTTATAACTTTTTTTAGCACAAAATCATTCTTTCTGTTTGCGTAGGGAGCCTGAAAAGCCTTATTTTACAGCGCATATTTTATAGATGATCAAATAATGGGAGTGATATTATTTAGAAATTAACGAAAAAACTCCATTCATTATAATGCACAAAAATGATATATTATTCACATAACAGATGTGCGTTTTAGGCAAGGGCCCGCTTGAACGGCAGATGTAAGTGATAACGGAAAAATGAAAAGGAGAAATACAGCTTATGAAAAAACTGATTACAGCACTTTTGTGCGTATGTATCCTGCTGGGTGTTTACGGCTGCGCGGCAAAGCCGGCGACGGAAGATCCTGCGGCACAGGCGAAACCCACGCAGACAGAACAGACCCCGGCTGCTGACGCCCAGACCCCCGAGACTTCTGTACAGGACGAAACCGTCGATCCCTTCGGCGGGTATGACACGCCGATCACGCTGACGACAATCGTCGCCCAGACGCTGACGACCTCCTGCCCGGAGGGGGTCACGCTGGACGATAACCCGTGGAAAACGCTCTGGAACAGCAAGGGCATCGACGTACAGTACACGAGCGTTGCGGCCGATTTTGAGGACATGCCAACTAAAATCAACCTTGCTATCACCGCAGGCGAGTTCCCCGACTTTGCCAGCGTCAGCTACGCAACCTATAAGGAACTGCTTGAGGCCGACATGCTCACGGATATGACGGACATCTTTGAGCAGTACGCCTCTGACGACCTCAAAAAGCTGATGTACGCCGACGGCGGCGTTATGGCATCCAATGTGACGAAGGATGGCCGTCTGTACGGCCTTGTGCAGCCGGCGGATTATCTGGACAAGGGCGGCGTGGTTGCCATCCGGACGGACTGGCTGCAGGAACTCGGCCTTTCTGAGCCGAAGAGCATGGCAGATGTCTGGGACATTGCTGCAGCGTTCAAGGAGAATAACATGGGCGGCACCTGCACAATCGGCCTCGGCGCCACGAAGGAAATCAGCGACATGCTGGCCATGAAGTATCTCATCAACGCCGAGGGCGGCCTTGTCTCCACATGGCTGGAGCAGGACGGAGAACTGGTCTACAGCCTCATTCAGCCGGAAATGAAGACGGCACTTTCCGCACTGCATGACAAGTATGCGTCCGGTCTTCTCGACCAGGAATACGGCACGAAGTCTGAGCAGCAGCTCTTTGAGGATGCTGTCTCCGGCAAGAGCGGCGTTGTCATCTGCAACATGACTGCTCCGTTCTATCTCGACAACGGTATTTCCCTCGGCCAGGAGTGGGGTTATTACCCGCTGTATAACGAAGACGGCGGCTTCGCACCGGTTGAGGTCAGCACGAGCATCGGCTCCGTTGTTGTTGTCAGCAAGGACTGCAAAAATCCAGAAGCTGTCGTCAAGCTGTTCAACATGTTCATCAAGTATACGAACGAGGAGAGCCAGACCTACTCCGAAAGCGGCATCAACAATCTTTCCTATCCCGCCATCATCACTGCAACCGGCGTGAACCATGAAATCTACATCGCCTACACGCATTTCATCGACACCAATGAGGAACCGGCAGAATTTATCTCGAACTATGCCGGCACGGTCGAGACGTGCGAAAAATGGCGCCTTGAAAACGACGAGAGCGGACGGATTCTGTACACGATCTTTGGCCCGTCCAGCACGCAGGGCGCGCTGGACGCCGAGATTAACGGCGGCGCCTATCTCATCAGCGCCTTTACCGGCACGCCCGGAGAGGCCTTCACCAAGAACGGCGGCAATCTGAACACGCTGGCAAACCAGATGATCACCAATATTATCACCGGTGCACAGCCCGTTGACTATTTTGATGAATTTGTCAACCTGTGGAAATCCAGCGGCGGCGACGCAATCACTGCTGAAATCAACGAATGGTATCAGAACCGATAAGCTGATCAGCCCCGTTTGGTAACCGGATGCGGAAGCGCCTGTCTGACACGCGCTTCCGCATCGCAGCATGCAGGGCTTTTGCCCCCCCTGATATTTTGTACATCGCAGATCATAATCGTCCGGGCCGCGCGCCGCGCGGTCCGGACGGGAAAGAGAGGAAAGCATGGCATCGCTTCCGACAACAAAGAAAAAACCGGTCTCCAATTTCCGCAAGAATCTCCCCCTTCACCTGATGCTGCTGCCGGCGGTGATTCTGCTTCTGATTTTCAACTACGTTCCCATGGGCGGCATTGTCATGGCGTTCCAGGACTACCGGGTCACGAAGGGACTGTTCAAATCCGAATGGGTCGGACTGGACAATTTCCGCTTCCTGATGTCCTATCCGGATTTCTGGAACATCATGAAAAACACGCTTGTGATCGCCTGCGCGAAGCTGATTCTGGGCCTGATCGTCCCGGTCGTGTTTGCGCTTCTGCTCAACGAACTGAAAAGCAAGCGCTTTGTCAAGATTACGCAGACGCTGGTCTATCTGCCGAATTTCCTGTCATGGGTTATTCTGGGCGGTATTTTCGCAACGCTTTTGTCACCGGGCGGCCTGATCAACCATATTCTTGAGATGCTCGGGCTTGGAAATTATTATTTTATGGGCGACAACTCACTTTTCCCTGGTGTGCTGATCGTCACAGATATCTGGAAAAACTTCGGCTACGCATCCATTATCTATCTGGCTGCGCTCACGGGCATCGATCCCGGGCTTTATGAAGCGGCTGCGATTGACGGTGCGGGAAAATTCCGGCAGCTGATTCACGTTACACTGCCCGGCATCGCGCCGATCATCTTCGTCATGGCCGTTCTGTCGCTTGGAAATATCCTGAACGCGGGTATGGACCAGGTCATGAACATGTACAGCCCGCAGGTCTATATGTCCGGCGATATCCTTGACACCTATATTTACAGAATCGGTCTGGAGCAGGCACAGTACAGCCTTTCCACGGCGGCAGCGCTGTTCAAATCAGTCGTATCTGCTGGGCTGATGGCCTTGGCGTATTCCATGGCAATCAAATACGGCGACTATCAGCTGTTCTGAGGAGGCGTGCAGCTATGATTGAAAATTCAAAGGGCTATAAGACTTTTCTGGTCTTCGACTATTTTATGGTGGCGCTTCTGGCTCTGATCTGCCTGCTGCCAATGATCCACATTCTGGCCGTCTCGCTGAGTGACCGCGTTGCGAACACCGCAGGCATGGTCACGTTCTGGCCGGTCAACTTCAATCTGGAATCCTACCGGTATATCCTGAAGGACTCGGCCTTTGTCCGGGCCTTCGTTATCAGCGTCCTGCGCACTGTCATCGGCGCAGGCATTCAGGTTTTGATGACGATCATGTGCGCATATCCGCTTTCCAAATCCTCTGACCGGTTCAACGGGCGGACGGCGTATGTCTGGTTCTTTTTGATTGCCTCTTTGTTCAGCGGCGGTCTGATCCCGACGTATCTGGTCGTCAAGAATGTGCATCTGCTCAATTCCTTCTGGGCGATGATCATTCCGTGCGCCGTACCGATCGGCAATGTCATTCTGATGCTGAATTTCTTCCGCGGACTCCCAAAGGAACTGGAGGAGGCCGCGCTGCTCGACGGCGCAGGACATCTGTCCGTGCTGCTGCGGGTCTATGTGCCGCTGTCAAAGCCCAGCATTGCGACGGTAACGCTGTTCTCCATGGTCGGCCACTGGAACTCCTGGTTTGACGGTATGATCTATCTGCGCGATGATACGCTGCAGCCGTTGGCGACGCTGCTGCACAATATGGTCTCCCGTACGACGCTGAATGTCATTATGGAGACGACGGATATCTCCGTGATTGAGCAGCTGCTGACAGTCACGAACGAGAGTCTTAAATCTGCGCAGCTGTTTATCGGCATGCTGCCGATCCTGTGTGTATATCCGTTTATTCAGAAATACTTCACCAAGGGTCTTGTTATCGGCAGTGTGAAGGGATAAGGAGCGCGGTATGCTGAATTATTATTGTACATGGAACGCACAGAACTGTGCTCGACCGGATGCGGTTCTGGAGCCGTCAGCCGAGGTCTTCCTCGGCGCGGACGGCGCGAAAAAGGCGCGGGACTATCTCGATGAGGACAGTATTTTCGGCTCTGGCGATCTGGCCGGGCAATTTGCGCCGGTCCGCGATCAGCTGTATTTCCTGCTCGACGACGGATGGGACGTTCCGCGCGGGACACATCCGGTCAACGACGCTGCCATCGAGTCCTTCGGCTCGCTTGAACTGGCACGCGACCGCTTTCCGTCGTTTCCGGGCACGCCCGCGCAGCGTCTGCGCGGCGTCAACGAGGCACTTAAGGCGCGCGGCTGGCGCGGCGCCGGTCTTTGGGTCAGCGCGCAGGCGTGCGGCGAAGGATTCGTCAGCGGCTTCTGGAGCCGCGAGAAGAGCGCCGAGTACTGGCGTACCCGCCTGCGCTGGAGCCGCGAGGCCGGGATCGGCTATTGGAAGATCGACTGGGGCTGCCGGCAGTTTGACCCGCAGTGGCGGCAGCTGCTGGAGGAACTGAAGCAGCAGGAATACCCGCAGCTGCACATGGAACAGTGCCACCCGGCGGCGGCTCCGGTCAACAATGTCGTTCTGGAAAACGGCAGGCAGATCAGCGACGGCCGGTTTGCCAGCTGGTCGCCGTGGCCGGACAGATGGGCGGAAATTCTGCGGAACGCGGAGATTTTTCGCTCCTATGACGTACTTTGGCAGTTTTCTCAGGTCTCTACGCTAGACCGGATCGCGGCACTGATGCGGGCCTGCCCGTCGGCACATACCATAATCAACTGCGAGGACGAGGCCTATATCGGTGCGGTTCTCGGCTGCTCAATCGGCGTAATGCGCAGCGGCCTGTACCGTCCCATCCCCGTTTTTGACTTTGACCCGCAGCATAACGCACAGAAGCTGCACGAGATTACCCGCGCGGTCAAATGGCAGGCGCAGTATCCGGAACTTCCTATCTGCGGCAGCGCGCTGCGATGCAGCGAGGCCACCGTACAGGAGCGTTTCTGCTTTGCGCCGGGGCAGACCTGGATGAAGGAATATGAGCATCAGACCATCACGCAGGCGTGCCCGGCAGTGATCACGCGCGGCATGGAGCATCTGCCTGAAATCGTCTGTGCCGACGCGCTGCAGCCGCTGATCATCGCTTCCCGGCGCGGCCAGAGCGTCGCGGCAGCATCTCTTCCCAGACGGGACGGCGCGGCATGGCGAATTCCGCGCGCGCAGATCAGTCTGCCGGAGGCGCGGCACGCAGGCTTGTTCGGCGAATGGGACTGTGTCCGCATCGCCATCCCGCCGGAGGGCTTCTCGTCCGTCCGCGCGCGGGATTTGGCGGACGGCGCGTGGACAGACGTTACCCGGCAGACTGTGCGGAAGGGGAGGCAGCTTGTCATTCCGGGCGATCTGATTGATCGGCTCTGCCGCTGCGACGATGAATCCGCACCCGGGCTGGAACTTCAGCTGGAAGGAGTATCAAATTGAGCATCGATAAAGCGTTATTCATGGACCCGCCTGCGCAATACCGCATGAACCCCATGATCCATATCTGGCCGGAGCATGACAGTCGGCTGTTCATGGAGGCATTGAAGGACTATGGCTTTGGCGGCGTTGTCACAAACGTATATCAGGAGGACGGCTTTACCTCCAACCCGAAAAATCTGCACCGGTTCAGCGCCATTGTGCAGGAACTGGAGCAGAGCGGGCTTCCTTACTGGGTCTATGACGAGAGCGGCTATCCAAGCGGCTCCGGCGGCGGTCTGGTGCTCCGGGAGCATCCGGAACTCGAGGCCAAGGGGCTGTACATGCACCGCATCATCACCTATACGCCCCGCGAGGTGCGCTACCGGCTGGACTGCGAATCTGACCGGATTGTCTGGGCGGCAAAATATCAGGTGGACGTTTCCATCCCACAGGACAGCATCGTCCGCTACGAAACCATGCAGCCTGTCCCGTTTTCAGACGACTCCATCCGCTGTGAACTGCAGGCCTGTGAGGTCCTGTATATCTTCTGCCAGAAGCCCGCGTACGAGGGTTCGCACTGCACGCACAATATTTGTTCCTACGACCGCTATATCAACGTCCTGAACCCGGACGCTGTCCGCAGATTTATCGACTTGTGCTACGAGCCGGTCGAGGCGGCCGTTCCCGGCGTTTATGCGCACGCGCAGGCCGTTTTTACAGATGAACCGGCACTGCAGACGTTCTATGTGCGTCCGTATGAGCAGTGGCCCTATGCGCTTTTGCCGTGGGAAGCGCGTCTGCCGGGGATCTTCCGTCAGATGTATGGCGAGGACCTCTATCCGCTGCTTCCCATGCTGTTTGAGGGAACAGAGGTCTGCTGGCCCGCACGCGTCAAATTCTATGAGATGATCGGCCATGTCATCGGTCAGAGTTACACCGCGCAGCTGCGGAACTGGTGCCGCGCGCACGGGGGACGCTTCTCCGGGCACTATTTCGGCGAGGAAATGCTCGTTGACCATGTCCGCAGCTATGGAAACATGCTTTCCGTGCAGCGGCAGAGCGATTATCCGGGCATGGACATTCTCGCCTGCTGGCCGGAGGGCTATTTCCCGCAGGACGCAAAATATGTCCAGATGGCCGCGCGCAAATGCGGCTCCAATGGATTCATGGCCGAGGTCTGCCCGTTTGACAACCCGGAGGAATTCGGCAAGGCGCCGTTTGACAATCTGCTGGCAACGATGGGCCTGAACTATATCTCCGGTGTCCGTACCACGCAGAGTTACGCGGAGGCGGATTTCAGCGCTTTCGGCGACGGCCGTTTCCGGGATTTTCTGCCGAGGAACCAGGACATGTTCGGGCAGGTGCGCAAATACTTTGACCGCGCGCAGATGCGGCAGCTCAACGCCTATGTCGGCAGAATGGGCCTGCTTTTGGACGGATTGCAGAACCAGTGTACAACCGTCCTCTACTTCGGCATTGAGGATGTACAGGCAAAATACACACCCAAGCATGACTGTGAGGTCGGCGCGCAGGCCATCGGCTGCGATCTGGCAACGCTGCGGCTGCTGCGGGCCATGCTGGACGAGGGGCGGGACTTCCTGTTTGCCGACGCGGAGGATTTGACCGAGATTGCCCGGACTGGCAGACTTGGCGGCGAGGAAATCCGCAGGATTCTCCTGCCGGGGCTCGATGTCGTCCGACCGGAGGCGCTCGCCGCGCTGCGGCAGCTGAAAAAAGCCGGTGTCTGTGTCCTGTTTGCGGAAAAACTTCCGCATATCGACGCACTGAGCGGCCAGCAGCTGCAGCTGGCCGGGGAATTTGAGGCTGTGTCTGTCCAGGAGGCAGTGCAGATTCCGGATGCGCAGGAGCCGCAGTTCAAAACGCTGTCCGGCCCGATCGTCCGGCAGGCAAGATATCGCACAAGGGACAGTAAAAGCATGTTCTTCCTGCTCAATCCCGGCCGCACGGAATCTGTTGTGCGCCTGCCGGGTGCAGACGCGCGCAGATGCACGGTGCTTGACCCGTTTACCGGCACAATCACGCAGGAACGTCTGAACCGGGACTGGACAGTCCCGGCTGTACGCGGGATTTTTATCATCATTGAGGAATGAATTTATGAATATAACGGTGAATCAACACCAGTTTTTTGTTGATGATCGCGGAAAACGGATCATCCGGAGCCGTGACGGGCGCTGCTGCGCAGCGGCGTCTATCTGCGAATTTTCTATGCAGATTCAAAGCGGCGAGCAGCAATATGCGCTGACCCCGGAACAATTTTCAAAAACGCCGATGCCCGACGGCGCACGGTATGAAAACAGCATCCTGCAGGTGCAGCTCCGCTATGCACCGCGCGGCAGCGCCATTGCAAAGAAACTCTCCGTGACCGCGAAGCAGCCGCTGACGCTTCTATACATGCAGACCGAATACAGCCGCTTTGACGAACCGCTGCGCGGCGGTGGTGAGGGCCAGCCTGTATTCGCAGCCAACGACTGTTTCGCCGCCAGTACGCTGCCGGTCGCGCTCACACGCGTGCTGGACGGCAGCTGCCTGTCGATCGAACAGAGCCCATGGAAGACGCTGCAGGCGGGAGAGACATTTTTGCTGCATGACGTGATTTTCGGCTTCGCCGAAGGCGCCGGCATTGAGGCAAGTTTTGTCGCGTGGCTCAGAAGCCAGCGGCGCAGGCCGGAAGGCCGCCGTATTTTCTGCGACTGGGGCGCGCATGATGAGTTGGCAGGCGAAGCGCAGCTTGATGAGGCGATGGCTATGCGTCTGGCGGGCCTTCTTGCACACGGGGCAGAGCACGGCATGGCATTCGACAGCTATCTGATGGATGCGTACTGGTTCGAGGAACATATCCCTGCCCCGGATTTTAAAAAGGCCGCCTGGCCGGATGGCCCGGGCCGGTTTCTGGAGCGGCTGCATGAAATGGGCGTTTCGTTCGGCCTCTGGTTCGATGTCGGCCTTGCCGCAAACAAGCTGAACGGCAGCTACCGCAGGCGTGACGACGGCGAAAGAACACTTTGCCTCGGCTGTGAGGAAAATGCACAGATGCTGTTTGACGGCATTCGCAAGCAGCTTGCCGCCACGAACGCCAGTCTGATTAAACTCGATTTTGCCGCATTCGACTGTGTCAGCGGTGCGCATACGCACGCCGCGGGCGGCGTGCGCTCAAAAGAGCCAGCGGTGCGGAATCTTCTTTCGCAGCTTCAGACGCTGCGCGCGGAATATCCGCAGCTGCTCGTACTTGCGTATAATACGTTCACAGTTGACGCAGCTGTGATCGCGCAGCTTGACGAGACGGATTCACGCGCTGTTGTCTCGGCGATGTGGTGTTTGTATCTGGATTATATTTATTGTGGCGATCCGCGCCCCGCAGAGCAGATTCCCGCCGGATTGCCGCAGTCGCTTCTAGCCTATACAGATGCGATGGAGCAGCGCTTCCTGCGCGCGTTCGTCCCGCCGGAGGCGATTGACGACCACGGAACCATGATCGGCAACACAAACACGATTTATTATCTGGGCAAGTCCGCTTTCCGCGACAGCTGGATTATGAATTTGTCGCACGGAAACCGCAAGCAAAACCTCTACGGCGAACTCTCGCTTCTGGATGACGCGGACTGGGACTTTCTCGCGCAGAGCGTCCCGCTGTTTGAGCGAACACTCGGCGAAAACTGGACGGTGCAGATGCACGGTGAGCCCATGCACGGCGGCGGCTACGCGTATTCGTGCTTTGACGAGGCGGGAGGCTTCCTGACACTGGTAAACCCGACTTCGACCGCGCAGACGCTCTGCGTGACGCCGTCATGCTGGAAAGAGCAGGAACAGATGGAACTCTGCCTGTGTTATGCCGGCCACACCTTTCTCGAACAGCCGCTCGGCCGCACGACGCGCGCGCTTGTCCGCACGCTTCAGCCGGGCAGCGTGGAACTGATTACATGGCGGCGCTGCGAGTCCGTGCCCCGGGCAGGACTTTTGGTCATCGACAGCGGCGCAAGCTTGTCCTTTACCGTGCCGGAGAACGCGCGGCGCATCGGCCTGCGTCTGACCGAAGAAAACGGTGCGCCGGTCCGCGCCTTCGGAACAGGTGCAGATGCACTCAGCATCTGCGGCGGTCTGGAGCGGCTGCTTACTGCGCCGGTCTGGAGCGGCTGCTCGTGGATGCTGTACGGCTGCAATGGCGGCGAGACGGTCTGCATCCGCAGCGGATTTGACCGCAGACTCCTGCTGCACTGGCAGGCGGATGCGGCCGCGCAGGCATAAACAGGAGGTATTTGCATGAAACAGGAAAACCGCCCGCCGAGGATTCTATACTGGAAATGGGATGACAGCCATATTGACTCCGGCAGCTACCGCGCCGGTATCGACGACCTCTGTGAAAGAAGCTGCTTTGATACCGTGTTTATCTGCACACACTGGTGCCGGGACGGGCTGAGCACGAAAAAAACACATGACGCTGTTCTTGACGCCTGCCGGCTGCTGCACGCGCGCGGCAAAAAGCTGATCCTGGAGATCGATGCACGCAGCGAGAAAGAGCGCTTCTGCACGGCGTATCCGGAGGCACGCACCGGTATCGTATACTGGAAAGAACTTCCGGCCGACGCAGAGCACGCGGATTTTTCGATCCGGCAGGCCAGCGGTGCGGATCTGTTTGCCGGTGACCGGCAATCCGGTGAGTTGCTCCTGTGTGTCTACCGTTACCGCAGAACGGAGCAGGGCTACGAGCCCGGGACGCTGCGTGAACTGACGCAGGACTGCGGTCTGACTCGCACCGGCCCGGACACCGTCCGTGTAAGCTTGCCAGGCGGCTCTGATGCAGCAGAGCACATATTCGCGGCAGTTGTCAGCTGGTACCAGGCAAACGATTTGGCTTCTGATGCGCACGAGGCATTCAACCGCGAACTTTTTGCTGCCTATGCGGATATTCCGCTCGACGGTGCGGCTGTGGACGAACTTTCCTACATGACCAGTCCGTTTTTTGACTTTACACCGGGCAGCTATCAAAAATGGGACGAGCATCCCTACTACAGCCACGCGCTGGACGCGCGCTATCAGGCGCAGTACCGGAGAAGTCTCCGCCTGGATTATCTGAACCGCTTTATTGGAAATGCTGCCGATCCGAATGAACAGCTGGTCAGCATCAACTGCTATCACGCCTTTATCCGGCAGACTACCATAAACGCGGAGCAGACGTTCTATCAGAACGTCAAATCGACGTTCGGCAGCGGAGCCTTTGTCGGCGTGCATCCGACGTGGTTTGCGATTGAGGAAACGGACAATACGCCGGAGGTCTGGAAAAACGGGATCGACTGGTGGGGCGTCCCGCGCGATTACGGCTTTACGGACGAGATCATGCTCTATCCTGTACGGCTGGCGCTGACGCACAAGGCAGAGGCAAACGTCTTCTACAACATGTGGTACGGCGAGGGGGCCGGCTTCCTGACGAGTTTTTTCAAGGAAATTTACCGCAACGCGCGCTACGGCGGCAGAACCATTTCTCTTGCCTACGAATGCCGCTTTGAGCGCGTTGTGCAGCAGCTGTGCCGCCCTGGAGAGTTAGAAGCTGTCTCGCAGTGCGAGCAGCGGATCCGCGCGCTGGATCATGTGCAGCACGCGCCTGCGGCGTCGGATGTGCTGATCATCATGGGGGTTCCCGCAGCCTGCAATGCAAAATACAACCAGAACGTTCACGGAACGTGGGACACCTATGGCAGCGTCTTCAAGCGGGTCTTTTCGCTTGCACGCGGGCTCTGGGACGCGGGGTATAACTGCGACTTAGTCGGCAGCTACGAGATCGACTCCGGTGCAATCCGGCTTCTGCCGGACGGAACCGCACAATACGGCAGCCAGACGTTCCACTTTGTACTCTATGCCTATCCCCAATTCGCTACGCAGAGTGAACAGGTGTTTCTTCAGGAACTTGCCGGACGCAAACTCCCGGCGGCTGTCATCGGCGAACTTGATACGGGCTTTTCTGGCGAAGATCTCACGGCGCTTGGCGTGCAGCTGCGAAGCAGCCTTTTCTGGTGCTCGGACAATCCTGAGATTTCCGATCTGACTGCGCTGCTTGCTGCCAATCATATCCGGACGTATCGGCTTCCCTGCGGCTGCGTGCTGCAGGACGGCAGCATGATCTTCACCGCGCCGGACGCAGCTGCGCCGAGCGGCAACCCGCTTTTTACGGAATTATCCGTCGAAGGCCGCCAAATCCGGATCGACGCGCAGGACTTCGTTTTCCTGAAACTCGCCGCAGGCGGCATCCAGCGCCTTGAGGGGCCGGCAATCCGCTCCGTCCACATTGACGGCAAGCCGGTCGTCAGCTTTGCGTCGTATCAGCTGGTCAGTCTCCATACCCTGACGCTTGCATTTCTCGGCGACAGTGTCACGGAGGGCTGCTTTGAGACGTATGAAGCCCCAGATCACACATGGCAGTGCGTCATGGATCCGGACGCTGTCTATCACGCGCAGCTGCGTCCCATGCTGCAGGACTATCTGCGCGGGCACGGCAGCCATGCGGGTGTCCGCATCATCAACGCAGGCATAGGCGGCAATACGAGCAGGGAAGGGCTTGCGCGGCTTGAACCGGACGTGCTGCGTTACCGGCCGGATATCACGGTGGTGTGCTTCGGCCTGAATGACGTGCACGGCGGCGATGCCGGACTTGGCGCATACCAGGATTGTCTGCGGGAGATTTTCCGGGCACTGCGGCGCGCGGGCAGCATGCCGGTCTTTATGACGCCGAACATGATGTGCACAGGCACGACGGCGCGCTACGCCGCCTGCCCGCCGCTGCGGGAGATGCAGGCGCACTGCTGCGCGCTTCAGCTGAATGGGCAGGTTGACCGGTATATGCAGGCGGCAAGGGATGTCTGCGAAGAAGCACGCGTCCCGGTCTGCGACTGCTACGCGCTCTGGAAGGAGCGGTTTTCTGGCGGCGAAGATATTACAGCGCTTCTCAGCAACGAAATCAATCACCCCTCGCGGCCGCTGCACCGTCTGTTCGCTGAGCAGCTTCTGCATGTTCTGCTGCGGGAGGGACTGCTTGACCAGGCGCTTCAGGAGACAGACTAAACCACAAGGCGCGTACCCATGGGTTTTCACAGGCCCGGCGGTACGCGCCTTTTCGCGCGGCATAGTTCAGAGGCTCGATTGCCGAATGATAGGGGGCTTCTGATTATTTTGTGTCAGACGGATTGACAATTCATATTCATTGATATATAATCCAAATTATATATAACTCGGATTATATATGGAGGCGCAAATATGCCCGCAAAAGTGAAAGTCACAAAAGAAATGATCCTGGATGCGGCCTTTGCGGTTGCCCGCGAAACAGGCGCGGAAAACATCAACGCAAGGACGGTATCGGAGCGGCTGCATTGCTCCACACAGCCCGTCATGTATCATTTTGCAACGATTGAAGAACTGAAGCGGACAGTCTATGCGAAAGCTGACCAGTACCATTCGGACTATCTGATGAGGATCAAAAAGCCGCAGAAGGGCGCTGCGCTTGGAATTGGAATGAATTATATTCGTTTTGCAATCGAAGAGCCGCATTTGTTCCGGTTCCTGTTCCAGTCGGATTACTTTAACGGAAGCACCCTGCTCGAATTGATCGATGCCGAAGAACTTACCCCTGTTCTTTCGGCGATGCAGGGGGTATTGGGAATCGGCATGGAACAGACGAAACAGGTCTTTTTGACTGTTTTCCTGTTTGCGCACGGGTATGCAAGCATCATCGTCAACAATTCACTGAAATACGACGAGGAGACGATCAATTCCCAACTGCAGCAAGCGTATCGGGGCGCAATATTGGCAGCACAGGAGGAAACGGCGTGAAACCGAAACCAGTCCGGCTTTGGATGTTTCTGCTGCTGGTCGCCGCGTTTTGGGCGTTCATCTTTTTGACCTTGCATTTCTGGCTGGAGCCGTATTCTACTGCGTATGCCGAAACGAGAAGGGGCGCAGCCGGAGTTGCCGTGAATTTCTCCCAAAGCGGCATATCTTGACAGGTTCGGTGAGGTGTGGTATAAATGGCAGAAACTCTGCAATCAAAATCAGATTGGCTTTGCTGCCCGAAATGCGGCGGCAAAACAAGGACACAGATACGACCGCGCACGGTATTAGAGGATTTTCCTCTGTTTTGCCCAAAGTGCAAATATACCTGTGTGATCTGCTTCCGAGACGGGAAAATGGAAGAAATCAAAATGCCAGACGCTTAGACGCAGTGCAGACCGGGGAATCGGTTTGTACTGCGTTTATTTGCGTTCGTGGCACGAACGAGCATTTTAGGAGGAACCGATGAATTACATCCATATTACAAAAGAAAACATAGACAAAGAACACATCTGCTGCGCAATGTCCGGCAAGCAGAGCCTGGTAAAAAAGGAATGGCTCCGGCAGCGCTTTGACGAGGGGCTTGTTTTTTACCGCAGCGAGGAGCGCGGCAAGTGCTTTATCGAATACATTCCCGCAGAAAACGCATGGGTGCCCATTGAGGCAGAGGGATATCTCTATATCAACTGCCTGTGGATCGCAGGCGCAATGAAAGGGCATGGATATTCCAATGACCTTTTGAACGCGTGTATCCGGGACGCCAGGGCGCAGGCCAGGAGGGGCGTCTGCATCCTGTGCGCCGAGGGACGAAAGCGGGAATTTCTCGCTGATCCAAAGTTTCTGGCTTACAAGGGCTTCCAGACTGCAGACATATCTGACTGTGGAATCAGCCTGATGTATTTGCCCCTTGTGCCGAATGCCGAGCCGCCGAAATTCAGGCAATGCGCCAAGCATCCCAAGACAGCCGAGGACGGCTTTGTCCTTTATTATACCGACCAGTGCCCGTTCACCTGTTACTGGGTACCGAAGGTGCAGGAGATTGCCGAAGAACATGGCATTCCATTCAAGGCAATCCATATTACCGACAAAGAATCTGCGCAGAATGTCCCCGCGCCGGTCACGACCTACGCTCTGTTCCGGGACGGACAGTTCCTGACACAGAGTATTCAGTCAGACAAAAAGTTTCTGGCGCTGGCAGGCGTTCGAGGCTGAGCCGACGGAGATCGGAAGAAGAAATCTGTGGAGGAATATATGAAAAACAGTGCACTGGTCGTGATCGACCTTCAAAATGATATCACGAAAAACTACAGGGAAATCATTGAAAACGTCAATGAAGCGATTGATTGGGCCGTTAAAAAGGAACTGTGGGTTATTTACATACAGCACAACAACCTGTCTGCGGGAACGAGAACATTCAGGCCAGGAACTCGCGGCGCAGAGTTGGTGCCAGAGTTGAACGTCGTATCCGATCACATCTTTACAAAGTCAAAAAGCAATGCCCTGACCAGCGAGGCGTTCTCTGCTTTCCTTCAGGAGCGTGGCATTACCGAGGTTTATGAAGCGCCTCGGCTAACTCCCCAAAAACTTGTAAACTCAGTTTTGTGCTTCCGGTTTCAATATGACTCATGTGCGTAGTTGAAATATTGACTTTTTCCGCAAGCTGCTCTTGGGAAAGCCCCTGTGTTTTCCGATAGTACCTGATTCTCTGGCCTATAGCATACAGATGGAACAAATGTAATGCTTACAAGTGATCAAATTAGCGGCGTACAGTACTGAGTTATGCGTTTACTGCTTATTTGATATTTTGGAATATCTGTGTTATATTGTAAATATCAGCAAAATAATAGAAAGGAATTGATAAGATGTTAAGAAAGCTTTTTGCAATTCTTTTTACCGCGCCGTTCTTACTGCTTCTATTTGCGGATGTACAGACTCTTTGGCCAATAGTACCCCAGTCAGTTCAACGAATCGTATCACTTCCAACACAAGCGGCAGCACGGTAACAACCCAAGAGAACACTTCGGCGTTACGTCCATCATCTGCACCGTCAGATAGTATATCTACCGGGAAAAAGAATGCGCTTAAATCCGCGGAACAATATCTCAATGTTATGGCTTTTTCCTATTCTGGACTGATTGATCAACTGGAATATGAAGGCTATACCGCAGAAGAAGCTGAATACGCTGCAAAGAATTGCGGCGCGGATTGGAATGAACAGGCTGTTTTATCTGCAAAGCAATACTTAAAAACGATGTCCTTTTCAAAAGATGGACTGATTGAACAATTAGAGTATGAAGGCTATTCGCACGAACAGGCTGTTTATGGGGCAGAACAAGCTTATTCCTCGGCTTCAGACACTGCTGCAGCTGCAAATTCTTCAAGTTCTGGATCGGCAACTGTTGGCGAGCAAAACGCGCTACAGTCTGCGCTGCAATACTTGAATAGTATGCCCTTTTCTTACACCGGACTTATAGGACAGCTTGAGTACGAAGGATATTCTGATTCTGAAGCAAAATATGCAGCAGATAATTGCGGCGCGAATTGGAACGAACAGGCGGTGAAATCTGCTGAGCAGTACCTAGCCACGATGTCTTTCTCTCGTCAAAGCCTAATCGAACAGCTTGAATATGAAGGCTTCACATACGAACAAGCTTCTTATGCCGCAACAGAAAATGGATATTGATACGGATGTCCAAACTTTATGAAGAACAGCGGTTGGGAATGCCAGATCGACAAATACGCCGACAGGAGAAACGAAAAAAAGCAGAACAGCATAGCTGGTCCTGCGAGGCGTTTCGTCATCGATTTTCTCCAACATCAATCACATGAAACGAGAAGGCAGAGGGTAATATCCCCTCTGCCTTTTGTGTGTAATTTTCAGTGTCTTATTCTTCCTGATCCCAGTTATGCCAGACGTTCTGCACGTCGTCGTCCTCTTCAAACAGGTCGAGCATTTTTTCCATGTTGTCGCGGTCTTCCTGCTTGTCGAGCTTCTGGTAGGTCTGCGGGACCATTTCGATCTGTGCCGAATCGAACTTGTAGCCCTTATCCTCGAGCGCCTTGGCGACGGTGTTGATGTCGTCGGGGTCAGTGTAGACGGTGAAGCAGCCGTCCTCGGGCTGGAAATCCGATGCGCCTGCATCGAGTGCATCCATCATGACGGTATCCTCGTCCAGTTCTTCGTCTTCGTTATCGATGACGATGACGCCCTTGCGGTCGAACGACCAGCTGACGCAGCCGCTGGTGCCGAGGCTACCGCCGTATTTGTCAAAATGATGGCGGACGCTGCCCGCAGTGCGGTTGCGGTTGTCGGTCATCGTCTCGACGATGACGGCGATGCCGCAGGGACCGTGGCCCTCGTAGGTGATGGTTTCGTAGTTGTCGCCGCTGCCGGACGCCGCCGCTTTTTCCAGCACGCGCTTGATGTTGTCGTTCGGCATGTTGGCGGCCTTGGCCTTGGTGATGACGGTTGCAAGGCGGGAGTTATACGCGGGGTCGGCGATGCCGCCGCCCTCCTTGACGGCCACGATCATTTCCTTGGAAATTTTTGTGAAGGCAGCCGCGCGCTTGGCGTCCTGTGCGCCCTTGGTTTTCTGAATGTTATGCCACTTGGAATGTCCGGACATGAGGTGTTCTTCCCTTCGTTACAATATCTCTTGTCATTTTATCACAGATAACGGGCAGAGGTCAACTGTTTCATAGAAATTGCGTTTCATCTTTATGCGCTTTTGCCCGCAGAACGGTCAGGTTCGGCAGCGCTTCGCGCAGAATGCGCTCCAGAACGGCGCAGACGGGGTTTTCTGTCTCAAAATGGCCCGCGTCGATGAGATTGAGCCCGCGGTATTTTGCCTCTTCAAAGTGATTATATTTGAGGTCAGCGGTCACGAGCGTATCGCAGCCCGCTGCCAGCACGTCGTCAATCGCGCCGCCGCAGCTTCCGCCGCCGACAGCCACGCGCCGCACGGGTTTCCCCGCGTCCGCAAACCGGAGTCCGGGGCAGGAGAGTGCCGACTTTACAAACGCGGCAAATTCGGCAAGACGCTGCTCCCACACCATGCCGGTGCGGATGAGGCCGTAGGGCCTGCCCTGTGCGTCCGTTCCGACGGGATTCAGAACCGACACATCCGTCAGGCCCAGTGTTTCAGCCAGTGTGTCGTTCACGCCGCCGGGGCAGACATCGAGATTCGTATGCAGGTTAATCGCGGCGATTTTCGCTTCTGCCAGTTCCAGAAGGCAGCGGCCCGCATAGCTGTCGTCGTTGATTGCGTTGGGCGCGTCAAAAAACAGCGGGTGGTGCGTCACGATGCACTGTGCGCCGGTTTCCTTCGCCTCAGCGATCACGTCCGGCATCGGGTCGAGCGCGACAAGGACGGTATCGACCGGCGCGCCGAACCGCCCACAGAGCAGACCGACATTGTCCCAGTCCATTTTCATGGATGCGGGCGCAAAGGCAAAAAGCGTGTTATAGATCTCACGAACGGTCGTCATGGTGCTTCCTCATTTCTCTGATTTCCGCAAGCGCGGTTTCATAGTAGCAGAGTTTTTCCGGCTCATCGGCCTTTTGCAGCCCCTGTACTGTGCCGGCAAGAGCCGCCTCGATCCGGGCCAGATACGGGCCCAGCAGCGGCCCGCCCTCCCGCAGAAGCTGCGGCGAGGCGTATTGCTGTCCCGGCGAAAGCGGGGGCATGCTCCCCTTTTTTGCGCGCAGGACGGTATAGAAAAAGTGGCCGTCCTTTGCAAGCGCTTCGCGTTCAATCGCAAAGCCGTGTTCCGCCAGATACTGCCGCAGCGCCTGCCCGGCGCTCTGCGGTTGCAAAATGAGCGTATAGCGCGCATCGCAGACCCACGGCGCGGCCTCCAAAATGCGCACCATCAGATCGCCGCCCATTCCGGCCATGATGATCGTATCCGCTGCGCCCGGCGGGATACTTTGCAGGCCGTCGGACAGGAAAAACTGCATGTTTTCGGACACGCCGAAGCGCGCGGCGTTTTCGCGGGCCTTCTGCAGCGGCTGCTCGCGCAGGTCTGCTGCCGTGACGAACGGGCAGATACCCTCGCGCAGCAGGTACACGGCCAGATATCCATGATCCGTGCCGATATCGGCGGCGCGGGTCCCGCGCGGGACAAATTCGGCGCACAGCAGCAGCCGGTTGGAGATCGGAACCTTCATCGTTTCACGCAAAAGGGCGGCCGGCGGGCCGCCCTTTCCTTTCGGTTTGTTACTTGGCCTTCTCGGCTTCCTCAGAAGCCTCGATGAAGCGGTTGACCTGCGCCAGGAACGCGTCGGCGTCAACGCCATGCACCATGCAGGCCTCCTCGACGGTCTCGCCGCGCGAGGACGGGCAGCCCAGGCAGTGCATGCCGATGGCCATGAACAGCGGAGCAGTCTCGGGTGCGATATCCAGAACATCGCCGATGATGGTAGTCTTTTCGATCTTTGCAGCCATAAAAATGACCTCCTGTGTATATTTTATAGTCGTATTATACCCAACTGTCCTACAGTTTGCAACAGAAATTATCTACAGCGATGCGGCCAGCTGCGCGGCCTCCTGCATGGCGCGGCAAAGCGAAGCCTCTGCGTCAAAGCCCGCGACGTTCATGCCGTCGGCAGCGATGCAGGTATACTTGCCGATGCCGAAGAACATGTGCAGCGCGTCCAGATAGCGGCTGCCCATCTCCATGGTGTCGCCGGTGTAAAAGCCGCCGCGCGTGGTAAGGAAGACCAGATGCGAAGCCCGGCAGAGGCCTTTGAGCCCTTCCTTCGTAGAACCAAACGTGATCCCATCGACGGACACCTGTTCAATATAGACCTTCAAAAGCGCCGGGAAGGACAGATCCCAGAACGGCGCGGCGATCACGATCAAATCGGCCTGCGCAAACTGGTGTGCATACCGGAAGCGCGGATGATCGCGCCGGTTTTCTTCCAGCAATGCCTCGCGCTGGTCAAAATAGCTGTCCTTGAAGTAGGAAAGATCTTCTGCCATCAAATCCAGCCGCGTCACGGCGCAGTCGGACGGCAGTGCGGACAAAAAAGCCTTGGCCAGCTTTCGGGTGTTGGACGCCTCGCGGCGGATACAGCAATCGACAAACAGAACGTTTTTCATTGTGTACGCTCCTGTTCCAGACGGTAAAAGGCTTCAAGCGCGGTCAGAATCTCATTGCGCTCGCCGATGGCAGTCAAGCTTTCGCCGTTTACATAGCCGCCGATGGCATCTGCCGTATCCTCGCCGTAAACAACGACATTATTGAGAATGGAAGCCGTCTTCATCCCGCGCAGACGGCCGATGGTAAACAGCGCGGCGGACTCCATATCCGCGCCCAGCGCGCCCTTGCGCGACCAATAGGCACTCTCCGCGTCGTTTTCCTCGTGATAAAAACTCTCGTGGCTGTGGATGATGCCGACATGATACGGGCAGCCGATCGCCTTTGCGGCGTCCACGCACAAGCCAAGCAGCTGATAATCGGCGACCGCCGGGTATTCCGGATGGACATAGGCCTTTGAAGCCCCATCGTCGCGGATCGCACCGCAGCCAAGAATCAGATCGCCCAGCGCAATGCCTTTTTGCAAGGCCCCGCAGGAGCCGATGCGGATGGCGGCCTCCACGCCGATGTTGTGCAGCTCCTCCACGCAGATCCCGGCGGACGAGCCGCCGATGCCCGTGGAGACGGCCAGAACGGGCACGCCCTTATAGGTGCCGGTCAGACTGCGGAACTCGCGGTTGTACGCAAGCTCCCGCACGGATTCCAGCTGCGCGGCCACGCGGTCAAGCCGGGCAGGGTCGCCGGGCAGAATGGCGTACCGGACGCCCAGCGTTTCATCCAGACAAATATGCGGCTGTTTCATCTGTGTTCGCTCCTTTATATCGTCTGTATTTCAATATGATAGCGGTTCCGGCTGCAAAGCGCATGCTCGACCTCCACACGGTAGTCCAGATCGAGCACACCGCCGTGTTCGTTGAGCAGAACGGTCATATCCTCCGTCACGACGCTGATCATCATCGCGCCGAAGCCGACGTCGTATAGAGAGTCATGCGCCTGTCTGCGGTCGAAGACCATTTCGGCGTTGACCTTTCCGCTGCGCCGCAGCGTGACGGTCTTCCCGTCCTCGATTTGAAAGGAGGTCACAACGCCCTCAAGCCCGGTCATTTCCGACTCGACATAGGACAAAAGCGCGAAGCCCGGCTCATAGCAGTACGAGCCGTCTGTCACCAGTTTGAGTGTCTGCGGCTCGGCGTCCTCCATGGACTGCGTGCCGGTGATGGAAATTCTTGCGGCCTGTACCATCACGCCTCCAGCGCAAGCGCGATCAGATCGTCCAGAAGGTCACTATAGGGGATGCCGCTGGCCTCGAACAGCTTGGGGTACATGGAGATGGATGTGAAGCCCGGAATGGTGTTGATCTCGTTGAAGACGACTTCACCGTCGGATTTTACAAAGAAGTCAACGCGGGACATGCCGCGGCAGCCCATGGCCTTGTAGACGCGCACGGCAAGTTCACGCACCTGCTCGGTGGTCTGCTCGGAAATGCGGGCCGGGATGTACAGGTGGGCGCAGTCGGAGATATATTTTGCGTCATAGTCGTAAAATTCCGCGCCGGAGTCAATTTCGCCGCAGATGGAGGCGAACGGATTGTCGTTGCCGAGTACGGCAACTTCGACCTCCTGCCCGCTGATGAATTCCTCGACCAGCACCTTGCGGTCGTATTTCAGCGCCGCTTCGATCGCCGCCTCCAGCGCGGCGCGGTCCTTCGCCTTTGCGACGCCGACGGATGAGCCGGTCCCGGCGGGCTTGACGAAGACCGGGTAGGCGAAACGTGCCTCGACGGTGTTCAGCGCGTTCTCACGGCTGCGCGCGAAGCCCTCGCGCGTGACAAGCTGCCATGCTGCCTGCCGGACGCCTGCGGCGTCGGCGATCAGCTTTGTGATGGTCTTATCCATACAGGCGGCGGAGGCCGCGACGTGCGGACCGACATAGGGAATGCCCGCGATCTGGAGCAGGCCCTGAATCGCGCCGTCCTCGCAGTTTTCGCCGTGCATCACGGGGAAGACCACGTCGATGCGCTCACGCACAACGCAGTCGTTTTCAAAGCTTAAAAGCCCCTGTCCGCGCACGGGAGAAAGCGCTGCGCGGCGGTTATCCTCGCAGTTCTGCCACGTTCCGGCGGGCAGCATGCCGTAATCCTTGCCGCCGAACAGGATCCAGTCGCCATCCTTCGTGATGCCGACCGGGAAAATATGATATTTATCTTTGTCCAAGCGGTTCAGCACAGATTCTGCTGACCGCAGCGAGACTTCATGCTCCGACGAAACGCCGCCGAACAGCACACAAACGCTCAGTTTTTTCAAAACAGGCTCCTCTTTTCCGCCGCCGCAGATCAAAAAGCGGTCAGCATACATATCATATGCGAAACTGCCCCAGAACACAAGCATCTTTTTCCGAAATCCGGTGATTTTGCCTATGCTGCCTTTGACTTCTCTGCGCAGGACGGATAAAATAACGGCAGAAACGGGGGAGATCACATGCAGGAGCGAGTACGGATCTGTGACATTGCAGAGGAATTGGGCCTGAGCACGGCGACCGTTTCCAACGTGATTCACGGAAAAACAAATAAAGTCTCAGACGAGACGGTTCAGCGCGTGACGGCGCTGCTCGAAAAGCGGCAGTATATTCCCAGCATGGCGGGCATTCTGCTGGCCCAGAACAGTTCCGGGATCATCGGCGTGTTCGTCAACGATCATCCGAAGTACGCGGGACATACGCTGCGCGACGGCTTTATCGCAGCCTCGCTGGATGCGCTCTCCACGGAAATAGAGGCTGGCGGACAGTTTATGATGGTGAAAAAGGCCCAGTGCGCCGGGGAGGTTGTCCGGTTCGCGTCCATGTGGAACATGGATGGAATCGTCATGATCGGCTTCTGTGAGCAGGATTATATGGACCTGCGCAGGCACATCCGAATTCCCATTGCAGTCTACGACGGCCTTTGCGGGCAGTTGGAACGGATGCTGAATCTCTCCATTGACAATTATGGCGGCGGCTATCTGGTCGGCTGCCACTTTCGTGAGTTGGGACACCGGGCTGAACGAACTTTTGATCTTTGGAAGACTCGGCCTTCCCGCCATGGGCGCAGCCGGTGCGGCAATCGCAACGGTGATCGCGCAGTGCGTCAATTTCCTGCTGCTCCTTCTGGCATCAAAGCAGCTGGCTTTCCTGCGCGCAAAAGAAGTGCCGCACAAGGCCGAGCGGCTGCATTGGAGCCGGTACCTGTCCGTGCTGTTGCCGCTGCTTTTCTGCGAGGCGAGTTGGAGCCTGGGCGAAAACGTCTACGCGGCCATCTATGGCCGCATGGGGACGGCGGAGAGCGCTGCCATGACGCTGACTGCACCCATACAGGGGCTGGTGATCGGCGCGCTGTGCGGCCTGTCACAGGCGGCGGGCGTGATCGTTGGGAAGCGGCTCGGCGGCGAAGACTATGACGAGGCTTACCAGGCGGCGAAGCGTTTGATGGTCTACGGCGCTGTTGGAGCCGCCGTGCTCTGCACCGTGGTGCTCCTGACGAGCGGGGCGTATGTGGAGATCTACCGGGTCAGCCCTACCGTCAAGCTGATGACACGGCAGATTCTCTCTGTCTATGCGATGGCTGCGCCGTTCAAGGTGCTCAATATGATTCTCGGCGGCGGCATTCTCCGCAGCGGCGGGCGGACAGCCTATGTCATGGGTATCGATATGCTCGGCACATGGGCCTTCGGCGTCCCGCTGGGCCTTCTGGGCGCGTTTGTCTGGAGACTGCCCATCGCGTACGTCTATCTGCTCCTGTCGCTGGAGGGATGCGTCCGCTTCGCAATCTCCATGGCGGTCTTCCGCCGCAAACGCTGGATGAGACGGCTGGACGGGTGATTCACGCCGGCTTCATCGCAGCGGAAAACGGACGCAGTCGATAGGGGCGGACAGCGTCGTCCGCTCCTACCAAGGTTATACATATATCGCCGTGCCTCGCAAAATTCAGGGCAATGCGTTACAGCTTCAGCTGACGCGCGGCGCATTCATAGGCGGTTTTGTAGTCCTGAAGTTCGCGGGCGGCGAGTTCCATAGCTTGCAGGAGTTCCCGTTCGAGAAGCTTTGGCAGCGGGCCTGTCCGTTCGGCCTGCCGCAGCGCGGTCATAGCATCCGCGTACCGGCCGGAGGCCGACGCGAGGCGTGCCTGCAGGATCCGGTATTCCACCCGGTCTTCCTCCGGCGGCGTGGAAACCGCGCGAAGTTCTGCCTCTGCGGCGACGGTTTTCCCGCGTTCAAGCTGATAGCGGGCCATTGTCAGATGGTATCGGGCGCGGGGGCGTTGTGCGGCATAGGCCTGCCGGTAGTCCGCGAAAGCAGATTCCTCTTGCCCCAGACCCGTGTGCTGCGCGCACCGGGCTAAAATCTCCTGCAGATCCAGCGACAGCTGCGTGCTTTCATAGACGCTTCCGGCGTTCCATGAGAGTCCCTGCTGCGCCAGATGACGCGCCGTGTCAAACCGTTCCGCCTCCAGCGCCCGCTGCGCGCACTGCACTGCGGCCATAGCCAGTGCCAGAGCCTGTTCGTCATCCGGCGCGTGCTCCGGCGCAAGATCGAGACAGGCGGCGTAATCGCCGCGTTTTAAACGGTCGCGCAGCTGCTGCGTGCGCTCGGCCTCCGCCTCATCCTGCTCGTCCGCCAGCAGCCACGAAAGCCGGACGTTCAGAACCGACGCCAGATATTCCAGCGTTCCGACCGACGGAGAGGCCAGGTCATTTTCAATCTGTGAGAGCATATTGCGTGTGATGCGGTCACCTACGACCTGCGACTGCGTCATGCCGCGCGCGAGCCGCGTCTGCTTGAGTTTCTGTCCAAGCGTCATCGTATCACCTCCTGCGTAAATGTCATTTACTCTGCATGTATTCTATCATATCGCATGTCCGTCCGCAAGCGGCATCGCATAAAAGGTTGATTTTCCGCGCACACATGATAAAATAGAGATATCTGAACGAAAAGGATGGTTCCTGCCATGCAGCGACTTCTGATCCGCAACATCAAAACCCTTGTCTCCTGCGACGAGCAGGATACCGTATATGAAAACGTCGATCTCTACGCCGAGGACGGCGTGATCCGCGCCATCGGCCCGGCGCTCAAACGGCAGGCCGATGAAATTCTGGATGCCGGCCACATGCTCTGCTATCCGGGCCTTGTCAACACGCACCATCATCTGTACCAGCAGTTTTCCCGCAATCTGCCGCAGGTGCAGAATATGGAACTGTTTGATTGGCTGAAAACACTCTATGAGATCTGGAAAAATCTCGACGCGGAGGTCATCCGTCTGTCGAGCCTGACGGGCATGGGCGAACTCATGAAGCATGGCTGCACGACTTGCTTTGACCACCATTATGTCTTCCCGGCAGGTGCGGGCGATCTGATTGGGACGCAGTTTGAAGCCGCGTCGCAGCTTGGCATGCGCATGCACTGCTCACGCGGCTCTATGGATCTGTCCGTCAAGGATGGCGGTCTGCCGCCAGATTCGGTTGTGCAGACGGTCGATGAGATCATGGCTGACTCCGCACGCCTCATTGAAACGTATCACGACGCGTCGTTTGGCTCCATGCGGCAGGTCGCGCTCGCGCCGTGCTCGCCGTTCTCTGTCTCGGCGGAACTTCTGCGGCAGAGCGCCATGCTCGCGCGGCAGTACCATGTCCGCCTGCACACCCACCTGTGCGAGACGAAAGACGAGGAGAACTATATGCTCGAACGCGAGGGCATGCGCCCGCTGGCTTTCATGCAGACGCTCGGCTGGGTCGGCCCAGACGTGTGGTACGCGCACGGCATTCATTTTAACGATGAAGAACTGAAGCTTCTGGCCGAAACAGGCACCGGCGTGTGCCATTGCCCGGCAAGCAACATGAAGCTGTCCTCCGGCATTGCACGCATTCCGGACATGCTGAAGCTTGGCGTGCCGGTCGGCCTCGGTGTTGATGGCTCCGCGTCCAACGACGGCTCGAGTCTCATGGAGGAACTGCGCACAGCGTTTTTACTGCACCGGCTCAATTCCAGCCGCGAAGCACCCTCGGGCTACGATTTCCTGAAAATCGCTACGCGCGGCAGCGCGCGGCTGCTCGGCCGCAGCGACATCGGAAGCCTTGCTGTCGGCAAGTGCTGCGACCTGTTCCTGATTGACAGCCGCCGGATGGAACTTGTCGGGGCGTGTTATGACCCGAAGTCCGTTCTTGCCACCGTCGGCGTGCGCGGCCCGGTCGATTACACAGTCGTAAACGGAAAGATCACCGTCCGCGGGGGCAGGCTTGCCTGCATCGACGAAGAAAAAACTGCCCGCGATGCGCAGGCGAAATGCACGGAGTATCTGGCAAAATAGAAGCAGAGGTTTCTCAGGTATATCCTCCCTGCCTTGTGTAAATGCTAGGCGGGGAGGAGTTTTTTATGCTGATTTCACTCATTCGCGCTGTGATTTTGTATCTGGCGCTGATCCTCGTCGTCCGGCTCATGGGTAAGCGGCAGCTAGGCGAGATGGAGCCGATGGAATTCGTTGTGACGATGCTGATTGCAAATCTGGCCGCCGTGCCGATGCAGGAAACGGGCACGCCGCTTTTGGCGGGCCTGCTGCCGATTTTGGTCGTGTTGAGCGTGGAACTGGTTTTGTCCGTGCTGACATACCGGAGCGTGGGCATGCGGCGGTTCCTGTGCGGCAAACCAGTTATTTTGATCGAAAACGGGCGGCTCTTGCAGCAGAATCTTAAAAAAACGCGCGTCAATACGGATGAACTGGCAGAATATCTGCGCATTCAGGGCGTGACAGACCTTTCGCAGGTGCAGTATGCCATTTTGGAGACGAGCGGCGCGATCTCGACGTTTCTATATCCCAAATACGAACCGGCGCCCGCCAAGGACGCCGGGGTGCAGGTGGGGGCGCGGAAGCTGCCAATCACTGTCATTGCCTCCGGGCGGCTTATGCGGCAGAACCTGCCGCTTCTGGGCCGGGACGAGGCGTGGGTGCAGGAGATTTTGAAAAATTACAACTGCCGCGTGCAGGACGTCTATCTGCTTACAAGTGAGCCGGACGGCAAGCTGTATTTTGCTGCCATGCGGGAGGATGAGACATGAAGCATATTCTGATCGCGTGTCTTGTGTTTGCGCTCTGCCTTGCCGTGGGGCTGTTTTCCCTGTTTTATGTGCGCGCGTCCGGTGAGCAGACGGTCGAGCTTCTGGAGCGCTCCATCCGGCAGGCGGAAGGGGAGAACTACACCGCAGCGGCGGCGTCGCTGCAGCAGGCAAAGCAGGTTTGGGAGGGCCGCGAAACAATTCTTGGAATTTTTTTGCACCATGAGGAGGTTGACGAGATCCTGGCCCTGTTCGCGCAGCTCGAGGCGTTTATCAAGCTGGAAGATCTGGACGATTACCTCGCCGCCTGCGGCGAACTCACCGCCCGCCTCGAACACGTCCGCCGCATGGAACTGCCGACGGTGGAGAATGTGATGTAGGGAACGCAGTTGGTAGGGGCGGGACTCTGCTCCGCCCGGCAGGATGCAGCGTTTTTACAGAAATCCGCAGCAAACTCGTAACTTCCCAGCGGGCCGATGTGGGCATCGGCCCCTACAGAGCGCTGCACAAATCTGTGGCTGCCCATTGGACGGCACAGAACCCTGCCCCTACCAGTCCTGATCTGGAATTGACAAGAAAAAACGCCCCGCTGGCGCAGCGGGGCGTAGTGTTTTAGCGTTCTTCGAGAATTTTGTTCAGTTCGCGCATGAAGCTGTCGATGTCCTTAAACTGGCGATAGACGGATGCAAAACGGACATAGGCGACTTCGTCGAGCGGCTTGAGACGCTCCATGACCAGTTCGCCGATTTTCTCTGTGGAGATTTCCCGGTCAAGCGAGTTCTGGATGGCCTGCTCGATTTCGTCGGTGGCTCTTTCCAGTTCAGCCAGCGGAACGGGGCGCTTTTCACATGCGCGGAGCATGCCGTTGAGAATCTTATTGCGGTCGAACTGCTGCCGGCTGCTATCGCGCTTGATGACGACGATGGGCAGGCTTTCGACTGTTTCATATGTAGTAAACCGCTTCTGACATTGCAGGCATTCACGGCGGCGGCGAATGCTCACCCCGTCGTCCGAATGACGGGAATCGACGACCTTGCTCTCCTGATAGCCGCAGTATGGGCATTTCATGGCGAAAACTCCTCTCTTCTTTTGGCGGACGCGCATCTTGCGCATCTGTCCATTTTCTGTTATGATTGTAGCAAAAAAGAGAGGCCTTGTCTACTTTTTTCTACAGCCAGTCCTGGAGGACGTCGTTCAGCGAATCCGGCGTAACGGCGAAGTAGGCCAGCTGATCGATGAGCGTGAAGATGCGGGTGCCGCGCATGGTGATGCGCGGGATACCGGCGTAGCACTGCGCCTCGCCGGTCTGCGCGAGGATCTCTACGCCGTAGCATTCTGCGCAGCCGCCCAGCACGCTGTCATTGAGCAGATAATATTCCAAATGCAGCGGCGTGCCCTCCTGTGTTTTGATGTCTTTTGTGTGAATCAGGCTTTTGTTTCTCATGGTGTTCTCCCTCCCAAGTCTATTGAACCATAACTTCTGCAATTCGCAAACCAAAAAATTTCGCATGATTCGACAAAACTACCGGGATTTTTGATAATTTTTACGGAAAAATAAAACGCGTTTTGGAAGAATTGTATAAGCCGGAGCGGCTTTTGTCGAAAACTTTCGGGTATAGGAGGGGAACGGATGGAACTGAAAAAGCGGGTCGAACAGCTGCTTGCACGCATTGCGGCCATGCAGATCCCCATTTACGCGGGCAACGCGTCGTTTTTCCTGCTGCTGTCCGTATTCCCAATCGTGAGTTTGCTGCTGTCCCTGCTTCCGTATACGCCGTTGACGCTGGAGCATCTGCTCGGCTTCTGCGCGCAGCTTGCGCCGGACTGGCTGATGCGGCTGCTGGAATATTTTATCAGGACACTCTATAAGTCGAGTTCGGCGGCAATCATCTCGGTCAGCGTCGTGCTGACGCTCTGGTCGGCCTCAAAGGGGATGTTGAGCCTTTTGTACGGGCTTGATGCCGTGTTGGAGGTGCGCGAAACGCGCCGGTATCTGCGCAGGCGGCTTTTGTGCGTGCTGTACACGGTCGGGATGCTGCTGGCGCTGCTGCTGACGTTGGGGCTCTATGTCGGCGGACAGGCGCTGCTGACATTTTTGCTCGCACGCGGCTTTTCTTTTGCAGCCGTGCTCGAACCGGTCCTGCAAAACCTGCATCTGTATTCGCTTGTTTTGCTGACGGCGCTGTTTACAGGCGTGTTTCTGGCCCTGCCTGATAAGCGGCAGCGGTTTGTCCATGTTCTGCCCGGCGCGGCGGGCGCAGCCTGCGCGTGGGTGATCTATTCGGAAATCTATTCTTGGTATGTTAATCACATCGCCAAAGCTTCGGCGCTCTATGGAAGCTTGTCTGTGCTGCTTTTGATGCTCCTGTGGCTGTATGCGTGTATCTCCATTTTGTTTTACGGCGCGCTTCTGAACCATGCGCTGTTTGACTGGAAGAAAAAGAAGGAGAAGCCGGAATGTTCGGATATGTGATTGCCGACCTTGCGCGGCTGGATGAGGCGCAGAGGACGCGTTACAAGAGTGTTTACTGCGGCCTTTGCCGTGCGCTGTTCCACAGCTATGGGCCGGTTCCAGCGCTGGCACTGACGTATGACATGGCGTTTTTGACGCTGTTTTTGTCTGCGCTCTATGAACCGGCTGAAAAAACGGGCGCGGCGCGCTGCCTGCGCCACCCGGCACAAGCGCAAAGTTGGACGCAGTCAGAACTGACCGGCTACGCGGCGGCGATGAACTGTCTGCTTGCCTACGAAAACCGCCGCGACGACTGGCACGACGACAGGAAACTTTCCGCCGCTGCCGCAGCGGGGCTTCTGGGCCGCGGCGCGAAGCGGGCCGCCGCGCAGTACCCGGACAAGGCTGCCGCCATCCGCACTTCGCTTCAGATGATCGCGCAGGCAGAGGAAGACCGCACGGCCTATTCTGAAACGCCTGCCAATGCGTTCGGCGGTCTGATGGCAGACTTGTTTACGGTAAAGGAAGACCGCTGGACGCCCATCCTGCGGCAGTTTGGACGGAGTCTCGGTAAGCTGATCTATTTTATGGATGCTGCCTGTGATTTGGAGGCAGATCGAAAAAAGAACCAATACAATCCGCTGGCGCTGCTGGGTATACAGAGCGGTGCGGATTTCCGCCCGCAGCTGACGCTTTTAGCGGGTGATGCGGCAGAGGCGTTTGAGTGCCTGCCGATCGTACAGGACGCGGCGCTCTTGCAGAACATCCTATATTCCGGTGTCTGGACGCGCTTTGACGCGGCTTTTGCGGCAAAGCAGGAGGGACAAACATGATCGACGATCCATATAGCGTGCTCGGCCTGACGCCGGACGCAAGCGATGAAGAGGTCAAGCGCGCTTACCGCGCACTGGCAAAAAAATATCACCCGGACATGAATCCGGGCGATCAGCATGCGGCGGAGATGATGAATCAAATCAATGCCGCCTATGACCAGATCAAAAATCCGCAGCCGCGTGTGAACACGCAGCAGCGAAGCTATCAGGAGGATCCCTTCGCGGGCTGGTACCGGCAAGGCTATCAGGATGCGTGGTCGGGCGGCGATCCAATGGAGTCTGCACGGCGGTACATCTTTGTGCAGGAATACGAACGGGCGCTGCGCGAGTTGAGCACTGTCCCAGAGGCGCAGCGTACGGCGCAGTGGTACTATCTTGCCGCCGTTGCCAACACGAACCTTGGAAACCGGGTGCTCGGCTATGAGCAGATCACAAGAGCCTGCGCCATGGACCCGGCGAACGCAGAATACGCCGCCGCCCGCGACCAGATCGGCCGCAGCGGCACAGTCTACCACAGCCGTCAGACCGGCTTCGGTTTTGAACACATCGACCTGAGCCGTGCCTGCTGCGGTGTGTGCGCTGCAATGTCCTGCCTTTCCGGCGGCGGCTGCCCGGTGATTCTGTGCTGTTGAGAGAAAGACTGTTCTTTTGAGGCGGGGTGTGCTATAATATTTCCGCAAAATCTGAAGCAGTCTGAACGTTCAGCCGCTGTCCGTGTAAAGCTTTGTAGGGGTCGATGCCCACATCGACCCGGCGACATACGCCGATTTTACGGGAATCTGCGGCGAATTCGTAACTTCCCAACGGGCGGACGACTCTGTCCGCCCACAGGATATATCGTTTTACGAAAATCCTCGGCGAATTCGTAACCTCTCATTGGGCCGATGTGGGCATCGGCCCCTACAGAACTCCGGCGAATCCGTACTTCCCTGCAAGTTTTGAACGAAAGGCGTTTTTACAGCAGATATTGAATCGCAGCTATTCACAAATTTGGTGTACCGTAACAGGCGGCGCGTACCATAGCGCTCGTAGGGTGACTATGTGTGTTCGCAACAGCTAAAAATCAGGTTCCTGCCTGAATTGCACCCGCAGGATGCACCAAACCGTAACCAAGCGCCCCTTTTCTCCCCTATCTTTTCCGGCAAGACGGAAAAGATAGGGCCGTCGGAGACATCCCGCAGTATCATATTCCCATAAAAGTACCAAACCAGACAGGAGATCACCCATGAACAACGACCACAGCACCGAGCGGCTGGACTATCAGAGCGGACAGCGGAACGAAAAAGAGCAGCGGGGGGAATATACACCCCGGCCGAAGCACCAGATCGTGCTGGCGTGGGTGCTGATCGCCATTGTGGTGTTCGGCGTCCTCGGTATGTGCTACTGGGAGATCTTCGGGAAGTTCTGATATGCGCATTCTTGGCATCGACCCCGGCTACGCCACGACCGGGTTTGGAATATTGGAGGCCGGGCGCGGCAGCGTCCAGCTGCTCAATTACGGCACGATTACAACGCCCACAACGCGCACGTTCCCGGAGCGGCTCGTGGTGCTCTACGACGATATGACGCAGCTGATCGAGACAGTCAAGCCGGACGCCGTGGCGGTCGAGGAGTTGTTCTGGGGCCATAACGTCACGACCGGCATCGGCGTGAGCCATGGCCGGGGCGTGATTCTGCTGGCGATCTGCAAATCGGGCGTGCCGCTTTTCGAGTATACGCCCAATCAGGTCAAGCAGGCTGTCGTCGGCTACGGCGGCGCGGATAAACATCAGGTCATGGAAATGACGCGGCGCATTTTGAAGATGGAAAAGGTCGCGCGGCCGGACGACGCGGCGGACGCGATTGCCATTGCGCTCTGCCATGCGCGAAGTTCCACCTCGCTTCTGGCGCAGAAAGGATACCGGTAATGTTTTATTATCTGAATGGAACAATTACGCTGCTCGACGCCAATCTCGCGGTTGTGGACTGCGGCGGCGTGGGCTATGCGTGTCATACAACAAATTATACGCTTGCCCGACTCCAACTGGGAAAGCCTGCAAAACTTTTCACCTACTGCAACATCAAGGAGGATGCCTTCGACATCTTCGGCTTTTTCACACGCGAGGAACTGAACTGCTTCGAGCGGCTTCTCGGTGTGACGGGCGTGGGCCCGAAGGCGGCGCTGGCGATCTTGTCCGTCGTTTCGCCGGAGCAGCTGACACTGGCCGTAATGACGCAGGATGACAAGACCATCACCATGGCGCAGGGCGTGGGAAAAAAGCTGGCCCAGCGCATCATTCTGGAACTCAAGGATAAACTTGGCGCAAGCCAGCTGGAACTGAATACAGCGGAGTTCGCCGGCGCTGGCGTGCTGGCACGCGGCAGCAAAGCAGCAGAGGCGACCGCCGCGCTTGTCGGCCTCGGCTATTCGCAGACGGAGGCTGCGGCTGCGCTCAAAGGCATCGACATTGAGAACCTTTCCATCGAAGACGTGATCCGCCGGGCGCTGCGCGCCGCGGCGCAGCAGTAAGGAGGGCACGGCATGAGTCTGGATTTTTCGCAGAAATACGACGCGCCCATTGTCACCACGAGCCTGACCCCGCAGGACGACGGCGAGGTCAGCCTGCGCCCGAAGCTGCTGGCCGATTATACCGGCCAGGAAAAGGCCAAGGGCAATCTGGCCATTTATATTGAAGCCGCCAGACGGCGCAATGAGCCGCTCGACCATGTGCTGCTCTACGGCCCGCCGGGCCTCGGTAAGACGACGCTCGCAGGCGTCATCGCCAACGAAATGGGCGCGGGCATCCGTGTGACCTCCGGCCCGGCAATCGAAAAGGCCGGCGATTTGGCCGCACTGCTGACGAATCTTGCGCCGGGCGATATTCTATTCATTGATGAAATTCACCGGCTGAATCGAGCAGTTGAGGAAATTTTATATCCGGCCATGGAGGATTTTGCCATCGATATCATCGTCGGCAAGGGCCCGTCGGCCAACTCCATCCGGCTTGATCTGCCGCACTTTACGCTCATCGGTGCAACGACCAGAGCCGGGCAGCTGTCCAGCCCTCTGCGTGACCGCTTCGGCGTGCAGCTGCGTCTGGAACTGTATACCACAGAGGAATTGCAGCGCATCGTCATGCGATCGGCCGCGCTGCTTGGAATTGAGATCGAGCCTGCGGGCGCGCGGGAGATTGCGTCCCGTTCGCGCGGAACGCCGCGTATCGCAAACCGCCTGCTGCGCCGTGTACGCGATTTTGCACAGGTCTGCCACGACGGTGTGATTACGTCCGAGGCTGCCGACCACGCGCTCAGTAAGCTTGAGGTTGACCATTTGGGCCTCGACGCGGTTGACCGCCGCATGCTTACCGCCATCGTGAAAAATTACGGCGGCGGCCCAGTGGGCCTTGAGACGCTGGCTGCGACCATCGGTGAGGAGGCCGTCACGCTGGAGGACGTCTATGAGCCGTATCTGCTGCAAATCGGGTTTCTGACGCGCACGCCGCGCGGCCGCTGCGTCACGCAGCTGGCGTATGAGCATCTTCATCTGCCGTCTCCCGTGCAGCCTGCCGGGACGCAGCTTTCATTCTGAGTTTTGAGGAGCAATACATACTATGGGTAAATTATTTGGGACTGACGGCATCCGCGGCGTTGCCAATGAAACGTTGGACGCGAAGCTTGCTTACCGCGTGGGACAGGCGGCGGCGATCTCGCTCTGCGACGATTCCGGCACGAAGCCAACCGTTGTCATCGGCAAGGACACGCGCATTTCCTCGGATATGCTCGAGGGCGCGCTCGTCGCGGGACTGACAGCCTGCGGCTGCAACGCGATTCTGCTCGGCGTGATCCCGACGCCTGCCGTTGCATATCTGACGGTCTATCTGCATGCGGACGCAGGCATCGTCATTTCCGCCTCGCACAATCCGTATGAGCACAACGGCATCAAGATGTTCTCATCCGAGGGCTTCAAGCTGAACGACGCGCTCGAAGCGCACATCGAGGATTTGATTTTGCAGGACGGAGAGCTGCCTGTCAAAACGCATGGAGAGATTGGCCAGGTCATGTCCGGCAGCTTTGCGGCGGAATACTATCTTGACCATCTGGCCTCGACCATCGAGAGCCTTGAGCCGCTGCGCGTTCTCATCGACTGCGCCAACGGCGCGGCCTCGACCACGGCGCGGTATTTATTCGGCCGCTTCCCGCTGGAGGCAGAGTATCTGAACGACAAGCCGAACGGTGTCAATATCAACAATGGCTGCGGCTCGACGCATCTGGAAGCACTCTGCGATGCGGTCAAAGCAGGCGGCTACGACCTCGGCATTGCGTTTGACGGCGACGCCGACCGCTGTTTGACCGTAGACGAACAGGGCTGCGTCATTGACGGTGACAAGATGATGGCAATCTGCGCCGACGCGATGGAGAAAAGAGGCCGCCTGCGGGGCGGCGGCTTCGTTGCGACGGTCATGTCCAACATCGGCCTGCACAAATACTGCGCAGGGCACGGTCTGCGGCTCCTGTGTGCGTCAGTTGGCGACCGGAACGTATTGGAACTGATGCAGAAGGAGGGGATGCGCCTCGGTGGCGAGCAGTCGGGCCATATCATTTTCTTGGACTACATGCCTACCGGAGACGGTCAGCTGGCCGCACTGCAATTTCTCGATATCCTTTCGCACAGCGACAAAAAAGCCAGCGAACTGTCTGCCGCCGTGCGGCAGTATCCGCAGCTGCTGCAGAATGTCCGCGTGACCTCAAACGAACAGAAAGCGGCCATCATGCGGTCGGATTCTCTGCGGGAAGCGATCCAAAAGGCGGAGGCTGAACTTGGGGAAAATGGCCGCGTGCTCATTCGCCCGTCTGGCACGGAGCCGCTCATCCGCGTTATGGTCGAAGCCGGCACGGAACAGCAGGCGCAGGCGGTCACAGAGACGCTTGTGCAGCACGTCGAAAATCTACAAAAATTATCAGAGAAATAAAATAAGTTTTATTTACTATTGACAACCGGAAAAATATCGCATATAATCGCTAGTGTTGGGTAATAAAAATTTCCAACCAGAGCCACGCAGATCTTTCATCATTCCGTTGCACCCTCTCTTCGTGTATGGACCCATGGCAAGATTGACTGGCGCTTTTCCCGGCGAAATCAGGCAGAGCCTGATCGCATATAAAGCCCTATCGCATACGAGCGTACGCCGCAGTTGCAGGGCAAATCCATTTTTTATCGCAAAAGAGAGGTAACAAAAATGTTTGAAGACAAGACGTTGGTCTGCAAAGAGTGTGGCAAAGAGTTCGTTTTCACTGCCGGTGAGCAGGAATTCTACGCAGAGCGTGGCTTCCAGAATGAGCCGCAGCGCTGCAAGGCCTGCCGTGACGCCCGCAAGAACGCGACCCGCGGCCCCAGAGAGTACTACACCGCTACCTGCGCGGCCTGCGGCGGCGAAGCGCGTGTCCCGTTCGAGCCGAAGTCCGATCGCCCGGTTTACTGCAGCGATTGCTTCGCCCGCATGAAGGCTCAGGGCTAAGTTCTATCTGCCGACCAAAGATCCGCACCTGGACCGGGTGCGGATCTTTTTTGCGCAGACGCGCTTATGACGGCCATTCGCGCTTTCTATGGCTGTTTCGCTTGCAAGCACGGGAACTGGTGTGATATAGTATAATACGAATACCCTATGGAAAGGATGAATTTTTTCATGCAGTACGATGTGATCATAATCGGCGCAGGCCCCGGCGGAATTTTCTCGGCATATGAGTTGTCAAAACTCTGTCCGGAGAAGAAAATCGCTGTGTTTGAAGAGGGACAGCCGCTCGAAAAACGCAAATGTCCCATTGACGGCAAAACGGTCAAGCACTGCGTCGGCTGTCCGACGTGTGCGATCATGAACGGCTTCGGCGGCGCGGGGGCGTTTTCTGACGGAAAATACAACCTGACGAACGATTTCGGCGGCACGCTTTATGAATATATCGGCAAAAAGCAGGCTATGGAACTGATGCACTACGTCGATGCGATCAACGTCAGCCACGGCGGGGAGAACACACGGCTGTATTCCACTGCCAACAGCGCGTTCAAGACTCGCTGCCTGCAATGCAATCTGCATCTGCTCGATGCGTCTGTCCGGCACCTTGGAACGGACATCAATTTTGTAGTGCTGAAAAATCTCTTTGCCGAGTTGGAACCAAAGGTCGATTTCTACTTCCGCACGCCCGTACGGCAGGTGTTGGTGGCGGACGGCGGCTATGAGATCGTCACGGACAGCGGAAGCTATTTCTGCAAGCAGTGCATTGTCTCCGTCGGCCGCAGCGGCAGCAAGTGGATGGAGAGCGTGTGCCGCGAACTGAACATCGAGACAAAATCCAACCGCGTCGATATCGGTGTGCGTGTGGAATTGCCCGCTGAGATTTTTAAGCACCTGACTGACGAACTCTATGAGAGCAAGATCGTCTACAAGACTGAAAAATATCAGGATTTGGTCCGTACGTTCTGCATGAACCCGAAGGGCGCGGTCGTGACGGAGAACACAAACGGCATCGTGACCGTCAACGGCCACAGCTATGAGGATCCGGCCAAGCAGACCGAAAACACAAACTTTGCCCTGCTTGTCTCCAAGCACTTTACAGAGCCTTTCAAGGACTCCAACGGCTACGGCGAGTCCATCGCACGGCTTTCCAACATGCTTGGCGGCGGCGTAATGGTGCAGCGCTTCGGCGATTTGATCCGCGGCCAACGGTCAACGCAGAAGCGCATCGACAAATCTTTCGTTACCCCGACCCTGACGGCCACGCCGGGCGATTTGTCGCTGGTCATTCCGAAGCGCATTCTCGACGGCATCATCGAGATGATCTACGCGCTTGACAAGATCGCTCCGGGTACAGCAAACGACGATACGCTGCTTTATGGCGTCGAGGTCAAGTTCTATAACATGGAAGTTTCTGTCGATGAGAATCTGGAAACAGCGCACAAGGGCCTGTTCATCATCGGCGACGGCAGCGGCATCACACATTCCCTGTCCCACGCCTCCGCCAGCGGCGTCTATGTTGCGCGGTATCTTGCAGCACACGAAGCATAATATATTATGGCAGCCTCTCCCGGCCTTTGGCCGGGAGACTTTTTCTTGCGCTTTTTTTATGACTGTTGTATACTGAAAAGGGAAAAAACAGGCGGAAGGGGAGAAGGAGGATGAGAAGAGCGGGCGCGCTTCTAATTGCTGCTGTACTGCTCCTGACCCTCTGCGCCTGTAAGCGCGAAACACGGCCTGCCGCGGAGATCGGAAGATTTACCGGCGAGCAGGTCAGCGTCTACGGCGGCGACTGGCAGCCAATCGGCGAGGTCTACAGCGGTCTGACCTATCTTGAACTGAACGCAGGCGGCGAGGGCGTTTTCTGCGTGGACGGCGAAGCCGCCGCAGTCGAATGGGCAGCGGCAGACGGACGGCTTACGCTGACGATGGGCGGCGCGCGCTGCGAAGGAACGATCAGCGCGGATACGATCGATATCGACTTTTTTGATGCCGATATCCGCATGAAGTTTTTCCGCCCGGCCTCTGCCGCGCTTCCGCTGCCAGAACAGGCGCAGGAAGCAGAAGTGGACACAGAGCCGGATGCGGAGACAAATACTGACGCAGCATCGGATTATGCGGCCTATTGGGCCGGAGACTGGTACGGCTGGCATGTTGTGATCGATGCAAGCGAGGAACTGCAATATCTGAAGGACACCGCGTGGGACGCCTGCGCGCGGATTCGTGTCCGCGAAGACACTGGAACCCTCACCGTTTGGGATACGGAAACTGACCCCGGCGAACTTCTGCTCCGGGCAAGCGTCGAGTTTTCCCCCGGTACGACCGACGCCGGGTGCATGACGGCGGACGCCGGCGCTTATTTGGGCTGCGATCTGACGGATGGCCTTCTGTGCGATCCCGGCGCGTCCGAGGTGCAGGCGTTTGCGCATATGATCTTGATTTCGGGTCGCGCGGAGGATGAAAACGGCGGCTGGGTGCGCTTCCGACTCTATCTGCGCCCATGGGGCATGGACTGGGAAGACGTGCGCACTGGCAATACAAGCGGCTGCCTGTACCGCAATATGCTCCCGCCGGATTATGACAGCTGGTATGCGCCGCTGCTGGCGCAGGGCGTCACCGATATGCCGGACTCGTTCGAGACGGCGAAATAAGAAAGGAGAACTGGTCATGGCGTTTTGCCCCTATTGCGGAAGCGAAATCGCGGAATCAGCGAAATTTTGTACACAGTGCGGCGCGAGACTTACGCAGTCCGTCCCCGTGCAGGAGGAACCGGCGGAGTTTGTGTATACGGAAAGTATTCCGCCTTTGCCGGAGCAGTCTGCCGCGCAGAGCGAGGCTCCGCACGCGGAAAAGCGAAAGAAAAAGTCCAAAGCACCGCTGGTCATCGGAATTATCGCGGGAGTTCTGGTGCTGGCCGCCGTGCTTTGGGGGCTGATCGGAAGAACGCTGTTTGCTCCCTACTGGCAGTCGGAGTCTGTCGATCCCTCCCCGAATATCACTGCACAGACCTCGTTCTGGAACGGCGGCTGGTATGGCTGGTGGATAATCGAATCCGGAACCGGCGCCTACAAAGACCATGCGAACAGCTGGTGGGACGCCTGCGCGCGAATCGACCTCGGCTCGGACGGAAGCGGAACGCTTACCCTGTGGGACGATTCCTGCGCGGCAGGTCAGACTATCGCGGACGCACAGGTTCAGGCAGATTCTGACCTCACGACGAGTGGGCGGCTCGTTTCGACGGACGGCAGCTTCTTTGACTGCGCGCTGAGCGGGGCAGACGCATGGTATATTGACGCGGCTGCGCCTGAGGCGATGCCGTACCCCTATATGATCTGCATCTCCGGCGTCTATACGGATCCGGAGGATAGCGGAAATTCCTTCGTCTATACGATCTATCTGCGTCCATGGGGCATGGATTGGGAGGATGTGCGTGCGGATAACGAGTCGCTTCTGCCGTATTTCTACGACGACTGGTATCTGCCGCTGATCGAGTCCGGCGCGTCTGTTCCAAACGCCATCGGCGGAAGCCCGGCATAAGCATATACACAAATTACACTGAAAAATGGAGGTTTACAGATATGGAACTGGCAGAAAAACGATACGAGCAGTGGCTTGCGCAGCAAGGACTGGAGCCGGAACTGCGTACGGAACTGGATGCGATGCAGTCTGATGCAGAGAAGATCACCGACGCGTTCTACCGCGATCTGGAGTTTGGTACGGCAGGCCTGCGCGGCGTGCTCGGCGCGGGCACGAACCGGATGAATGTCTATGTGATCCGCCGTGCAACGCAGGCAGTTGCACAGTATCTCAATGAGACGGATCTGCCGAAGACCGTTGCCATCGGCCATGACAGCCGCATCAAGAGCGATGTTTTTGCCCGTGAAGCGGCAGCAGTTTTTGCGGCCAACGGCATCACAGCCTATCTCTACCCCCGCCTTGAGCCGGTTCCGGCGCTGAGTTTTGCCGTGCGCCATCTGCACTGCGGCCTCGGCGTCTGCGTTACGGCCAGCCACAACCCGGCGGAATACAACGGCTATAAGGTCTACGGCGCCGACGGCTGCCAAATGACGCCGGAGGCGGCAAAGCGCGTGGTTGCGCTGCTGGAGCACATGGACTATTTTTCCAGCGCAAAAACCATGGACTTTGATGCGGCGCTGGCCGCCGGGAGTATCCGGTACATCCCAGACGGGGTACTGGATGCGTTTGTAGATGCCGTTTACGCGCAGCGTGTCGGCAGCGGAGAAGGAATTGCGAATCTGAAGCTTGTCTACACGCCGCTCAACGGCGCGGGACTTGAATGCGTCAAAAAGCTGACGCAGAAGTTGGGAATCCGGAACATGACCATCGTAAAAGAGCAGGAGCAGCCGGACGGTCATTTTCCGACCTGCCCGTATCCGAACCCGGAGATCCGTCAGGCCATGGAACTGGGACTGCAATACTGCGACCGTGTCCGCCCCGACATTTTGATCGGCACCGACCCCGACTGTGACCGCTGCGGCACGGCCGTGCCGGACGGCAAGGGCGGCTACCGGCTTATTTCCGGCAATGAAATGGGCGTTATTCTGTTGGACTTCATCTGCCGCAGCCGCATCGCAAACGGTACGATGCCCGAAAATCCTGTCGCCGTTACGACCATCGTTTCGACGGATATGGTCACAGCTGTCGCAAAAAAATACGGTGTCGAACTGCGGCGCGTGCTCACCGGCTTTAAGTATATCGGCGAACAGATCGCGCTGCTGGAGCAGGGCGGCCATCCGGAACGCTATATCTTCGGCTTTGAGGAAAGCTACGGGTATCTCTCCGGCACGCATGCGCGCGATAAGGACGCGGTTAACGCCGTGCTTCTCATCTGCGAGGCTGCTGCGTGGTATGCGAAAAAGGGTATGACACTCGGCGATGCCATCGACGCGCTGTACACGGAGTTCGGCTGCTACTGCAACATGCAGAAAAGCTTTGCATTCACAGGCGAGACGGGCATGGAAAAAATGGCTGGGCTGATGCAGGGCCTGCGGAAGCAGCCGCTGCGCGAAATTGCCGGCCTTCCGGTTGAGGGCTATACGGATTACGAAGCCGAGGGAACGGGACTGCCGAAGGCAAACGTACTGGAGTACCGCCTGCCCGGCGGCGATAAGGTTATCATCCGCCCGTCCGGCACAGAGCCGAAGATCAAGGCGTACCTGTCCGCTGTCAAGCCGACCGTGGAAGAGTCAAACGCGCAGCTTTCCCTCTTGGCAGAAGCTGCAGCAAAGCTTCTTGCATAAAAAATAAAAAAACCTCTTGCAAAAACCAACCGGATATGCTATGATACATAAGCTAATTCAATAGCTATCCGGGTGTGGCGAAGTTTGGTATCGCGCTTGAATGGGGTTCAAGAGGCCGCTGGTTCGAATCCAGTCACTCGGACCATGCAAAAGGACTCGAAATCGAAAGATTTCGGGTCTTTTTCTAACTTTTCGAGCAAAATCGACCGTCGCGCCAGATGCCTGCATAACACGTTGCCTATGTGAAGGGCACTAAATGGTATCGAGTCGATTTTTGCTTCAGTGACGGCATGATGACGGATATCTATTGCGACTGCCCATATCCGGAACTCTGCAAGCATGAGGTGGCCGCAGCATTCACGCTTCGGATGCTGTTCGAGCAGCCGCAGTTCAAAGATATCAGCGATTTTATGGCGATGGACCACAGGGCTTTCTGGCAGCTGGCAGCGCGCACAGACAGCATCTGCCTCTGATTTTGCTGCGGAAAAACCGGTTGCGCCGCTGTTTCTTCTTTGCTACAATGAAAACAGCATGGCAGGAAGACGCAGTGTGCAAAAACAGGAATGATGGGGATGGGAGCATGCACAGAACAGAAAATGTGGAACTGACCGTGGTGTGTCTGCTGGAGGACGGCGGCAAAGTGCTGCTGCAGAACCGGAAAAAGGAAGACTGGCACGGTTGGGCGCTGCCGGGCGGGCATGTGGCGCCGGGAGAATCGTTTGTAGACGCTGTAATCCGGGAGATGCGGGAAGAAACAGGGCTGACGATCCGGAACCCGAAGTTGGTCGGCGTCAAGCAGTTCCCAATCGAAGCCGGCCGGTACGTTGTGCTGCTGTTCAAGGCTGTGGAATGGGCAGGAACGCTGACGTCATCGGAGGAAGGGGAGATGAAGTGGGTAGAATACAGCCAGCTTCCGTCCCTGAAAACCGTGGACGATCTCGAAGAGATGCTGCACATGATGAACGCGCCGGGACTGACGGAATTCCAATACCTGCTCTGCGGCGGGGAATGGGTTGTATCCATTAAATAGAGGAGGCAGTTATGCGGTATCTTACAAAGGAATGGTACATCGCCTGTCAGGCTGACCCGATGACGCCGGAGGTGCAGAAGCAGCTGGACGAGATTGACCGGGCCTATTGCGCCGCGCAGACGCGCGAGACGCTGCCGGACGGGCTGTTACAGCAATTTTTCTTCCACGACGGCGTGGTGCGGGAAATCATCACCGGGACGGATCTCACGCTTCGCATTGACAGCCCGTATTCCGAATACCATACCGTGACCTTCCGCGGTGCAAGGCTCAAGCAGGAGCCGCCCCGTGTCGGTGCGGTCTGGCTGTACCGGGAACTTTACCGGCATAAGAGCGGGATGGGCTACGAGGTGCACATCCTGTTCGATGCCCCGGCAGGCCCCGCGCACCGGGGAATCCGCCCATCCGACTTGATCGATACGAAAATCATCTGCGACGAGATCGAATTTGCATAAAAAACGGCCCGGACACGAATGTGTCCAGGCCGCGGCGGTGAGCGGATCCGGCTCCTGCAGTATGACGGCTTCATGGTCGAGTTCCGATGTCTGCTTCTGCACCTGTGCGGATATCTCCGGTTCCTGCCGCAGCTGCTGTAGAGCAAACCGGACGCCGCCAATGGCACACGATATGCACAGCACGGCACGTCTGCGCTCGCATACCGGTGCAGAATGCACTCGCGCTGTGTGCGCAGGAGTTGCCGGAACTGCTGCATCTGGCGTCCGAGTTGTGACGATCTGCTTTGCCTGTGCTCCAGAGTCGGCCTCCGAGCGGACGAGCCGCAGAAGCTTCTGCTGCATGCGGGCTACGCGCAGATTTATGACTGGGTCCCGCGTGACAGCATCCTGTTCTACGCGCTCGACAACGGCATGAGTCTTGTCGCCTGCAACCAGCAGCTTGATGAGCGCGGCGAAGCCATTTTAGGTTGACCGATGCGCCCCATCTGCATTGAATTTAATCTTACATAGTGAGAACCCCCGCAGAGCGGCTGGCCGGGCCGCCTCTGCGGGGGTTTTTAAGCAAATAGGCGCTTTTTGACGAAATTGCCAGAAATATTTCTAAAATGGAGAAATAATCCTTGCATTCACTGGAAATGTCCGGTACAATCAATATAGAGTAGTGTATACTTCGTACCATGAAAGATACACACAGATGAGAGAAAACACACAATAGGAGGAAAAATGGCATGAAACGATCAAAGCGAATCCTTGCCCTGTTCCTGAGCATGGTCCTGTTGCTCGGGATGCTGCCAATGTCAGCATTGGCGGCAGACAGCACATTTTCTGATGTGAAAACGTCCGACTGGTTTTATGATGATGTCCGATATGTATGCGAAAATGGCCTGATGAACGGAACGGGCAGCGGCACGTTCAGCCCAAAGGCCACCACGACCCGCGGCATGATCGTGACGATCCTGTACCGCCTTTCCGGCGAGCCTGCTGTTTCCGGCGTATGCCCGTTTGGCGACGTGGCGGCAGGGAAGTACTATGAGAAGGCAATCACATGGGCGGCAGAAAACAAGATCGTCAGCGGCTATGCGGACGGCACGTTTGGCCCGGACAATGCAATCACGCGTGAGCAGCTGGCGGCAATTTTGTACCGCTATGCCACTTTCTGCGGCTACGCCGTGACAGCTTCTGCCGAGATCAGCAGATTTGCAGATGCCGGTACGGTCGGCAGCTATGCGCTCGCAGCCATGAAATGGGCAAGCGCAGAGGGACTGATCAACGGCTCCGGCAGCAAGCTTGATCCGAAGGGCAGCGCAACCCGCGCACAGGTAGCGGCCATCCTCGCCCGGTTCTGCAAGAACATTGCAGGCGCGTCTACTCCCGCATCCAAGCCCGCATCCAGTACCGGCACCGTCCTCCCGCCCGCACCTAATCCTACCCCGGATCCCGATCCTACCCCGGGACAATCCTTCACGGTTACATTTGATGGAAATGGAGAAAATGTACAGGGGGTTCCACCGCAGCAAGTGGTAAAACAGGGCGAGATGATGACGGCCCCAGCAGAACCGACATGTGACGGCTTTTATTTTGCTGGTTGGTCTACGTCAAAAGAATGTAATGATCTCTTTAATGCTTATAACGAACCAATTAACGCAAATATAAGTCTCTTTGCGTATTGGGTATCGGAAGACTCGTTAGGGGATACCGATGGAGATGGCCTTGCCGACTATTTAGAGATAGCAAAAAAAACGGATATCAATTTGCAGGATACGGATGGCGACGGATTAACAGATTATCAGGAGGTAATGATATTTGGCTATAACCCGTTGGAAAAGGATAGTGACGGAAACGGGATTTCGGACTACGATGAAGATTACGACCAAGATGGCCTCTCGAACGGTCAGGAAATTGAACTTGGGACAAATCCGGTAGTTAAAGATACCGACTTTGATGGTTTGAGTGATAAAGATGAAATAGAACTGTATCATACAGATCCGCGAATCAAGGATACGGACGGAGATGGGGCCGATGATGGAACAGAAATCCTCTATGGTACTGATCCTCTGGTAGCACAAAATGAATTTACGGAAACGTCCAGTAGCGCTCCGCTGTCGGAAGACAACCCTGTTTCCGCTTCCGTAACAGCCAGTGTTGACGGCTCTGTTTTGGGAAGTGTCAGAGTATCTGCGGTCAGCATGCTTGATAATCCACTGCTTACTGAGAACGTTCCTGGATATTTAGGAGCGGCATATGATTTCAACGCTGACGGAAATATCAAGGCTGCTGTGCTGGAGTTTTCTTATGATCGCAGTTTAGGAAGCATCGGAGACGACTTCCAGCCGAGAATCTACTATTACAACGAAAAGACGCAGGAATTGGAGGAATTACCAAATCAAACGGTTGTTGATGGAAAAGTCAGCGTTTCGGTTGAACACTTTTCAACATACATTCTGCTAAATAAAATTGAATTTGACGATGTATGGGCAGCAGATATCAAGCCGCCACTCTTTGATGGAGATGATGAAAATGCTAAGCTTGATATTGTCTTTGTTATAGATTACTCGGCTAGCATGGATGATAATGATCCCAAGCAGATTTTCAAAGCATTGTCGAAAAGATTCATTTCAAAACTTCGTGCAGATACGGATCAGGCGGCAGTTGTAAAATTCATAAAGACGGCTACACTTGTTTCTGCGCTGACAACAGACAAACAGCAGCTGAATGCCGCCATCGACAGCATATCGTATGATAGCGGATATAATACCAATTCCGGCACTGATGGTTCTACGGGGCTTCATATGGCTCTTAATGAACTAACACAATCGGAGTCTGAGTACCAGTATATAATTTTTATTACCGATGGCGAGGATAACCGGTACACCTATTCATATGATGCTTTGATAAAGAGCGCCTCTGAAAACAATGTTGTGGTCTACACAATCGGAATGGGAAGCGCATCCGAAACGGTACTGAAAAAAATTGCAGATGGAACAAACGGTAAATACTATCATGCCACAACAGAAGACTTTGACACCGACAATATTTTAAATTTGGATGACGTGTTTGAAGAAATCGAGAGCAATACGATTGATTTGACAACAGATACGAATGGAGACGGTATTCCGGATTACTATAACAAACTAATCTGCGATGGATCGCTTCCGCTAAGCACTGGTATCTTGAGCCGCTTTATCGGATATGACTTTACTTATGACGAAAACGGTGTTCTTTCGGATGACTACGATGGAGACGGTTTGAAAAACGGTGAAGAACTCGTCATTATGCAATCCGGAGATAAGGTGTTCATTAAAATGATCTCCGATCCGACGATGCCTGACAGTGATCTTGATGGATACGATGACAAAAAAGAAAGTATTCTTGGGATGGATCCATTAAAGTACTCATATGATTCCATAGCTGCTGACTGGATTTTTACTGATGGGATTTTCGCGGATTATCAGCTCACTGATTCATACGATAATAGCATTGCTACTGCTATTGCGGTGAATCTGACTGATGTGCTGAGTTTTAACTGGACTCCGGTGAAAGCCTGTAAGCAGCTTTGCATGGACTATTTCTATGATTATGCCAACAATACAATAAATGTAAATGCCGAAGAGAATGCAAAAGCTATAATCGCTGAGAATACCCATGATACTTTAGAAGCGATAAATAAGGTTATTAAGGCAATTAAAGGCGGAAATAAGGTTGTAGACAAAATTACCGAGGAACTGGATAAATTATATATACTCAGGAGCCAGCTGAAGACAATTCAAAAAAGAATTGCTGCAGCAGGCACTTTGGGTGATGAAGGACGGTTAGATAAACTTGCCGACGATTTTATTCAGATCAACAAGCAGTTAGAAAAATATGGAGTTTTCAAGAAGATATCTATAAAGGTTACCGATTTTGCTGATAAATACCAGCATTTGATGAACAAAAAGAACTTTACACGTTTGTCAAATGCAGAGACTATCGCAGTAGCTGCTTCTGTTTTCGATACGTCGGTCAATATTGCAGATACGGTAAAAACATACGCAAAACTTAATGCCAATACGGCGGCCTATATGGAGAACTTGGATATCATCGCATATCTGGCGGAAAACGGTGACAGAAAAATGGTGCGCGACGCCGCCAATCAAATATATGGCGTTTTCGCAAGTGGATTTAAGGACTATAACGCGCAACTTGGATTTGCAGTTGTGCATGATATCCTAATGGGTGGAACAGAATACGCTGTATCAAAGTTTGTTGAACTTAACCCCTATACAAAAGCAGCCAAGGCGGCGTACGATGTGCTTGATTTGTTGCTGGGGATGTCCCACAAGGCAGAGTGTATAGATAATTCGTTGTGCTGGGAAAGTATGATACAGGCCGTAAAAGAATTAGCGCTCTCAACACTGGTCGAAACGAGATTCAGCTATGATTGCAAGGCAGCGGATCATTTGGTCAGTGACAGATATCTGACGCATCTTGCTCAGTTGCGAATCGTAGGTGAGCAGAATTTCGTGGATTATGCAAAAAATAAGGGTTGGATTACGAGGTTCTTTGACGACGGATATGAGGAAGCAAAGCAGTTTTGTAGTTCAGCTATTGGAAGAGTGTGGAACAGCGCAGGCAGTCTCAAACTGGTTTTATCTCCGGCACTTCCGACAACATTTCTTTCTAGTGGTGGTGGATCCCGTTGAAGTTGAGAAAAATGCAATAAAAATTCAGCGACAAGATTGATCAAAAGCCAGGCACATGGGATTTCATGTGCCTGGCTCAGTTCTTTATTCTATCACCTGTTCTCCGTCTAATAATCTTCCTCTGCGTCATAGAGGAAAACGGAAAAGGGGTGCTACAATGTGAAGCATGACGTCCAGTGTGATGCTGGCTTCGGTGGTGTATGGCCCGGGAAACGCTGCTGCACGGTAAACATGCGCCCGTCGTTATCCAGGGAGAGATATCCGCCTGTGTGATTTTTTAAAAATGCGCAGGCGGGAATGTCGTGCCTGCACAGAAATGCGCACAACTTCGGCTCCGCCTCTGGGTGATTGATCGCACCGGACGCCGGAAACTTTAATACATAGTCTCCCTCTGTGCAGGTCAGAAGCCATGTATCAGAGCCCGCGCCGGTCAGGGCGTGCTGCGCGTGATGGATGTGAAGCCCGTATTGCCGGTACAAAAGATCATTAAACATAGCGCCCGATAAAATCCGTAAGCACCGGGAGCGGGTCTGCTCTCCAATAGTGACTGCAATCGGTCGTCCGGTTGAGAAGCTGTTTGTTGTATAACTCCCGGCGAAGCGTCGCCGGATTGTGAAACCGCGTCCATTCATCCAGCAGATCATTCAGTTCCGCTTCGGTATACTGCCGCCCGGCCTCAATTTTTCCGGCCAAATACCAGAGTGCCAGCAGCTTCTTTTTGTGCTTGGCTGGAAAAGCCAGCAGCCGCGCATTCTGATCAAGAAAGGGCGATAAATCTGATAAAACTCCGTTCATTTTCGTATCCTCATGATTTGCTGTTTTTCCGGTTTTTGAAGTTCATACTAATGTCTTTTTAAAAAGGTTGATAATTTATCACTGTTGATGTATAATGAAGATGGTAATGAGAAATGAAAAGATACACTTTCGGAGTCTGCCATTGAGCGTGAAGTGTATTCTGCGCTGCTCAAAGAGGATGAACCGTATTACAAACTGGTCGGTGCGATTAAGTGCTTAGAATTAGGCACGGCAACAGCAGATGCTGTTGGAACGTTAAAAAAGCTTCAGAACTGTACTGAACCGTTAATATCAAACAGTGCCTGTAGAAATTTAGAATCCTATATGTCCTATACGGAAAAAACAGATGCCAGCCTAAATTGGAGTTCTTGGAGGCTATGACAATGTCTCCTTAGTCGGTCAATCCGGCTGGGGCCGACACGGCAAGCTGACCAGCGCCGCGCGGACAGCATTGCGGGTGCAGCATAGCCAGTGACTGCACCAATAGCACCGGAACAATTCCGTTGAGAACGTTTTCAACGGAATTGTTTTATCCCGTCTGCTTCATTTTTTACTGTTCTGTCCGACCAGACGGAGCACGGCCATTACGGCGCCGTACAGGATGCCTGCGATTGCCCAGATGAACCAGCTGTATTTGGGCTGCGCGTTGCCATACGGCCCGAAGGTGTAGAACATGAAAATAGCAGTCACGATCAGCCAATAGCAGACACTGACTGTCCCGATCAGGCGGCTTTTGGACTTTCTCTGGCGGGTGTAGTCGCCCTCCTCCAGCAGCTTTTCCATCGCGGCGGTCTGCGTTCCGGCGTAGACGAACACGATGCAGGCCAGCGCGACAAAGCCCAGCAGCAGGCACACCGCGCCGATGTACATGAGATCTGAGCCGGAAAGGCACATCGCCAGAAACAGCGGCAGGACGGACATGATGCACAGGATTGTGCCGATCATGTTCAGACGGTTCGCCGTGGGCTGGAAGTCCTGCTGGCGCTGCCTGACCATGCCGCTTACGCCGTATTCCGTCTCAAACGGCTCGGTTTCCAGAAACGCAAATTCCCTGACCTGCGCGCCGCTGGACAGGAAAATGCCGACTGCGGCGGCGACCAGAATGATCAGCGCGCTCATGCCGATGCCCGCCGCCGCGTTTTCCGTAACGCGGGCGGTGTATTCGCTCAGCCCGCCGAGCAGGATCAGCGCAATGGGCGAGATCACGCACAAAAACGTGGCCAACGCCAGCCTTGGCGCGGCGGCGCGGCGCAGTTCCAGATAGCGCGAGGCCTCCTCCATGCTCACGCGGCGGCGCTGCGGCTGCTCGGGAAGGCTGGGCGCAGGCTCCTGCTCTTCCAGTTCATCCTTTAATAAGTAATCCGTGCTGACGCCGAAAACGCGGCTCAGCTGGACGATCTTGTCGAGGTCTGGAACGGACTGCGCGCCCTCCCATTTGGATACGGACTGCCGCGAGACGTTCAGCTGCTGCGCAAGTTCCTCCTGCGACCAGCCCGCCTTTTTCCGCAGGGCGATCAATTTGTCTGCAAAGATCATGCGTGTTTCCTCCTCTGGTTGATGCCGCTATTCTACGGGATTTTGCAGTTGCATGCCAGCAAGTCCGCCTGAAAATCTGTCAACTGCCGGTTGCGGCACTGCAATTTCAGGATTTCTTTATACTTCGTTTACAAACTGTTCACCACAAACCGGGCAAAATCCGGTATCCTTGGAGCATAAGGAAGCTGCTTCACGGAAAGTTCCGCGGAGAGACAACAGCAGCCTTTCAAATAGACATTCATCCATTTCTCCTCTCTTTTCTCTTTTTCTCTCAGGGAAAGCCGCCGGCAGCGCATGCCGGCGGCTTTTCGCGTCCTCAGCGCGCGGCGAACAGGAAGCCGCTGCGCAGAGAGTGTGCCAGATTGAACCGGCGTGCTGCTGTTTCGCCTTCAAACCGGATATCGGCAAACGGGCCGTCTATGGATACGATACGGCCCATGCCGTATTTTTTATGCCGGATGACGCTCCCCGGCCCGAGCGTCTGCGCGTTCGGCGTTGTCTGTGCTGCGGCAGGTGCTCCCGGCGCCTGCCAGACCTCCGCGCGGCTTTGCTCAAGCAGCATCTGTCCCGCACGCATGAGCCTGTCACCGTCCGGAAATGCAAGGAGCATCTCGTCTTCGCACTGCGCCAGAATGCGTCCCTCGCCGTGCGTTTCGTGGCGATAACGCAGACCACAGGCGTTTTCCGGCACGATGGCAGCGAAATCGTCCTTTGCGCGCACCGGAACAGGCAGATAGCCCTGCGCCTCCCTGATAAACGCGGATGGTGCATCCGGGTAATCGAACAGTGTCAACTCGTCCTTTGCCCGCGTCATGGCGACGTAGAAAAGCCTGCGGTCTTCTTCGTACTCCCGACGCTCGTCCGCCGTTCCGTCTGCCGCGTCCGGCCGGGACGGGAGCACGCCGTCGTGGATATCCAGCAGATACACCCGTTCATATTCCAGCCCCTTGCTTGAATGGATCGTTGAAAGCGTCAAGCGTGCATCCGGCGCGTCCGTATGTACGCGGATGGTTTGCCGCAGCGTGTCCAGCCGGGCCAGAAACGCCTCCGCCGACGGCTCCCGCGCGGCAAGCATCTGCAGAATGAAATATTTTCCGGGATCGAGCCGCCGTTCGGTCACAAAACCGCCGTAGCCCAGCGGGCCCCAGATCGTGCGCATCAGCGCTTCTCCGGGCAGCGTTTCCAGTGCCTCGAACCCCGCCTTTAAACGCCGCACGCGTTCAAGCCCCTCATCCGATAATCCTGCCTGCGCCAGCAGGCAGTCCAGAATCGGCGTGTTTGTACGTCCGCTCTGTATGCAGGCGGCCTGCGCCGCCTCCTTGGAGATCAGGGCACCGAATTTATAATAAATGCGCAGAAAGCGTTCCGCGTCGTCCGGCGTTGCGGCGAAGCGCAGAATGTCCTGCACGTCGCAGACAATGCGGTGGGTAAAAAACGTGTCGTCAAAGCTGCGGCAGTGGTATGGAAGTCCGGCGCGCTCCAGCGCGTCGATCAGCGGAAGGGCGCTATCGTTGTTGCGGTACAAAACGGAAAACGGCGCGCACTGCTCCCCAGCCAGCGCCAGCAGATACCGGTACTGCGCCTGCCGCGAGGCTGCGTGCGCAAGATGCACCCGGCGGCCCTTCGCCCTTGTTGCGCGGATGGTCTTGGAATAGCGCTCCCGGTTTCCCTCAATAAACATGCCTGCCAGCCGCAGAATTTCCGGCGTAGAGCGGTAATTGTCCTCCAGCAGCAGCGTCTTCGCGCCCGGCCAGACCGCAGAAAAGCGCAGCAGCGCCTCCGGATAGGCCGCGCGGAAGCCATAGATGCTCTGGTCCTCGTCGCCGACCATGAAGAGATTCCCGGTCTTTTGCGCCAGCAGTTCAATGATCGCATGCTGCACGCGGGATGTATCCTGCGATTCGTCCACGCAGAGATAGGGATAGTGTTCCTGAAATTCTTCCAGAATTTCGGGCCGCTTTCTGAGAATCGCCAGCGCGTAAGCCATCTGATCGTCGTAATCCATCTGCCGCGCTTCGCGCAGCGCGGTGCAGTAGTGCGCGTAGAGTTCGGCAAAGTGCGGCAAGCTGAAGTCCTGCGCGGCGATTTCGTCCGTGCTTAGCATCATATTCTTACAATAGGTGATCGCCGTGCGCACCTCGCGGATGGTACTGTCAGTGGGATATTCGCCGTTCAGGTCCTGATAGATGCGCCCGACCAGTGAGGCCAGTTCTCCGGCGTTCTCCAGCAGTTCAAAGGCTGGGCCGCGCTGCCGTCCGCAGGCCTCAATGATTTTAGCTGACAGCCCGTTGATCGTGCGGAATTCCGGCGTTCGCCCGGCAAGGTCCGGGAAACGTGCGGTAAAGCGTGCGCGAAGTTCCCGCGTAGCAGCGACGGTGTAGGTCACGGCCAGAATGCGTGCCGGGTCGATGCCGCAGCACAGCGCCATATAGCCGAGCCGCGTCACCAGCACTGTCGTCTTTCCGCTTCCGGGCACGGCCAGCAGCAGAACCGGCTCCTCCGTCTCCATGACAGCGGCCTTCTGCTGCTCACTGAACTGCGGCATATAGCGGGCGGTAAATTCCTCCTGCGTCATACGGACAGTTCCAGCACGACCGGGCAGTGGTCGCTGCCGAGCACGTCCGTGCGGATTTCCGATGAAACCACGCGCGGCAGCAGCCGTTCGGAGACAATAAAATAGTCAATACGCCAGCCTGCGTTATTTTCGCGCGCATGGAAGCGGTAACTCCACCATGAGTATACGCCCGCCAGATCCGGGTGCAGGCGGCGGAACGTGTCGGCAAAGCCAGAGGACAGAAGCCGCGTCATCTTTGCGCGCTCCTCGTCGGAAAACCCTGCGTTCTGCCGGTTTGCTTTCGGGTTTTTAATGTCGATCTCTTCATGTGCAACGTTCAGATCGCCGCAGTAAACAACCGGCTTTTCCGCGTCCAGCCGCAGCAGATATGCGTGCAGCGCGTCCTCCCACTGCATGCGGTAATCGAGGCGCTTCAATCCATCCTGAGAATTGGGCGTATAGCAGCAGACAAGATAAAATTCTGGGTATTCCGCAGTGATGAGCCGCCCCTCGTGGTCATGCTCGTCGAGTCCGAGTCCATACCGAACAGAAAGCGGGGCCTGCTTTGTCAGAATCGCCGTGCCGGAATAGCCCTTTTTCTCGGCAGAATAAAAATAGCGGTGATAGCCATGCAGTTCAAAGACCGCCTGCTCCGGCTGAAGCTTCGTTTCCTGCAGGCAGATCACATCGGCATTTTCCTGCGCGCAGTAGTCAAGAAAGCCCTTGCCGAGACAGGCCCGCAGACCGTTGACATTCCAGGATACCAGTTTCATAGATACCTCCAAGTGAAAAAAATCTTCCCATGAGAGGGAAGAAACAGGGTGTAAAAAGCTTTTGCAGGGTCGCGGGGCAGTACGGATTCGCATTGGACTTCTGCTTATTGCAGCTGCCTGCTGCGACCCCTCAGGCCCTTCGGGCCGGCTCCCCTTGTGCCCAAGGGGAGCCTTTTGCTGGACGTTATTCCTCCGGCTCCTCTGCAGCAGTTTCCGGCAGCTGCATATCGTCGAAGGCGTTCTGTGCGTCGTCGAAGATCACCTGTACCTCAGCGAATGCGTCCTGAAGCCGGGAAAGGCCGGTGGACAGGTCGGCTGCCAGCGCGGCAATCTCCTCGCCGGAATCCATATAACGGGTACGGGCGTCCTCGCAGAGATTCGACAGCTGCGCATAGATGCGCCGGGCGCGCACAGCCGCGTTGCGTTCGGTTTGCTCGGCGCGGCGGTAGGCGGTCAACTCTTTTTCGGTAAGCGACGGTTCCTGCACCGGTTCATCCGGCTCATTTTCTGTTTCCGGCTCTTCCGGCTGCGGCACCGGCTCCGACGGCTGCGGGTCGGGGCGCGTCAGCAGTTCCTGTTGCGCCTCTTCGGCCTTTTTCAACTGCTCCGCCAGATCAGAGCCTTCCTGCGCGAGCGCGTTCACCTGCCCGGAAAGCGCGTCGTTGTCCGCCTGTGCCTGCTCCAGACGCTTCTGCAGACCTGCCAGTTCGACCTGAAGGCGCGCATTTTCAGCGGCAAGCTTATCGCGCTCGTCAGTCAGCTTGCGCAGGGCCTTCTGGTGCTCAATGGACGTCGATTCGATATAATTGACAACGTCGGTGCGGTTAAAACCGCTGACCGCCGTGCGAAACTTTGAAAAATCAGCCACCTGCTGTTCCTCCTGATCTCCGATTTTGTCTCAGTATATCACGAAAAGCGACAAAAAACAACTGGGCGTGCCGCCCGTGCGCCCGCTTTCGCACAGATTTTATGAATTGTTCACAGACGCTGGTTTTTCATTTGTATGATTGCAGACCGGCAGAAAGACTGCTATAATAAATCGCATCTGAAAGACAGCGAGGGAGCGAACGATGGAATACAACAAGCTGATCGCCGAGATGCACACCGGCGACGATGTAGAGGGGTTCTATGTCCTGAAAGACGCATTTTTGAAGACGACGGCGGCGGGGAAGCCGTTTTTATCCGGCGTTCTGGCAGACCGATCCGGTGTGATCGATCTGAAGGTCTGGGACTACTCCGGCCCCATCGGTGCGCGACCAGAGGATATCGGCCGCGTCGTCAAGATTCGGGGGCAGGTATCGGAATTCAAGGGCGCACCGCAGCTGACGGCGGGCCGCATCCGCATGGCGGACGGGAACGACCAGTATGACCTTTCCACTCTCGTGCCAACCGCCCCGATTGACACGGATGCGCGTGTCGCGGAGATTGAGCGCATGATCGACTCCATGGAGGATACGGATTATCAGTCCGTCGCCCGTGCGATGCTCGCGCGGCATCTGGACGCGTTCCGCTCCATTCCGGCGGCCAAAAGCGTCCATCACAGCTTCCTGTCCGGGCTTCTCATGCACACGTCCAATATGCTGCGGCTGGCAGATTTTCTGTCCGGACTTTACGGCGAGATCATCGACCGGAGTCTGCTGCTGACGGGGACGCTGCTGCATGATTTCGCAAAGGAAAAGGAATTTACATTCTCCGGCCTTGGGCTGGTCACAGATTATTCGCTGTCCGGCCAGCTGATCGGCCATCTGGTGATGGGCGCGCAGGAGGTGCAGCAGTGTGCGCAGGAACTCGGCATCCCGGAGGAAAAAAGTCTGCTTTTACAGCACATGATCCTTTCGCACCACGGCGAGCCGGAGTTCGGCGCGGCCGTGCGCCCGATGTGCGCCGAGGCAGAACTGCTCTCTGAGATCGACCTGATCGACAGCCGTATGGAAATTTACGCTGAAGCGCTTCAGGATCTGCCCGTCGGAAGCTTTTCCAACCGTATCTTTGCACTGGACAAAAAAATCTACCGCCACGGGTGATTGCCCGCAGCCGCCTTTGAAAAAAGGGGAGGCGGGCGCCGCAAAATAAAGAAAGATTTTACAAATTCTCTGTAAATTAAGCAGACAGCATCTTGCATTTGCAGATCACTTCGTATATAATTATTGTACAAATACTAGGGGTAGTGTAGGCTACTGTGACATTTTGTTACAGTTTTGGATCTGACAGAAAGCCAGACCGAGACAAGGGAGGAATGCGAAGAATGAAACGCAACCGAATACTGGCCATTGGTATCGCACTGCTGCTGGCCGTGCAGCTGCTGGTGCCGCTTGCCTGCGCCGCAGGTGCGACGCTGAAGTTCACGGCCCCGGACAAGCTTCCGGAGGTTGGGCAGACCTTTACCGTTACGGTTGACTTGTCCGGCAACACGGGCCTGTGTGCTGTGCAGATCAAGCTGGGCTATGACGATTCCGTTGTTGAATGCACCGGCGTTGAAAACGGTGAACTGATCGGCGACATGCTCTCTGCAAACAATACGCATGCCACGCGCGACGGTATCGGCGCGATTATCGCGGCGGCGGGCACCAAGACCGTCAAGACCGACGGCAGCCTTGTTGTGTTCACCTTCCGTGTCAAGGCTGCGGGCGACGCGAAGCTGACCCTCGCCGATGCGCTCCTTTCTGACATTGACGGCAAGGCGCTTTCGCTTTCCTATTCGCTCCCGGCGCTGATCGTGCAGGGCAGCGGCTCCGACAGCGGCAGCGGTTCCGGCTCTGACGCCGAAAAGCCGGGCACGGACAATAAGAAGTCCGAGGATGATAAGAAATCTGAGGATGAAGAAAAGCCCGAGGATGAGGAAAAGCCTGCGGATGGCGCGCAGGAGGAAGTCAAGTCCGGCTCCTTCCGCGACGTGACCAGCACGCACTGGGCGTTTGACTCGGTCGAGCGGGCAGCGGAACTGGGCCTTGTCACCGGCTATTCCGACGGCACCTTCCGACCCGACACCCCCGTGACCCGTGCGCAGTTCGTTCTCATGCTCTGGCGTATGTGCGGCAAGCCCGCCGCAGCCAAGGCAGCCTCGTTTGCCGACGCCAGCGCCAGCTGGTATCAGGACGCGCTGAGTTGGGCCGTGGAGAAGGGCTATGTGAACGGCCTGTCCGATACACGCTTCGGCCCCGACGCGCCTATCACGCGCCAGCAGGCCATGGCCATTCTCTTCCGTTTGAACGGCGGCCAGAGCGGCTCGGAACAGATGCTGACCGGCGTTTATGAGCAGACCTTCACCGACAGCGGAACCATCGCCTCCTGGGCGAAGGATGCGACATGGTGGGCGGTTTACCACGAACTTGTTTCCGGCACCGGCGGCAGCCGCATCGCGCCGGAAGCCAACGCGTCCCGTGCACAGATCGCGGCGATCCTGCTGCGGTATGCAGATAAATTTATGACGATGGAGGAAGCGGCATGAAAAGAAGAATGCTTGCGCTTTTGCTTGCGGTGCTGATGCTCGCCATGCTCACCGCCGCCGCATTCGCAGAAGACACAGTCCTTGGCGTTTACAATGTGACGGGGCCCCTGACGGTGCTGAACGGCACAAAGAATGGCAGCTTCTACGCGGACGCGAACGAGTTTGAGTTGAACTGCAGCGGCCTGACCGGCGAGTATTCACTCGTGCTGCTTCTCGAAGGCGACAGCCCCGTCCCCACAGACGGGAACATCCAGTACATCGACCAGATGAGCATCGCAAACGGCGCAGTGAAATTCACACTGAAGCCTAAAGCGCTGAAGGTAGGTACATACAACATCTACATCAGCACGACCGACGAGGCGCTCAAGAAGGTCGCATCGTTCAAGTACGGCGAGAAGCCGCTGATTGAACTGGGCGATGCAAATAACGATGGCAAAGTAGATACAAACGATGCAACCGCGATTTTGCTTTATGTTGTTAACAAATACACAATGACAGATGAGCAGTTGATGGCTGCAGATGTGAATGGCGATCATACGGTCAATACAAATGACGCGGTTGCAATTCTACTTCAGATTGTCGGAAAATAATGACTTTAAATGAGAGGTAAGAAACTATGAAAAGAATTCTTGCGCTGGTGCTGGCAGTTACGTTGCTGCTGTCCCTTTTTGTGGCACCGGTTGCCGCTGAAGGCGGCGAGATCAGCTTCGAACCCGCACCGTCGGTTAATTTGACGGCTGTTTCGTATGTAGTAAAGAGCCACACCTATATTTCGGATACAGGCGCAATTACAAGTGCCAAGCCGAATGAGTTGCTTGCGGTGAAGCTTACGCTTACGAATAACGCTGAGAAAACTTTGAACTGGGCAGGCGGCCAGTTTTTCATCAAGTATGATGAAACCGCATTTGAGCCCTACAGCTTTATCTATAAAGATGAAGATGCTGGTGAAGAAATTACTGTAGGTCCGATTGCGAAAGCACTGCCAAAGGAAAACAATGGTTTCAATTATAACAGTAAGTGGATCGGCTCTGAAAACGTCGATGTTCCGGGACTGATTCAGTTTACAAAAGCATCTGCTGAAGGACAGAAAGCAATTAATAAGAACGAGTCGATTACGATTGCTTACATCCTTTTCAAAGTGAAAGCTGGAGCCGAAAATGGCGTGCAGAAGTTTGAGTTTGATACTACGCGCCCCAACGCGGTGTCAGCTGCCGAGGAAATCAATACGGCATCGAGCAACATTGCAGGCATTGATTTTTCGGAAATTCATACAGACAATGTCAGCGTGGTAGAGGGCGCTGCCCCCACGCTTGCTGCTACCTCTGTCAGCAAGAATGAAGTTGTATACGGCAGCGACGAAGTGCTCACTCTGGGCGCAACGTCTACCTCCAACAAGGACATCACCAGCTTCGTCACCTTCAAGGTGAAGGATGCAGAAGGCAACGACGCTGCTGGCTTCGTTGTCAACAACGGCAATGAACTGAATGTTGCTGCAGCAGATGCTGGTACCTATACTGTCACTGCTGAGCCGAATGGAAACAACTGCAGAATCGATGAGAGCGTGACTGTTCAGAACGCAACCCTCACGATCACCAAGCAGGAGATCACCGCGCCCGTTGCAACGGTCACGAGTTTTGCCAAGGGTCAGCGAATCTTTGACCTGAACGTCGAGACGACGACTCCCGGCCTTTCTGTGGGCTATACCTGCTATGAGGGCACGAATACCGATGGCAATCCGCTTGATTCCCAAGAGAAGTTTAAGGCGGGCACGCTTTACAGCATCGTGATCGGGCTGGAAGCGGACAAGAACCATGTGCTTAACGCCCAGACGCTGACCGTCACGGTCAATGGCGGTGAGCCGCAGACGGGCGCAATCGAGGAGAGCGGATTTGCCGGTGCATACAAGGCTGTTGTAACAGCTACGACTGCGGATAAGGATGCCCTTGCGCTGCTTCTGACGCCCGGCACTACGCCCAATGCGCACTATGGCATGAAGCTCAGCGACCTCAGCTTCACCGGCGGTACGGTAATTGCTGCTGGCGATGAAACCAAAACACCGATTGACGGTCACTTTGAATGGGTGGATTCTACGCAGGATGTCGGCGACCCGACCGTTTACGACGGCACATCTGAGCCGAACGGCAGACCATTCGCGGCAAAGTTTGTCCCGACTGACAGCGAGAACTATGCCGAGCTTTCGCTCAACGTTCGTGTGCACGTCCATAAGGCCACAATTTCTATTTCCGGTATTAACAGCTGGAACTACACAGAAGCTTTCAAATATGACGGCACTGTGCACAAGGTTGAACTGGTGATTCCGGAAGACCTGCAGGGCAAGATCAAGGTTGACTACGAAAACAACACGGCAACGGACGTTAACACCTATAAGGCGACTGCAACGATCAGCGCGGTGGACGATGCGCATTATGCAATCTACGAGTCCGTTACGACCAGAGAACTGGATTGGGCGATCGTCAAGGGTGACCTCACGCCGACGGACGCAGAAAAATCCGTGCTCTTCGGCACAAAGGAAGTCACGGTTACTCCGGCTGATTTCGGTCTGACGCAGGACGGCATTAAAATTGAGGTTACTCACGCGGGAAATAGCCTGATTACAGGTTACTTACCAAGCGATGACATGCGTTCTGTCACGTTTATGCTGAGAGATACGGATAAGACAGATGCTGCTAATAACGCGTCTGACACGGCTACATTGAAATTCTCTTCGGCGAATTATAACGAGGCGTCCGGTACGCTCACCATCAAGATCATTGACAAGAACACCGACGCGAATACGCTCCAGATCGACGTTCCTGCTACCGTCACCTACGGCGATACTGTTTCCCCCAGCGTCGGCGAGTCCAAGCCGGCAGGTGCAGGCGACGTTACGTTCAAGTTCTTCGACAAGGACGGCAATCAGGTTTCTGACCAGCCGTTCCCCGTTGGCAAGTACAAAGTGACTGCATCCTGCGAGGATGCTGACACCATCTACACTGCTGAGAAGGAATTTGAGGTCGTTGCCCGCGAACTCACAGAAGAGAATGTCACCTTTGGCGAGAATCTCGTCTACACCGGCAATGAACTGACTCAGACCGTGACCGTCACCGTCGGCGGCAAAGAGCTGACCAAAGACACGGATTACACCGTCACCGGCCTGACCGGCACTGAGCCAGGCAGCTATCCCGTTACCGTCACCGGCACGGGCAACTACACCGGCACAGTCACAAAGTCCTTCGAGATTGCCAAGGCGGACATCTCCAGCGCGACCATCAGCGACATTGATAGCCCCGTTGGCTATACCGGGACTGCTTATGAGCCTGAAGTTACCGTAACGTTCAACGGAACGGAACTGGCACTTGACACGGATTACACCGTTGCCTACACGAACAATGTCAACGCAGGCGAGGCAACTGTCACCATTACCGGTACGGGTGCTTACTTCAAGGGCTCGGTTGAAAAGCATTTCACCATCACGGCGGCGGATCTCTCCGGCTGCACGTTCGCGCCTATCGCTGACGTGACCTATAACACCAAGGCACATACTCCGGAAGTGACCGTTGCGATCAGCGGCAGAACGCTTGAGGCAGATAAGGATTACACCGTTTCTTACACCTCCAACGTCAACGCTGGTACTGCCACCGTCACCGTCACCGGTAAGGGCAACTTCACCGGCTCGGCGAACACGACCTTCACTATTGCAAAGGCTGACCTGAACCTGAGCGTCTACACCATCTCGAGCCTCTGCACCGAGACTGAGGTGAAGACCAGCACGCTCCCGTCCAACTTCTTCCTCGCCGACGAGACGGAGACTGGCTTCTCCATCGCACTCACCGCCGCTGGCGGCGACGCGATCTTCACGCAGGAGCCCGCTGTGGTCGATGGCGAAAACATGATCACCTACCAGCTGAACGGCGGAACCGGCGAAGCAACTTTCAACGTGACTGTCACGCCGGTCTCCAGCAACTACAAAGCCGGCACCTATGATCTGAAGATCCAGGCCTATGACAAGACCAACGTCTCCAACCGCATCGTCTTTGAATCCGGCTCCGCTGTCTACACCGGCTCCGGCATCAAGTACGAAAAGGCAACCATTGCAGGTCACTCCAGCGGCATGCGCTATACCTACGCCCCCGATGTAGCGACCGGTGCAACGCTCGACGCAGCTGGCCTCCCGCTGACTGTCGGCACCTACACCGTCACTGCGACCTACTCCGATGCAAGCAGCTACGGTTACAAGACTGCGACCTTCACCATCACCAAGGCGACCCCGGCCGGCACGCCCGCCTACACCAAGATCGAGACGAGCGGCAAGACCCTTGCTGACACCAAGCTGACTGTCGGCACGATTCGCCCGGCTGGTACCATCGCATGGGATCTGCCCCTCACGACTGTGCTTAAGGATGGCAAGGAATACGCATGGACTTTCACCCCGACTGACACGCACAACTATACGACGCTCACCGGCAAGCTGATTCCCTATGTTGACGACGGCACGGATTATATCCCCGGCGTGATCGACGGCAACTCCGGCAGCTTCAACTTCCATGATGTGAGCCGCTTCGACTACTTCTACGACGCAGTCAAGTGGGCCGCAGAAAACGGCATTGCCTCCGGCACGGGCCGCTACACCTTCTCTCCCGACGCCGTCTGCACCCGTGCACAGACTGTCACCTTCCTCTGGCGTGCAGCCGGTTCCCCGATGCCCAGATATCGCACATGCGCGTTCACGGATGTGGACTCCCGCGATTACTATTACAACGCAGTTCTCTGGGCAGTTGAGCAGGGCATCACCACCGGCCTCACGGCTACCACCTTCGGCCCCGACGTCACAGTAAGCCGCGGACAGGTTGCAACGTTCCTCTACCGCGCAGCATCCGCATCCAAGCCCAATACGTTTAACCCCTTCACGGATGTTAAGACTACGGCTTATAACTACGACGCCATCCTCTGGGCTTATGACAACCGCATCACCACCGGCACCAGCGACACGACCTTCAGCCCGGACGCTTCCTGCACCCGCGCACAGATCGTGACTTTCCTCTACAGATATTATCAGGGGCGCTGAAGCTAGATAAAAAAGGGTCGCTGCCCCGCGCAGCGGCCCTTTTTCTCATCCATGCGCAAAAGAGAGAGGAGTATTGACATGAAAACACAACTCAAGCGCCTGCTGGCGCTGAATCTGGCGCTTATTCTGCTGCTCTGCGCCGTCTTCCCGGCCTCCGCCGCAGGAACTGCGGCCCAGCCCGCCGCCGACGCCCAGCCCCAGCAAACTGCCCAACCCACCGAAGATTCCACCCAACCGCAGACCACCGCACCCAACCCCGGTACGCACACCCTCACCATCAATGGCGAAACCCGCACCATCGGCACAGGAACCGTGACCGGAGACGGCTGGGAAGCCTATGCGTTCCTGAACGGCGACAACGAGCCGCTGCTCGTGCTGGCCCTGAACGATTATAAAGGCGGGCCGATCAGAATTTCCGATCCAACCGGTGTCGGAACAGCCAAGCAGGTCTACGCGCTGGTCAGCATAAGCGGAACCAACACCGTCACGGCGCAGTCCGGCGCAGGCATCACCGCGGAAGGCTATACCGCTCTGACCATTGAACGCTACAGCCGGACGGCATCCCTCACCGTCAGCGGCCAGCCCGCCGTTCAGACGGATGGCTGTCTGCAGATTTTCAGCGGCGGCATCACCCTCGACGGCGGAGCCGCCGCGGCATATGCGGCTGCGAACGGCTTCGTCTATAACGACGGACGCTGCGAGGCAAACGAAACGAAAACAGGCGACCTCGTGACGAAGCTCGTCATGCGGGATATCTCCCATTATCTGGTCGTCGACAGGCAGCGCTATTATCTCAGCGAACAGTACCCGCATGTCTCCGGCAGCGGATGGGGCGCGGTGCTCACCAAAAACGGCGACGGCCTGCCGACCCTCTGCATCAGCCTGTACGGCTACGCGGGAGGCGCAATCTCGTTTGGCGCACCGTATAACGCGGGCGAGACAGCGGACGTGATTGCGATCCTCAACTACACTGGGCAGAACCAGATCACAAACGAGGCCGGGCCTGCGGTCAGAGCCAGCGGTTATTCGTGGCTGACGCTTCAGGAACAGGCAAACGGCAGTTCGCTCACCGTCAGCGGCAAGCCCGCTGTTCGGACAGACAAGGGACTGACCCTGAGCGGACGGAACATCACGCTCGATGGCCTGAACGGCCCCGCATATACGGCAGGTTCGTTCAGATACGACGGAAGCGTATGCAGCGTGAACGAGGAACGGCAGGATGGTGTCGTTGTGCGCGTCACGACAGGCGAGCCGATGCGTGTCACGATCACGGTCTACAGCGACGAGGCAAAAACGCAGACAGTCACACGGACGGTGAATCAATACGGCCTTGTCGACCTTACCAACCTTTTCACGCAGGCAAAAAAGTATGTCAGATTCTATAAGGACGAAAACGGCAACTGGTATGGGGCGCTGTTCAACGCAGACCGCGATCTGGAGCTGACAGCGTTCTGGGAGGACTGCAACGCGGAGGTTCCTGCCGTGTTCTATGTAAACGCAACGAACTTCACAGAGGTAAAGGCCGTTGACGCGGCGGCGGACGGATGGAAAGCGCCGGAGCAGGCCGGATATACCAACGAGTACGGGCAGACGTCGGTGACCTATGAGTTCCTCTGCTGGGAGCGGAAAACCGAAAACGGGTACACCTATCTTCTGCCCGGACAGGAGCAGACTGCGCTGACAGCAGGCGTGGGCTATTATGGCCGGTATACAAGCAGCACAACGGGCATCGTCTTCTACGCAAACGGTGAGACATTCCCGAACGGCATGGCCGTTGTGGAGGACAGCAATGCCCGCCGGACGATGAGGAGAGGCTCCCAGAACGGGAAAGTCCTGACCGGCTGGAACACTGAGCCCGACGGCTCCGGCACAAGCTATGCGGCGGACGGCGAAGAAGTCCCGGCGGCGCACACCAGCCTTGTCCGCCTCTACGCACAGTGGGCAGATCCGGAAAACAGTGTGCACGTCAGATTCTACGCCGGTGCAACCGGCTATGAGGAGGAAAAATGGCTTCCGCGCGGCAGCCAGATCCAACTACCGGAGTTGGGGGCGTTGTACGGACAGGAACAGCCGTATTGGGATGTGGATTTCATCTATGCGGATGGAAGAAGAATCCGTGAGAGCAAGCATCTGTCCGGCCAGACCATCACGATCCCGGCAGATGCAGCTGAATGCAGACTCAACGCCTATTGGCTTCCGGCGGAGCCGCTTGTGATCGGAGGTAGAAGCTTCTCGCTTTCCAATAGAACCAGCAGCTTTTTCGGAGAAAACTGGAGCGTACGGTATTATCCATATGAGGGGCTATTTATCGTGCAGCTGTACGGATATCAGGGATCGGCGATCAGCCTGCCTGCGTATACACAGCTGAGAGTTGGATTTGGTGAAAACACGATCACAGCGGCAGCGGGAAAACCCGCAATCGCATGTATCGATGGACTGGAACTTGTAACCGCGTGCAGCGACGACAGCCATGCGTCACTTCGGGCTTTCGCCGGTGAGGGTGCGCCCGCAGTCATGGCAGTCCGCGTGATAAACAGCCGCGCGCCGCATATGGAGTTCCACGCAGGCGCAGGTAAAAATGTATTTGCGGATGGAACAGCCCTTGAATTGGGCACAGCTGCTTGCAGCTATTCCGGCGTTCTGAACGGAGAAACAGCTGAAATTACGCTCGATCCTTCGGACATGCCCGCCGCGATCAGCGACCTGTATATCCACCCGCATATGAGCACACTGACCGTAAAGGGCGGAGGTGCGACGACAACGGACGGTGGAACGCAGGTCAGCAAACAGGTCGAAGCCGGACAAATGACAAGCTACCACACGATTGGATTTACCTATCCGGGCTATTGGTGCTCCGGCTATCATAATGTTGTTGGCAATGTGGCTGGCAGCACCTATGAAGTGTCTGTCCCAGAAAGGGACTGCACGATTGAACTGGAATGGGTGCCGACTGACTATGCGTCCTTCCTTGCCTTCCGTGTCAGCGGTGAACTGAAGAATGAGACGAAATTGGATCCTGCGCATTTCTTCAAAACAAGGAGGGAACGTGTTGTATTTGTAGATTACCAGAATGGCACAGCAGCGGTTCCGGAACTGCAGTTTGAGAATTATGCCAGCTACGGTGATCTGCTGTACTGGTATACCGAGGACGGCAAGGCATCTGAAACGAAGGATAGCCAACAGTTCTTGCCGGGGGAGAGCATCACAGAGAAGGAAAACGGCATTCAGAGCGGCACAACGCTCTGCGCTGTGGCAGATGGAGAGTATCGCCTTGTCTTTTATGCCAACGGTAAGCTGTTTGATAACGGCGGTAAATACGGCAAAAAGGTCATAGGGTCTTACGGAAACTACAGTGAACGCTGGGATGCAACGGATGGTTCGCAGCTGTTCAGCTGGAACACACAGCCGGACGGCACGGGAACCAGCTATGCGTTCAACAGAGGGATTCCCGGTAATGTCAAAAAGCTTTACGCGCAGTGGCTGGAAACAGGGAGTGTCCCGGTTAAACTGTATAATTATGTGGATTACAGTCAGGAGATCAGTTCTGCGAAAATCGGCTCTTCCTATGTCCTTCCAGAACCCTCCGAGACTCCGGATGGCCTTCGGTTTACGCAGTGGCGCTGCTATTACCGCGACCAGAACGGAAGGTATCAACAGATCGGCATGATCGCAGCAGGCGAGTCCCTAACCGTTACGGAGGATATGAAGGAAATCAATGCGGTTGCCCGCTGGCTGCCAGACGGAAAGCTGACTGTCGATGGTATAGATTATGCGGTTGAGGCTGGACACACTTCTTTCGAGTTTGATGGATGGTCGGCATACTTCTATGTTGAATCCGGCAGGCTTGAAATGGAACTGCGCGGCTATCAGGGCAGCGACATTTCTCTCCCGTGTGCGGCGAATGTACGCGTAATAGGCGGTGAGAACTGGATTGACGGAACACTCAGCTGTGTGGGGGAACTCTATCTCGATGAGAGTTGCGCATGGGGGGAGCATCCCAGCCTGACGATTACGGCAAAAGAGGCGGACAAGCCCGCAATCCTGACGAACAAATTGACCCTTGAACGCGTCCCGCACATGACGCTGACCGCTGGTGCAAACAGCAAGGCGATCGCCAGTCCGAGCGGGAAAGAAGAGTTCAATATCGATACGGATACTACTCACTATTACGGCAGAACCAGCAGGGAAGCATCGGAGAACTCCGTAGGCGAGGGTGAGATCGGCGACATGTGGCAGCTGCGCACCGAACCGGTCATGTGTACGACGACAGTGGATGGTAACGGCGGCACGACAGCCGACGGCGCTGCATCCATTACGCTTCAGCTTGAGTATGGCGAAGCCTACAACCTGCGCAGCGCTGGGTTTAAAAAACGGTACGCCGATCTGATCGGTGCAGAGGGCAGCACGGGCAATTCTTATGGCACGACGATCTGGAGCTATCCGCAGCTTGCGTTCACGCTTACATGGAAGGACCTCGGTTATCCGTACATCGCGTTCCGGGGAAGCGGCATCCTGAAAGGAGAAGACGTTCCAGCTGACAGCTACGTTGCCTATTACCGCAACAGCGACACGCTGACTGCGCCGAAGCTGGTCTATCAGAATGCCGCCAGTTATGGCGATCTGGTCTATTGGTACACATCCGAAAACGGAACAGAGACGGCGGACAGCCATTGCTATCTGCCGGGCGAAACAGTTCAGGAGCCGGATGACACGACGCTTTTTGCTGCGTCGATCAATCCGGGCGAGGTTGCGCTTGTGGCGACCGGTACGACCTTCAAGAACTGGAGCCGGATCAAACGCGCCGAAAGCTGCCAGCAGCTGGTTTCCGAGGACGGCAGAGTGGTCGAAAGCTGGAACACCAAGCCGGACGGAAGCGGAACACGTTATGAGATCGGAACATACGCCATCCTGATCAAAGATTCGCCGCGCGTGCTCTATGCGCAATGGAAATCTGCGTTTACCGCGTCTGCCAGTACCGACAGCGCGACAGGCGAGACGACACTTACCATACAGTCATCCAGCGACCTAATCGAGCCGCCGAGAAATACGGACGATAAGCCGTTTGAGCAGAGCGTCCGCGTCATTCTTGCGGCCTACCAGGACGGACGTTTTGTCAGGATGGTCTACGCGGAGGCGCGGGACGGCGTAATTCGCTGCAAACTCCCGCACGGGCTGGATTACCGGAACTGCGAACTGAGGCTGTTCTTCCTGGAGGGCGGCAAGCCGTCCAGGGCGCCGGAGAACATTCAGATCGAAGCTTGAGACTGTCCGCAGCTGACAGTGCATACGCGCTGTCAGCTGCGGCACAATGGAAAGGGAGGACGACATGAGAAAATATCTGACCCTGATTCTGAGCCTGTTGGCCCTCATGTGCGCGCTGTGCGTCACCGCGCAGGCAGAAGCGTTGGAGACGGAACAGGCGGCAGGGAAGCTTTACATCGAAACCGTCGATGAGATCGATATTTCAGAAGCGCGGAGGCTGGCGGAAGCACAGAGTACACAGTCGTCGGTCAACACTGAAAACTGGGAAGCAGCTAAGCGAACGCTGAAACAGGGCATACAGGAAATGCAGGACGATATTAATGTTTCGCGCTATGCAATCCCGATAGAAAGCATAAAGGAACTCTATCTTGAGGTTGCATATGAAAACCCGGACTTGTTTTACGCAAAAACCGGCTATATATGTAGCTATAGCGATTCTTCAGGCGAAAAGATTGCATGGGCGATTTCTCCATGTTATACGACAGATGGAAGCGATGAGAGGGACCAGCTGACGGATGAAGACAAGCAGGAGATCAGACGGCAGCAGGCAATACTGGAGCAGAAGCTTCTGGAGATCATGCAGGAGGTCAGAAGCGACTGGTCAGACCTGACGAAAGCGATGTATTTGCATGATTATATTGCCATACACTGTACCTATGATTACGATTATAAGTATTATGACGCATACCGTATGCTGATCAACGGAACAGGCGTTTGCCAGGGCTATACGATGGCGTACCGTCTGCTTCTGAATCGGGCTGGCGTCACATCCAGCTGGGTGCAGAGCGACAGCCTGAGACATGTCTGGTCGCTGGTACAGCTTGACGGGGCCTGGTATCATATAGATGTCACATGGGACGATTCGACGTGGTTCGCAAAGTCCGGGCGCAAGTATTTCTGCATCAGCGAAGAAAAAATGAAGTCTGCAGAACTTAGACATCTGGAAAAAGACGACTGGGTATATGGCACAGATGTGCAGGCAGACAGTAAAAAATACGATAACTATTATTGGCGCGATCTCGATAGTCCGATTGTGGCAGTTGGAGAAAACCTGTATTATCTGGATGGAAACCAAATCATGGAGACGAATGACCCGGAATATCAGGGAACCGCGAAAAAAACGATTTATGGGCAGTGGCGTGGATGGGGCTGCTATTCAGGATTGTCGAGTTACAACGGCAGGCTGGTCTATAACACGATGGACAAGATTTACAGCTATGATCCGGAAACGGAGCAGGAACAGGTGCTTTATACGCTTACGGACGAAGAGAAACAAATAGGCGATATTTATGGCTCCGTAGTAAATGGAAACCTGCTGCAGTATGTACTGCTGCAAAGACCGTCGCGGCCGGAAACGATATACAGCATCCAGATCAGCCCCTACATCACCGTCACGGAGGGCGGCTATGCCTATTATCTGAAGGATGGAACGCTCCATCTGAAGCGCAGCGGCACGGAAACCGGCAGCATTATCGCAGCGTGGTACGACGGGAGCGGAAAGCTGCTTGGTATGCGGATCCTGAATCAGCAGGAACTGGATATCCCCGTGCCTGGCGCGGCAAAAACCGTGAAGATTTTCGCCGCCGCAAAGGGAAGCTATGCGCCGCTCTGTAAGGCGATAGAACTTCGTGCAGCAGGATAAAAAACCTCCCTCTGCCGTATGGGCAGAGGGAGATTTTTCATAACAAGACTTAGTTCGGCTGATTGACCAGACCGACGAACAGCGGCAGGCCGTCAATGCCGGTGATAGCGAAGACGAACGGGTTATCGAGTGTAAAATCGATCTCATCCTCCGGCCCCATCATCGCAGTCGCCTCGACACCAAGGATGGTATAGGCCGCTGCCTCGCAGCCGTCCTCGTCGATCTTCACGCGCGCAGCGTGCTTGGCCTGCGTCAGCGCCAGCGAGTCGTTTGCGGCTGTGAGCGGCGTGAAATCAGATTTTATGCCGTCCAGCACATCTGTCATGCCAAGCTGGGCCAGCGTGTCCAGAATGTCCAGATCGGAAGAAACGTCAAATTTCGGCAGACTCAGATTGACGATTGCGCGCTGCGTCTGCGACCATTCGCCGTTCGCCAGCAAAAAGCCCAGCGTGTCCTCGTTTTGCAGCAGTTCAGCCGCGTCTACACCCTCATCCGGCTTCAGCAGCCACATCCGGCCGCTGTTCTCCAGCGAAAGCCCGATGGCCGAGAAGCCATCGCCGTAATATACCGTGTTGGAATCGCTGCTGTGCAGGAAGTCTGTGCTCACATCGCCATTCGGCGCGTGAAAGACGTCCTGCGTGGTGGCGGCGCTGGAAAATTTGTCGTGCCACGACGCGCTGTAGTAGAGCGTCGATACCAGAGCCAGAACCGTATCGGCATTCAACTCCAATTTGCCTGCCTGCTCGGTCAACAGGTTCCCGGTATGCTCATTGATCCAGTCGCGCAGTATATTGTTGTACGCGTCAGACCCCATTTCCCCGGAAAACGCGGAAGCATAAAAATCTTCCCCCAGCTTTTGGAGCGTTTCACTGTTATAGTTGTACCCATCCCTCAGCCAGATAGAGTTTGCAAGCGTGCTGGTGACGAGGCCATCGTCCCAGCTGTTTTCCGCCCAAAGCTGTGCGGCCTGCTTTTGAAGCGCGTCCAGAGACTCTGCGCCCAGTGCGTCGAGAATCTGCTGCCGTGTTTCACCGCCCGTCACAGCGGCCAGCATGGAAAGCGCCATGTAGATATTCAGCGGCGAGCACACGCGGTTTTCCTTGCCTGCGTTCTGCATCAGGGCTGGAATGCTGGTCGTGAACCAATGCGTCAGAGCGGCGGGGTCGGTCATATCTGCGGTTTTTTCCTGATAGCTTTCCCACCATGCGTCCCAGTCCTCGTCGTATTTCTCGGAGTCAAAGTTACCATTGCTGGCTGTGTACTTTGCTTCGTTCGGATACTGCGGCATGGAAACAGCAACAGGTGCAGCCAGCTGCTGCGTCGTCGGGTCGCCGATGCAGTCCAGCTGCTCCTCTGTTGCTGGGGGAGCGGAGGCGTTCGGGGTATCTGGAGTGGCCGCGCAGGCTGCCAGCGAGAACGCACACGCGGCTGCAAGTATAATCGCAAGAAGCTTTTTCATAAATGATCTCTCCTTTATCATAAAATGTGATCTGCTTTTACAGACGCAGAAAAACGATAGAAGTTGCATCCTTTGATTTTATGAATTTTGCCGACTTGCCTTTTTCCATGATTTGTGTACAATACGAATAGAGATTCTATTCCAAGGAGGCTGTTTTTATGGCTGTTGATACAGAAAAAACCATTCGCAATCAGGTTTTATACTCCATCTATGTCCGCAATTATTCCGAAGCGGGCACCTTCACCGCTGTTCAGGCAGATCTCGACCGTATCAAGGCCCTTGGCACGGACATCATCTGGCTGCTGCCCATCCACCCGACCGGTGAAAAGCATCGCAAGGGCACGCTCGGCAGCCCCTACGCCATCCGCGATTACCGCGCTGTGAACCCAGAGTTCGGCACGCTGGATGATTTCCGGCATCTGGTTGACGCCATCCACGACCGGGGCATGAAGTGCATCATCGACGTGGTCTATAACCACACGTCGCCCGATTCCTGGCTGGCAGAGCACCACCC